>ULUS01010407.1_pt1 | contig 75886 bp, 51 predicted proteins | sample 1958761 | NCBI WGS metagenome assembly ULUS01 (sample SAMEA4835767, study PRJEB28245) | human gut metagenome | biome: gut microbiome; material: fecal sample | place: Denmark | collected 2008
ACGACGCCAGGCGCTGACTGCCATATCCGCCCTCACTGATACCGAACACGTAGAGCCGGTTGGCGTCGACCTCACCGCTTGCCAAGGCCTGCCGAATCAGTTTTTCCCACGCATACTGCTTGGCCAGTTGCCACCAGCGATAATACTCGCCCTCGTTGGGAATCTGTGGGATGAAATAGATGGATGGTGCGTCTTGGAACCGTTGGCCCAGTTTGATGCCATTGGCCCATTCCGTTTGCTTGGGTCCCGACCCATGCAGATAGAGGAAGAGCGGCGCCTTTGTGGTTGCCCCGTTCTCTGCCGAAGCACCCTTGCGGCCGTAGTAATAAGGCATCGTGGCGTTGGGTTCCAGGCAGGTGGGCAGGTTCCATGCGCTGTGCTTCTCCTGTTGGAGGTCGTCGGGCGCTATGAGTTTCTCCTCCTGTAGCCCCTTGTTTGCCTCACACCAAGCCGTCCAAACCATCGCTTGATAGTTGGCCACATTGTTGCCCTCTATCGGCGTTTGCAGTTGGGTGTCGGTCGGATGGTTTCTCACGAAAGCCTCTCGGCCGTCGTTCTCGAGCGTTTTCTGTTGTGTGGTCAACGACTGTAGGAAGAAGCCTTTCACCTTTTCCTGCAATCTCTTCGATTGCGCCGTGGCGTTGGTGGCGCAGGTAAGCGACACGAGGGTCGCCACCATGCAAATCATCTTGTTCATGATCTATTTAGGTTGTTAGTGTGTTTATTCTTTGATGATGGGTCGGCACCGGCAGCACCTGTTGCAAATAGTGCTTCGGCGTGGTGCCACAGTGCTGCTTGAAGTAGCGCGTGGTTGTCTTTGTGCAAAGGTAGTTGTTTTTTCTGTATGTTCTTTCTTTCAAGTCAAAAGAGTGTAACTTATTGAAGTTGGATTGGGATGAAAACCCTGGTTTGTTGGGTATTTTGGTAAAAAAGTTGGTTCGGGATTTTTGATGAACCAGCGTATGAAACCGCCGTTTTTTCCCCATTTCATCGTCGAAACAGCCCGTTGGTTTTGCCATCGGGCATGTTTCGAGTTGCGGAAGATGCCTAACCTTGGCTCGATCGGGCATGTTTGGCGGTGCGATCGGGCATGTTTCGCGGTGCGAAAGGCCATCTTTCGCAAGGCGTCAGGTGGAATGAGGGGTGTGAAATGTTTGTTTTTGAATGTAAGGCGCTGAATGTAAGGCAATTGCGTAAATGCGCTGAGAATGGCGTATTTCGGCCAAATATTTTCGTCGTGGAAAAGAAGTGTGTAGATTGATATGTAGATTGTTGCGAATTTACACAGGGTTTTTCATTTCCGTTCTGCCACACGTGGCGTGTGTCCCAAGGCGGAACGTTACTTTTTGAGTTCTATGCGGAATGTGGTGCCGTGGCCCACCTCGGAGCTCTTCACCCAGATGCGCCCCTTGTGGTACTCCTCCACGATGCGCTTGGCGAGGCTCAGGCCGAGTCCCCATCCACGCTTCTTGGTGGTAAATCCGGGCTTGAACACGTTGCTCAAGTCTTTCTTTCGTATGCCCTTGCCGGTGTCGCTCACCTCGATGATGGCTTTGGTGGGCGTTTCCTCTACGTGGAGCGTAATGGTGCCCGCTTCGCCTCCCATGGCGTCGACGGCGTTTTTCGAGAGGTTCTCAATGACCCACTCGAAGAGCGAGGCGTTGAGGTTCACCGTGATGTCGTGGTCGGGAAACTGCTTCACCATCTTCACCCGCTTGCTCGTGCGGCGGTCCATGTAGTCGATAACATGATCCATCACCTCGTTGAGGCTCGTGGGTACGGGCTCGGGCAGCGATCCTATCTTCGAGAAGCGGTCGGCTATGAGTTGCAGGCGCTTCACGTCCTTGTCGAGCTCGGGTATGAGGTCGTCGGCGGGATATTGCTCCTTCAGAATCTCCACCCAAGCCATAAGACTGCTGATGGGTGTGCCCAGTTGGTGTGCCGTTTCCTTGGATAGGCCCACCCACACCTTGTTTTGCTCGGCGCGCTTGGAGGTGAGCAGGGCGAAGATGGCCACCACCACGAAGAGCAGCACCACACCCAGTTGGGCGTAGGGGTAGAGGGCCAGTCGTTTCAGCACCAGCGAGTCGTCGTAGCAAACGTCGATATAGTCGTGCGTGTGCTCGTCGAGCGTGATGCGTATGTTGCGGTGTGCGGCCAGTAGGCGGTGGCCCTCCTGGGTGGCGCGGGCGAGACTGTCGGCGTAGTTGTCGGCCTGTATGTCCACGTTGCGGAAGTCGGTTACCTTGCCATGCGAGTCGATGACAATAACGGGAATGGTGTTGTTCTCGTTGAGCACGGTGAGCACCAGTCCGAGGTCGGTGTTCTCATCGGCGTTGTTGAGCGAGCGCATGGCCTCGGCCCACACCTCCATGCGCGAGCGTTCTTGTTGTTCGAGGTCGTGTGTCAGAAAATTCGACACGACGAGTGAGCCTACGGCGATCAAGATGGCCGCGACAACAAGGATGATTTTCACCTGTCGTATTCTGTCAGTCCACTGCATGTTATCTAAACGTCGGTGTGGTGCCAATTATTGTTTTGTGGCCATTGATTTCTTACTGGCGTGGTGTGGCGACAAAAAATGGGCATTCCCCTGTGTCACAACTGACCTTGGAGGAATGCCCCGAACAAGTAATGATAGGAAAATCGTTACCGTCTATTGTTATGGCCTGAATACTATTCTTTTGGGCTTAGGAAAACATCGACCTTCTTGGCTGCGTCGCGACCACTGGCCATGGCGCGCACCACGAGGCTTGCGCCGCTGGCCGCGTCGCCGGCGACAAAAACATTGCTTGCTAATTGTGGTTGCTCAGGCCGCAGGAAGCCCATGGCCAGTAGCACGACCTGTGCCTTGATGACCTCGGGCTTGCCAGCCTCCACCATGATGGGACGGCCCCCCTCAGGGTTGGGCTTCCAGTCGATGGGCTGCACGCGCACCCCCGTGAGCTTGCCATCCTTGCCCAGGAACTCCAGCGAATTGATGTTCCAACGCCTCACGCAACCCTCCTCGTGCGACGAGGTGGTCTTCAGCGTGCGTGGCCAGTTGGGCCAGGGGTTCTTCGGGTCGTCGGGACCCACGGGCGGCTTGGGCATGATCTCGATCTGCGTAACGCTGCGGGCGCCCTGTCGGTGGGCCGTGCCGATGCAGTCGGAACCGGTGTCGCCACCGCCGATGACCAGCACATCCTTGTCCTTAGCGTTGACAAGCTGGTCTTTCTTGATCTCCTCGCCGGCCAGCACACGGTTTTGCTGGGCCAGCATCTCGAGGGCGAAATACACACCCTTGAGGTCGCGTCCTGGGATCTTGAGGTCGCGTGCCTGCGGTGTTCCGGTGCTCACCACAACGGCGTCGAACGCAGTGGAGAGCTCGTCGAATGTCATCACTTTGTCGGCGCTCAGCGTGGGGTCGTTCTGAATGTCGCCCACAGCCTTCTTGTCGCTCACCACATGCACGCCAAACACAAACTCGATGCCCTCCTCGCGCAGTAGGCGCAGGCGGCGGTCTATGACCTCCTTGTTGAGCTTGAAGTTGGGGATGCCGTAGCGCAGCAGGCCGCCGGCGTTCTCGCGAGCTTCGTAAACGGTTACCTTGTAGCCCATGCGGTTGAGGCGGTTAGCGGCCACCAGACCAGCGGGACCAGCGCCTACGACCGCCACTTTCTTGCCGTTGCGCTCGGGAACGACGGGGCGTATGTAGTCTTCCTCCCAGGCATGCTCGGTGATGGCGGCCTCGTCCTCGCGGTTGGTGGTGGGCTGGTGCTCGATGAGGTTGAGCACACACGCCTTCTCGCAGAGGGCCGGGCAGATGCGGCCCGTAAACTCGGGGAAGTCGTTGGTGGCGTTGAGCAACTCGTAAGCCAGTCGCCAGTCGCCTTTGTAGAGGGCATCGTTCCACTCGGGTGGCTTGTTGCCCAACGGGCAGGCGCTGTGGCAGAAGGGCACGCCGCAGTCCATGCAGCGGCTCGCCTGCAACTGGCGGTCGTGCGAGTTGAGGGTTTGCTCCACCTCGCCATAGTCGTGTATTCTATCGTGTATGGGCCGGTAGCCGGCCTCTTTGCGGTCTATTGTAAGAAATGCTTTTGGATTTCCCATGATTCCAAATGTTGATGATTGATGGTTGAATGTTGGGTTGTCGCCTTCGGCAATGTGGCGTGAAGCTTTGTCGCCTTCGGCTGCGTTGAATGAGGTGTGCCGCATGTGGCGTTATAGCCTTCGGCCATGTGGCCTCAATAGTCTCTCTGCATGTCGGCGATCTTCTGCTGCAGCTTGCGCACCTGCTCCTCTTGCAGCACACGCTTGTACTCGATAGGCACCACCTGGATGAAGTCCTCGATGTAGCGGTTCCAGTCGTCGAGCATGGTACGGGCCAATTTCGATCCGGTGTAGAGGTAGTGTTGGCGGATGAGTTCGTGCAGTTCCTTGCGGTAGCTGCTCTCCTCCACGAGGTTGATCTCCACCATGTCCATGTTGCAGAAGTAGTCGAAGTTGTGGTTCTTGTCCCACACGTAGGCCACGCCACCACTCATGCCGGCTGCGAAGTTGCGGCCCGTCTCGCCGAGCACCACCACGCGTCCGCCGGTCATATACTCGCAGCAGTGGTCGCCTGCGCCTTCCACGACGGCAATGGCGCCCGAGTTGCGCACACCGAACCGCTCACCCACCTTGCCGTTGACATAGAGCTCTCCGCTGGTGGCTCCGTAGAGGCCGGTGTTTCCGGCGATGATGTTGTCCTCGGCGGCGAAGTTGGAACGGATGGGCGGCAGTATCGATACGCGACCGCCTGAGAGGCCCTTGGCGAAGTAGTCGTTGGTGTCGCCCTCGAGCTTGAAGTCGACGCCGTTCACGAGGAATGCGCCGAAGCTCTGTCCGGCCGACCCCTTGAACTTCACGTTGATTTGCGCCCTGCGGGCCTTTGCCATCCGTTCGACCACGGCGCTCACGCTCTCGCCCGTGGCGTGCATCTCACGCTCGATCTTCTCGGTGCGCTGATGCTCCATGTAGCCCGAGAGCATGGCACCCACGGCGCGGTTGGTGTTGCGTATGCTATAGTCGAGGTCGATCTCGCCACCCGTCTCAATGGTGTTGGCGGCGGCCTTGATCATCTGCTCGTCGAGCACCCCTTCGAGGTCGTGCTCCTGCGCCTTGGTGCAGTAGAACGAGGCGTCGCCATGCTCCTGGTGCAGCAGGCGGGTAAAGTCGAGAGCGTTCCACTTGCGTGTGACGGCAGCCGCCTTGGCCTTGTCGGCGGCAAGCGGTGTGGCGGCCTTGGCCTCCAACGGCTTGCGTACGATGAGCTCCGTGTGGCCGATGATGTCGTCGAGGCGACGGTAGCCCATCTGTGCCAGATACTCGCGCACCTCCTCGGCGAGGAAGGTGAAGAAGTTGACCACGTGCTGGTAGGTGCCCATGAAATGGGCGCGCAACCTCGGGTCTTGGGTGGCAACACCCATGGGACAGGTGTTTTGCGAGCACTTGCGCATCATGACACATCCCAAGGTGATGAGCGCTGCTGTGCCAAAGGCATACTCCTCGGCGCCGAGCAGGGCCGTCATGATGACGTCGCGACCGGTCTTGAGCTGGCCATCCACCTGCAGGCGAACGAGCGAACGGAGACCGTTCTTGACCAATGTCTGTTGCGTCTCGGCCAGTCCGATCTCGGGAGAGATACCGGCAAAACGCATGCTGGAGGCAGGGCTGGCGCCCGTTCCGCCCTCAGCGCCCGATATGACGATGAGGTCGGCCTTGGCCTTCACCACACCGGCGGCGATGGTTCCCACACCGCTCTCGGCCACCAACTTCACGGATATGGCTGCGCGGGGATTGACGTTCTTCAAGTCGAAGATCAGTTGCTTCAGGTCTTCGATGGAGTAGATGTCGTGGTGAGGTGGGGGCGAGATGAGCGAAATGCCCGGAATGGAGTGGCGGGTCTTGGCGATGATCTCGTTGACCTTGAAGCCTGGGAGCTGGCCGCCCTCGCCCGGCTTGGCACCTTGGGCCACCTTGATCTGTATCTCCTCGGCGTTGACGAGATACTCGGTGGTGACACCGAAGCGGCCGGAGGCCACCTGCTTGGTCTTGCTCGACAGCGAGATGCCATCGACCGAGGTATGGAAGCGCTCCTCATCCTCGCCGCCCTCGCCCGTGTTGGAGCGTGCGCCGAGCTTGTTCATGGCCAGGGCCAAGGCTTCGTGGGCCTCCTTGCTCAGGGCGCCGAACGACATGGCGCCGGTGACGAAATGCTTGACGATAGACTCTACCGGCTCCACCTCGGCCACGTCGATGGGCGTGGCGGCGCGCTTGAAGTCGAAAAAGTCGCGAATGAAGATGGGCTCTTCCTTGTCGTCGGCCATCTGGGTGTACTTCTTAAACAGAGGATAGTCGCCGCGGCGGGTGGCCAGTTGCAACGTGGCGATGGTGTCGGGGTTCCAGGCGTGGCGAATGCCGTCGCGGCGCCAATGGAACTGTCCGAGCGTGGGAAGGGGCTTCTCTATGTAGGAAGGCTTCATGCTCGCCTCCTCTTCGCGGAACGCTTCGTCGTGAAGGGCTATGGCGTCGTGGGCGATGGTCTTCAGGCCCACGCCACCGATGGAACTGTGGTCGGTGCCGAAATAGGTCTTCAGCAGCGACTCGGACAAGCCGATGGCCTCGAATATCTTAGCTCCCCGATAGCTGCGGATGGTGGATATGCCCATCTTGGCCATGATTTTGAACAGGCCCTTCTTCACGGCCTTGATGTAGTTGGCCTCGGCCGTGGGATAGTCTTCTTGTATCTTGCGCTGCTTCACGAGGTCGTCGAGGATGGCGTAGGTCATGTAGGGGCAGAGAGCCGACGCGCCATAGCCCAGGAGAAGGGCGGCGTGCATCACCTCGCGTATCTCGCCCGACTCGACGATAAGGGCCGTCTGTACGCGCTTCCCCACGGAGATGAGGTAATGGTGGACGGCGCTCACCGCCAGCAACGATGGGATGGCGACATGCGTGGTGTCGACGTCGCGGTCGGTGAGGATGATGTAGTTGTAGCCTTCGTCGACACTCTTCTCGGCGTCGTGGCAAAGGCGGTCGAGCGCGTCGCGCAAACCACTCTCACCTTGTTTGGCCTCAAAGACCATGGGCAACTTGATGGTGTTGAAACCCTTATAGCGTATGTTGCACAGAATGTCGAGCTGGGTGTTGGTGAGGATGGGGTGGGGAAGGCGCACCATCTTGCAGTTCGACTCGTTGGGATTGAGGATTCCTGTTCCCACGCGACCGATGTACTCGGTGAGGCTCATGACGAGATTCTCGCGGATGGAGTCGATGGCGGGGTTGGTAACCTGCGCGAACTGCTGGCGGAAATAGTTGAAGAAGATCTGCGGGCGGTCGCTGAGCACGGCAAGCGGCGTGTCGTTGCCCATCGAGGCCGTGGGCTCCTGGCCCTTTACGGCCATGGGAATGATGGTGTCTTCGATGTCTTCACGACCGAAGCCAAACTCCACACATTTGCTCTGGAGGTTGTCGACGGCGTTGCTCACTTTGCGTCCGCTGCGTATCTTCTCGAGCTGGATGCGGTTGGTGTTGAGCCATTGGCGGTAAGGATGCTCGTTGGCCAATCGTTCGCGAATCTCGCCATCGTAGTAGATCTTGCCCTCCTGGGTGTCGATGAGCAGAATCTTTCCGGGTTGCAAACGACCCTTCTCGGCAATCTCCGTGGGGTCGAAGTCCATGACGCCGACCTCCGACGCCACCACCATCGTGTCGTTCTTGGTGATGGTGTAACGCGCAGGGCGCAGACCGTTGCGGTCGAGCATGCCGCCGGCGAAGCGTCCGTCGGAGAAGAGCAGTGCGGCGGGGCCATCCCAAGGCTCCATGAGGATGGAATGGTACTCATAGAAGGCCTTCAGGTCTTCGGATATGGGATTCTTGTCGTTGAAGCTCTCGGGTATCATGATCGACATGGCATGGGGAAGCGACAAACCGCTCATGACGAAGAACTCGAACACGTTGTCGAGGCTCGCCGAGTCGCTCATGCCCGGCTGTATGATGGGTGAGATGTTGCGGATGTCGCCCAGCGTTTCGCTCGACAGCACCGACTCGCGCGCCTTCATCCATCCACGGTTGCCTCGGATGGTGTTGATCTCACCGTTGTGGGCCACCATGCGGAAGGGTTGCGCCAGGCTCCACGTGGGGAATGTGTTGGTGGAGAAGCGACTGTGGACAATGGCCAGGCCACTGGTGAAGTAGTTGTTGGTGAGGTCGGGATAGTACTGCCGCAGTTGCAAGCTGGAGAGCATACCCTTGTAGATGATGCTCTTGCTCGACAGGGAGCATACGTAGAAGTCGTTGATGGGCATCTCGGGATGCTGGGCGCCCAACTGGGCCACGCGGTTCTCGATCTTCTTGCGGATGATGTATAATGTGCGCTCGAATGTCGGCACCTTGTCGTCGGTGACGCCGGTGATGAACACCTGTTTGATGTCGGGCTCGGTAGCCAGGGCAGCCTCGCCCAGACAGCCCGGGTTGGTGGGCACCGTGCGCAGGTGGGTGAGCGACAGGCCCTCGCGCTCGATCTCCTCGATCATGATTGAGAGAATGAGCTGTTGGCAGTTGGCTTCCTTCGGAAGGAACACTAAGCCGGTGCCATACTTTCCCTTCTCGGGCACCGGAATGCCTTGAAGCAAGATGAACTCGTGTGGTATTTGCAGCAAGATGCCAGCACCATCGCCCGTCTTGCCGTCGGCGCCCTCGGCACCACGGTGGCGTAGGTTCTCGAGAACCTTCAACGCGTTGTCGACGAGATCGTGGCTCTTGTTGCCGTGGATGTTCACGACCATGCCCACACCACAAGCGTCGTGCTCGTAGGCTGCATTATACAATCCTTTCCCCATAGAAATTACAATTAATCAGTAAAACAATAACTTTTCCTATCAAAGTGGTTGCAAAAATAATATTTTACTTTCGTTTTGAACACTTGCAGATGTTGCAATCTATCTAAAAAAAACAACAAAGTTAGAATCTAACATTTCTTTATTGCTTTCAAATCGTAAGATTATGTCCCATATTTTACGCCAATACTTTTAAGTTGACGTTTTGTAAAGGATTATCCCAAATCGGTCGTTAGATTTCAATTGTTGTTAGTGTTTGTTTCGAGCAGGTTGCGACAGTCGCTTTGAAGCCATAGCGGGCTATAGCGAAACGCGAATGGAAGCAAGATGCCGAAAGAAACGCTGACAAGAGTTGGAAAGAAACCATAACATCCTACTATTTTCCTTATTTCGGTCTAATGACCGATTGGGGATTATTAGTTGTGATGGGACGAAAACGAAAAGGCGCAAGCCCTTGGGAGGAGTTGCTCCCGGGTTTGCGCCTCATTATGATTAAGAGAAAATGTATGGATTGCTGATGGCTTCCTACTGATTGAACAGTTCCTTGATGCCGCCCAGGCTTCCCATGAGGTTAGACGCCTCGTAAGGCAGGAAGACGGTCTTCGCCTTGTCGCCTGAGGCCACCTCCTTCATCATGGCGATGTAGTTCTTGGCCAACAGATAGTTGGCGGGGTTGGTGGTCTTTCCTACGGCCTCGGTGATGCGATCGATGGCTTGCGCCTCGGCCTCGGCCTTGCGGATGCGGGCCTGCGCCTCACCCTCGGCCAAGAGAATGGCCTGTTGCTTCTCGGCCTCGGCACGGTTGATCTTGGCTTGCTTCTCACCCTCCGACTGAAGGATTTGGGCCTGCTTCGTGCCCTCCGAGTTGAGGATGGTGGCGCGCTTGTCGCGCTCGGCCTGCATCTGCTTCTCCATGGCCTGCAGCACGCTTGCGGGTGGGATGATGTCTTGCAGCTCCACACGGTTTACCTTGATGCCCCATTTGTTGGTGGCGTCGTCGAGGACAGCGCGAAGCTTCGTGTTGATGATGTCGCGCGAGGTGAGTGTTTGGTCGAGCTCCATGTCGCCAATGATGTTACGCAGGGTTGTTTGCGTCAGCTTCTCGATGGCGTTGGGCAGGTTGTTGATTTCGTAGACGGCCTTGAAGGGGTCGACAATCTGGAAATAGAGCAGGGCGTTGATTTCCATCTGGATGTTATCCTTGGTGATAACGTTCTGGCGGGCGAAGTCGAACACCTGCTCGCGGAGGTCGATGCGACTGGTGTAGAGGTAGCGGCCGTTGGCCATGGTGACGATCTCCTTGGCGCGGTCGATGAAGGGAATGATGACATTGATGCCGGGGTTGAGCGTGGCGTAGTAACGGCCGAGACGCTCAACGATCTTGGTTTCCGATTGTGGTATGATGACCAACGCCATCTTGGCGAAGATCAACACGCACACCACGAGTGCAATAAGTACGTAAGACATGGTAGTTATGTGTTAGAGGTTTGTAAATAAGCTGATTGTTACGCGGGTTTGTTGGTGGGGTTGGGGGTGGTTGCGGGCACCACGTCGATGATGATGCTCTCGCGTCCTACCACCTTGACCAGTTGTCCGACGCTGATGTCGTGCTTGGTGGTTGAGGCTTGCGCCTTCCAGTCGTCGCCATCGATGGCCACACGTCCGAAATGTCCGGCGGTGATGGTCTCGCTGACGCGGCCTATGCGCCCGATGATGGCGTCGGCGTTGCTCACGGGTGCAGGCTTGTCGTCGTGCAAGTATTTGAGCGCGAAGGGGCGCACCAAGAAGATGCTGAGAGCCGAGAACACAACGAAGGCAAACACTTGCAGGCCCAGTCCGCCGATAAGGGTGGTGAGGGCAGCGGCCACTGCTCCTACCGAGAAGCAGATGATGAAGAAACCGCCAGAGACAAGTTCCATGATAAGACAACCGACGGCGAGGACCGTCCAGAGCTGCCAAAGGTTGGATGTGATGTAGTCTAACATAGTGGTATGGGTTATGATGTTCTGTTTGGTATGATCGGTGTGGAATGGTGAGGTGTGTGTGAGGGTCAGAGGGAGAGCACGAAGTCGTCCCACTCCTTGGTGGTTCCCTTGCGCTGAAACACCTTGTGGAAAAGGCGGCTGCGCGTGCTGGCCACGCTCTCCTTGCTATGGGCCGTGAGGGTGGCTATGTCCTTTGGGGCGAAGCGAGCCTTGATGAGCAAGCACACGGCATACTCTTGTGAGGTCATGCGGTAGAGGCCATAGAGTTGCGAGGTGAAGCCCGTATAGACCGAGTTGATCACTTTGTCGAGCTGCGACTGTTCCTCGTTGCTCATGCTCTCGCCCCGGTCGAGCAGGTCTTGCAGGCGGATGTAGACTGGTGATGAGAAGATGATGTGGTCGGCTTTGCTGCGTTTCTCGTTCTCGATGACCGCAACCTTGTTGTTGTAGTCGAGTCGCGCTTTCTTCTCCTCCAGCTCCAGGCGCAGTACGTCGTTCTCATCGTCGAGCTTTTGGATGAGCTCTTCCAGTTCGGCCACTCGCTTGTGGTTGGCCTCAAGGCTCTGTTGGCTCATGGCCTGCTGGTCGGCTTGTATCTGTCGGGCCTTGTCGAGGCGGTCTCTGAGTATCTGCATCTTGCGCCGGCTGTTTTGTATGGTTACCACCAACAGGGCGGCGTAGGTAACCAGGAAGATGCCCACCAGAAACCACTCGCGGGTGGTGAAGGGTGCGAAGGGAAGTAGGTCGTAACTCGTCATGCGGCGTTTGGTTTTTGATTTTTACGCTGGCAAAGATAGTTGAATTATGCTAAGAAAGCAAGAAATGGGGTTTGCAATTGTGCGCAATATGGGGGTTGGGTTCGCAGGTGTTCGCAAATGGGTGGAAAATGCGGTCCTTGGAACGCTTAGGGCGACAAAATGTCGATAAACTTGGTTGAAGGGAATCTTATTGTCGGTGGGGTGTCTCTGTTTCTGACGAAAGCGTTAACTTTGCACGCATGATGGACAAACATAAGATAGAAGGCCACTCTGCCGTGTTGTTGGCCAATGTGATTTTCGGTCTCGGAGTGCCCGTGACCAAGTTGCTTCTCGACGAATGGGTGTCGCCCATGGCTTATATGGCCACGCGCTGCATGGGCGCCGCCGCCATATTTTGGCTCATCTCGCTCTTTATGCCACGCGAGCGTGTGGAGCGTCGCGACCTCCTGGTCATCATGGGTGGGGGCTTGTTGGGCTTCGTGGTCTCGCAAACGCTCACCGCATGGGCCTTGCATTTCACCACCCCTGTATATTTTAGCATCATCGCCACACTTACGCCTGTGGCCACCATGGTATGCGCAGCCTTGCTCATTGGCGAGCGCCTTAGCCTGCGTGGTGCCTTGGGAGTGGCGATCGGTGTGGTGGGCGCGCTGCTCATGGTGATGGTGGGCTGGCAGGTTGGCTCGGGAATGAACGACCTGTTGGGCATAGGGCTGGCGGTGCTCTCGCTGCTGACGTGGGCTGTGTACCTCATCATTACGCGAAAGGTGTCGGTGAAATACACGGCCGTGACGCAGATGAAATGGGTGTTTTTGGTGTCGACCCTCGCCGTGTTGCCCTTCTCATGGACCGACTTGCAAGCCTCGCGGCTCTATTCAAGCCAATGGGCGTGGAGCGGTGTGGCCGAGATGGCCTTTATTGTGGTGTTTGCCACGGTGGCCGGTTTCTTCGCCATCCCGTTCGCCTTGCGCTATCTGAAGACCACCACTGTGTCGGTTTATACCAACCTGCAACCCGTTGTGGCGTCGTTTGTGGCTATCGCCATTGGCCAGGACCTGTTGAGTTGGGACAAGCCTGTGTCGTTGGCTTTGGTGCTGCTGAGCGCTTGGATTGTGACCAACAGTCAGCAGAAGGGCTAACCCAGTGGGGGGATTATTGTGTGATGAATGGAGCATCCATAGGATTTTTGGGTTAAAAACCAATAGGGGAGGCTTTGCCATGTGGTGCAAAGCCTCCCCTATTTAACTCCAATCGGTCGTTAGATTTCGGTCTAAAGACCGATTGGGGTTTAATGGGTCGCGGGTTACTTGGATAGGGGGTGTACGCCAATTTGGAATGGCGAGCGCCATGGTGGGTAACCCTCGTGGTGGTTGGTCAATCCTTGGGCATTAGGGGTTGCGCCTTGAGCGCCCAAGGATTGTGGTGCTGATTACTTCTTGTAGCAGAGCGTCTCGCTACCATCGTAGCTCACAGCGTTGATGTAGGCCACGTTGCTGCCCAGTGTAACGCTTGTGTATGACGGACGGTAGTTCTTGTTGCTGCCTACGTAACCGATACCGTAGCTGTAGATCTCAACCAGCTTGCCGTTGGCGTCGTAAGCCTTGAAGCCGATGACGTTGGGCCATGCTGAGTGCTTGATGGTGATCTTGCCACTTGCAACGCTGCAACCGGTGCCAACGGCGATGCCCTCGGGAACGGTGAGCTTCTCACGGAAAGGCTTGGTGTTGTAGATGTTGATCAGGTACAAACCGGCGGGAGCCTTCGGGTAATGCTTGCTGTCGATGTAGCTCTGAAGCTCGTCGACCATGGCCTGTGTGATTTGCAGACGACGGTTGGCGTAGTCGCCGATAATCTCGTTGTGAGGCATCATCATGCCGCAGAGACGGAAGTAGTCGGTGTAGTCGGTCTTGGTAATGTCGCAAACCTGCTTTACGAAGTTGAGCTGCTGCTCACCGTCGGCAGTGTAGTCGGCGTTCTGGCCGATGCCGTTGTTCTTGCTGGGAAGATCCATGGTGCGCATTCTCTCGAAGATTCTCGGATAAGCGGTTGAGTCGACGCCTGCTCCGTAGGTGTAGCAATGGATGCCCCAGAAGGCCATCATTGTCGACCATACGTTGTGGCTCTGATGGAAGGTGCTGTTCGGGTTGATCATGTTGGGCTTGATGATGTTGTTCACAAAGCCGTAAGCCTTATCGCCATTGCCCTCGTTCTCCATGCGGTGGAAGCCGCTTTCCTGGGTGCGGTCCTGTGCGAAGGCGGCCAGGAGGTTGTTGGTTACCTCGGTGAGACCAATCCAAATCACACCGTCGGTCTGGTTGTTGTGACCCAGCTCGTGGCCGGCACCCCAGTAGTCGAAGTAGTCGGGATTAGATGAGGAAGGCTGGCTGAGCGCGTTGACAGGAACGCACATGCCGTCGTTGCTGGCGTGGTAGAGACCGGCCGACTTAGCTACGCAGATCACGGTCTGGTGGTTGCCGTAGACGCGGTTGTACTTGTAGAGACCCATCATGGTGAACTCAGACGATACGATGCTGTCGTAGGTGTTGACGAGCCACACGGCATCCTTACAGTTCTGCTTCAGGGTCTGAGTGGGGAAGTTGATCTGGCAGTGGTAGCCCAGCAGGTCGGTGCAATCGCCGTTGGTGTTGTTGATGATGGCGTTGTAGTCCTCATTGGTCATGCCCTTTGTGAGGTCGAAGTAACCATGCTCTGTGCACATGGCGAAGTGGATCTTCACCTTCGGAGCCTTGGCATAGTCGTTGGTGTAATAGTTCACGTAGATGTTACCCCTGTTGTTCACGGTGATGATGTTCACACCGTTCGACAGGGTGTAGTTGCTCTCGGCGAACACGGTAGGACCGAAGTTGCGAACCTTCATGCCCACAGCGTAGTCGGTGATGCCCTCGACGATGACGGCGATGCGCTCACCCTTTTCTACGAAGATACCAGTGGGGTTCTCGTGGTTGCAATAGCTATGAGAGGTCTTCAGTTCCTGCTGCAATGAAGATACGGGCTTGTAGGCGCGGAACTCGCCCACGCGGAACTTGGTAGAGTAGTTGCCGTCGAGCAGTGTGTAAACCAAGCGCTTGACAAACTGGTCCTTGATCTTAACGGCGGTCTCCTTGTTGATGCCCGGCTTCAGCGTGGTGCAGAGGTCGTCGGCGAAGAACTGGCGGAGGTACTCGGTGGTAGAGTTGTCGCGCTGGTAGAAGGCCATCTCGGCGCAGCTGGCAAAGCCGGCGCCACCGTCGGAGATGGTGTAACGCACAGCGCAAATGTTATCGATGCCCTCATCGCCAAACTTCACTTTCGTGTCGGTTCCCACCTGGCCGAAGTTGTAGTTGCCAAGGGTTACCCATGTGCTGTCGGACAGCTGGTACTCGATAGTGACGTTACCCCAGTTACCGTTGCTGTTGCCGTCTTGGCGCGGAGTGTAGACGGCGTAGTCTACATGGCCGGGAATCGACAGGCGATAGGTGAGCACCACGGGGAATTTGGTCGATGTGCCGCCCCAAGGTGAGTGGTAGAACGTGTTAGGGTTGCTGTCGTACGAGTTCTCGATGCCATAGCCGTCCATGTGCTGGTTGTCGGTGGCTGAGCCGATGTTGATCTTTCGGTCGGTGCTTCTCGATGCGGCGCCCTCCATGGTGTTGGGCTGCTGGTCGATGACAAACTGGGCGGTGTAGGAGCTGTCGATGCTGGTCAGGGTCACGGTGGCGTAACGGTCTACACCGCTGACGTTGAACTCTGAGAACATGGCGAGGTTGCCGTTGGCGTCCTTCTGCACCTTCACCCATGTCTCGGGCGAGTTGACCGTGTAGTCGCAAGTGGCGTTGATGGGCACAACGGCGAAGTCGTTGTTGTAGCCCAAGGTGATGGTGTCGCCAGGAAGCATGATCTTGGCGGCGTTGGTGGTGTTATTAAGCTTGGTTTGCGCACTGGCTGTCAGTGACAAAAGGACAGCAGCGGCGGTAGCAAAAATCTTATGTTTGTTCATGGTGATTCTGTTTATCGGATAATGACTTTCTTGCCGTTCGCGATGTAGATGCCGTGAGTAGGCTTGTCAACACGCTGTCCGTTGAGGTTGTAGTAAACTGCAGGCTTCTCCTGGTTGTTGTCGGTGGTAACGCCGTTGATGCCCGTAGGTGTGGTTACGAGGAACGGAGTGGTGGTCAAGACAATATCGGGATAATAGGACGATGTGGCCTTGATGCTGACGGTCTTGCCAAAGGCTGAATCCCAGAATGTGATGCGGCGAATGTAGTTCTTGTAGTCGCCACCCTCGGCGGTCTTGCTCTCGGTCAGCTCGTTGTTGTTGCTGTCGATGATGCTGATCATCGGAGCTGACGACTGGCCCCAACCGTTGGTCGACATGGGCTCGTATTTTCCGTTGCCCCAGTTGTACTCCTCATTGGTGTAAACATATCCTTCCTCTACCAGGGGGTAGGGGTTCTGGGGAGCGAGAATGGCGGTGGTGAGCACCTTGTTGTTACGAGTGGTGGGGAAAGAGTTGTAGAACAGGCTGTTGTTGCTCAGGTCGACGAGCGACAATGTCTTCTTGCAATCCTCGTTCCAAGTCACAGTGGTCAGGCCGCTGTTGGGCACCACGAGGCTCTGCAGGCTGCCGCACGATGTAACATCGAGCTGCTTGAGCTCGTTGTCGCCGGCCCAAATGTCTGTCAGGTTGTTCAGGCCCTTGGTGTCTAAGGCGGTCAGGTCGTTGTTGGAAACCGAAAGCACCTTGAGCGATGTGCACTTGTTGAGCTTCAGCGTCTTTATGGCATTGCGCTGCAAAAAGAGCTGCTCCACTCCCGTCATCGAGCTAACGCCAAGGCCTTTCAGCTGGTTGTCAGCCAAATAGACTTGCTTCAGGCGGGGAAGCAGTGAGACGGCGAAGGTGGCCAACTGGTTGTCGGAACCATTGACAATCTGAGGGCCGTAGACCTTGAAGGTGGTCAGCTTGTTGCCTTGGGCGTCGATCTCAGCGAGGTTCTTGAAGTTAGTGAGGTTCAGGGTTACCAATTCGTTGTTGCCGCAATAGAGCTTCTTCAACGAACTGCTAATGTTGGTAAGGTCCATGTTTGTCAGGCCGTTACCAGCAACATAAAGAGAGGTCACTTCTGTGTCGGTCTCCAAGGTGAACGCAGACGACGCCAACGTTAGTGTTTGCATCGATCCATCGGTGACAAAGGTCTCCTTTTCTCCGTTTGCCCATGTGACGGTGACCGTCAGTCCGGGGTTCATGGCGATGGCGAAGGTTTCGCCCACTGCCTTGTTGGTAGTGAAACTCATTGTCGCTGCTTGCGTAACCGTAGCAGAACAGAGAAGCAATCCAATCAGTAGATGCTTGTAAAATTTTCTCATAAGCTTGTGAAAGTTAGATAGTAGTTACAGGGTGCAAAAGTAAGAAAAAGTTTAGACTGACGCAAACGTTTACCCTAATAAATATCGTAAAAAAACTAAAAACGCCTTCTTGGGTAAATTTTAGTATTGTTTTCTTCGTCAGTTTCATTTTTAATAGGTATCTTTGTCCGCAGATTTTTAGATGTTAGTCAAAACAATAAGATTTTTTTAAGATTTTCGATGAACGTAATTACAAAGACCGTTCAATTGCCAGATGGAAGGACCATCTCAATTGAGACCGGAAAGGTTGCCAAGCAAGCCGACGGTGCCGTTGTTCTCCGCATGAACAACACCGTGCTGCTCGCCACCGTTACGGCAGCCAAAGAAGCAGTTCCCGGCACCGATTTCATGCCGGTGACAGTAGACTACAGGGAGAAGTATTATGCCACAGGCCGTTTCCCTGGCGGCTTCACCAAGCGCGAAAGTAAGGCCAGCGACGAAGAGATCCTCGTCTCACGCCTTGTGGACCGTGCCTTGCGCCCCTTGTTCCCCTCTGATTTCCACTGTGAGGTATTCGTGCAGATCTGGTTGCTCTCTAGCGACGGCAAGGATCAGCCCGATGCGCTCGCTGGCTTTGCAGCTTCTGCTGCCATGGCCTGCTCCACCATACCTTTTGAGCACACCATCTCTGAGTGCCGTGTGGCTCGCATCAATGGCGAGTATGTCATCAATCCGACATTCGACCAGATGAAGGACGCCGACCTCGATATCATGGTTGGTTGCACCAAGGACAACCTGATGATGGTTGAGGGTGAGATGAGCGAGGTGTCGGAGCAAGACCTGATTGGCGCTCTGAAGGCTGCCCAGGAGGCTATCAAGCCGATGTGCGACCTGCAGGATGAGCTGGCCAAGGAGCTCGGCACAAATGTGAAGCGCGAGTACAACGACGAGATCAACGATGAGGACCTGCGCAAGCAGATCCACGCCGAGTTGTACCAGCCCGCTTACGACATCATCCATCAGACGCTTCCGAAGCAGGAGCGCAACGATGCTTTCGACAAGACTATCGCCGACTTCCTGGAGAAGTACGACGCTGCCCACACCGACCTCTCAGAGGAGGAGCTCGAGGAGAAGCACGCTGAGGCAGGTCGCTATTGGGGCGACACCATGCGCGACGCCATGCGCCGTTGCATCCTTGACGAGGGCCTGCGTATGGACGGCCGTAAGACCGATGAGGTTCGCCCCATCTGGTGCGAGGTGTCTCCGCTGCCCATGCCTCATGGATCAGCCTACTTCCAGCGTGGTGAGACCATGTCTCTGGCCACCGTTACTTTGGGCACAAAGCTCGACGAGAAGCTCGTTGATGGTGCTGTGACACGTGCTTATCAGCGCTTCTTGCTCCACTATAACTTCCCTCCCTTCTCAACAGGAGAGGCAAAGAGCCAGCGCGGTCCCGGCCGTCGCGAGATTGGCCACGGCCACTTGGCATGGCGTGCTCTGAAGGGTCAGATTCCCGAGGGCTTCCCCTACACGGTTCGTGTGGTGAGCGACATCCTCGAGTCGAACGGTTCTTCATCAATGGCCAGCGTCTGCGGCGGTACTCTCGCCTTGATGGACGCCGGTGTGCCCATCAAGAATCCTGTGGCAGGTATTGCCATGGGTCTCATCCACAACCCTGGTGAGGACAAGTTCGCCATCCTTTCTGATATTCTCGGCGACGAGGATCACCTGGGTGATATGGACTTCAAGACCACTGGTACGAAGAACGGTCTGACCGCCACTCAGATGGATATCAAGTGCGATGGTTTGTCGTTCGAGGTTATTGAGCGCGCTCTGATGCAGGCCAAGGCTGGCCGTGAGCACATCATGGCCGAGATGATGAAGACCATCTCTGAGCCTCGCGCTGAGATGAAGCCTCAGGTTCCGCGTATTGAGGCCTTCGATATTCCCAAGGAGTTCATTGGTGCCGTGATTGGCCCTGGCGGTAAGATCATCCAGCAGATGCAGGAGGATACCGGCTCAACCATCACCATCGATGAGGCTGATGGCGTAGGCCACGTGCAGGTGAGCGCTCCCAACAAGGAGTCGATCGACGCTGCCATCCAGAAGATTCGTGCCATCGTGGCCATCCCTGAGGTGGGCGAGGTGTACGACGGCGTTGTGAAGAGCGTCATGCCTTACGGCTGCTTCGTAGAGATTATGCCTGGCAAGGAGGGTCTGCTCCACATCTCTGAGATTGCTTGGAAGCGCTTGGAGACCGTTGAGGAGGCTGGTATCAAGGAGGGCGACCACATCCAGGTGAAGCTCCTTGAGATCGATCCTAAGACTGGCAAGTACAAGCTCTCTCACCGTGTGTTGGTGGAGAAGCCCGAGGGTTACGTGGAGCGTGAGCGCCGTCCCCGTCGTGAGGGTGGCGAGCGTCGTCCTCGCCGTGAGGGCGGTCGTGAGCGTCAGCCCCGCCACAACAACCATCAGGAGAACAACGAGGCAGCAGAGTAAGTTGCCCCAAGGTGATGGGCACCACATCTTGTTGCCCACTACATAACCCCATAAGGCCCGGCCGCATGTGTTATGCAGCCGGGCTTTTTATGTTACGCCGCCCGCTGGGTTGGCGCAATGGAGGGTGGGAGAGTGGCTTGCTGGGAAGAAGCAAAGCGATAAGTCGCTCGCAGGGTTGGCGCAATGGGCATAATGAGATGGCTCGTCTCACACCAGACGTGAGAAAACACACCTTATTATATAGGCTCCTCTCAGACGAGCGCCATGCGTTGCTTAGGTGGATTGCGACCATAGGTGTGCCTTGTTGATTATTTGATTCGCGCTAATTTACTTGTGCTTATACTTGTTTTTTACTGAAATCTACATACTTTTCACATTTATTTAGTACTTTTGTACGGTTCAAATGACCTGAATGAAATGAATGATAAGAAACTAAAGAAAGACAAATCAGTCAAGGCTCACGACGCTGCTACCCACCTATCGACCTCTCACCACGGCCGTTCGGCCTCGTCGGCACCTGTCGCGCAGAGTGGCTTGTCGCCCTTGACGCGCACCGTGATCGGTTGGGTGCTCCCCGTATTGGGATTAGTGGCTATTGCCGTAGCCCTCCTTGCTTACGACTCCGACTTCTTGTTCCGAGTGCAAGAGCTCAACCTGTTTCTCTACACCCCGCTGTTCTTTGAGCAACAGATGGTGGTTTCGGGAGGCTTCCTCACCTGGTTGGGCACTTATTTCACACAGTATTTCTACCATCCTTGGCTTGGTGTCGTGTTGCTGAGCCTGTGGTGGATGTTGCTCATGTGGTTCACCAAGCGAGCGTTTCGCCTGCCTGCCTATGCGTCGGCCCTGCTCTTGGTGCCCGTGGTGATGCTGCTCATCACCGTGGTCGACATGGGTTACTGGATTTTCTACCTGAAGCTTCGCGGACACGTGTTTGCCGCCACCATCGGCACCACTGTAGCCGTCGGATTGGTTTGGCTCTATCGCGTCCTTTCGGGCCGTTTCCAATTGCGCAACCTGTTCATGCTTCTCAGCACAGTGGTGGCCTATCCCCTGCTGGGCTACTACGGCTTGATGGCCACAGGTCTCATGGCCTTGTTGGCTTGGAGAATGGGAAATGGTTTGCGTGACCAGCTCCTCAGCAAGGTTGTAGCCACCATTGTGGCCGTTGTGGCCATCATCTTTGTGCCTCTCGTGTGCTATCGTTACGTGTATTGTCAGACACCAGAGAGCGGTATTTACACCACCGCCCTGCCTATCTATACTTTTTATGGCGAACACAATAGTTATTATCTGCCCTTCGAGTTGCTCACACTTGTGCTCGCCCTCTTTGCGCTTGCCTATGGTTCGTGGCGCAAAACGGTACGCCGTAGCTACGTTGTTTTGGGCAATATTGCCGTGCTTGCTATCCTCGTGGTGGGTGCCTGGATGGGTTGGTATAAGGACAACAACTTCCGCCGCGAGCTCATCATGACCCACGCCGTGGAAGACCTTGACTGGGATAAGGTGCTACAAACCTATCAGACCCTTGGCGAGAACGAGGAGCCCACCCGCATGATGTGGATGCTGAAAAACCTCGCCCTCTTCCGCCAAGGCACCGCCGGCGACAACATGTACCACTACAAGAACGGCAGCGCCGCCCCTGATGCGCCGTTCCAGGTGCGCCTTTCGCAGACGGGTGCCAAGCTCATCTATTATCATTACGGCAAGCTCAACTTCTGTTACCGTTGGTGCTTGGAGGACGGTGTGGAGTATGGCTGGTGCGTCGACTACCTGAAATACATGCTCAAATGCTCCATCCTCAATGGCGAGATGAAGGTGGCCAAGAAGTATATCGACCTGCTCAAGTCGACAAAATACTATAAGGATTATGCGGAACACTATGAGCCTTACCTCACCAATCGCAGTCTTGTGAAGCACGATGTGGAGATGAAGCCCATCCTCCATTTCCTGAGCGGCCCCGATGAGCTCACTTCCGACAACTCGCTTGTGGAGCTCTACCTCATCAACAACTTCTCGAACGACAACTCCAACGACCCCGTCTACCAGGAGGCGTGTCTACAGGCAGCCTTGCAGTCGAAGCAGATACCCGTGTTCTGGACCCAGTTCTCTAAGTATGCCAACCTGCACAATGGCCAGCGTATGCCCATACACTACCAGGAGGCCGCCTACCTTTATGGCCATTTGGAGAACAAGATAGACATCAGTCACATGCCTTTCGATGAGGAGGTGAAGAAGAACTATGACGATTTCATGGCCGCAGCGCAGGAGATGGGCGAAATGACCGAGGAGCAGATGAAGCCCTTGCTCTATCCCCGATTTGGCGGAACGTTCTACTACGAGTACTTCCTCATCCGTGGTCTGAAGAGCTATTGATGCTCGTGACGCGACCACCTCGCAATGGATTTACACAACATCAACACTGAAGAAATGAAACTCAGAAAGACAACATATCCCATGGGCTTGCGCCTTCACCATCGCGCCGCCCTCACACTGTTACTCATTTTGTCGCTCTTCCTCGCCTCATGCAGCAAGGTGGAGGTGCCCGCGCAGTATAGCGAGACCGCTAAGTTGCCAGCCGTTTACCCCGATTACACCAACGTGACGGTGCCGGTGAACATCGCACCGCTCACCATGGAGCTCACCACACCTGCCGAGGACATGGTTACGCGCTATAGCTTCGGCGACCAGGAGATCCTTTGTGGTGGACTGAAGGCACAGCCCGATCTCGACGAATGGAAGGCTTTGGCCGCCGCAGCCAAGGGCCACGATATCCGCGTGGACATCTACGCCCAGAACCAAGGGCAGTGGACCCACTACAAGCCCTTCGCCATTAGCGTCAGTCCCGACAGCATCGACCCGTATATTTCCTATCGTCTCATTGCACCATCTTACGTCACCTACGAGGAGCTCACCATCAACCAGCGTTGCTTGGAGAACTTCGACGAATCGGTGATCTACAACAACATGCTTGCGGCCAACGACAGCGACGGACAGTGTATCAACTGCCACAACGTACAAAACTACAACCCCGACCGCTATCAGTTCCATGCTCGCCAGTACCATGGCGGTACGTTCATCGAGTATGATGGCAAGATGCAGAAGGTGAACATGAAGAGCGATAGCATCCTTTCAGCCGGTGTTTATCCCGCTTGGCACCCTACGCTGAAGCTCTTGGCCTATTCCACCAACAAGACCATGCAGAGTTTCCATACGCGCGACATCAACAAGATTGAGGTGCTCGACTCGCAGAGCGACCTCATCCTCTTCGATCCCGACAAGAACGAGGTGTCGACCATTCTCAACGACCCCAACGAGTTTGAGGTGTTCCCCTGCTGGTCGCCCGATGGCAAGTACCTTTATTATTCGAGCGCCCATTTCGAATACCGCGACACGGTGGACCACGACAAGGAGGCCATAGCCCGTGCCAAGGAAATAAAATATAGCATTTACCGCCTGCCTTTCGACGAGAAGACACGCACGTTCGGTTCTCGCGAGATGGTGTTCGACGCCGCCGGGATGGGCAAGAGCGCCACGTTCCCTCGTGTGTCGCCCGATGGTCGATTCCTGCTTTATAGCTTGGGCGGATGGGGATGTTTCCATATCTGGCACCGCGACGCCGACCTTTGGGTCACCGACCTCACCACTCTTGAGAGTCGTCCGCTCACGGCGGCCAACTCCAACAACGTGGAGAGCTACCATGAGTGGTCGTCCAACGGTCGCTGGATCATCTTCTCAACCCGCCGCGACGATGGCGTCTACACCCGTCCCTACATCGCCCACATCGACAAAGACGGCAAGCCCTCAAAGGCTTTTGTGGTGCCGCAGCGCGATCCCGACTTCTACCACCAGTTCATGAAGAGCTACAACGTAACCATCTTCATGCGCGGTCCGGTGACAACCAAGCCCCAAGATATCTTCGACGTGCTGAAGAACGACAACGTCACGCCCGTGACGTTCCGTTCCGCGTCAGACAAATAGCACACAGAATCATTTGAGTTAAAAGCCCTCGAAGGCGTGCTTCACGCAAGCGGTAGCCCATTGGCCGCCACTTGCCCCGAGCCCCCTTCGAGGGTTTTTGCGTGGCGTAAGGGCGCCTTGGCGGCTTTCGCGAGATAATAGCTTCGTAGTGTGCATGCTGAAGTCTCACCCCCTTGTAGCGATGAAATGTGCGATAAGGGCGCTATGAAGATGCAAATCACCGATGAAATGGGTGGAAGCTGAACCAATAACCTTCTAACAATCTTCCCTTTCGGTCTAACGATCCATTGGGTTAAAGGAAAAAAATGGCCTCATTGCCCTCGTTGAACAATAGGTCGAGGATGGAGAGGTTGGGCTGGAAGCCGTGCTTCTGCTGATACACCTGATAGTAAGGAGTGGCTACGAACGAAGGGTCGGGCAACGGTTTCTTCGGGCGAATGGCATCGCGGAAGTCGTCGGCCTGTAGCTTGTCGGCGTCGGCATACTGGTCGGTAAGCTGCAGGTTGGGCCTGATGTCGAGCAACTCGCAAAGTTTGAGCGTGATGGCCAGGTTGAAATCGAACAGGTTGTCCCAACGCTGTTGGAAGAAAGGCTTGATGTCGTCGGCGTAATACTCGAAGAACGGACTCTCGCCATAGGCCGACTGCAAGGCGTTCCAATGCAGGTGGCGCCAGTTGCCATGGTCGCTTACGCGCATGTTGGCCATGGCGCACTTTGAGCTCTCTCCATGCCCCGTTGGCACCGTGAGTGCCTGTTGTCCCGCCTCCGTGGCGATAAGGCAACGGTTGCGGTAGGTCTGTTTCACGAAATGGTCGTGCCGCTCCAGCAGGCAAAGGCCGTAGCGGTTCAGCTTTTGGTACCATTGCACCGGCCCAAAATAAGTAGACGAAAGCAGGGCTACCGAATTGTTTGCAGCCTCGTGTTGTGCGATGGTCACCATGGCAGATGATAGAGTCTTGTGGCCTTTCCCTCCACCTGGTGCAAGTGCACCAAGACGCGGCTTTGGCCCGTGTTGACAAGATAGAGCTTACAGTTGCGGCATGTGCAGCGCCTGCAGCATCGGTAGGGAATGCGATAAGTTGCGCTGTCTACCGTGATGGTATCGCCCGGCACGGCCTCTACAGCGCCAATAAGTCGTCCAGGCTGGTTGAAAACCATGAGGTCGCCTCGTTTGAACGTGGCATGCGACACCTTGTTCACCACCACACGGTCGCCCTTGTGGAGTGTCGGCGCGACATCCATGGGGACGCTGTAGATGGCGAAGGCGAAGGCGCGCACGGCCAATAGGATGGCCGTGAAGGCGCCCAATGCTACGATAAACTTGGCGAGTTGCCTCATTTGATGTTGTCAACCCATCTGAAGAGCCTGCTCCAGCGTACGCCTTCGAAGCCCTTTCTGTCGGGATCTGAACTCCACCAGATGAAGATGGGTTTGCCAACGATGTGGTCCTCGGGCACGAAGCCCCAGTAGCGCGAGTCGGCAGAGTTGTGGCGGTTGTCGCCCATCATCCAGTAGTAGTCCATCTTGAAAGTATAACTATTGGCGATTTTGCCGTTGATGTATATGTGTCCGTTCTTCACTTCGAGGTCGTTGCCCTCGTAGATGCGTATCGGGCGCTCATAAACGGCGATGTTGTCCATGGTCAGGCGAATGCTCTTGCCCTTCTGCGGAATCCATACCGGACCATAGTTGTCGCGTGTCCATCCCGTCACGGCGTTGAGCGGATAGAGGTCGCCCACATACTGGTCGGTGTTCAGGCGAACACTTGCCACGAGGTCCTTGCGTGCGCTGAGCGCCTTGGCGGCCTTCTTGGTGAGCGGCAGGTAGCCGTTTTGGTTGAGGCTTGTCAGGTCCTCCATTGAGATGCCGAGGTCGTGCATGAAGTCGTCGGGCAGGTTGCCCTTGAGCTTCACGTAGTAGGTGTATTGCACATTGTCGGGCTCCTTGTTGGCCTTGCCGTTGAGATAGATGATGCGGTTCTTGATCTGCAACGTCTGTCCAGGCAGTCCCACGCATCGTTTCACATAGTTCTCGCGGCGATCGGTGGGTCGCGAGTCGATGGAACCGTAGGTGTTGGGGTTGTTGGCAATGTAGTTGCGGCCCAGGTCGTAGATCATCTTAAAGTAGTCGTACTGCTCCTGTCGGTTGAGGTTGGCAGGGTTGACCGCGTCGGCGAAGTTTTGCTCGTAGATCTGTTGGCCCAGGCTGTACACCATGCCGTAGTAGTCGAACGACTGGTAGGCCGGCTCTGTCACGATGGTGTCGCCGGCGGGATAGTTGAACACCACGATGTCGTTGAGCTGCACCTTTCCCAATCCCTTCATGCGTCGGTAGTCCCAATGGGGCCACTCAATGTAACTCTTGGCCTGTATGAGGGGCAGGGTGTGCTGTGTCAGCGGCATGGTGAGCGGCGTCTGCGGGATGCGTGGTCCGTAGCTCACCTTCGAAACGAAGAGGTAGTCGCCCGTCAGCAGCGACTTCTCCAGTGAGCTCGAAGGGATGACATAGTTTTGGAAGAGGAAGAGGTTAATGAAGTAGACGGCCACCAGTGAGAACACGAGGGCGTCTACCCAACTCATGATGAAGCGCACAGGGCCTTCGGCAGTCTTCCACCACTGCCAGCGTATCTTCTTGGTGATGTAAACGTCGAAGAGCAGCAGGGCGCCGGCGAGCGTCAGCAGCCAGCCGGTGATGGAGCAGGGTTGCACCCATACAATGCACAATGCGTAGAGGAAGAGCACCACGGCCAACTTGGCCCATTGCTTCTTCATGTTGAGGTTTGCTTTTTCCTTGTCGATCATAGTAGTGTTGGGCTTGTGCGCTCCGTCGCCTTGCCTTAGGGGTGTTGGGTGTCGTGTGAGCGGCGGCAGGCGGTGGCGGGCGTTTCAAGCCGTTCTGATGTTTGCGGAATGAATGTGTGTTCGTTAGGGGATGAGCGAGCTGAAGAGGTCGGTTGTGGTCAGCAGTCCCGTGTGGTTGGCCGTGTATTCGGCGGCCAGCACGGCTCCGAGGGCGAATCCCTGTCGTGAGTGGGCGCTGTGGCTGATGGTGATTTGGTCGGCCTCGCTGTTGTAGGTGATGGTGTGAATGCCGGGCACCTCGTCGTGGCGTACACTGTTCACGAGCAGCTCGTTAGCCTTATGGTCGGTCGATCCATCCACATGTCCGTCGTCCCACGTGGTGACGCCTGCCTTCCAAGCGTCCTTGCGGTCGAGCAGGTCCACGATGTCTTCGGCCAGTGTGATGGCTGTTCCCGACGGTGCGTCGAGCTTGTGGATGTGGTGTGTCTCCTCCATTTCCACGTCGTATTGTGGAAACTGGTTCATGATTTTAGCCAAATACTTGTTGACGGCGGCAAAGATGGCCACGCCAATCGAGAAGTTGGACGCCCAGAACAGCGTCTGCTTTCCGTCCTTTGTCAGGGCTTCCACGTCGTCCTTGTGGTCGGTCATCCATCCCGTCGATCCGCTCACCACCTTCACGTTGTGCTTAAAGGCCCTCAGGTAGTTGCTGTAGGCCGCTGTGGGGTTGGTAAACTCTATGGCCACATCGGCAGATGCGAAGGCCGGGCTGTCAAAGTCGTCTTGGTTGTCCACATCGATTTTGCAGACAATTTCATGGCCGCGGGCGATGGCGATTTGCTCAATCATGTGCCCCATCTTTCCGTAGCCGATCAGTGCAATCTTCATGTTCGTTTTTCCTTCGAATGGTTTGATTGTTGCAAAAGTACTTATTTTATACGAAAGTTGTTGTTTTTTTAATCGAAAGTTGCTGGTGGACAACCTTAAATAATTAAAAATAGGGTAATTTAACCCTCTTGAAAACATATTTGCGTCAATCTTTTTTGTGGAATATTTGAAAAGGTGTACCTTTGCACTTTGAAACTATTGGTCCTCCCTATAAGGCTCAGTTAGAAAAGATTGTATATGAAATATCATCCCCTGCTGCCCTTTGTGGCAGCTTGCTCATTGCTTACTTCCTGTTTCAAGGAAGAGCCGCTGAATGCGGAATGTGATATCGAAGCGGTTTATTTCCACCTCGACGAGCCGTTGGGCACGTTCTACCAGTTGGGCGACACATTGCAAAAGGTGTTGTCCGACAATACGGATGTTGTGTTCAACGTCAGGCGCGAGCCGGCTGCCGACCTGTCGCTTGTGGAGCCACAGTTGGTGCTCACACCGGGCGCCAGCGTGAAAAGCTCAGCCAGAACGGTCGACGAGGCCACCGGGACGGTGCGTTGGAACTACGTCGTTGGGTCGCAAGACAAACAGTGGTCGAGGGCCTACACCGTCAGCGTGGTGCCCACCTCGCGCACCGTACGCGACACCGTGGCTTACGATTTCGAGAATTTTGAGCTTGAGCCGCAGAAGAAAAAGTATTATGTTTGGCACGACGAGCTCAACGATGGCCAGTGGGGCAACAACTGGGCCACGGGCAATGCGGGCTACCAGATGAGCATGGGCAAGGCCCCTGCCGACGAGTACCCATCGGTTCCTTTGGCCGACAGCTACGATGGTTATGGCGTAAAGCTCACCACGTTGAGCACAGGCCCGTTCGGTGCGGTGAGCAACATGCGCATCGCAGCGGGCAATTTCTTCCTTGGAAAGTTTGATGTGGCCAATGCGTTGACCGACGCCATGAAGGCCACCTGCATGGGAATACCCTTCGACCGCAAGCCATTGAAGTTGCAAGGCTATTACAAGTACACGCCGGGCAAGGTGTTCCAGGACCGCAACGGCAAGCCCGTGGAGAACCGAACCGACGCCGCCGACATCTATGCCGTGTTCTATCGCAATGAGGAAACGGTCACTACGAGCGACGGAAAGACCGAGACGCGCCCCGTGATGCTTCATGGCGAGGATACCAAGACCAATCCCAACATCGTGGCCATCGCCCAGGTGGCTTACGTGAAGCCCACCACCGAGTGGACGCTCTTCGACGTAACGTTCGACTACATGTCGGAGATCAACCTCGAAACGCTCGTCAGCCGCGGTTACAACCTGGCCTTGGTGTTCTCCTCTTCGATCGACGGCCACCACTTCCAGGGCGCCATCGGCAGCCAGTTGTGCATCGACAAGGTGCGCGTGGTCTGCGAGAAGGAGGAGTAAGACCATCCCTTCCGCAACGGCTTACCTACCCAAACGATTCATTATCTCATAGCTAACGACTCATGATCAAAAAGATATTCATCCTCATAACCCTTGCCGCGGCAACCCTTCAGGCCAACGCCGACAATCTCATGAAAGGCTTGGTCGTCAAGACCCGACGTGGTTACAACATCGGTGGAACGGCTCCGCTGCCCATGCCGGCCAGCATACGCAGTCTCAACGACTACTCGTTCAAGGCCAACTGGAGCCTTGGCGTCGACGCCACCAAACCCCTCGACGACCGTTGGGGCGTGGCCGTGGGCCTGCGTTTCGAGGCCAAGGGCATGAAGATCGACGCCGATGTGAAAAACTATCACGAAGTGATGGTGCAGGGCGACCAAACGCTCGACGGCATGTTTACGGGCTCGGTGGTGACCGATGTCAGGCAGTGGATGTTCACGGTGCCTGTGCAAGCCTCGTTGAAAGTGTGCCGTAACGTCGACCTCCGCTTCGGTCCTTACGTCTCGGTGCTTACCTCCAAGGGATTCTCGGGCTATGCCCACAATGGATATCTGAGGCAGGGCGACCCCACCGGACCCAAGGTGATCATTGGCGATACGCCCGGAACCATGGGTTACTACAACTTCTCCAGCGACATGCGTCGCTTCCAATGGGGCGTGGGTGTCGGTGCCGATTGGATATTCTGGCACAACTGGGGACTCTATGGCGAGGTCAACTGGGGCTTGAGCGGCTTGCACAAGAGCTCGTTCCACGTGCTCGACCAAACCCTTTATCCCATCTTCGGACAGGTGGGAGTGATATGGAAAGCAGTAAAGAAATCGAAAAAGAACAATAAGTAATCTGGTATTTATGAAGAAAATTTTTACTTTGTTAGTAGTAGCCATGACCGCTATGAGCAGCATGGCAGCCAACTACACCGACAGCCTCACCGTGACGGTGAATGGCCAAAGCGTTGAGCAACATGCCACCATCTCTGTGGACAAGGACCAGGATGGGCTCCTGACGTTCTCGCTTAACAACTTCATCTTGTCTATGGGTGGACAGGAAATGGGCATCGGCAACATCGTTATCGACAAGTTGCAGCCAATAGTCGCAGGCACCGACACATTGCTCGAGTGCTCACGTGGCATTTATATCACCGAGGGCAACGACCCCAATGTGGCTGTATGGGTGGGCCCGAATCTCCAGGAAGTGCCTATCAACTTCGTGGCAAAGCTGTCTCATGGCCGTGTCTATGCCAGCATCAGCATCTACATGGAAGCGCTGCAGCAGAACATCGACGTGACGTTTGGCTCAGGCTATCAGATCCCCAACAGTGGTTTTGAGAACTATCACACTTATGCCTATGATATTGACGAGCCCCTGCGTTGGCACTCTTTCGCTACGGCAGGTGGTATGTTGGCGTCACTAGTATCCCAGACAGCGCATACGTTCCAGTCGGAAGATGTTCGTCCTGGATCCACAGGAAGCACAAGCCTTAGCTTGAAGGCCACTTCTATCATTGGTTTTATTGCCAATGGCACCGTTACCACGGGCCGTATGATAGCTGGTTCTATTTCTCCTTTAGACCCCCAAAACCATGCTGAGCTCGACATGAGCAGCACTGAGGTTGACGGAAATGGCAACCCCTATTATATCAATATGGTGGGTCGTCCCGACTCGCTTGCCGTGTGGGTGAAGTTCTCACAGGCCAAGGCTAACAAGAAGCACCCTTATGCCACGGTGAGCGCTTATATCACCGATAGCACCCGTTTCCAGGATCCCCAGGACAAGACGTATGGCAATGTCATGGCCAAGGCCGTGAACAATACCATCGCCACCACGGGTGGTGAGTGGAAGCGCATCGTTGTGCCCTTCACCTATGTCAACGACTCTATCGACGGCAAGGCCATCCTGGTCACCATCTCCACCAACGCCGATCCGGGCCAAGGAAGCGATGGCGACGAGATCATCATCGACGATTTCGAGCTGATCTACGACGCTGAGCTCACAAACGTTGCACTGGTGGGCGACGAGGTGAAGCCCGAACTCAAGGGTAAGGGCGCGTTCTGCGTGGTTTCTTACGACAAGAACGAGGCCAACGAGAACATTGCCACCATCAAGGTCTACTCCGACGACCTGAAGACCCACTTCACCAAGACCTTCAATATGACTACCGCTGGCATCGGCTCGGTGGAGGCCAACGGCGCCGTTCGCAAGATCTACAACGTGGGCGGACAGCTCGTCAACGACATGAAGGCCGGTCAGGTCTACATCGTCAAGGAAGGCGGTAAGACCTTCAAGGTGCTGAAGTAAGCCGTTAAGGCAACCCAATAAGCCGTGTGCCTGCTTCCCAAGGCGGGCACACCCATCAGGGAAAGTCCCGGTCATCCACTATGGATGGCCGGGACTTTTGCGTGGTGGGCTATCCATGGCTTTGCGCAACGTGGGGTGGACCATTGGCGTGGCATGGGAAATGATGCGTGGAATGGGGCCTAAGGCTTAGAAAACTAAAGTTTCGGATTTAGTTTCAAACGGGCTGAATGATCGTTCAAACCGAATGCAATCAAGCATGCTTGAATTGCTGAGGTGCAGCCGATAATGCACGGGCTGAAAGCCCAATGAGCGCATAGCCCAGGGTAAGCGAAGCGACACCCTGGGTATTAATCGTGTTTTCATTGGTGCGCCCTGGAAGGGCAAAAGCATTAATCCTTATGTGGATTTTGCTCAGTGACTGTGCCATATTTATTACGCTTTTGCTCTTTCAGAGCGTTAATGGGTATGTTGTTTGTATTCATACCCAGGGTGTCGCTTCGCTTGCCCTGGGCTATGTTCTTGTTGGGCTTTCAGCCCGCCCTTGACCCAGGGTGTCGTTTCGCTTGCCCTGGGCTATGCGCTTGTTGGGCTTTACCTTTCCGCTTCGCGCCGGTGACGGTAAGTTCAGCCCACTCTGCCTAAATCAGAAACTCCAATTAGAAAATCATCATTCTTGATGGTCGCTATCATTTTTGTTTGTATCTTTGCAACACAAATATAATAGAGAGATTGCACATGAGAAAACTGATCATGGCCGTGACCCTGTGGTTGGCAGCCATCGGGGCCGTAGCCCAAAACGACGACCATAATTTTGATGTGGCTAAGAACCTCGACATTCTGAACGCCATTTACAAGAACCTCGACATGATGTATGTGGACACGCTCAACCCCGACGAGGTGGTGGGCAACGCCATCAACTCGATGCTCCAAGGCCTGGACCCTTACACCGTCTATTATCCTGAGGACAAGCAGAAGGACCTGAAGATGATGCTCACGGGCAAGTATGCGGGCATCGGAGCGCTCATCCGCTACAACTATAAGCTTGGACGCGTATGCATCGACGAGCCCTACGAGAACATGCCTGCCGCCGAGGTGGGACTGCGCAAGGGCGACATCATCCTCAGCATCGATGGCGAGGACATGACGAAGAAGAACAACGACTATGTGTCGGAGCACCTCAGGGGCGAGAGCGGCACCACGTTCGAACTGAAGATTCTACGTCCGTCGACCAAGAAGAACATGAAGTTCAAGGTGACGCGCCGCATCATCCAACTGCCCTCCATTCCCTATTATGGCATACAAGCCAATGGTTTCGGCTACCTGAACCTTTATTCCTTCACGGAGGGATGCGGCAAGGAGGTGCGCAATGCCATCATCGAGATGAAGAAAAACGGCATGAAGGGCCTCGTGCTCGATCTCCGCGGCAATGGCGGTGGTTCGGAGATGGAGGCCGTCAACGTGGTGAACTGCTTTGTGCCCAAAGGACAACTCGTGGTGAGCAACCGTGGTAAGGTGAAGCGCATGAACCACGACTATAAGACCACCGTGGAGCCTGTCGACACCGTGATGCCCGTGGTGGTGCTGGTCAACGGCTCGTCGGCTTCGGCCTCCGAGATTACAAGCGGAGCGCTGCAAGACCTCGACCGCGCCGTGGTGATGGGAACCAAGACCTACGGTAAGGGCTTGGTGCAAACCATGGTGGACCTGCCCTATAACGCGCAGATGAAGCTCACCACCAACAAATACTACATCCCCAGTGGCCGTTGCATCCAGAAGGTGACCTATCGCCATGGCAACGGAGGCAGCGCCGAGGCGGTGGCCGACTCGGTCGTGGAAGGGTTCCACACCGCCAACGGCCGTCCGGTGAAGGGCGGTGGGGGCATTGAGCCCGAGGTGGTGGTGAAGCCCGACTCGCTGCCCAACATCACCTATTACCTCGCGGCCATGCGCGACTCCGACGAACTGGTGCATACCTTCGAGATCGACTACATCGCCAAGCATCCCACCATTGCCCCCGCAAGCGAGTTTGCGCTGACCGACGCCGATTACGAGGAGTTTAAGCAAAGGGTGCTCAACAGCCATTTCAAGTATGACGCCATGAGCGCCAAGTCGCTCGACGACCTCGAGAAGTTGGCTAAGTTTGAAGGCTATTACGATGATGCCAAGGCTGAGTTCGACGCCCTGAGGAAGAAGCTGAAGCCCAACCTGGCCAAAGACCTCGACTTCAATAAGGAGAGCATCTGCGAGATTCTCAACAACGACATCGTGGCCGCTTACTACTATCAGCGGGGCGCCGTGCAAAACACGTTGCGCACCGACAAGCAGGTGAAGGCCGCCTTTGACCTCTTGGCCGATGCGGAGCGCTACCAGCAACTGCTGAAGCCGCAGCCAAAGGACAAGGCCAAGAACTAACCGTTGGTCCCGCAGCCGCCCATGGCGCCTCCTGGGTGGCGCCTGTCCACATACCGCCAAGGCCCCGAAGCCTCCATCGAGGGAGCGCTCGGGGCCTTGGCGCGTTTTTATCCCCAAATCGGCCTTATTATATAAGGCTCGATGGGACGCCCATGGTACGCGGCGTAGATACACCATGATAAGGCTGTTGGCCCACATGGCTTTTGCCATCACTTGTGGTTGGATGGATTGGGAGCCATGAGGCGCTTTCAGGGGTTGGCGTCAAAAAGCGTAACAATCTATACTGCAAACTACACATTTCTTTTCCACGACAAAAATATTTGGCCGAAATACGCGATTCTCGACGTGTTTTTGCAACATGCTTATAATCAAAAGGTTGCGTTTTTGTGTCCACATTACGCCCTTCGAATTCCACCTCTCTCATTGCGATAGATGGCCTTTCGTCATGCTAAACATGCCCAACCGCCATGCGAAACATGGCCGATCGAGGTGGGGTTAGGCATCTTTCGCAACTCGAAACATGCCCGATCGCCAGCGCCCGCCTTGTTTTCGCCGCTCGCTTTCCGTAAAAACGGCCATTTCGCGCGCTCGTTCACCCGAAATTGCGACACAACTTTTTCACCAAAAAACCTCACATCCTATGCGACACCTACCAACTTGAGGCCTTCCCCAGCCGCACCTTCCCCATGGCCCTTGTTCTCCTATAGCACGGATGTCGCCGTGCGTCCGATTTATTGCGGTTTGCTTGGCGGATGGTTGCAGTGCGGAAAGGGACTTAAATCTAAACAAATGTTAAATATAGAAAATCCCGTAACATTTAGGGATTACAGTCGTCGTACTCATGAAAACGGTAATAAACGAACATGGATTACAAGTACATCAACCAGTTGTTGGAGCGCTATTGGAAGTGCGAGACCTCTTTGGAAGAAGAGGATATCCTCCGTGCTTTCTTCAGCCAAGACAACATTCCCGCAGAGCTGGAATGCTACAAGCCGCTCTTTGTCTATGAGGCGAAGGAGCCGGTGAGCGATGTGCTGGGCAAGGACTTCGACGAGAAGATCTTGGCCATGGTCGAGGAGTCGCAGCCGGTAAAGGCCAAGGTCATCACCATGACGCAACGTCTCCGCCCGCTCTTCAAGGCAGCCGCCGTGGTGACCATCGTGCTCACGTTAGGCAATGCCATGCAGGTGCCGTTTGCCAAGCAGAACGCCGATCCCATCAGCAGCTACGACGGCTATAGCAAGCCCGAGCTCAACCACGGCACATCGGTGGCCATGAGCGATAGCGTGGTGCTCGACACCATGAAGCGCAGCTTGGCGGAGCCCACGGCAAAGATGGGCGACCCCATCATTAAATAAGATAATTTCTATGCTTTCTCTATAAAATCATGTTTAGTAAAACAAAATGAAACTGTGAAGTTTCAATTCTCTCAAATTTTTCATAACATACTAACGTTGAAAGGGACTGTAGCTCAGTGGTGAGTCGTACAGTCCCTTATTTTTTGCCTCCGCTCGTTAGCGGATGATTCGTTTTGTACCTAAAAGTTGCTTATGGGTTGCCCTAACGCTTGCAACGCGATGAGAAGATTGTTGTGGCGTGCAATTAGGGCGGTTGCGGGCTGGCCCCGATGGGTTAGGGGTTCTTCTTGCTTACGCCAAAGTTGTCGAGCTTTTGGAATTGCGTCTTGATGGCTTGTCGGCCCCTGAAGATGTTTACCTTCACTTGTTCCTCGGGTATTCCCATGACCGTGGCAATCTCCTTGTAGGTCTTTCCCTCAAAGTCGCGCAGCTGGATGCAGCTTCGTTGCTTTTCAGGCAGACTGTCGACGAGGTGCCTCACAATGTCTATGCGGTTGTTTGTGGTGGCCTTGTCGAGGGGCGTTTGCTGCGTGTCGGCCGCATCGGTGCGCACGTTCTCGAGTGTCTCGTTGCGGTTATCGTGTCGCTTGATGCTGTCGAGCGCCAGGTTTCGGCAGATGGTGAAGCAGAAAGCCTCAATGTTGTCGATCGTGTCCCACTTGTCGCGCACGTTCCAAGCCTTGATGAGCGTTTCCTGCACAATATCCTCAGCCTCGGCGTTACGCAGGGTGATGCGCAGCGCCAGGCGGTAGAGCTGGTTCTTCAGCGGTAGGATATCGTTTTGGAAACTGATTTTACTCATGTTCTTACTGGATGACGGTGCCCCCTTCTTGGCCGATGGCCGAGGCTTGTGTGATGATAACGCGGCCCACGCCAGCGCTTACTGCTGCCAAGGCGTTCTCCACCTTGGGCTTCATTCCGCCAGCGATGGTGCCGTCGGCGGTGAGACGGTCGAAGTCGGTGCGTGTGATGACAGGTATCACGCTGTTGTCGTCGGCTGGATCGCTGAGCACGCCCGGCTTCTCAAAACAGTAGACGAGCGTTACGTCGGCGTATGCGGCGAGCGCCTTGGCCGTCTCCGAGGCCATGGTGTCGGCGTTGGTGTTGAGCATGTGTCCCTGCCCGTCGTGGGTAAGGGGAGCGATGACCGGCACAATGCCTTGGTCGAGCCACGTCAGCAACAGGTCGCCCTTTACGTGGTCTACGTCGCCCACAAAGCCGTAGTCGATGCCGTTCTTCAATGGGCGTCGGTGACTGCGTATCACGTCGGCGTCGGCTCCTGTGAGTCCGAGGGCGTTGACGCCCCTTGCCTGCAGGCGCGCCACGATGTCCTTGTTGACCAAGCCTCCGTAGACCATGGTCACCACCTTGAGCATGTCGGCGTCGGTGATGCGTCGGCCGTCGACCATCTTACTCTCGATGCTGAGCGATGTGGCCACCTTTGTGGCGCGTCGTCCACCACCGTGAACAAGGATCTTCGGTCCGTCTACTTGTGCGAACTGGTCGAGCAGCTGGTTGAGCTGGCCCTCGTGCTCCACGATGGCTCCACCCACCTTGATGATGATAATCTTTTTCATGTTGTGTGTTGTTTGTGGTTGGCAAACGATGCGTTTGGCAAGCGTTTTATGGGGAGAGGCCCTCCGTCGAGGGCGCTCTCCGTGGTGTGTTTACTCCAGGTAGGTGTAGCCGTAGAGTCCAGAGCGGTAGTTGCTGAGGAACTCCTTGCCCTCGTCGAGCGAGAGCTTGCCTTGCTTGACGCTCTTCGTCACCCACTGCTCCAGCTGTCTGACGAGCTTCTTGGGGTTGTACTGCACATACTCGAGCACCTCCTCGACGGTTTCGCCATCGATGATTTGGTCGATGTTGTATGTGCCGTTCTTCACGCTGATATGGGCTGCCGTGGTGTCGCCGAAGAGGTTGTGCATGTCGCCCAGGATCTCCTGGTAGGCGCCCACGAGGAATACGCCGATGTAATAAGGCTCATCCTTGCGCAAGGCGTGTACGGGAAGCACGTTGGCCTGCGAGCCGTTGATGGCGAAGTTGGAGATCTTTCCGTCGCTGTCGCAGGTAATGTCCTGTATCGTGCAGTTGCGTGTGGGACGCTCGTTAAGGCGCTCGATGGGCATGATGGGGAAGAGCTGGTCGATACCCCAGCAGTCGGGCAGGCTCTGGAAGAGCGAGAAGTTGCAGAAGTATTTGTCGGCCAGGAGCTTGTCGAGGCCACGCAACTCATCGGGCACGTGCTTCATGGTCTTGGCCATGGAGTCGATTTCGTGGCACACGCTCCAATACATGGCCTCCACCTCGGCGCGTGTCCTGAGGTCGACCATTCCGTGGGCGAACATGTCGAGACAGTCCTCGCGGATCTGGTCTGCGTCGTGCCAGTCCTCCAACATCGACTTGGGGTTGATGTTGCACCATATCTCGTAGAGGTCCTTCACCAACTTGTTGTCGGTCGATTTGGCCTCAAACTCCTCGGGCATCTCGGGCAGTGAGGCGGCGCCCAGCACGTCGAGCACCAGCACGGAGTGGTGGGCCGACAGCGACCGGCCGCTCTCAGTGATGATGTTGGGGTGGGGAATGCCGGTTCGGTTGGCAATGTCGACAAAGGCGTACACGCAGTCGTTGATATACTCCTGGATGGAATAGTTCACCGAGCTCTCCGAGTTGCTCGAGCGTGTGCCGTCGTAGTCGACACCCAGTCCGCCTCCGCAGTCCACAAACTCGATGTTGTAGCCCATCTTTCTGAGGTTGGCGTAATACTGTCCGGCCTCGGTGAGGGCGTTCTGTATGCGGCGAATCTTGGTGATTTGCGAGCCGATATGGAAGTGGATGAGTCGCACGCAGTCGTGCAACCCCATGCTGTCGAGTTTGTTGAGCGCCTCAAGCAGTTCCGAGGGCGTCAGTCCAAACTTCGACGCGTCGCCACCGCTCTCGGCCCATTTGCCCGATCCCGAGCTTGCGAGCTTGATGCGGATGCCGATGTTGGGGCGCACGTTGAGGCGTTCAGCGGTCTTGGCGATGATGTCGATCTCGTTGAGTTTCTCCACCACAATGAAGATGCGCTTGCCCAGTTTCTGCGCCAGCATGGCCAGCTCGATGTAGCTCTCGTCCTTGTATCCGTTGCAGATGATGAGCGAATCGCTCTTACACTGCACGGCGATGACAGCGTGGAGCTCGGGCTTTGATCCAGCCTCGAGGCCGAGGTTGAACTTCTTTCCGTGCGAGATGATCTCGTCGACGACGGGTTGCATCTGGTTGACCTTGATGGGGTAGATGATGTAATCCTCGCCCTTGTAGTCGTATTCCTTTCGCGCCTTGTCGTAGCACGATGCCATTTTCTCAATGCGATTGTCGAGGATGTCGGGGAAACGCAACAGCACGGGAGGCGTTACGTCGCGTAAAGCCAGCTCGTCGATCACGTCGCGCAGGTCGATCTGCGTGTTATCCTTGCAAGGAGTGACGTAGGCGTGTCCCTTCTCGTTGATTCCGAAATAGGACGTTCCCCATCCGTTGATATTGTAAAGCTCCTTAGAGTCCTCAATAGTCCATTTTTTCATTTATGCTATGCCCAATGTTTCTTTTAGTTTTGCTACTGATATTTTGATCTTCTCATAATTGTCCATCAAGGTCACATCCACCGTGTGTTTGGCCTTGCTGTAAAATGGTTCGCGCACCTGCAGTTGTTCCTCGATATAGGTCTTGACCTGCTCGGGAGTCTTGTTCAGGAGCAGGGGGCGCACCGTTTTGCCCATGCTCAGGTGTTTATGGAGCACCTCGGGAGTGCACTTCAGGTAGACCGTCTCGCCCTGCTGGTTGAGGTAGTCGATGTTATCGAAGAAACATGGGGTGCCTCCTCCGCAACTGACGACGATGTTTTCGAACTCGGCCACCTCGTGAAGCATGTTGCGCTCGATGACTCGGAATCCATCCTCGCCTCGTTCGTCGAAGATTTGCTTCACCGTTTTGCGCATGCGGCTCTCGATGTACCAGTCGAGGTCGTAGAACGGCATGTTAAGGTCTTTGGCCAGTGCGCGCCCCACGGTGGTCTTGCCCGATCCCATGTAACCCATGAGTATGATGCGTGATGGTGTCATCGCTTAGCCCTCCTGGCCTTTGGTTCGGGTGCGGTCCTTACAATCTCCATGCACTCCTCGTAGCTCAACGCACCGCTGAGCGCCTGGTCTTGCAACTTCTTATCGATATGGTAGTTCTTGCCGTCGTAGGCGATGTAGGGGCCGTAGCGACCTTTCATGAGCTCCAGTTTGGGGTCTTCGTCAAACTGCTTGATGTGCTTCTCCTGGTCGGCCTTGCGCTTCTGCTCTATTAGTGCGACGGCTGTTTCGAGGGTTACGGTGAGGGGATCCTCTGTGCGCGGCAGCGACACATACTTCTTATCGTGCATGATGTAGGGTCCGAAGCGGCCTGCGCCGATCACCACCGGCGAGCCCTCGAAGTTGCCCACCTCGCGCGGAAGCTTGAAGAGCTCCAATGCCTCGTCGAGCGTGATGGTCTCGATGCTCTTGTCCTTGGGCAACTGGGCGAAGAGGGGCTTCTCCTTGTCCTCGGCCGTTCCAATCTGCGCCACAGGTCCGAAGCGGCCGATCTTCACGAACACAGGCTTGTTGGTTTTGGGGTCGATGCCCAGTTGGCGCTCGCCAGCCTTGTGCTCAGAGCGTGCGTTCATTACCTTCTCCACGTTGGGCTCAAACTTCTTGTCGAAGTTGATCATCATCTTCGTCCATTCCTCCTTGCCCTCGGCAATGCGGTCGAACTGCTCCTCGACCTTGGCCGTGAAGTTGTAGTCCATGATGTCGGGGAAGTTTTGAAGCAGGAAGTCGTTTACCACGAAGCCGATGTCGGTAGGCAGCAGTTTGCCCTTCTCCGATCCGGCCATCTCGTGCTTGGTCTTCGAGGTGACGGCGCTGCCCTTCAGCGTGTCGATGGCGTAGGCGCGTTCCACACCCTTCTTGTCGCCCTTCTGCACGTATTCGCGCTGTTGGATAGTTGAGATGGTGGGCGCGTAGGTTGACGGGCGGCCGATGCCGAGCTCCTCGAGCTTGTGAACCAAACTGGCCTCGGTGTATCTCACGGGACCCATGGAGAAACGCTCGGTGGAGGTGATGTCGGCGCGCAGCAGTCGCTGTCCGGCCTTCATGGCGGGCAGGAGGTTGCCCTCGTCGTTATTGGTTGCCTCCTCGTCGGTCGACTCATGGTAGACCTTCAGGAATCCGTCGAAGCGAACCACCTCGCCGTTGGCCACAAACTGCTCCTCGGCGCCACTGATGTTGATGGTCACGGTGGTCTTCTCCACCTGGGCGTCGGCCATCTGCGATGCTGCCGTGCGCTTCCAGATGAGCTCGTAGAGACGACGCTCCTGGGCCGTTCCGGTGATGGTGGCCTCGTTCATGAAGGTGGGGCGGATGGCCTCATGGGCCTCCTGGGCACCCTTCGAGTGGGTGTGGTAGTTGCGGGGCTTGCTGTAATCGTCGCCGTAGAGCTTGCTGATCTCCTCCTTGCAGGCGTTGATGGCCAGTGAGGAGAGGTTCACGCTATCCGTACGCATGTACGTGATGCGTCCGCTTTCATATAGGCGCTGCGCCACCATCATGGTCTGCGACACGGTGAAGCCGAGCTTGCGGGCCGCTTCCTGTTGCAGGGTGGAGGTGGTGAAGGGAGGCGCCGGCGAGCGTTTCAGGGGTTTCTTGGTGATGTTGTCGACGGTGAACGAGGCGTCCTTACACTGGTTGAGGAAAGCCACGGCCTCGTCGTGCTTGGCGAAACGGTGGTCGAGCTCGGCCTTCACCTCGCTCTGCGAACCATCGGCGTTGGTAAGGAGGAACAGGGCGTTTACGCGGTAGTAGGGCTCGCTCTTGAAAGCCTGAATCTCGCGCTCGCGGTCGACGATGAGTCGTACGGCCACGCTCTGCACGCGTCCGGCGGAGAGGGCGGGCTTCACCTTGCGCCACAATACGGGCGACACCTTGAAGCCCACGAGGCGGTCGAGCACGCGACGGGCCTGCTGCGCGTTCACCAGGTTCATATCGAGGTGGCGTGGGTTCTGGATGGCCTCCATGATGGCGGGCTTGGTAATTTCGTGGAACACGATGCGCGAGGTCTTCTCCTCGTCGAGTCCGAGCACTTCGCAAAGGTGCCAACTGATGGCTTCTCCTTCGCGGTCCTCATCGGATGCCAACCAAACAGTCTTGGCTGCTTTCGCGTTCTTCTTCAAATCGGCCACCACCTTGGTCTTCTCCTCGGGAATCTCGTAGGTGGGTTGAAGGGTCTTTTCGTCTATGCTGAGTTCTTTCTTCTTTAAATCTCGGATGTGTCCGTACGACGACATCACCTTGAAGTCTTTACCCAGAAATTTCTCGATGGTCTTTGCCTTTGCCGGGCTCTCGACGATCACTAAATTATCTTGCATACTAACAGGTATTGTTTTTTTCGGTTGGCAAAAGTAATTAAAACTTTTGTCTACACCTTATATTATAGAGATAAATTTTATTTTTTTAATAATCTTCATGTTGGCAGGGTAGAGGGTGTGGATTGATATGTTGCTGAAAAACAGCGACAAAAGCGTGAATTTTCGCTACGTTTTTTGCCTTTGGTGTCGTGGTTAACTGCCAGTGGGTCGCTTCTCCTGAGGGGTGGCGTTGTGGTTGGGCGTACTTTGGGCCTGCGTGGGGTGCGTGTGTTTGGGGATTTCTGTAGTATGGGTGTCTGCTTGTCGTTGGGGTTTGGAATGCGGCAGGCTGGCTTCTTGCAGAATATTGCTGACAAACAAGGGAAAAGTGCGCCACGGGTCATTCTGCCCAAACGACGGCACAAAAACTGCTTTCTTGCTCTTGCCGTGCTCGTCGGTCAGGAGGCGTGTTGGCTTGTCCGTTCCACGCGCCTTCCTGCCCTTGTCGCTCGAAGGCTCGGATTATCCAAATCTGATTATCAAAAATAGATAATTTGTTTTGGGTAATTCGAATATTTGTCTTATTTTTGCACACAAAACCTTTATAGACAAGAAGATATGGTTGTAAACGTGAACCCATTTTTTGTGACAGGCAGGATCCCTGCAGCTTATTTCTGCGACCGGGTAGTGGAGTCGAAGGTGCTGAGCCAAGCGTTGCTCAGTCAGATGAACGTTGTCGTCACCTCGCCGCGAAGAATGGGAAAGACTGCATTGGTCGATTTCGTGTTTCAGCAGGAAGTGATCCAGAAAGATTATTTCACAATCGATGTGGACATTCTTCATACCACCTGTTTTAAGGAATTTATCTATGCGCTGGGCACGGCCGCTTACGACAAGATAGCCTCACGAAGCGATAAGATGAAGCGGCTTTTCATTGCAACCCTTCGCTCGCTTTCCGCAAGTTTTGGTTACGATCCCATTCAAAACACACCCACTTTCGACATCAAGTTGGGCGACATTACGACACCCGACTATACGCTTCGCGAGATATTCAATTTCATGGAACAAGCCGACAAGCGATGCTTGGTGGTGATCGATGAGTTTCAACAAATCACCAAGTATCCAGAGAAGAACATTGAGGCTGTCCTTCGCTCTTATATCCAAAAGATGAGCAATGCCAATTTTGTTTTTGCAGGCAGTCAGCGAACGGTGTTGGAGGAGATGTTCCTGTCGTCTCGTCGTCCCTTCTTTCAAAGCGCTAAACTTATGCAGTTGGATGCGATCGAACTTTCTGTATATCAGGATTTTGTCGTAGGACATTTCCGGGAGGGTGGAAAGGATATCAACCCCGAGGCGGTAGAGGTTGCTTACCGCTCGTTTCGCGGCGTGACGCTTTATATGCAGCGCGTCATGAAGGACGCCTACGCCACAACTCCGCAGGGCGCTACCTGCGATGAGCGGTTGGTGGAACAACTCATCGATGATTTTGTGGCCGAAAACGACTACCGTATCCGTGGGTTGCTGGCCTATATCTCCGAACCGCAAAAGGAAGTGCTCTATGCCATCCACGACGAGAAAGAGGCGCAGGGCATCGTTTCGGCAGCTTTCACCAAGCGCCATCGCCTAAAGTCGCCCAGTGCCACCCAGTCGGCGGTGCAGAAACTGCTCGAAGATGACCTGCTGACAAGAAACGGAAAGGTTTACAGTCTCTCCGACCCCCTCATGTCGCTCTGGTTGGACAAAAACATACGTTAAAATAGCCTCCAAAAGGAGATTTCTTACATTTTTTATAAGAAGCGCTTGTGAGGATCGAATATTTTTCGTACCTTTGCATCGTTCAGTGGAATGAGGGGCTCCAAAGAGAGCTCCTCATTTTATTTTATACAAAGCATAACGTATGATAGACAAAAACGTCGTTAAAAACTTAGTTGAGGAGTGGTTGGCAGACAAAGACTACTTCTTGGTTGATGTTACCGTCAGCCCCGATGACAAAATCACCGTGGAAATCGACCATGCCGATGGGGTGTGGATTGACGATTGCGCAAAGCTGAGCCAGTTTATCGAGGACCATCTCAGTCGCGATGAGGAGGATTATGAGCTCGAAGTGGGCTCAGCCGGACTGGGGCAGCCCTTCAAGGTGGAGCAGCAGTACATCAATTGCATTGGCGAGGACGTCGAAGTGATGGACGCCGACGGAAAGAAGGTGGCCGGAAAGCTCAAGAGCGTTGACGGACGCGACTTCGTGGTGTCGGTCAACGAAAAGGTGCAGGTGGAAGGAAAAAAACGCCCCGTGAAGATGGACGTGGACCACGCATTCAACATGGATAATGTGAAATATACAAAATACTTAATTAGTTTCAAATAAAAACTATGGCTGTAAGAAAGAAAGACGACGAGCAGTTGTCGATGATCGATAGCTTCCGCGAGTTCAAGGATACCAAGAATATCGACAGAACCACACTCGTGAGCGTGCTGGAGGAGAGCTTCCGCAACGTCCTTGCGAAGATATATGGCAGTGACGAGAACATCGACGTGATCGTTAACCCCGACAAGGGCGACTTCGAGATCTACCGCAACCGTGTCGTTGTGGAGAACGGTGAGGTGGAGGACGACAACAAGCAGATCTGCCTGAGCGACGCACAGAAGATTGAGCCCGACTATGAGGTGGGCGAGGAAGTGTCGGAGCCAGTCGACTTCGCCAAGTTCGGACGCCGCGCCATCCTGACCCTGCGCCAGACGCTGGCGAGCAAGATCCTCGAGCTTGAGCACGACGCACTGTTCAACAAGTATAAGGATCGTGTGGGACAGATCATCTCAGCCGAGGTCTATCAGGTGTGGAAGCGCGAGGTGTTGCTCGTTGATGACGAGAACAACGAGCTGATCCTGCCCAAGAGCGAGCAGATTCCCACCGACCAGTACCGCAAGGGCGAGACGGTGAGAGCCGTCATCGAGCGTGTGGACAACGAGAACAACAACCCGAAGATCATCCTGTCGCGCACCAGCGGTAAGTTCCTTGAGCATCTGCTTGAGCAGGAGGTGCCCGAGATTGCCGACGGCCTCATCGCCATCAAGGCGGTGGCTCGCATCCCCGGAGAGCGCGCCAAGGTGGCCGTGGAGAGCTTCGACGACCGTGTCGACCCCGTGGGCGCCTGCGTCGGCGTGCGTGGAAGCCGTGTGCACGGTATCGTGCGCGAGCTCTGCAACGAGAATATCGACGTGATCAACTGGACTGCCAACACGAAGCTGTTCATACAGCGCGCACTTAACCCCGCTAAGGTGTCGAGCATCGATCTCAACGAGGAGGACAAGAAGGCCGAGGTGTTCTTGGATCCCAGCGAGGTGAGCCTGGCCATCGGGCGCGGTGGACAGAACATCAAGTTGGCTTCTATGCTGACCGGCTACACCATCGACGTGTACCGCGTGGTCGACGGCAAGCAAGAGGCTGAGGTCGACGACGTTTATCTGGATCAGTTTAACGACGAGATCGACCAGTGGATCATCGACGCCATCAAGGGACTGGGTCTCACCACGGCCAAGGCTGTGCTCAACGCCCCCCGCGTGATGCTCGTCGAGAAGGCCGACCTCGAGGAGGAGACGGTCGATCATGTGATCGAGGTCCTGAAGAAGGAGTTCGAGTAATCCAACGGCTCTAAGACAAGAGCCGTCCCCTAATAAAAGGTGAAAAGCGTGGGGGAGGGCAGCACGCCTCCCCAGGCTTCCAAATAACAAGTCAAAAGAGATTATAAATATAATAAATAGAGTAAGGTGATGGAGCGAATGGCGTTTTACCTTTTTGCCACGAACCCCTCTCGCCTTTAAGAAAGGTTTTATGAGCATCAGATTAAACAAAGCATTACGTGAATTGAACATAGGACTTCAAACGGCAGTTGAATTCCTGGAAAAGAAAAGCGATCTGGGCGAGGTGAAGGCCGACGTGAGCTTCAAGCTCAACGATGCGCAGTATAAGGCGCTCGTTGAGGCTTTCAAGCAAGACGCAGCCGTGCTCTCAGCCGCCAAACAGCTTTTCCCTAAGAACAAGGAGAAAAAGCGTGAGACGGATTCCAAGCGGACAGAAACGCGCTCAAAGAGTGTGCTGGAGGGAACAAGCCACCAGCAGTACAAGCCATTGGGCAAAATAGACCTTGACAACCTGGGCAAGAAACCGGTCGGGGTCGGCTCTGCTGCTCCTGAGCCTGTTAAGAAAGAGGAGGCCAAGACTGCTGCCGTCAGTCGCGAGCCCGAGAAAGTCGTTGCCGAGAAGCCTGTGAGCGCAGCTCCGGAGAAGGTGGCCCCCAAGGCAGAGGCTCCCAAGGTGGAGCCTGCCAAGAAGGCTGAGCCCGCCAAGGTGGTTAAGGCGGAGGAACCCGTGAAGAAGGCGGAACCCGCCAAGCCCGCACAGCAGGCTGCTCCCGCTCCTGCCAAGCCCGCCGAGGCTCCGAAGGCCAACGTTGCGGCAAAGGCAACAAGTCAGAACAACGCCCAGAAGGAGGCTCCCAAACAGGAGGCTGCTCCGAAGAAGGCTGAGGAGAACGCTCAGCCCGCTCAGCAGGAGGAGAAATCGGGCGTGTTCCAGTTGAGCAGCGAGAGGAAGATTCTCAATACCCCCAAGGTGAACGTCTTGGGTAAGATTGACCTCTCGACCATCAACCAAAGCACAAGACCCCGTAAGAAGTCGAAGGAGGAGCGCCGAAAGGAGCGTGAGGCCAAGGGACAGAACGGTGCCAACGCTGGAGACCGCAAGAAGCGTCAGCGCATCAACAAGGAGCGCGTGGACATCAACGCCGTCGGACAGCAGAACAACCGCAACGGAAACGACGGCGGCAACAACAATGCCGGCAACAACAATAACAATAAGAAGAGCAAGAAGAAGAACAACCGCAGCCAAAAGCCGCTTGAGGTGAACGAGGAGGATGTAGCACGTCAGGTAAAGGAGACGTTGGCTCGTCTGACCAGCAAGCAGAACAACAACAAGCGCGGTGCCAAGTATCGTAAGGAAAAGCGTGAGGCTGTGCAGGAGAAGCTCGACGCAGAGGCACGTAAGGAGCGCAAGGAGAGCAAGGTGTTGAAGCTCACCGAGTTTGTTACGGTGTCGGAGTTGGCTACCATGATGGATGTTTCCGTCAACCAGCTCATCGGCACACTGATGAGCATTGGTGTCATGGCCTCTATCAACCAGCGACTCGATGCGGAGACCATCAACCTCGTGGCTGATGAGTTCGGATTCCAAACGGAGTATGTCAGCGCCGAAGTGCAGGAGGCTGTTAGCGAGGAGGAGGACGACGAGAGCGATCTCGTGCCCCGCGCTCCGATCGTGACGGTCATGGGACACGTAGACCATGGTAAGACTTCGTTGCTCGACCATATCCGAAACACCAACGTGATCGCCGGTGAGGCCGGTGGTATCACACAGCATATTGGCGCTTATAGCGTTACAATGAAGAACGGACGAAAGGTGACGTTCCTCGATACTCCGGGTCACGAGGCCTTCACGGCTATGCGTGCTCGTGGTGCGCAGGTCACCGATATCGCCATCATCATCGTTGCTGCCGACGACTCGGTGATGCCTACCACCAAGGAGGCCATCGCCCACTGTCAGGCCGCTGGTGTGCCCATGGTGTTCGCCATCAACAAGATTGATAAGCCCGGAGCCAACCCCGATCGCATTCGCGAGGACTTGGCCAACATGAACCTGCTCGTGGAGGAGTGGGGTGGTAAATACCAGTGCCAGGAGATTAGCGCCAAGAAGGGCATCGGTGTTGACGACCTCATGGAAAAGGTGCTGCTCGAGGCCGACATGCTCGACCTCAAGGCCAACCCCAACCGCAAGGCTTCAGGTACCATCATTGAGTCGTCGCTCGACAAGGGACGCGGCTATGTTTCGACGGTTCTCGTAAGCAACGGTACGTTGAAGGTGGGCGACATCGTCCTCGCTGGTACCAGCTGGGGACGCGTCAAGGCCATGTTCAACGAGCGTAACCAACGCATCGACAACGTGGGACCCGCAGAGCCTGCCATCGTGCTTGGTCTTAATGGAGCACCGACCGCCGGTGACGCTTTCCACGTGATCGACACAGACCAGGAGGCTCGAGAGATAGCCAACAAGCGTGAGCAGCTGCAGCGTGAGCAGGGACTGCGTACACAGAAGCGCCTTACCTTGGGCGACATCTCACACCGCATTGCACGTGGCGAGTTCCATGAGCTCAATATCATCGTTAAGGGTGACGTTGACGGATCGGTGGAGGCTTTGTCCGACTCGTTCATCAAGCTGTCGACCGAGAAGGTGCAGGTCAATGTCATCAGCAAGGCCGTGGGTCAAATCTCGGAGAACGATGTTATGTTGGCAAGCGCTTCCGACGCTGTCATCGTGGGATTCCAGGTTCGTCCATCATCGGATGCACGCAAACTGGCCGACCGCGAGGGCGTGGAGATCAACACCTACTCGGTTATCTACGATGCCATCGACGACATCACGTCGGCCATGGTAGGCATGCTCGACAAGGTGAAGAAGGAGATTATTACCGCCCAGGTTGAGGTGAGACAGGTCTATAAGATATCGAAGGTTGGCGCTGTTGCCGGTGGTCTGGTTACCGAGGGTAAGGTGCACAACAAGGACAAGGCTCGTGTGGTTCGCGATGGTATCGTCGTTCACACCGCCCCCATTGCCGCCTTGAAGCGTTATAAGGACGATGTGAAGGAGGTTGTGACGGGTTTGGAGTGTGGTATCTCGCTTGTCAACTACAACGATATCCAAGCCGGCGATGTCCTGGAGACCTTCACTGAGATTGAGGTGGAGCAGAAACTGTAAGATCTAATAGCATAAGGCCTCTCCAAGCCTTTCCATGGCGGAGGAATGTGCGAGCGTTTGTCGAAACGCAATCGGTGTGCTGCAACAACGTTGGGGCGCAGCGATTGCATAACGGCGGGAGGCTTGTGGCGCATCGCTCTCTCCCTGGAAGATCTTGGGGAGGCCGTTCATCATCATATGAAGACAGAACGAAATAATGAGTTTGTCAAAGAGGTAGCCAATCAGAAGTATGAGTTTGGCTTTACCACGAATGTGGAGACCGATGTCATTCCGAAAGGATTGAACGAGGATATCGTCAGACTCATCTCTAAGAAAAAGGGTGAGCCCGACTGGCTTCTTGAGTTTCGTCTGAAGGCTTATCGCTTTTGGACAACCCTCTCCGAACCCAAATGGGGACATGTTCATGTTCCCCCTATCGATTATCAGGATATCTCTTATTATGCCGATCCGTTGGCTAAGAAACCCAAGAACAAGGAGATCGACCCGGAACTCGAGAAAACTTTCGATAAGTTGGGCATTCCCTTGGAGGAACGTTTGGCGCTTAGTGGAACGGCAGTCGACGCCATCATGGACTCGGTGTCGGTGAAAACCACATTCAAGAAACAATTGGCCGAGAAGGGAGTCATCTTCTCGAGCATTGGCGAAGCCGTGAAAGACCATCCCGATTTGGTGCGTCAGTACCTCGGGTCGGTGGTTCCTTATCGCGACAATTATTCCGCCGCACTCAATTCGGCGGTGTTTAGCGATGGTAGTTTCGTCTATATCCCCAAGGGCGTTCGTTGTCCCATGGAGCTCAGTAGCTACTTCCGCATCAATGCGCGCAACACGGGTCAGTTTGAGCGTACGCTCATCATTGCAGATGACGACAGCTATGTGTCGTATTTGGAGGGCTGCACGGCACCTATGCGCGATGAGAATCAGTTGCACGCTGCTGTCGTTGAGATTGTTGTGATGAACAACGCCGAGGTGAAATACTCCACGGTTCAGAACTGGTATCCCGGCGACGAAAATGGTAAAGGTGGCGTGTTGAACCTTGTGACCAAGCGTGGCGACTGCCGCGGTGTCAACTCTAAGTTGTCGTGGACACAGGTGGAGACCGGATCGGCCATTACTTGGAAGTACCCCTCGTGTGTGCTTCGTGGCGACAATTCGCAGGCCGAATTCTATTCGGTTGCTGTCACCAACCATTTCCAGGAGGCCGATACGGGCACCAAGATGATCCACATGGGCAAGAACACCAAGTCGACCATCATCTCCAAGGGAATATCGGCGGGCCATTCGCAGAACAGCTATCGCGGTTTGGTTCGTGCCACATCCAATGCCGACAACGCCCGCAATTATAGCTCGTGCGACTCGTTGCTGCTGGGATCCGACTGTGGAGCCCACACCTTCCCATACATGGATATCCACAACGACACGGCCATCGTGGAGCATGAGGCCACCACGTCGAAGATTTCTGAGGACCAATTGTTCTACTGCAACCAACGTGGCATCCCTACCGAGGAGGCCGTTGGACTCATCGTCAACGGCTATGCCAAGGATGTGCTCAACAAGTTGCCTATGGAGTTTGCGGTGGAAGCCCAGAAACTCCTGAGCGTATCGCTCGAAGGAACGGTTGGGTAAAAAATACTTGTAACGCCAACTCCATCCAGTGAAATGACCGAATGAACAAAGCGTCAATGAGGAACCCACTTGGAGCATCGCAAAGATTATGCGGCAACATCGTAAGGCTAATATGACAACATCGTACGAATGATGCGATCATAGCGTAAGGATAATACGACAACATGAAGCGTTTGGTAATGATATGTATGACTTTCCTGTTGATGGGAAGCGTCTGTGTGTGGGCCCAGAGCGAAGACGACAATGGTCGTCGGTTGGCCATCGATGGCCAATTGGGCGGCAACATGATTCGCAATGCAGCGTCGACCGACGCCCTTGTGCCCCAGTATCGAATGGGGTCAACCTCCAATTCGGGCCTGATCACCAAGCTTCATATGGAGTATTACCTGCCCAAAGCGCCGTTCAGCCTGAAGGCGGGATATGAGCATGAGGAACTTCATTTTCTGAAGGGAGACGGCAGTTGCGACCTCAACCAACTGATGTTGGGAGGCCGTTGGTACCCTGCCCCGGCGCAATGGAAGGTAAGTCCTTATGTGGGTGTCGATGTCTTGTATGCCTTTGGCGCCGATCGCGGACCGTTCGAAATGACGTCTTCCATGTCGTGGAGCGTAAACGGACTGACGGAAAACACCTATTCCTATGCCGTCGAAGGCGTTGCCAAAGCTCCGAGGTTTAGTCTTGGTCCCGTTGTGGGAGCCGACATCTACCTGTTCTCAAGCGTCGCCTTGCAGTTGGAATATAGCTACCGGTTGGGCGTCGACGCTCCTTATCGAGCTCATTACACGGAGGGAGGCAGCGGTCGCACGACCGATTATCATGGACAGATGCACCGCCACGCGCTCACCGTCGGCCTAAAACTGACGTTCCCCTTTCGGTGGACGTGTGACGATGGATATGGATTGTTAAATGGTTTATTAGATATTTTATAAATAAATTATGTTAGAGGTTAGAAACCTGCATGCCACCATTGCTGGCAAAGAAATATTGAAAGGCATCAATCTCACGATCAACGACGGCGAGATACATGCCATCATGGGCCCAAATGGCTCAGGAAAGTCAACGCTCTCGGCCGTGTTGACAGGCAACCCCCTGTACACCGTCACCGAGGGTAGCGTGTTGTTCAACGGCAAGGACCTGCTGGCCATGAAGCCTGAGGACCGCGCTCGCGAGGGATTGTTCCTTTCGTTCCAATACCCCGTGGAGATTCCAGGAGTGTCGATGGTCAACTTTATGAAGGCCGCCGTCAACTCCAAGCGCAAGTATGAAGGCCTCGAACCGCTGAAGGCTGGCGACTTCATGAAGCTCATGCGTGAGAAGCGCGAGCTTGTGGGACTCGACAGTAAGTTGGCACATCGCTCCGTGAACGAGGGATTCTCGGGCGGTGAGAAGAAGCGCAACGAGATCTTCCAGATGGCCATGCTCGAGCCGAAGCTCAGCATTCTCGATGAGACCGACTCGGGCCTTGATGTCGATGCCATGCGTATCGTGGCAGAAGGTGTCAACAAACTCTTCACTCCTGAGAAGTCGATCATCGTCATCACCCACTACGAGCGCTTGCTCGACATGATCAAGCCGCAGGTGGTTCACGTGCTCTACAACGGCCGCATCGTGCGCACCGAAGGCCCGTCCTTGGCCAAGGAGATCGAGAAGCGCGGCTACGACTGGATCAAGGAAGAGGCCGATAAGGAGTTTGGGAAGTAATTCTTTCCCGTTACATGAAGAAAAAGGAAACCCTTTTTACACAATGAGTAGCGAAAAACAATACATAGATTTATTTGAGGCGTCGAAAGCGTTGATCTGCAGCCATTCGGCCGCGGCGCTCAATGCCGTGCGCGATCAGGCCTTTGACGACTTCAAGCGCCAGGGCTTTCCCTCGCGTAAGGTGGAGCGATATAAGTACACCGACATGGCTGAGCTTTTCGCACCCGACTACGGTTTGAACCTTAGCAGGCTCGACATTCCGGTCGATCCCTATTCGGTCTTCAGTTGCGACGTGCCCAACCTCTCCACCTCACTTTATTTCGTGGTGAACGACACGTTCTATAAGAAGGTGCTCCCCAAGGCCTCTCTGCCCGAGGGGGTGGAGGTGATGAGCCTGCGTGAGGCCGCTGAGGTGCATCCCGAACTGGTGGAAGGCCGTTACGCCCAACTGGCGAAGACTTCCGACGACGCCATTACCGCCCTCAACACCATGTTGGCTCAGGATGGCTTGTTCATCCATGTGCCCAAAGGTGTCAAGGTGGAGCGTGCCATCCAGGTGGTCAATATTCTCCGCGCCGATGTCGACTTGATGGTCAACCGCCGTGTGCTCATCGTTATGGATGAGGGCGCTGAGGCCCAGCTTCTCTTCTGTGACGACTCGGCCGACGACCGCAACTTCCTCTCCACACAGGTCATTGAGGCCTATGTGGGTGAGAATGCGAGTCTCGACCTCTACTGCTTGGAGGAGACCCACGAGAAGAACACACGTGTGAGCAACGTGTATGTTGAGCAGCAAGCCAACAGTCGCGTGAGCCATGATGTCATCACGCTTCATAACGGCACCACCCGCAACATGCTCAATCTCACCTTCAAGGGCGAAGGGGCTGAGTGTTGGTGCAACGGCTGTGTCATAGCCGACAAAGGCCAGCGTGTGGACAACAATACGCTCATCGACCATCAGGTGGGCCATTGCGACTCGCATGAGCTCTATAAATATGTGCTCGATGGACATGCCGTGGGTGCCTTCGCCGGTCGTGTGCTGGTGCGCCATGGAGCCCAAAAGACCACCTCGCAAGAGACCAACCAGAACCTCTGCATGACCAAGGCGGCGCGTATGTACACGCAGCCCATGCTTGAGATCTACGCCGACGACGTGAAGTGTGCGCACGGATCTACCGTGGGCCAACTCAACGACGCGGCCCTCTTCTACATGCAGCAGCGTGGCGTTGACCAGCATGAGGCCAAGATGCTCCTCGAACTGGCGTTTGTGGGCGAGGTCATCGACCAGATTAAGCTTGAGCCTTTGCGCGACCGATTGCACCAGTTGGTGGAGAAACGCTTCCGTGGCGAACTGGGTCGCTGCCAAGGATGCCGTCTGACCCGTCCGTTGGCCGATGGCGGTTGCAAGCGCTGATAACCCTTCTAAATCGTAAACAATGGAAACAGGATATAACATTCAGGACGTAAGGGCCGACTTCCCCATCCTCGCTCGCGAGGTTCATGGCAAGCCGCTCGTCTATCTCGACAATGGTGCCACCACGCAGAAACCGTTGTGTGTGCTCGACGCCATGCGCGATGAGTATCTCAATGTCAACGCCAATGTGCACCGCGGCGTCCACTACCTCAGTGTGCAGGCCACCGAGTTGCACGAGCAGGCCCGCGAAACCGTCAGGCGGTTTATCAATGCCCGCAGCGTCAGCGAGATTGTTTTCACCCGTGGCACCACCGAGGGCCTGAACCTGGTGGCCAGCACCTTTGGCGACGAGTTTCTGAAACCGGGCGACGAGGTTATCGTTTCCACCATGGAGCACCATAGCAACATCGTGCCTTGGCAGTTGCAAGCCCACAAGCGTGGCATCAAGTTGCGTGTCATTCCCATGACCGATGGTGGCGTGCTCGACTTGGAAGCCTACAAGGGCTTGTTCAATGAGAAGACACGTATGGTGAGTGTCATGCACGTGAGCAACGTGCTGGGCACGGTCAATCCTGTGAAGCAAATGATCGCCATTGCCCATGAGCACGATGTCCCCGTGATGGTCGACGGAGCCCAGAGCACCCCTCATTTCGCCATCGACGTGCAAGATTTGGATTGCGATTTCTTTGTCTTTAGTGGTCACAAGATGTACGGCCCCACTGGCATTGGTGTGCTCTATGGCAAGGAAAGTTGGCTTGAGAAGTTGCCTCCTTATCAGGGCGGCGGCGAGATGATAGAGCATGTGAGTTTTGAGAAGACCACTTTCGAGCGCCCACCCCTTAAGTTTGAGGCCGGAACCCCCGACTATGTGGCTACCCACGGATTGGCCAAGGCCATCGAGTATATGGAGCACCTGGGTCTCGACAACATCGAACGCCATGAGCGCGAGCTCACCCGTTATGCCCTGAGTCAGTTGCGCGATATCCCCGGCATGCACATCTACGGTCATGCCGCTGACCTGTTGTCCGACGGCCAGGCCAACGACATGCAGGGCGACGCCGTGATCAGTTTTAACGTGGGCGACATCCACCACATGGACATGGGCACACTGCTCGACCAGTTGGGCATCGCTGTGCGCACGGGCCACCATTGCGCCCAGCCACTTATGGACCGTCTCGGCGTGTTGGGCACCGTCAGGGCTTCGTTCGCCCTCTACAACACCCGCGAGGAGGTCGATGTTCTTGTGGCCGGCATCCGTCGTGTCAGTCAGATGTTCTAATCCCCAAAGTCTGTTTTCGGATATACATTATACTATTGATGGTGTCAGGTAAATGACATGGCAAGAACCCCATGCTCATTTGCTTGGCACCATTTCGTTTTGTGATAACGCAAGAAAGCCACTTCCATCCCCCACTTGTTGGTGAGTGGTGGGTGAGAATGGCTTTCTCGTGTTGCGTCGCTTAGGGCGACGAAGAGGTTGCGAGGTCGGCTGGGGTCGTGCCCGACGATGTGCTGTGGCTTAGTCTTTCGACAGGAATTTCTTGCATTGCAGGAGCGATACGGCTAACCATACGCCGCAGCCTATGCGGAAGAGCCAAGGCGCGTCGGCGGGCAAGGCGGTGGCGATAAACGCCAGTTGGGCGCTGACGAGCGTGCCGGTCTGCCCCATTGTCAGTTGCTTTTCGCAAATGTTGGAGTAGTAACTGCGCAACCACTCCAAGGGAGCCATGACCTTTTGCGCCATCTTGGCGACAGCGGTTTGCAAACTGTTGGCAACCGACTGGAAGTTTACTTCTGTCTGGCTCGATGCTGATAATGTGACGTTCTTTTCCATAAGGCTTTACGATTTGGTTTGGATTTCTGCTGCAAAGTTACCCGATTGCAAAGAAATGTCATTTCACAGCACAATATTTACTTGTTAAAAACGTTAAATATACATGTTGGAACCCTATTATAATCACGATTTATTGGAAGCCGGCTGCGATGAGGCTGGCCGTGGATGTCTGGCCGGTAGTGTGTTTGCCGCTGCCGTCATCCTGCCGCGCGACTATAAAAACGCGGCCCTCAACGACTCGAAGAAGCTCACGGCGAAGAAGCGATACGCCCTTCGTGAGCAGATCGAGCGCGACGCCCTGGCATGGGCTGTAGGCGAGGTGAAGCCCGAAGAGATCGACAAGGTGAACATCCTGCACGCCTCATTTCTGGCCATGCATCGTGCCATCGCCCAGTTGCAAGTGGCGCCCGAGGCGCTCATTATCGACGGAAACCGCTTCGATCCCTATCCCGGCTTGCCCCACACGTGCATCGTGAAGGGCGACGGCAAGTATTTGTCGATCGCAGCGGCGAGCATCCTTGCCAAGACCTACCGTGACGATTACATGGATGCGTTGGCCCGAGAGTGCCCCTATTACGACTGGGAGCACAACAAGGGTTATCCCACCGCCAAGCATTACGCTGGCCTGGAGGCCCACGGCCCGTCGGTCTACCATCGCCGTACGTTCAACCTGGTAGGCAACCGGCAGACCTCCATCAATTGGGACGCGCTCCCCAAGGAGTGACGGGCGCGACCGAGTGTTTCCTTTCTCAAACCGATTTTTATGTCAGCTCCATCAACCATGACCAAGTGGCTCGACCTCATCCAGGCGATGACCGACGGCCAAAACCATACCGCCAACGAACTGGCTGAGGTGCTCGGGACCTCCGTGCGCAACCTCTATTACACGCTCGACGTGCTGCGCGAGTCGGGCTTCGAGGTGGTTCACGAGGGTCGCAACTACCATCTTCACCCGCGTTCCCCGTTCTTCCAATCCATCGCCTCGGCCGTCGATTTCACCGAGAACGAGGCCGTGTATCTTCACGGACTGCTGACCGCCGTGGAGAAAGACAACGCCATGGCGTCGATGCTCAAGCGCAAGCTCGAACGCTATTATAGCCTGAAACAATACACCGATGTGCGCATCCAGCGCCATGTATATAATAATGTGACGCAACTTGAGCGTGCCATGCGCCGCAAGTGTGTGGCCATCCTCCACGGCTACTCGTCGCCCCATAGCAGTACCGTCACCGATCGTTTGGTGGAGCCGTTCGCCTTCCTTGGCGACAAGAGCGATGTGAGGGCGTATGAGCTGAAGAGCGGCGTGAACAAAACGTTCAAAGTGTCGCGTATCGACCGTGTGGAACTGGTCGATACGCCGTGGTTCAACGAGAGCAAACACAAGGAAGTGTTCACCGATATGTTCATGTTCGCCGGCGAGGACAAGTACCGCATACGGTTGCGCTTCGACCTGCTGGCCCGCAACCTCATGCTTGAGGAGTATCCCCATTCGACCTCTATGATTACCCAGGAGGACGAAGGCCATTGGATTTTCGAGGCCGAACTGGTGAGCTATGTTGGTATCAGTCGGTTCATCCTGGGTCTCTTCGACCATGTGGAGGTGCTTGAGAACGATGACCTGAAGGCTTTTCTCAATGAGAAAATGTCTCATTGGAAGCCTTTTGAGTAATTGTGCGAGAATGAAAAGGAGGCCTGCGGAACTTGCTGGTGTGGCGTGGCCTACCTGAAAAGCGTTTGCAGCACGGGCAACGACTTCATCTCCGGGAATCCCGGAACGTGCAGGCGGTAGTAGTTGAGGATGATTTCCACGCAACGGTTGCGTTCGGCTTGGCTCATGCGGAACAAGTGCATGTTCTTGTAGTTCATGCGCATGAGCAGTGCGATGCGCGAGGCTTCGGCCGGCTCCAGGTAGTCGGGGTGGGGCGGACGCACGGCCGTGAACACGCTGTTGCGAAGGTCGAACCACTGGTGGGCGTCGCTCTCGGCCAGGTTGGGGAAGAAGCCGATGAACCGCGACAGGCGCATCATGAACACCAAGTGGAAGTTGGCGTATTGCTCCGACACGTTGTCGAGCCATAACAGGCTGTCCTCCACGTAGTCGTAGAGCAACTCGTTTTGTTGCTCGTTGCGCGTGGCGTAGTTCAAAAACTCAGCCAAGAAAAGCGAAATCGACAGTTTGACGGGGTCGAAAGGAACCGAACCAAACGGCTTGGCCAGTCGCAGGTCGCGAAAGCGCTGCATGGAAGCTTGCGGGCGATAGTCGAACACCACCTCCAGGAGGGTAAGGGGTTGAAACAGTTGTTTCTTGATTTTTCCTTTGTTCGATTTGGGCAAATGACAAAAGAACGACACCCTTCCTGCGTCGCGAGTAAACAAGTCGACAATCAACTGCGACTCGCCATATTTCAAAGCGTGCAATACAATCGCTGAAGTTTTCATTTCCATACACGGGCAAAAATACGAAAAATCAGGCGTTTAGAGAAAATATTTCAATTAAAATTTGGAAGGTTAAACAAAAAGCCGTAACTTTGCACCCGCAAAATTAAGCAGATGGTCCCTTCGTCTATCGGTTAGGACGAGAGATTTTCATTCTCTAAAGAGCAGTTCGACTCTGCTAGGGACTACTCCTAAAGGCAAAAAACAAGAAAAGAAAAAGATAAAGATGGCAAATCACAAATCATCACTCAAGAGAATTCGTCAGACCAAGGTCCGCACGCTTCACAACAAATATTATGCAAAGACTATGCGTAACGCAGTCCGCAAGCTTCGCGCCACTACCGACAAGGACGAGGCTGTGAAGATGTATCCTGTTGTCCAGAAGATGCTCGACAAGCTGACTAAGACAAACATCATCCACAAGAACAAGGCCGCAAACCTCAAGTCAAGCCTTGCTCTGCACATCAAGAAGCTCGGATAAGCTTCGAGCCATAGCTTATTAGTCATATAAGGTCGTGTTCTCTAACGAGAGCGCGGCCTTAAGTTGTTTTGTGGAAGCACCTTCTTTTCCGCCCCAGCCCGTCACCGATGGTTTCCTGCCGGCCGATGGTTTTTAACCCCTGCATTCTTGATTTTTAATCCCTTCGGCCTTGAGGTTAACGCTTGCGCGTCGTCGTCTTGTTTATGCGGCATGTCATCTCTTGTTAAACCCTAATCGGTCATTGGGTAAAACGCCATATTGTTGCGGCCTGGACGGCATATTGGGATGGTCTGCGAGGAAACCGATTGGTAAGCCCAAGTCGGTCATTAGATTTCAATTCTTGTTAGTGTTTGTTTCGAGCAGGTTGCGACAGTCGCGTTGAAGGCATAACGGGCTATGTCGAAACGCGAATGGAAGCAAGATGCCGAAAGAAACGCTGACAAGAGTTGGAAAGAAGCCGTACAATCATAATAACTCACCCATTTCGGTCTAATGACCGATTTGGGATAAGTGGGAACGCCTCGCTCCAAACCGCTAAACGAATTGGCTTGAAGCGTATTTATTCATGCCAAAAGTTTCATGGTTTGGGCAAATTTTAGTATCTTTGCAACAATAAACTATTTGAATTAAAATGGCAGATATTCACAACCCCGAAGATAATTATTCAGCCTCGAACATTCAGGTGCTCGAGGGTCTTGAGGCCGTTCGCAAACGCCCAGCTATGTACATCGGTGACGTCTCAGAGAAGGGTCTTCATCACCTCATCAACGAAACGGTAGACAACTGTATTGACGAGGCTATGGCGGGCTATTGCACCGACATCGAGGTGACCCTCAACACCGATGGTAGTTGCACGGTGGAAGATAACGGTCGCGGTATTCCCGTCGACGAGCACAAGAAGCTTCACAAGAGTGCCCTCGAGGTCGTCATGACCGTGCTTCACGCAGGCGGTAAGTTCGATAAGAACTCCTACAAGGTGTCTGGTGGTTTGCATGGTGTGGGTGTGAGTTGTGTGAACGCCCTGTCATACCACATGCTCTCGCAGGTGTTCCGCGATGGCCACATCTACCAGCAGGAATACGAGAAGGGACGCCCCCTTTACCCTGTGAAGGTGGTTGGTGAGACCACCAAGCGTGGTACACGCCAGCAGTTCTGGCCCGATCCCACCATTTTCTCCGCAACAACATTCCAGTGGGATGTGGTGGCCCGTCGTATGCGCGAGCTGGCTTATCTGAACGCCGGTATTCGCATCACGCTGAACGACATGCGCGCCGACGTTGAGGGTAAGACTCGCACACAGGTGTTCCACGCCAAGGACGGCCTGAAGGAATTTGTGCGCTACATCGACCGTCACCGCACGCATCTCTTCGACGACGTCATCTACCTGAAGACCGAGAAGCAGGGTGTGCCCATCGAGGTGGCCATCATGTATAACACCGATTATTCTGAGAATCTTCACTCTTACGTCAACAATATCAACACCATCGAGGGTGGTACGCACGTCACCGGTTTCCGCATGGCTCTGACACGTACGCTCAAGAACTATGCCGACAACGATCCGCAGATCTCCAAGCAGATCGAGAAAGCCAAGATAGAGATTGCCGGTGAGGACTTCCGCGAGGGTCTTACGGCGGTCATTTCCATCAAGGTGGCTGAGCCTCAGTTTGAGGGACAAACCAAGACCAAGCTGGGCAACAGCGAGGTGGTGGGTGCCGTTCAGCAGGCCGTTGGCGAGGCTTTGGCCGATTACCTCGAGGAACATCCCGATGAGGCCAAGCGCATCTGTGAGAAGGTGATCCTTGCCGCTACGGCTCGTATCGCCGCCCGCAAGGCCCGCGAGAGCGTGCAGCGCAAGAATGTGATGAGCGGAGGCGGCCTCCCCGGTAAGTTGGCCGACTGCTCCAACAAGGACCCCAAGCAATGTGAGATATTCCTCGTCGAGGGTGATTCGGCTGGAGGATCGGCCAAGCAGGGACGCGACCGCTACACACAGGCCATCCTGCCGTTGCGTGGTAAGATCCTGAACGTTGAGAAAGTGCAGTGGCACCGCGTGTTCGAGGCCGAGTCGGTGATGAACATCATTCAGTCGATTGGTGTCCGATTTGGTGTTGAGGGCGAGGACGACCGCGAGGCCAACATCGACAAGTTGCGCTACGACAAGATCATCATCATGACCGATGCCGACGTCGATGGTTCTCACATCGATACGCTCATCATGACGCTCTTCTATCGTTTCATGCCGAAGGTCATCGAGGATGGACACCTTTACATCGCCACGCCGCCGCTCTACAAGTGTGAGTTCCACCAGGGCAACAAGCGCGTTAGCGAGTATTGCTACAATGAGCAGCAGCGCCAGCTGTTCCTCGACAAGTATGGCGAGGGCGTGGAAGACGGCAAGCGCATCCACACACAGCGATATAAAGGTTTGGGTGAGATGAACCCCGAGCAGCTTTGGGAGACCACCATGGATCCCAAGACGCGCCTGCTGAAGCGTGTCACCATCGAGAACGCAGCCGATGCCGACGAGATATTCTCTATGCTCATGGGCGATGATGTGGAGCCGCGCCGCGAGTTTATCGAAGAGAATGCCGCTTACGCCAACATCGACGCATAATGCGCAGGCTCCTGGAATGCTCCACCTTCCAAAATCGCCGATTTCATCGGTATGGATGCATGGTGGGATGGAACAGGAACATAGAATATTCAGAAAGTTAACGATCGAATAAATAGGATAGGCATGCCACACCTTGAATCGTGTGGCATGCCTTTTTAGGTTATGAGAAGAGTTTGGTTGATAACGATGGCTTTGTGTTGGCTGACAACCTTGTGCGCGCAGGAGTTTGGCAGTCATTGGATCCGCATACCACAGCCCGACAGCCTCTCGCACGTGTGGTTCCGACAAACCTACGTGGAGGATGGCTTGCCGCTTGAGGCTCGCGTTACGGTGGCCTCGCCCGGTTATTACAAGCTCTATGTCAACGAATGTAATGTGGGTACGGCTTTGTTTTACCCGCCTCGCTTGCAGGCCGACTCCCAACCCGTGGCGATGACGTTCGACGTTACGCCCTTCCTTCGTGCCGACACCAATGTGGTGGCGCTTTGTTATGCGCCTTCCTATCCCCACGTGGATAGCAGTCAGGTCAGCGTCCAGTTTTTTGGCGTCGACGCCTCTGGCGCGCCTTTCTCTCGCTTTAGCGACGGAGGGTGGTTATGCCGCCGCGCCAACTCGCGCTGGACGGTCGAAGGAAAGGAGCACGTGGATGGTCGCCTGCACGACGCTTCGTGGAAAGCCGCTTGGTTTAACCCTGCCTTATGGCTGACGGCCGATGAGCGCAAGGCCGCCGAAGGGTCCAAGGTCACTTACCTGTCGGCCACCCATCCTGTGCTCCGCCATGTGCATACCGACGGCTATCGCTATTTCGACCGTGATGGTTGCGGCGTGTCTTACGAGTTTGGAGTGGGCTTCCACGGTATGATTCGCCTCACTCTGCGCGAGGCGCGCCGTGGCGAGCGTATCAGTTACGATGGCTTGGAGTATGTTTGCAACGGTCAGCTCGACGAACAAGCGTACCCAGTTTTCCGAATGGCCGATTACCGAAGGGTGCGGGTAACGGGCGACCGCCGCTTCAAGCGCGACCAAATCACCGTTGTGGAAGCCATCCAAACGGCCTATGAGCCCGATGGCGACGGCTTGCCTTGGTAAGGGCAGGGTGGGGGCTGCGAGAAGGCAATGGCTGCTCTCACAGCAGCAACCGCAAAAGCTAAGCGAAGGGCATGGCTCGTGTGAGAGCAGCCCACGCCTTTTCTTACCTATTTGGGTTAAACCCCAATCGGTCATTAGACCGAATTACAGCAGTCCTTGTTTCTTGAGTTCCTCTGCTATGCTGAGCAGTTCGTCGTACCAGTCTTGTCCGAAACGGCGAATGAGAGGCTCCTTGAGAAATACGTAGAGCGGCAGATGCAGCTCACGTCCCTTCTTTACCGCGTCCTTGCAGATGTCCCACCGATGGTAGTTGATGCCCACCAGGCCTCCGTTAAACTGTTTCTCGCGGATGGGATAGAGCGCGCACGAGATGGGCTTGGCCCATTGGGTCTTGCCAGCGTTGCAGGCGCACTCCAGCGCGCAGAGGCAGCAGTTGTGGATGGTGTGGCCGTCGTTGCGGTCGGTGAGGTCTTTGTGGCAGGTAAATACGCAGTCTTTTCCGCCCACAATGCTCGTCACCAGGTCGCCGTCGGCATCCGAGTAGGCCACGCCTTGCTTGTCGATGATGCTTTGGGCCGATGCGGTGAGATCCTCCCACACGGCGTCGAGCGATTCCTCAATAGAGCCGATTTCATCGAGCGTTACGGGTGCTCCGGCGTCGCCTTCCACGCAGCATGCGCCCTTGCATTTGTCGAGGTCGCAGCAAAACTCCTCGGTAAAGATATCGGGCGAAACCAGTACGTCGCCAATTTGTATGATGTGGAGTTCGGCTCCTCGTCTGTTGTCGTTCATGAATGTTATGTTATGGTGTTTGGGTTGTTTGTTCGTTACGGTGAAATGGTTGGATTTCATCCTTCGTTTTCTCGCCATGGCAGAGTTAAACAAGATTTCCTCTGCTCATTTGGCTTAACGAAAACGTTGGTTTTCGTGCTTGCCTTACCATGCGATGGGTGCCTGGCCTTGCTCTGTGAGGTAGGCGTTGCAGCGTGAGAACTGGTGCTGCCCGAACCATCCACCGCGGTTGGCCGACAGGGGAGAGGGATGAACCGACTCGAGTATCAGGTTCTTCTGGCCATTGATGAGTGCTCGTTTGGAGCGCGCATAGCCACCCCAGAGCATGTAAACCAGTCCTTCGCGGTGGGCCGACAGGGCTTGGATGGCGGCGTCGGTGAAGAGGCTCCAGCCCAACCGTTGGTGGCTGTTGGCCATGTGGGCTCGCACGGTCAGCGTGGCGTTGAGCAGCAGCACCCCCTGCTTGGCCCATCGTGTCAGGTCGCCATTGGCGGGCATGTCGGTCCCCAGGTCGTCTCGAATCTCCTTGAAGATGTTGAGCAACGAGGGCGGCATGGCCACCCCTTCGGGCACCGAGAAGCTCAGTCCCATGGCCTGTCCGGGCTCATGGTAGGGGTCTTGCCCGATGATCACCACCTTCACTTGGTCGAAGGGGCAGAGGTTGAAGGCGTTGAAGATGAGGTTTCCCGGTGGGTAACAGGGTCCGCCCTGGTACTCTTGGCGCACCTGTTGGGTGAGAGCGGTGAAGTAGGGCTTGTCGAATTCCGCCCCTAAATGTTGTTTCCAACTCTCTTCTATCTTGACGTTCATGGTTGGTTGGTCTAAATGATTGGATGGCACGCCCCGTTCCGACGTGTTGCGCGTTCCCCGTGTGTGGGAAGCGCGCCTCGCCGTGCCATGCATGTCTCGTGGCCGATTGGGGTTCAAAAGAAAAAGAGAATTAGGTAGAGGGCAATGTTGTGATGCATGTCCGTCTGCCTAATTCTCTATGTTTATGCGCCAGATGCGGTAATCTTCTTGTTACGGGAGGTTACCTCTCTTGCTTACTTGTTGTCGCTGATGAGGCACTCGCCCGTCATGTCGGCAGGCTGCTCCAAGCCCATGATGTGGAGGATGGAAGGCGCCACGTCGGCCAGACGGCCGTCCTTCACGGTAGCCGAGTTGTTGTTTGTGACGTAGATGAACGGCACAGGGTTGAGCGAGTGGGCGGTATTGGGTGTGCCGTCCTCGTTCATGGTGTGGTCGGCGTTACCGTGGTCGGCGATGATGATGGCCTCGTAGTCGTTGGCCTTGGCTGCCTCAATCACATCCTTCACGCAGTTGTCGACGGCCCACACGGCCTTGGCAATGGCGTTGTAGACGCCTGTGTGGCCCACCATGTCGCCGTTGGCGAAGTTCACCACGATGAAATCATACTCCTGTGTGTTGATGGCACCCACGAGTTTCTCCTTCACCTCGTAAGCGCTCATCTCAGGCTGCAGGTCGTAAGTGGCCACCTTCGGTGAGTGCACCAGGATGCGGTCCTCGCCGGGGAACGGTTGCTCGCGGCCGCCGTTGAGGAAGAACGTTACGTGAGCGTACTTCTCCGTCTCGGCTGTGTGGAGCTGGCGCTTGCCGTTGTTTGAGAGATACTCGGCCAGTGTGTCGCGCACGTCCTCCTTCGGATAGAGGATATGCACGCCCTTGAAGTTGGCGTCGTACGGAGTCATGCAGTAGTACTGCAGGTCCTTGATGGTGTGCATGCCTTCCTCGGGCATGTCCTGCTGTGTGAGCACGTAAGTGAGCTCGCGAGCGCGGTCGTTGCGGAAGTTGATGAAGATGATGACGTCGCCCTCCTGGATGGTGCCCTCCACCTTGGCGTTGTGGATCGGCTTGATAAACTCGTCGGTCACACCCTCGGCGTAGCTCTCGTCCATGGCCTTCAGCAGGTCGTCGGCCTGCTTGCCCTTGCCCTCAACGAGCAGGTCGTAGGCCTCTTTCACGCGGTTCCAACGGTTGTCGCGGTCCATGGCGTAGAAACGTCCCACGATGCTGGCGATGTGTGCGTCGTTCTTGTCGCAGCACTGCAGCACCTCCTCAATGAAGCCCTTGCCGCTCTTCGGGTCGCAGTCGCGGCCGTCCATGAAGCAGTGCACGTAGGTCTCCTTCAAGCCATACTCCTTCGAGATCTCGAGCAGCTTGAAGAGGTGGTTGAGGCTTGAGTGTACGCCACCGGTTGAGGTGAGTCCCATAATGTGGAGGCGCTTGCCCGTCTTCTGGGCATAGCTATAGGCGTTGATAATCTCCTGGTTCTTCAGGATGTCGCCGCTCTGGCAGGCCTTGTTGATCTTCACCAAGTCCTGGTAAACTACGCGGCCGGCGCCGATGTTGAGGTGTCCCACCTCCGAGTTACCCATCTGTCCGTCGGGCAGACCTACGTCCTCACCGCAAGCGTGGAGCTGTGAGTGAGCGCATGTAGCGTTGAGATAGTCGAGGTAAGGTGTCGGCGTGTTGAAGATAGCGTCGCCCTTGTCGTGCTGACCGATGCCCCATCCGTCGAGGATCATCAGGATTGCTTTTTTTGCCATAACTGTATTGTTTTTAATTGTCTTGTTTCTTTTTGCAAAGGTACTACCTTTTCATCGTTTGGGCAAAACGTGAAAAGATAATTTGTGTTTATTTCACCACTTTCTTTCCGTCCACGATGTAGATGCCGCGTGGCAGCGTGCGGAGATCGGTGCCCAGATACTGGCCCGAGAGGCTGTAGACACGTCCCGTCTTGGTGGGGCGCACCCCCTCGATGGCGCTGATGCCCGTGGCGCTGGGCTTGGTCACCGCTACGTCGTCGAGGAAGAAACGCTTGCTGGGCTGGAAGTTGATGCAGAGCTTGCCCGTTGCGGTGAAACGCAGGGTGTAGGTGGTCCAGGCACCCTTCGCCATGGTGAGGCTCATGTCGGTCGACTGGCTGTCGACAAACGTGCCGTTGCCCTTGAGCACCACCAGCAGGTCGGTGCCGTCGCGCTTCGCATCCCATCCGGCGGCGCGGAACGAGAGTGTCATGGTGTCGGAAACGGCGGTGAACGAGGGTGAGTTGACGAAGCCCGGGGTGCTGCTGTTGCCAAAACGGCCACAGCGGTCGGCGCCGATGGCCACCGTGGCATCCCAGCCGTCGAGGTCGGGCGAGAACGTGCCCATGGTCAGCGTGCCGCCGAAACCGCCCGAATTTCCGCCTTCGCCGTTGCAGTTGTCGAACGTTTCGTGCAGCAGGTAGTCGCCCTCGATAGGCACATTGGCGCTTGGCGCACTTGTGGGACGGCTCTCAAAACTGACGGTTCCATCGCTGTTTTCGGTGATGCGGTAGAGTCCGAGGTTCATGAAATGGCTGCCGTCGGTGTTGGCGTTGTATACCTTTGCGGCGGGAACGGAACGGTTGGTCAGCGAGTCGAGACCGTTGTAGGGATAGAGGTCGTGAACCTCCGAGTCGATGTTGTAGCTTCCGTCGTAGTCGTAAAAGCTTTCGCCGTCCTCGTTGTCGGCGTGGAAGATGGTCATGCGTTGGTGGTCGTTGCTTACGCCCTGTTGCTCATAATCGTCGCCCTTCTCGGTGAAGGTGTTCACGATGTTGTAGTCCCATATCGTGGGGTCGTAGTCCACGTGGCTCACCATCAGTCCGTGGCTGGGAAGGTTCACGTCCCATCCCGTTTGCTGGCGGTTTTCCAGGAGGTAATACTCGTTGCGGTTGGCCTCGTTATAGATAACGTATGTGTTGCCGTTCTCGGTGAGCGACAGCATGCCGCTAATGGCCGTGGTGTCGGCCGTGAGCTCGATGGGCTCCGTCCAACCGCTGTACCATCGCTCCCAGGCGGTGTAGTTGGGGGGCGTCATGCCGTCGCCCAGGTAGCTGCCCATGTCCATGAGGCTGAAGTCGCACATGCCGAAGTTGCCACTGTAGTAGACGTCGTACCAGTCGGGCAGGCCCAAGCAGTGGGAAAACTCGTGGCAGATGGTGCCAATGCCGCTCAGCCCGTTCTGCCCGTTGAGCTCGCTCGAGCAGGCGTAGGTGTCGATTTTCTTACCGTCGAGCGTGATGTGCGACCCGCCTGGGTAGGCCGAGAGCCAAAATTCGTGGGGCCAGATGGTGTTGTTGGCGCCCCCGTCGGCCTGGCCCTTTCCGGCGTAGAGGATAAACACCTGGTCGACCTCGCCATTGCCGCTCCAGTCGTAGTTGGCGAAGTTCACTTGGTCGTCCACCTTGCGGCAGGCCTCCTTCACCAGTTCGTCTACCGGCTCGTCGTCGCCATTTTTGCTGGTTCCGCCATAGTAAGTGGAGTTTTTCGACATGCGCACGGGCCCCACCACGTCGAACGAGAGGTTAAACAGGCCGTTGCTCTGGGCGCTGAAGTAGTCGCTCACCGATCCTTTGAATCCGTTCTCGGAGTAGCCCTTCTCGTTGGCTATCTGGTTGAAGAGCGCTTGGGTGTGGCCCGCCTTGAACGGCTTGTCGGGGAAATCCACGAGGATGATGAGGCCTTTTTTGTTGCCCGTGTAGCCCTGCGCCCTGCGCCTGGTGGCCAATTGGCGTATGTTGGCGGTGTTGCGGCGTGCGGCTCCGCGCCGCATGCCCATGAGCGTTTGGGCGCTGGCCTTCTGCCATACGCCGTCGTTCTCCACATAGCGTGTGCCGTCGGCCGCCTGCCAGTAATGGTTAAACTCGTCGCCGCGCAGCTCTACGCGCACGGCCTGCCCGTCGCTGAGCGTCACGGTTCGCCATTGTCCACGCTTGGCGGGCACGGCCATCGTGGCCACTGTAGCCAGCGTGAGCGCCGCGGTAAGTAGTGTTTTCTTCATGCTGATATGAACTTTGTTTTTTTGTCAGTGGGGGGATGTGTGGGCGGTTAGCCCTTCTCTTCCTGCCGACGCCGTTGGTCGGTGAGGGCGATGCAGTTGGCTCCTACCCATTGTTTTGGACCAACAAAATTATAAAGAATCTCGGTGCGCACAAAGTGACGGTGGTTAAAGTTGCTGAAAAGGGCGGCTTTTTTTGACCAAACAAACCCCGAGGCAGGTTCCGGATATAGCCGGCTTGAGGCGACAGGGTAGTTGGCGGATGGCACCCTGTCAGTTTGTGGCTTTGTTAATAAGTGTTTGATCGTAGGATATGCGCTCATTTCTATCAAAATGTGCATATTTCGCTTGATAATCGTAACCAAAACCGTCAAAAACGAGAATATTTGTTATAAAAAGTGGGTTCTCCACTGTTTTTTTCTGCAAAAATATTTGGATTGAACCTAAATAATACTTAATTTTGCAATGAAATGATAATTTCATGAAAATTACGCTAAGGCTTGGCGATTATCAGTAACGCTCACAAAGGCATGCGCTTATATATATAATAAGGTGGCGCTTCCACCTCGCGGGGCGAGGTGGTTATAAAGATAGCTCGAAGAATAACAAATATTATATTCATTTAATTAAAAAGAGAGAATTTATGGAAAAAAGACTCATGACGTTCATCGCCTGCTTGTTCTTGAGCATAGGACTGGCCATGGCGCAAAGTCAGGTTTCCGGTACAGTCACCTCTGCTGAAGACGGTGCGCCCGTTGTGGGAGCATCTGTCAAGGTGGTGGGCACCCACACGGGCACTGCTACCGACGCTGACGGTCACTTCTCACTGAACGCACCTGCCAATGCAAAGTTGCAAATTTCATACATTGGCATGGCGACTCAGACCGTGAAGGCCGGAAGAAACATGGACATCAAGCTCGAAGCCTCCAGCGAGTCGCTGAGCGAGTTTGTGGTAACAGGTTATGGTACAGCCCGTAAGCTTGGTACCATCGCAGGTTCTGTCGAGACTATCTCTGGTAAGACCTTGGAGAATCGCCCCATCGCCAACGTGGCCGACGCCATGCAGGGCCAGGTGGCCGGTCTGCAGGTTATGACCTCTTCAGGAGAGCCTTCTGCCACAGCCAGCATGCGTATCCGTGGTGTGACCTCTATCAACGCTTCCACCGAGCCTTTGTTTATCCTCGACGGTAGCGAGATCTCACAGCAGACCTTCCTGTCGATCAACCCCAACGACATCGAGAGCATGACCACTTTGAAGGATGCTTCTTCAACCGCCATCTACGGTTCACGTGCCGCCAATGGCGTCATCATCGTCACCACCAAGAAGGGTAAGTTTGGCGAGGCTCCCACAGTGAGCGTTTCTGCCCAGTATGGTATCTCACGCATGACGGGCGACAAGGCCGACATGATGGACGCCAACCAGTGGCTTGCCTTCCAGGAGGTTATGGATCCCTCTTTGGCCAACAGCGCCAACTTCCAGGCTGAGCGTGCTTACTACAAGAAGTACAACATCGGAACCGACTGGAACAAGTTCTTCTTCAGCGACAGCAAGCCCACCTCTCAGATCGACGTGAGCGTCCGTGGCGGCAGCCAGAACACCGCTTACCTGCTTTCGTATGGCCACTACAAGACCAGCGGTATCATCGACGACTCCAACATGCGTCGCGAGACCCTTCGCGCCAACCTCGAGACCAACATCAACCCTTGGTTGAAGATTGGCTCCAACACCAACCTTGCTTTCACGAAGTATCGTTCTTCTCTTTGGGGCGATAAGGCCAACAGCGTCTACAACAAGACCTATGCCGCCCGTATCTACCTGCCCACCCAGCCCACACACGAGGTGCTCGGTCTCGATCCGAGCGACTACGCCAACAGTACCTTCGAGGGTTACGGCGAAGAGCTTCGCTACTACGACATGATGGGCTTCTTCAACCCCATGTGGGTATCATCATGGCAGCCCCAGACTACCAACCGCGTTCGCTTGAATGAGAACGTGTTTGTGAACCTCAACCCCATCAAGGGCCTGAACATCCGCACCGCCGTGGGTCTCGACGCCAACGACCTCCGCAACTCACAGAAGTGGACCATCACCGAGGACGAGCCCGACATCAACCCCACAGCCAGCGCTGCCGAGAGCTTCTCGCGCTTCTACCGCTGGACCGTCACCAACACCGCCGAGTACAAGTTCAACATCGCCAAGAAGCACGACTTCACGGTGCTCCTCGGTCAGGAGTCGATGACCAGCAAGACTGTAGCCTTCGGCGCCAACGCCGATGGCATTACCGACAACCGCCTGTCGCTCATGTCGGCCGGTGCCACGGCTACCGTTCCTTCCCACTCAATCAGCGAGGAGGTTCGCAACTCATGGTTCGGCATGCTCAACTACAGCTACGCCGACCGTTACTTCCTCGACCTGTCTATCCGTCGTGATGGTAGTTCTCTCTTCGGCGAGAACAACCGTTGGGCTACCTTCGGTGCCGCCGCTGCCATGTGGGACATCACCAAGGAAAACTTCATGAACAGCACACGCAACTGGCTCAACGACCTGCAGTTCAAGGTGAGCTACGGTAGCACTGGTAACTCAGGCATTTCGCCTTACATGGCCCTGGGTCTGGTGGCCGCCGGTCCTCTCTACAACGGCCAGAGCGGTACAGCCATCGCCAACGCCTCCAACCCCGACTTGACATGGGAGACTGTTAAGACCTTCAACCTCGCCCTCACAGGTAAGGTGCTGAACCGCGTCACATTCGACCTCGAGTACTACGACAAGACCACCTCCAACATGCTCATGAACGTGCCTTACTCTTACACCACAGGTTTCTCTTCTGGTTGGGGTAACATCGCCGAGATGTACAACCGCGGTTTCGACTTCACCGTTGGTGTTGACATCATCAAGAACAAGGATTGGTATTGGAACGTAAAGCTGAACGGCAACTACAACAAGAACCGCATCACCAAGCTTCTCAATGGTGTTGACTCATACGACTCAGGCGGCTTGCACCTCGAGGTTGGCCACTCCTACGGCGACTTCTACGGTGTGCGTTGGAGCCATGTTGACCCGCGCGACGGTCAGAACGTATGGCTCGACCTCAATGGCAACGAGACCAAGAACGTTTCCGACAGCTACCAGTACATGAGCCGCAAGAGCTTCATCGCTCCTTGGTCGGGTGGTTTGATCTCGACCTTGACTTGGAAGAACTTCGAGCTCGACCTGCAGTTCTCTGGCATGTTCAACCGTTACATGTATAACAATGAGCGCTGGTTCACAGAGAACCCAACCTTCGCAACCACCAACAACCAGAGCACAGCCATGTTCAACATGTGGCAGAAGCCGGGCGACATCACCGATATCGCAGCTGTTGACGCCCAATACTACTTCGGCGACGACCGCCTGTTGGAGAACGCCTCATTCGTTCGTCTGAAGTTCTTGCAGTTGTCTTACACTGTTCCCAAGAAGTGGATCAACGCTACCCACTTCCTCAAGGGCGCCAAGGTTTATTTCGTAGGCCGCAACCTCCTTACCTTCACAGGCTACAAGGGTTACGATCCTGAGGTTGACACCGATCACACCCTCGGCAATTACCCCAACACGCTCCAGATTTCATTTGGTGCAGAACTCACATTCTAATTATATAAACGCAAACTAACATGAAGAAAATATATTTAATGTTGGCCTTGGCAGCTGGTCTGATGTCGTCTTGCGACATGGACAAGGAGCCCTACAATGCGCTTCCTGACACCGAGGGCATCACCACCCCGACCGACTTTGCCAACGCCCGAGTGAGTCTTTATTCAGGTCTTCGTGGTTGCATTGGTGGCGACAGCTTCAACAACGCCATGGAAATCCAGACCGACGGCTTCAACGCCGTCACAGGCTACAGCAACACGCTGGGCGACATGTACCGTTACACCTTCGCCACATCGAGCGGCTACTTCTCTACCGTCTACAGCAGCTACCAGGGCATGATTGCCCGCGCCAACTACATCCTTGACGGTTACAAGAAGGTTGACATGAGCAACGCTGTGGTTTACACTCCCGAGAACATCGCCAAGATCAAGGTGGCTGTGGGCGACGCCTACTTCACACGCGCCTACTCTATCTTTGGCCTGTCACAGTATTTCTGCGCCGACTATGAGGCTTCTACGGCTTCTGCCGCCAACAGCGGTGTGTCATACCGCCTCGACTACGCTCCCTCTTCAAGCGCAGCCACCTATCCTGCCCGCGCGACCCTGGAGCAGACCTTCAAGCAGATCACCGAGGACCTCGACTCTGCCGCCAAGTACATCACCGCAGAGGGTGAGGCAAGCTACGGCTACTTCTCACAGGATGCCATCAAGGCCCTGCGCGCTCGCGTAGCCCTTGCTATGGACGACTACACCAACGCCGCCAAGTATGCCACTGAGCTGATCAAAGATGGCAAGTACACACTGGCTGAGGATGCCGACGAGTTGGCCGACCTCTGGCAGAACGACGGTGGCAACGAGACCATCATGCAGTTTGCTTGCCCCACAAAGGACGAGCTTCCCAACAGCAGTAAGATTTACCAACCTTACTCAGATGGTTCTGTGCCCGACTACATCCCCACCCAGACCTTGATGGACCTGTACTCAGCCAACGACTACCGCAAGCAGGTATGGTTCAACAAGATGACACTGACCACCAACACAGGTGCCACTGGTGAGGTTTACTGCTTCAACAAGATCGTCGACCACGGCGCTCTTTGGACCAAGCTTCAGGGCTACGAGTATGCCCGTTTCTGCATCGAGCCGAAGATGTTCCGCATCGCCGAGATGTACCTCATCGCCGCCGAGGCTTACGCACAAGCTGGCGACCTGACCAAAGGCGCCAAGTACCTCAACGACCTTAAAGGCAAGCGCATCGAGGGCTACGAGGAGACATCGTTCCCCACAAAGAACGCCCTGATGACCGAGGTGCAGAACGAGCGCGAGCGTGAGATGGTGGGCGAGGCCACTCGTCTGTTCGACCTGAAGCGTTGGCACAAGGGCTTCAAGCGCGGTGTTCCTCAGCAACTCGACCTCTGCCTGCTGCCTGGCGCTACCACCACAGGCTTCTCTCTCGACGCCAACTCTCCCAAGCTCACTTGGCCGATCCCGAAGCACGAGATCGATGTAAACAAGAAACTTGTGCAGAACCCTGGCTATTAATCAAGCGTTAACTATAAACAGAAAAAGTAAAAAGACATGAAATATATCAAATTATTCATGCTGCTGGCTGTCGTTTCGTTGTTCGCCGCTTGCTCAAGCGACGACGACTACAACACCAACGAGACGACCGTAAGCTTCGCTAACAACGCCATCACCACCAAGGAGAGCGCTGGCATCGTAAACATCCCCATCAATGTAACGGGCCTGCGCAACGGCGACATCAGCCTGCGCATTGTGACTGAGGAAGTGGGCGCGAACCCCGCCAAGGAGGATGTGAACTACATGATCACCGACAAGACCCTGACCCTGAAGGCCGACACGCTGCAGAGCGGTGTGATCAACGTTGAGGTGAAGATGGTCGACGACGATGAGATCAACGAGAACCGCACCTTCAAGCTCACCATCGCAAGCGTAAACGGCGCCACGGTTGGCACCAACGCCTCTACGACTATCACCATCCGCGACAACGACGCTGCCTTCTACGAGAAGTTCTTCGGCAAGTGGACCCTGAGCGGAAACATCGAAGGCTCAACTGGTGTGAGCCCATTCAGCAAGGATGTAACCATCTCGGGCGTAACCGATGAGGAGTCGGCCGACTACAACAACATCCTGACCGTTTCAGCTCCTGGCTTGGTCAACGTAGGTGTGTCCGTCGACTGTGAGTGGCACTTCCGCTACTCATTCAACACGGAAGCCAAAACGGGTACGCTCGGATTCATCTGCGGTGAGATCATTGGCAGCTATGGCGATGCCTACCAGTGGATGTGGGCCTCTATCAGCGCCAACAACCAGCTGACCATCGACGACGTCACTGCTCCTTGGGCATTGGGCGAGAACGATGCATTCCCAACAACCATCACCTTCCCCGAGAGCGCCAAATTGGCATTCTATCAGCCCGGCAATGGTGTTTGGAGAATCTTCTCCGACCTGAAGCTCACCAAAAAGTAAACACACAGTTTAACAACTGACATACCAAGGCAGGTTGACAAGGTTATCAAGTCCTTGCCAACCTGCCTTTATCTTGTACAAACCCAGCTGGCCCAACCAGCAAACAACGTTTTTTACATCCTAACATGATTCGCAACATGCACAAACATTTATCGATCATCGCACTCGCATGCATGGTTAGCCTGAGCGCCACGGCCAAGCAACGCACACAGCAACAACTGTTGCAAGCCGCACAAGCCTTTGTGCAAGCCAACGGTGGCCCCGCCAAGGGCGCCAAGAGCAAGGTAACCTTCACGCAGTTGCTCAGCAATGATCAAATCACCCTTCTGAACAGCAGCAACGGCCAAGCACTCATCATGGCCAACGACGACGCGTTCCAGCCCATCGTGGGTTACACCGACGCGCCTGTCGACCGCAACAACATGGCTCCCGCCTTCGAATGGTGGATGACCACCATCAGCCAAGCCATGGAGGAGACCCTGGCCAAGGGCGCGACGCCCACACAGGTCAAGAAGAACGCCGCCTACCGCGAGGCCGTCGACAAGTTGATGACCACCGAGTGGGGACAGAGCGAGCCTTACTACAACCTCACACCCACCTACACGCAGAACTATCAGGAGACCCATTACGTCACAGGTTGTGTGGCCACAGCCATGGCGCAGGTCATGAAATACCACGATTACCCCGAAAAGGGTAAGGGTTATAACCGCTGGACCTTCTACCCCAACGGCAACAACAGCACCGGCACCACCGTTCGCGTTAATTTCGCAAACACCTACGACTGGAAGAACATGCTCGACAAGTACACCCGTGGCAAATATAACGACACGGAGGCCAAAGCAGTGGCCGTACTGATGAAAGACTGCGGTGGCTCGGTAAGCATGCAATACGCCAAGGACGGCAGCGGTGCCTACGCCGCCGACGCTTGCCGCGCCCTCCGCAACAACTTCAAGTATCACCAGGCCATCAAACTCTACACACGCGCTTTCTACCCTAAGGACGCATGGATGGATCTCATCTACCGTGAGCTCAACGACAGTTGTCCCATCCTCTATGGTGGAGCCACCACCCAGGGTTTCGGCCATGAGTTTGTGTTTGATGGCTACGACAAGAACGGCTTGGTACACGTGAACTGGGGTTGGGAAGGTGTCAACGATGGTTACTTCGACGTGGCGCTGCTCAACTCGCGCGAGGGAAGTTTCACCGAGAGCCAGAACATGGTGATCGTGCGCACGCCCGACGACAAGCGCTTTAAGGAGACCTACCACTCATTGTGGGGCAGCGAGACAGGACTGATATTGACGCAGGCCGGAAGCCGAGTGAACGCCAACAGCTATGTGGCGTACAATCTCGACGTGGATTATTTCACAGGCTACGTGGATCTGGTGGCCGCCAACACAAAGACGGGTGTAGTTACGCAGCTCACATCCAACGATCCCGTGAGCAATGTGGAATACACCAGTGGCTTCCGCCTCAACATCAGCGCCAACCTCAGACAGTTGGCCAATGGCGAGTATCGTATCTACATGGCCACCAAGTCGACTTCTGCCGACAAGCAGGAACTTGATTGGCAGCCTATCTTGAGCAACGAGACCGTAAACTCCAACTACTTGCTGACGGTGAACAACGGCAAATACACGCTCACCAAGGGCTCCAACAATTTCACCACGGGCATCTCCACGACGCTCGTCGAGAATGAAGCAAGCAAGGTTACGCGCGTCTACAACCTGCAAGGCCAAGAGGTTTACCAATCGGCCACCGATGATTTCGACCCTAACCGCCTGCCTGCCCACGGCACCTACATCGTGCGCCAAGGCAGCAAGAGCGTGAAGATCGTCAGGTAAGAAGCTATCAGAGTAATTTTTTCTCTTCTATAGGAAGGGGGAGTCAAAAGTCAATTATACGGGCTGAAAGCCCAATAAGCTCATAGCCCAGGGCATCCGCCCTGGGTGTACGGATTGACAAAAGCAAGACGCCCTGCAAGGGCAAAAGCATTGATTATTAACGCTTTTGCCCTTGCAGGGCGTTTGGCTGTTTGGGAACTTTTACCCAGGGCGGGTGCCCTGGGCTATGTGCTTCTGCCCCTTCGGGGCGTGCTGCTTAAACTTTTGACACACTCTCTTCTTTCGTAAACACAAGGCCTGAAAACGCTCAACAATCTATAGCAAGAACTACACTGTTGTTTTCCATGACGGAAATGTTGGGCGCAAATACGCGATTCTCAGCGCTTCTGCACAATACGCTAAGCATCAGTGCGTTACGACAAAATTTAGGTTTTCCACACGCCGCATTTCATATTCCACCTCACGGTTAGGCATGTTTCGCGCCTCGGAACATGCCTAACCGAGGCGCGAAAGATGGTCTTTCGCAACTCGATACACGGTCTTTCGCAACCCGAAAGATGCCTAACGGCAAAAGCGAAACGCAGTTTTGCCGATGAAAATGGGGCGAAAATGAGCTTTTCGCTCGCTGGTTCGCGCAAAATTACGACACAACTTTTTCACCAAATTACCTGACAGGCGCCATACGCCAACCATCCGTTGCGCATCACGTTTGCCAATGCCGTCGACGTGCCTGTCGCATCCTGCTCGAAGCAAACACTAACAAGGATTGAAATTATTGCTGTCCGGTAAATAAATTATTGGGGTTTCTGATTTAGGCAGAGTGGGCTGAAAGCCCAACAAGCGAAAAGCCCAGGGCAAGCGTAGCGACACCCTGGGTATGAATACAAACAACATACCCATTAACGCCCTGCAAGGGCAAAAGCGTTAATAATCAATGCTTTTGCCCTTGCAGGGCGTCTTGCTTTTGTCAATTCGTACACCCAGGGCGGATGCCCTGGGCTATGAGCTTATTGGGCTTTCAGCCCGTATAATTGAGTTTTGACACACCCCCTCGTTGGCATATGCGGATCTTGCTGCTTACTTCTTCGGACGGCGGCGTGCCCATCCCTCCTCAGAGAAGTCGGGCTCCTCGCCTTTCAACTTGAACGACTGGCCGTTCATCAGGCTCTTCCAGTCGTCGCGCGAGTGGCGCTGGTTTTCGTCGCCAAAGGGGCTTTGGGGCTTGCGGCCACGGCGTGTGTCGCGACGGTCGCCTCGGCGTTCGTCGTATCGGTCGTCGCGGCGGTTGCGCTCGCGTCCCTTGCGGGCG
>ULUS01006425.1_pt1 | contig 63367 bp, 41 predicted proteins | sample 1958761 | NCBI WGS metagenome assembly ULUS01 (sample SAMEA4835767, study PRJEB28245) | human gut metagenome | biome: gut microbiome; material: fecal sample | place: Denmark | collected 2008
CGCCATTAACGCCTCGCAAGTCAGCCACTAACGCCTCGTAAGTCAGCCACTAACGTCTCGTAAGTCAGCCACTAACGCCTCGTAAGTCCGCCACTAACGTCTCGTAAGTCCGCCACTAACGTCTCGCAAGTCTGTCGCTCAAAAGATGTAACGAGGCTATGTGGAGACCGTATCCGATTCAGAAGATATTTACATCCATTCAGATATTGGGTGACATCAGGCGCCACTCGACATTCCCGATGAACCAAATCCTTGGTCTTGACTTGCCGTCAGACGTGTATGCCGCATTTGTCCTTTTCATGCCAAACGCGGGAAAGCCGTTCAGAACAATGCTGTTGTGTCCTTGACGACGAGAGCGTAAAAGCAAATAATGTCGATAATTCGACCAACAATCACATAGATAGTCCCTTTATTTCTCTGCTTTTCATTAACTTTGCCCCAGCAAGTGCGGTTTGACACCGGGCTGACATCTAAAACCAATCAAGACATGAAACGACTTTTCAACATCCTCCTTCTCTGTGCCATGGGCATCCTTTCGTCATGGGCGTCGACGCCTGTTGACGGTGTGCGTCTCTTTCCTTCAGCCTCAGACAAATGCTGGCGCAAGCACGTGCTGGCTGTGATGCGCAAGGATTACGTGCGCCTTGGCGAGACCTACCGAGGCAAGGCTTGGCAGCCGATAGCCCCGGAACTGTTTGCCGAGTTTCGTGCCAATGGCAACCGCACGCGCTTTGAGGAGGCGAGCTTCGGCCGGAGAAAGCAGTTCGCCTGCCTGGTGATGGCAGAAATCATGCAGCATCGCGGGCGGTTTGTGCCCGACATCTGTCGTGGCATACGCTATTTTGTCCATGATGAAGTGTGGTGGGGACTGCCCGCACACTATCCCAAAAGCCAACCCGAGGCGGCACGGCAGGTGGTCGACCTGTTCAATGCCGAAACGGCAAGTATGCTGGCGTGGACAGCCTATATGCTTGCCGACGAGATAGACCGCCACGATGCGGGTCTCTGCGACACACTCCGGCAGGAGATAGAGCGGCGCTTCCTGAATCCTACCCTCTACGAACGACAGGGATGGAAGCGCAACGCCAACAACTGGAACACGTGGATAACGAGCAACTGGCTGGAATGTGTGATGCTTTTGGAAACCGATGCCCGGAAACGTGAGCAGGCAGTGAAAGGCATCAAGGAGTGCATGAGGCGGTTTCTTGACGGCTATCCCGACGACGGCGGATGCGAAGAGGGCGTGGACTACTGGGACCGTGCCGGTGCGTCGTTCTTCGAGTCGCTCTATTTCCTTGAGGCGATGGGACAGCCCTTGTCGCTCACCGAAGCCCAACAGACGAAGGTGCATGCCATGGGAAGTTTCATCACCACGATGCACATAGACGCCCTTACGTTCGTGAATTTCTCGGATGCCAAGGCCCATTCTCTGCCCAACATCAACATCCTCTTTCCCTTTGGCCATTTCCTGGGCGACAAGCCGATGATGGAGTTTGCCGCCTATATCGGTGCCAGGCATCAATTTCTCACCCAGCCATCGTGGCTTTTCCAACACACTGGCAACTTCCCCACCATAGGCCGCGAACTGCTCCTGCTCTCCATGCTGGACAGCTATAAGCTCACCGCTTCCGTTCAGCCGCAAACCGAAGACCGCTATCTCGGCAACCTGCAAATCATGGTAGCCTCTACCACTCGGGGCGCCCATCCCTGGTTTGTGGCTGTTAAAGGCGGTACCAATGGCGAGAGCCACAACCACAATGATGTGGGCAACTTCATTGTTTACCACGACCGCCAACCTGTTGTCATCGACCTGGGACGCGACACCTATACCTCGCAGACTTTCAGCAAGAACCGCTATACGCTGACCAACAACCGCTCCGCCTACCACAACGTGCCTGTCATCGCAGGAAGGGAACAGTCTTCCGGACACCGTTTCAAGGCGCTCGATGTGGCTCACATGGCCAACGACACGCTCTCACAGATGCGGATGAACCTTGCTTCTGCCTATCCGGAAGACACCCACGTGCCGTATTGGAACCGCACGGTGAGTCTTAACCGGCACACAGGTAGGGTAGAGGTGGAAGAGCAATTCATGGCAGACTCTCTTCCGGAAGGCCAGCCGACAAGCATTGTGCTGATGTGCTATGGCGAGCCTCGGGTCGTCAAGGACGGCACCATCACCCTGCAGAACCATCGGGTGCGCCTTGACTACGATTCCGCCGTGCTGCATCCCTATATAGAAAAGGTAGACATGCAAGACGGTGTCATGAAGCGGCAGTGGCAGGACAATGTCTATCGCATCCTTTTGCGGGTGCAAACACGGCTCGGCGAGAACACGGTGAGGTATCGTTTCTGTGAAGGTGACGGCGAGACACATTAATTGGCGACAAATGAGGTACGCAGTTCGATAAAGTGCCTGTAACCGGCTGTTTTCACGATACACGTACATCATATCACGATAATAGTCATCCTTATTACCGCTGAAAATATAACTTTGCGGCATCAATCTTACCAAGGCCACAGAAAAAGTGAGCCCATACAAGTGAACTAACAATAATCAATTATTTAAAACCAATATGAAAAAAGTCAATCATTTCGCATCCTCCAAGAGGATTCTCGCATTGGCTGCTTTGGCCACGGGCGTAGCCTTGCCGCCACAACAGGCACTGGCCACTCGGATTACTCAAGTAGTAGAATAAAGCGGCTCCGTCAAAGGGCAGGTCGTGGACGACAAGGGTGAACCCGTTATCGGTGCCACTGTCAAGGTAAAAGGTGATGCCAAAAACGGTACAGTCACCGACATCGACGGCAACTTCACGCTTCGGGTAGCTCCGGGAACAGAGCTTGAATTCTCTTATGTGGGCTACAAGTCGCAAGTGGTGAAGGCCGGCACATCCCCGCTGAAGGTGGTTCTCAAGAAAAACGCACAGAACATGAATGAAGTGGTCGTGGTGGGCTTCGGCACCCAGAAGAAGGTTAACCTCACCGGTTGGTGGCCCTTGCCACAGCCAAGGACATTGAGTCACGACCCGTGTCGAACGCTGTGCAGGCATTGCAAGGCGTGGTTCCCGGATTGAACATCGACACCGGCAACTATGGCGGCGACCTTAATGCCAGCAAGAGTGTCAACATTCGCGGTACAGGCACGCTGGATTCAAGCCAGTCGAAAGGCAATCCGCTCATTCTTATCGACGGCATGGAGGGAGACCTCAACACCATTAATCCCCAGGACATTGAGAATATCAGTGTGCTCAAGGATGCCGCCGCTTCTTCCATCTATGGCTCGCGTGCACCTTTCGGCGTGATTCTTGTCACCACCAAGAGCGGCAAGGCAGGCAGAATGCAGGTGAACTACAATACCAATCTGCGCTGGAACACCCCGGTAAACCTTCCCGACATGATGAATTCCCACCAGTACGTCACCTTTTACGACCAGGCTGAGTACAACAATTCGGGCAAGCATCTCTATGACGACGTGGAGCGCCAGAAGGTGTGGGACTACATGACCGGTGCAAGCGACGTGTATGTGGAAGCCAATAAGGACGGTAAATGAAACTATGACCATACCTATGCCAATGTTGACGGCAAGCGCTATGACCGCGTATCCAATGACTTGCCCGTGCTCGACCTGACCACCAGCACCGACCAGTTTGAACTTGGCAGTGAATACGGCAGGTGGCGCAATGCCGGATTCTTCGGCCGTATCAACTACGACTACGACGGTAAGTACCTCGTAGAGGGCAATTTCCGCTACGACGGCTCCTCCCGCTTCCGTCGTGACTCCCGCTGGGTGTGGAGCCCATCCTTCTCTTTGGGATGGAACGTGGCACGCGAGAAGTTCTGGAAACCCCATTGAGCAATATGTCAATACGCTGAAGGTTCGCGTGTCTTATGGCGTGCTCGCCAACCAGAACACCACCTCTTGGTACCCTACATACCAGACCATCAACATCGGTACTGGCAAATGGCTGCAAGACGGCATTAAGCCTATCACCTCCGAAATACCCTCACTCATCTCCACTTCCCTTACCTGGGAGAAGATCAAAAACACCAACCTCGGTCTTGATTTCGGCGCATTCAACAACCGCTTGACAGGTAGTTTTGACTATTTCTGGAGAAAGTCGCAGGGACTGGTAGGCCCAGGCGTTGAACTCCCCAGCACCTTGGGCATCAAGGTACCCAGCACCAACAACACTGACCTGACCACTTCGGGTTGGGAACTCTCGCTTCAGTGGCGCGACCACATCGGTGACTTCCGCTATGATCGACTCCAAGGCTGACGGCTACTGGAAACAGCTGAGAACACGTGCCGGAGTAGATCCCGACTATAACAAGACGATTGCTGCCACAGACATGCAGAAGGAGGCAGAGAACGATTGGGGCGCCTATTCACACGGACAACTCATCGACAAGACGCTCTACAACATCCGACGCGAACGCCGTTGCGAGTTCATAGGCGAGGGTTTCCGCAAGGATGACCTCTACCGGTGGCGCTCACTTGACCAACTGAACGGCTATCAGCTGGAAGGCTGCAAGATATTTGGTCCGATGAAGAGCCTCTTAGTGAACAGCAAGGGGGAACCGGTGCTTGTGTACGACAACGCTGACGAGTCGAAGAACAACGTTTCTTCTCCGTCGTTGAGCCTGTATCTGCGTCCGAACCAGAAGACCTCTAAGAACAGCTACTACAAGGGCTTCTTCTTCTATCAGGCCCACTATCTGGAGCCGATCGCCATCCAGAACTTCCTCAATACGGCATCCGACAAGAAGACCGTGTCGGAGTCACCTATCTACCAGAACCCCGGATGGCCGTTGACAGCGGGCAGTACTTGTGAGTGATAACTGACTTTTTCAACTATATTCAACATGGGAAAGTGGACTGCCAAGACATGGGACAGTCCACTTTCTTGGTAGGTAAGCGTAGGTGAAAAGGAAAGTTTTACGGACAAAACGTTTCGTATTCCAATCAGATATACTAACTTTGTTTACAGAAAATCAACAACTAAAACATCAACTATAATGAAGACATTCAGATTTCTCGTGCTCTCCGTCTTGTTGGCTTGTGTGCCTTTCGCGGGTTTTGCTGCCAAGAAGAAGGCCAAGACGCAACAGACCGACCGCGAGTATTGGTGCGCCCTGGCGTACAAGATGGCACAGCCTGTGCTGGAGAACATGGCCAAGGGCGAATTGCAGAAAAACATGCAGACGGAGTTCAGCCCGAGTTTCGACAACCGTAACCGCAAGGTGCTCTACATGGAGTGTTTCGGCCGACTGATGGCAGGCATTGCCCCATGGCTCACTTTGCCCGACGACGGCACCCCTGAAAGCAAGCTCCGCAACCAGCTGCGCACCTGGGCGTTGGCTTCCTACAAGAATGCGGTAGACCCGCAGAGTCCTGACTACTTGTGCTGGGGCATCGGGGGGCAGAATCTGGTGGATGCCGCCTATGTGGCCGAGAGCTTCCTCCGTGCCTACGACACGTTGTGGAAACCGCTCGACGAGGTGACCAAGAAAAGGTATCTTGCGGAGTTTAGAAAGCTCCGCAGAATAGACCCTCCCTATACAAACTGGCTGCTCTTCTCGTCTACCATCGAGAGTTTCATGGCCAAAGCCGGCGGCGAGTACGATCAGTATAGGGTGAACTCTACGTGCCGCAAGATGGAAGAGTGGTATGTGGGCGACGGCTGGTACAGTGACGGACCTGTCTTTGCTTTCGACTACTACAGTTCCTATGTGTTCCATCCCATGTATCTTGAAACCCTTCAGGCCATGGTGGATGCCAAGGCCAATACGCGCCTTGACTACCGCAAGTATTATGAGCGTGCGTTGAAGCGGTGCCAGAAATACTCTCTCATTCTCGAGCGCCTCATCTCACCCGAGGGCACTTTCCCCGTGTTCGGCAGGAGCATACCTTATCGCCTGGCTGCCATGCAGCCGCTGGCGCTGATGGCGTGGTATCAGACCTTGCCACAGGATCTTTCCAACGGACAGGTGCGTGCCGCGCTCACCAAGGTGATGCACCGCATGTTCGACCAGGAGCAGAACTTCAACGAAGGCGGTTATCTCACCATAGGCTTTTGCGGCAAGCAACCGGGAGTGGCAGACTGGTACACCAACAACGGTTCTCTCTACATGACCACCCTTGCTTTCATGCCTCTCGGCTTGCCTGCCACGCATCCTTTCTGGACGGATGCCGCACAGCCCTGGACCCAGGTGAAGGCATGGAACGGCAAGCCTTTCCCCAAGGACCACCAGTGGAAGGACAACATACAGACTAAAGACAAATGGTAAAACAATAGAGTTGAATGAAGAAAATGAAGAAGACAGCAATCCTGATGTTCCTCCTGCTCACCATGACACTGCACTTGCAGGCTCGTGAGTGGAACCGCGAACAAGTGGCTGATGCCATCACCCGTGTCAATGCATATTGGCAGAAAAACAACAAGGCCGAGGTCCGCTCGTTTTGGGACAATGCCGCTTATCACACGGGCAACATGGAGGTGTATAAACTGCTCAAGGACAAGGCACAGCTCGACTACACCCGCCGTTGGGCTTACTACAACAACTGGAGTGGTGCCACGGAGGCCGATCCTGCCCGATGGAAGTACAAGAAATATGGCGAGGGCAAGGACTACGTGCTCTTTGGCGACTGGCAGGTGTGTTTCCAGACCTACATAGACCTTTATCGTCTTGCGCTTGAAGAAGGCAAGACCGACGCCCAGTGCTACTTCATGGTGAAGCGTGCCAAGGAGGTGATGCGCCATGAAGCCTATTCCAGTGCCAATGACTATTGGTGGTGGAGTGACGCGCTCTACATGGTGATGCCCGTGATGACCAAGATGTATCGCCTCACGGGCGACACCCGCTACCTCGACAAACTCTACGAAAACCTGCTCTATTCCGACAGCGTGATGCTTGACGCTGAGACAGGACTCTATTTCCGCGATGCGCGCTACGTATATCCGCAGCACAAGAGCATGAACGGCAAGAAGGATTTCTGGGCTCGCGGTGACGGATGGGTGCTTGCCGGGCTTGCCAAGGTGCTCCAGGACTTGCCTCGTGACTATGCCCATTACCAGTTCTTTGTGGACAAGTTTAAAAGACTTGCCGCCATTGTGGCCAAGACGCAGCAGAAGGATGGCTACTGGACACGCTCCATCCTTGATGCCCAGCATGCACCCGGACCAGAAACCAGCGGCACGGCGTTCTTCACTTATGGAATTCTCTGGGGAGTGAACAACGGTTTCCTCAACAAGAAGGACTACCGGAAAACCATTGACCGTGCGTGGACTTATCTCACCGAGACCGCCCTCCAGCCAGACGGCAAAGTGGGATATGTGCAGCCCATAGGCGACCGTGCCATACCGGGACAGACGGTGGACGCCAACAGTCAGGCCAATTTCGGTGTCGGTGCCTGGCTGCTTGCTGCCTGCGAATATTACCGTTATATATAGGGTACAGCATCCGACGGGCCTTTCCAAGGCTTGACTAAACATCAGCACATCCGTAATACGATGCGGGCGTCTGGCTCCTCATGAAGGAATCCAGACGCCCGCATTTTTATTTCGTCAGGCTCGGGGCTTTACGCTTACTGGTGCCTTGCCCAGGCAGGAGGAGCACAGACAGGCTACTTCAGCCGGGCATTTGCCACTTGACTACTCCACTATGCAACCGCCCATGGGTTGCAGGGTCACCTTGACCGAGCCCTGCTTTCCAATCTTGATGCGCCTTTTGGCAGATTCGGGCCAAAGGGCCTTCTTGGCCGGTTTCTCATAGTAAAGGTCTGCCTCAGTGTTGGCAAGCATAGGCAACGAGAGTGTTAGCGAGAGCGGCTTGTCGGTGCCGTTGAGGCCTGCCACATACCAGCGGTTGCCGTGACGGCGCGCCAGCACTACATACTTCCCCGGATAGCCGTCGATGAAGCGGGTCTCGTCCCATGTGGTGGGCACCTGTTTCAGATAGTCAATCTCGTGTTGGGGCAGTTCGCTGAGGTTGTTGGGATAGATGGCTATGCACTGTATGCTTGCCTGGTTGACGATGGCGGCAGCCATTTCGAAGAGATCTGTCGTGTAGCGGCGGTGCCGGCTCTTGTTGTCTTTCGACAGATAGCGGTTCATGATGGTGCCTCCCCAATCCATGGCTCCCACCGTGTTGCGGCAGAAAGGATGCATGGTGAGTTCAAATCCCTCGCGCTTGGCATGGTGCTCCTGAAACATGACGTTCTCCGAAGCCAGCACGGCCTCGCTCGACACATAGTTGGGATACATGCGCTCCCAGCCGCGCGGCAATGTGCATCCGTGGAAGATGACCTGCAAGCCATAGTCGTTGGCGTCGCTGAGAATGTCCTCATAGAGTTGCAGGGTGTGCTGTTTGTCGCCGCCGAAGAAGTCCACCTTGATGCCCTTCACGCCGATGCGCTTCATCCAGGCCATCTCCTTTTTGCGTGCCACGGCGGTGTTCATGCATCCGCGCGGCCCTTGCGGAGCATCGTTGGCGATGCCGTTGCTGTTGTACCACAGCATCAGGTGCACTCCCTTTTGCTGGGCATAGTGGCTCAGTTCCTCTATCTTTTCCCGTCCGGTCTGCACGTCCCAGAGTCCGTCCACGAGCACATATTCATAGCCCATGGCAGCTGCCAGGTCAACAAATTGTTTCTGGTCCTGGTAGTTGGCTGAGTTGTCTTGCCAGATGAGCCAGCTCCAAACGTATCGTCCCGGCATATATGACTGCGACGGCTCATATTGTGGCTCCGTCACATCCCATGCCACGGTTGTCTCCACGATGGGCTTGAGCGTCTTGCCAAGGGTGATGGTGCGCCATGGGGTGCTGCCCGGCAAGGCAAACACTCCGTCGGTAGACCCTTGTCCGTCGCATTCTTCTTTCATGGGGAACGCCACCTCGTAGCCTTTCTTGCTGTCGTAGTCTGTCAGGTGGCAACCGGGATAATTGCCGTGGGTGCCCGTTTCGCTCACCAGCACCCAACCGTCACTGCCCACTCTGAAGAGGCAAGGGAATGTGTAGCCCCTGCCATACTTGGAACGTGTGGCGAGTGGCGCGTCCGGCGTGTATTCCTCTTCATAGCTTGGCTTGGTGCGTTTCCATCCAATCATGGGGTCGGACTGCGGACAGAGAAAGGACGTTGAAACCGAAGGCAGGTTAAACCCTGTGGCTTCCTTCCGGATGATAATGTGGCGGTTGTCGCCTATTTGCGGGAATGAATAGCGGAATGCCACGTCATTGTTCGCCACGCGGAAGGTGACGGTCATGGGGTATTGCCGGGCGTTGGTGTAGGTGACGCTTAGTTCGTTGGCATGACAACTCACCTGCGAGGTCTTCGATTGCCGTAGCGTGTAGTGCGAGTTGATGGTCTGTTGCCGTGCGTCCTTGAATACCAAGTTTTGGGTGAAGTCGCCCAAACTGCTCTCCACGCCCAATCGTGAGGGCTGCATCATGCAGTGTCCGTCGTAGTCAATGGAGTAGTTGAGTGTTCCTCCGTGGTCTTCCACGGTAACCTTCATTCGCCCGTCGGGCGAACTTACGATGTTGGTTTCTGCCCAACCGGCCATCAGAAATGAGGACAACATGACGGTCAGCACGCTCCTTTTCTTGTTGATGAATAGTTCTTTCATAAATAATGTTAGCTTAGATGTTGAATATCAATTAGTCTGTTGCAAAGTTAATACAACTGGATGGACTATGAAAACAAACGCTCCCATCTTTTTCGTAGGATAGGGTTCTTTCTTTTTCTGCTTGTCCGAGATAGGGAGTGACAACAGACTTCGTAGCGTTTTGTTGGCCTGGACGTAATTCGCTTCCATACCTGATATTGTCCCAAATAGCCCGGTTGTGGCTTGTTAGTGTCAGGGTAATGATGTGTTAATGGCAGAGTAATGATGTGTTAATGACTGACTTGCACATGGTCCCACTGCCTGGGCACTCGTTGCCACGGCCGTGGGCAATGAGTGCCCAAACCAAGGGACAGATTTTGGGCATTCCTCTTGAAATTGACAAGTGGCTAATCAGTGATAGAAGTGAGGGATAATAACCCATCTATCACGCATCTATCACTCTATGTATCTCACTCGCTTTCAATCAGATAATGTAAGGAATCGTGAAAAGTGATAGATAGTGGTGAAAAAACGAAAAACTTTTCCTGCGCGTGCGCGCGCGTAAGAAGCGACCATCAAACAAGGAGAAGAGGGAACTTTGCCCGGTAATTGCCTGACTTACAGTCCGTTTTTTCATCACTCCAACCGTTTCAGCTATAACGAGCACACCTGTACCCCTGATGAACATGAAATAGGTGTATGGCTTATGCCTTTGCCGGCAGAAATTGCTCTTAGCCGGTCAGCTTGTTGCATCAGCCCCCACAGACGGGAAATAGAAAGGAAAAACTACGTCCTGTTGAGCGCAAAAGTAGCTCAAAACAAAAAGCGTGGTCAAAAAATCAAATATTAGGGTCTGAATGTTGGCTTTTGCTCTATCTTTGCAGCGTACAAAACAAGACACATTAGATTTTTTCATTAGATAGGTTATACAGTTAGGTATTTAAGTCCCCGATGTTGTGAAACATCGGGGTTTTTATTTGCCTTGTTAAAAAAAAGATAAAAGTGTTGTAAGGATTACACCCAACTCACTTCTTTTCACTAACTTTACCGCACAATAACCATTTCTCTAACAATAATATATCATCTATTTATGTTTAAAAGAACTTTTTCCGCAATGGTGCTTTCCCTGGCCGTGTTGTTGCCGGTGAAAGCACGGAAGACTGATGCCGTTGGCTACCCGTTCTATCAGGTGCCGTTTACCCAGGTAAAACTGTTGCCCAACTCCTTTTGGGGCAATAGGCTCAAGGCTGTTCATGAGGTAACCATCCCCTTGGCATTCAGCAAATGCGCGAGCGAGCATCGCTACAAGAATTTCGAGATGGCAGCCTATACGCTCCAGCATCCCGGACACAAGGGACTGTCGACTCCCGAATGGGACGTGTCGAAGTTCATGGGTTATTCGTTCGACGATACCGACGTGTATAAGACCATCGAAGGAGCCAGCTATATTCTCCAGACCTATCCCGACAAGCGACTGGCTGCCTATATAGACAGCGTGCTCGACATCGTGGCTGCGGCACAAGAGCCCGACGGCTATCTCTACACGGCGCGCACCATCAATCCTGCCCATCCCCACAAGTGGGCAGGCAAGAAGCGTTGGGTCAACGAAGAGGCACTCAGTCATGAACTCTACAACCTGGGGCATATGGTCGATGCTGCCTGCGCCCATGTGCACGCCACTGGCAGCCATAAGTTTCTCGACATTGCCGAGCGCTATGCCGACTGCGTGTGCCGTGAGGTAGGTCCCGGCAAGGGGCAGACAGCCGTGGTGCCCGGTCACCAGATTGCCGAGATGGCTTTGGCTCGACTTTATGCCATCAGCGGTGACAAGAAATACCTGGATGAAGCCAAGTGGTTGCTCGACTACCGCGGACACAACAAGTTACGCCGGGCCTATTCACAGAGCCATAAGCCTGTGACCGAGCAGGACGAGGCCGTGGGACATGCCGTGCGTGCAGGCTACATGTATGCCGGTATGGCTGAGGTGGCGGCACTCACTCGTGACTCTGCCTACATCAAGGCGATAGACCGCATCTACGACAACATCGTCGGAAAGAAGTATTATCTCACGGGAGGTGTGGGTGCACGCCATTCAGGCGAAGCCTTCGGCAGCAACTATGAGTTGCCCAACATGACAGCCTACAACGAGACCTGCGCAGCCATCTCCATGGTCTACCTCTTTGAACGCATGTTCCTTCTCCATGGCGAGAGCAAATATATAGACTGTCTGGAGCGCACCTTATATAATGGTGTCATCTCTGGCATGAGCATGGATGGCGGCCGATTCTTCTATCCCAACCCCCTTTCAAGCGACGGAAAATACAAGTTCAATGCCGACGGCAACACCACACGCCAACCCTGGTTCGGCTGTGCCTGCTGTCCGAGCAACCTGTGCCGTTTCATTCCCTCCGTGCCCGGTTATCTCTATGGAGTGAAAGACAACAACGTATATGTCAACCTCTTTGCCGCCAGCACTTCGACCGTGCAGGTCAACGGCAAGGATGTGACCCTTGAGCAAACCACCGAATATCCCTGGCAGGGCGACATCACCCTGCGCGTGAAGCAGTGCAAGGCCAAGGGCACGAACCTCCTGGTGCGTGTGCCCGGATGGGTGAGAAACCAAGTGGTGCCGAGCGACCTCTATGCCTACAGCGATACGCTCCGTCCCGCTTACTCCATAACGGTGAACGGGAAGACGGTGACTGCCGACCTGGAGAAAACCAATGGCTACGTGCCTGTGTGTGGCGTGAAGCGCGGCGATGTGGTGCGCATCCATTTTGACATGCCTGTGCGCACGGTTATTGCCAACTCCAAGGTGGCCGACGACTGCGGCAAGGTGGCTGTGGAGCGCGGTCCGCTGGTGTATTGTGCCGAGGCAGTCGACAATGGCGGGTCGCCCGTGCTGCGTGCCGTGGTCAACAAGCATCCCCAGTTCACCCTCGTGGACAACTACCAGGTGGCGAACACCGAGACCCAGGGAGCACCTGCCTTCGGTGTGAAAGCCATTGTCACCTCCGCCCAAGTGCTCGACGACAACCAGGATGGTGGAGTGCAGGTGAAACCACTTCACCTCACGCTCATACCCTACTACGCCTGGAATCACCGTGGAGCCAACCAGATGAATGTGTGGTTCGTGCAGAACCTGAAGATGCTCGACAAGTAACGCTTTCTGCTACCCGTTCGCGCGTTTTCAGTACGATATTTCCCCATATACCACAAACGTGGTATGCAATATGCCCCAAGTATGCGATTGCTTGGGGCTTTGTTTTGCCCTAACTTTGCATCCGTAAACATAGAACAAAAAAAGAACCATCAATTAAAAGAAAGGAAAAAGAGTTATGAGCAACAAGAAACTTCACTTCGAAACCCTTCAGCTCCATGTAGGACAGGAACATGCCGACCCCGCAACCGATGCCCGTGCGGTGCCTATCTATCAGACCACGTCCTATGTGTTCAGAAACTCGCAGCATGCCGCCGACCGTTTCGGCTTGCGTGACGCAGGCAATATCTACGGCCGTCTGACCAATTCCACGCAGGGCGTGTTTGAAGACCGTGTGGCTGCCCTTGAAGGCGGCGTGGCTGGTCTTGCCGTGGCGTCGGGTGCTGCAGCCGTTACCTATTCGTTGCAGAACATTTGCAAGGCTGGCGACCACATTGTGGCAGCCGACAACATGTATGGCGGCTCTTTCAACCTGATCACCCATACGCTCCATGACTTGGGCATAACGAACACGATAGTCAATGTGAACGACTTGGAAGCTCTCGAGGCAGCCATCCAACCCAACACCAAAGTGGTGTATGCAGAGACCTTCGGCAACCCCAATTCCGATGTTACCAACCTCGAGGCCGTGGCAGCCGTGGCGCATAAGCATAACATACCGTTCATCGTAGACAACACCTTCGGTACACCTTATCTGATTCGTCCTATCGAGCACGGAGCCGATGTCGTGGTCCACTCTGCCACCAAGTTCATTGGCGGTCATGGTTCAAGCTTGGGTGGCGTCATAGTCGACGGCGGCACCTTCGACTGGAAGGCCAATGCCGACAAGTTCCCGACGCTTGCCAAGCCAGACCCAAGCTATCATGGAGCAATCTTTGTCAACGTGGCAGGCGCTGCTGCCTTTGTGACCCGCATCCGTGCGGTGATACTGCGCGATACAGGTGCCACCATCTCGCCGTTCAATGCCTGGATACTGCTTCAGGGACTCGAGACGCTTTCACTGCGTGTGGAGCGCCATGTAGAGAATGCTCTCAAGGTGGTGGACTATCTGGCACACAACCCCAAGGTGGAGAAGGTGAACCATCCTTCATTGCCCGACCATCCCGACCACGAACTCTACAAGAAATACTTCCCCAACGGTGGCGGCAGCATCTTCACCTTTGAAATCAAGGGTGGCGAAGAAGCAGCGTGGAAGTTCATCGACTCGCTCCAGATATTCTCGCTTCTCGCCAACGTGGCCGACGTGAAGAGCCTGGTCATCCATCCTGCTACTACCACCCACTCGCAGATGAGTCCGGAGGAACTTGCGCAGCAGCATATCACTCCGTCGACTATCCGCCTGAGCATCGGCACAGAGCACATCGACGACATTATTGACGACTTGCAGCAGGCTTTCGACAAAATTTAAAGCAACAGAAAGGAACAAAACCATGAGCAATATAGCTAAACGCCTCACCGATCTGATCGGCAACACACCCTTGCTCGAACTTAGAACCTTTTCTGCAGCACAAGGTCTCTTCACTCCTATCGTGGCGAAAGTGGAATATTTCAACCCCGGCGGCAGCGTCAAGGACCGCATTGCCCTTGCCATGATTGAGGACGCTGAACAGCGTGGCATCCTGAAGCCCGGCGCTACCATCATTGAGCCAACCAGCGGTAACACGGGCGTAGGTCTGGCTTTGGTGTCGGCTGTGAAGGGCTATAAGCTCATCCTGACCATGCCCGAGACCATGAGTGTGGAGCGCCGCAATCTTGTCAAGGCCTACGGCGCACGTGTGGAACTCACCGACGGCAAGGCAGGAATGGCGGGTGCCATCAAGGCTGCCGAGCAGTTGCGCGACAGCATACCCGGGGCTGTCATCCTGCAACAGTTCGAGAACCCTGCCAACCCTCGCCGACATTACGACACCACAGGACTGGAAATATGGAATCAGACCGATGGCCAGATAGACATCTTCGTGGCAGGCGTGGGTACTGGCGGTACCATTTCAGGCATCGGCAAACGGCTCAAGGAGAAGAATCCCGCCATCAAGATTGTGGCTGTGGAACCCGCTACGTCGCCCGTGCTCAACGGCGGAAAGAGCGGACCTCACAAGATTCAGGGCATCGGTGCCGGCTTTGTGCCTAAGACCTACGATGCTTCGGTCATCGACGAAGTGCTCGACATCGACAACGACGATGCCATCCGCACTGGTCGTCTGCTGGCGCAGCAGGAAGGACTCCTGGTGGGCATCTCTTCCGGAGCAGCCGCCTTTGCAGCCACTTTGCTCGCCAAGCGTCCTGAGAACAAGGGCAAGCGCATAGTGACCTTGCTCCCCGATACGGGCGAACGCTATCTGTCTACCGTGCTTTATGCCTTCGACGAATATCCGTTGTAGGAAGATAGAAACAAATATATACTCCATAAGAAAAGGGTGTCATGGCAATCTTAATGCCTTGACACCCTTTTCTTATGGAGCATATCCGTGACGTGGATTATTCAAAATAGTAGAGGAAGGTGGCCACACCGGTGAGAGCCTTCTTGGGCGAATCCTTGATTTCGATGGCAAACTTGATTTGTGCCTTGGTCACACCGCGCAGGTTCTCTATCGACTGCAGGTCTGCCACGAGTCGGATGCTTTCGCCCGACTTCACGGCCTGGCCGAACTTCATCTTGTCCATGCCGTAGTTAACCATCATCTTCAGGTTCTTCACCTCAATGATCTGGTTCCACAGATAGGGGAGCATGGACAGGGTGAGATAGCCGTGGGCGATGGTTGACTTGAAAGGACTCTCCACTGCGGCACGCTTAGGGTCTACGTGAATCCACTGGTGGTCGAGGGTAGCATCGGCAAACTGGCAGATGCGCTCCTGGCTGAGTTCCACATAGTCTGAAATACCGAGGTTCTTGCCGAGGTAGGCGGCAAACTCGTCGTAGTTGCTTATCACTAACTTGCTCATTTCTTTCTTCTTTTTGTTCTGTTTGTAAATAATCGGGTGCAAAGGTACACATTTTCGCCGAAAGTGTGCAACCTTCCTGTCTTTTTCTTTCCTTTCCGCCGTCTACTGCACCTGCGCGAGGCGTTTGAGGTCTTCCTCTTCGCCTACCACCCATAGCACGTCGCCCCGTTGGAACTTGCGTGCGGGGTCTATCTGGCTCAAGTGCTCATGGCCTTCTTCCAGTCCTACAGCCATACATCCGAACCGGTCGCGTATGCCGCTTTCGCTGATGGTCTTGTCCACCAGTTCGCTGGAGCCCGAAATGACGATGTGGCTAAGCCGCATTTCGCGCTTTTCAATGTCGGTATCCTCTTGTTGGAGTTCCGAGGCGATGGCTTGTCCGAAGGAGGCAAGCTGGTCGTCGGTGCCGATAACCTGCAGTTTGTCGCCGGGAAACACGATGCTGCCGCCGTCGGGGATGTTGATGCGCTGGTGTCCGCGCAAGATGCTGCTCACCATGACGCCGAACCGCTGGCGTAGTTCGAGCTGGCACAGCGTATTGCCAGCCCAACGTGAATCCTCGGGCAAGTCAAAGTCGGCTATGTGTACGTTGCGGTCGAGCAGCCTGCCTTCATAGAGCGGGCGCTTGCGGCCCAACACCTGCGCCTCGATATCGCGTGAACGGAGGTTCTGTATGAAGAGCCGTTCCAGTCGGATGCTCCGTCGCTTCAGTGAGCGTGAGAGCACCATGAGGGCAAGCAGTGCCACGGCTATGGATATGAGCAGTGCATCGGTGAAGCGTGTGAGATAGTTGCAAACGTAGAAGATGAAACCCGTGGCGAGGATGACGCGGGCGAGGATGGTGGACAGTAGCGGAAAGCGGTTGAGCCGGTTACTGGTCCAGAGAGCCTTGAACTCCTCACTGTGGTTCTTCTTCATCACCATGGCACGGAGGAAGGGCGATATGAACAGGACGGTGAGTGTGCCGCAAATGCCGTTCGCCCACCAATGAAGTTCGGTTCCCATTACCCTGCGTATGAACGGGAGGAAGAACGAGAACATGAGCACAATGACCGCAGCGGAAAGGATGGAATAGACCACCACGTTGACAGCCATGGCGCGGAGCAAGTGGGGCCACAACAGCGATTCGCCTTCGTCTGTGCCACGGCTCTGTGCAGCATGGTTGAGCCGTCGCATCCATAACCGGGGCAGATGGCTTTCGAGCCTGTTGTAGGCAGGCGTGGCGAGTCGTATCATGTAGGGGGTGAGGAAGGTGGTAATGACCGACACGGCCACCACTACCGGATAGAGAAAGTCGCCGATAACGCCCAGTGACAGGCCCAGTGAGGCGATGATGAACGAAAATTCTCCTATTTGCGCCATGGAGAAACCGCAGCGCATGGCCGACTTGAGCGACTGTCCGGCGAGCATAAAGCCGAACGTGCCGAACACCGACTGGCCTATCAGAATGGCTACCACGAGCGTGAGGATGGGCACGGCATAGTCTACCAATACCTTCGGGTCGACGAGCATGCCGACGGAAACGAAGAAGATGGCGCCGAATAGGTTCTTGACCGGTTCCACGAGCTTGATAATCTTGCGTGCCTCAATGGTTTCCGCCAAGATGCTGCCCATGATGAACGCACCGAACGCCGAGCTGAATCCCACCTGCGTGGAGAGCACTGCCATGAGGCAGCACAGGCCGAGCGAGACCACGAGCAGCACCTCGTCGTTGATGAGGCTCCTCACCGAGCGCAGAAGTAGTGGTATGGCGAAGATGCCTACCACGAACCATAGCACCAGGAAAAAGCCAATCTTCATCACCGAACCCAAGAGTGCGCCGCCGCCCATGCCGGAGCCTGAAGCCAGGGCAGAGAGCATCACCATCATCACGATGGCGAGTATATCTTCCAGGATGAGCACGCTCATCACCATCTGGGCAAACTGCTGTTGTCGCAGCCCCATGTCGGTGAAAGCCTTGTAGATGATGGTGGTGGAACTCATGGCGAGCATGCCGCCCAGGAATATGCAGTCCATGCGGCTCCACCCGAACAGGTGGCCTGCCACGATACCGGTGGCTGCCATGGCGAAGATGATGGTGCCGGTGGCGATAATGGGCGCGGCACCCATCTTGATAATCTTCTTGAAAGAGAAGTCAAGTCCCAGAGAGAAGAGCAGGAACATCACGCCGATGTCTGCCCAAGTGTGGATGTCGTGGTTGTCGATGACCGACATGATGTAGGGCATGTGGGGGGAAACAAGGAATCCTGCCACCACATAGCCGAGCACAAGCGGCTGCTTGAGTCGCTTGAAGACGAGGGTCACCGTGCCTGCCACGATGAGTATCAGGGCAAGGTCTTTGATGAGAGTGGGTAGTTCTGCCATATAGTTGTCCTTTTAAAGCAAACGAGTAGACAAATCTTTTCATCCTTGTCTACTCGTCAGCACGTTGTTTCATATCATTTTTAGTCGTTGTATTCAGCAGTGAGCTCGCATATCTTCACCACCACCTGCATGGCTTTCTCCATTACCTGGACCGAGACGAACTCATAGGGGCCGTGGAAGTTCACGCCGCCGGCAAAGATGTTGGGGCAGGGCAGACCGCGGAACGAGAGTTGTGCACCGTCGGTGCCGCCGCGAATAGGTGCCACCTTGGGCGGCACGCCACATTCCTGCATGGCTTTGAGCACCAGGTCGATGACATGCATGTTGGGGTCTATTTTCTCCTTCATGTTGTAGTATTGGTCTTTCACCTCAGCCACGCATGTGCCTTCGCCGTATTTCTTGTTGATTTGTTCGGCGCATGCCTCGATGAAGTCCTTGCGGTCTTCAAACTTGTTGCGGTCGTGGTCGCGGATGATATAGCTCAGTGTGGCGTTCTCTATGCCCGACTGTATGCCCAACAGATGGTAGAATCCCTGGTAGCCCTCGGTCTGTTCCGGGGTTTCGTTCTCGGGCAGCAGGCCGATGAATTCGGCAGCCAGCCGGTTGGCGTTCACCATCTTGCCTTTGGCGTAGCCCGGGTGTACGCTCACACCTTTAATATGTATTTTGGCTGAAGCAGCGTTGAAGTTCTCGTATTCCAGGTCGCCCAAGTCGCCGCCGTCCATGGTGTAAGCCCATTGGCAGCCGAACTTCTCTACATCGAAGTGGTGCGCTCCCATACCAATTTCCTCGTCGGGATTGAAGCCCATGCGTATGTCGCCGTGCTTGATTTCGTCGTGGTCGCGCAGGTAGCACATGGCCTGCACAATCTCTGCGATGCCAGCCTTGTCGTCGGCGCCGAGCAGTGTGTGGCCGTCAGTGACGATGAGGTCTTCGCCGCGGTGGGCGAGCAGTTCGGGGAATTTGGCAGGTGACGACACGATACCCTCAGAGAGCACGATGTCGCCGCCGTCGTATGCCTTGACAATGCGTGGCTTGATGTCCTTGCCGCTGCAGTCTGGGCTGGTGTCGTAGTGTGAGATGAAGCCGATGGTTGGCACCGGTTTCTTGGTGTTACCCTTCAGTGTGGCGTAGATGTAGCCCTTGTCGTCCATCTCCACGTCGGCAAATCCTTCATGTTCGAGCTCTTCTTTGAGATATTTGGCAAAGACGAGCTGTTTCGGAGTACTGGGCACGCTCTCGGAGTCTTCGCTCGACTGCGTGTCGAATTTGGTATAGTTCAGAAATCTTTCTGTTATGTCCATAATGTTCTGATGCATATATTTGTTTGTCTGCAAATTTATTGTTTTTCCATGAGGTGTGCAAATTAATTGCCACCTTTTCCTTTTTCCCGGTTGTTGTTTCAGCGTCTCCTGTATGTGTGGAAAAGTTTTTGCAGGAGACCGGACAGTTGGTTTTCCATGAAGAAGCAAGAGTTTGTCGGAGCTTGGATGATTGCGAAAATACATGACAAACACCCCTTTATAATTCGCATATTTACAGTTACTGAATATTGGGACGTAAATATCGTTGTTTTGCGTGTGCAGTTATAACGCGTTTGTAGTCAATGTAATATGATCTATGTGCGGCATTTGTGCATCTTTTGTGCTTGTAAAAGTGAGAATATGGGATAGTTTTGTAATGGAAAGGGATGATTTCCCCTGCTTCGTAAGTGCCCACTAAGCAACGATTAGTTGCAGCTTAGCATACTTTTAACGGCAGAGTTCTTGCCGTAAAGTGCCCCTTTTCTCACTTTCCACTCTGCCGTTAGCTTGTTTGGGGCATGCCGTTTGTCTATTTCAAGCTTTTCAGAAGCTGTTTCTATTGTCGTTTTTCAAGACAAAAGCATCGGCTCTTGTTGGCAGGCTCGTCGTGCTTTTGCTCATGTCTGCCTTCGTAGGCTTGCCCTCTGTCAATCTCCTCTGTGGCGTCACGCCCACTCACAATACCGGGTGAACCGACAGATATTTTCAATAAAAACGCCCTTTAGAGCAATAAACACGGGCAAGCCTTCGTTATTATAGGCGTATATACACATTATTAATAAAGCAACAACAACAAAATGATAGAATATATTAGGGGTGAAGTGGCAGAACTTACTCCAGCCATGGCTGTGCTCGAAGCCGCCGGCGTGGGCTATGCTTTGGGCATTTCACTCAACACCTATACCGCCCTGCAGGGCAAGAAAGAAGCCAAACTGTTCGTTCACGAAGTGCTTGTCACGGGTGGTCGCGACGACTCTTACACGCTGTATGGCTTTGCCACCCGACAGGAACGCGAACTCTATCGCATGCTCATCTCCGTTTCGGGAGTGGGCGGCAACACGGCACGCATGATTCTCTCTTCGGTGACACCCCGTGAGTTGTGCGACATTATTGCCTCGGGCAACGACAAGATGCTCAAGAGTGTGAAGGGCATAGGTCTGAAGACGGCACAACGTATCATCGTGGATTTGAAAGACAAGATTGTGAGCAGCGGTGTGGCTCAGGAGATTCCAGCCTCCGGCGGCAAGTCGTCGCTGGTGGACAACGACGTGAAAAACGAAGCCGTGCAGGCTCTCACCATGCTCGGTTTCGCACCGGCACCCTCACAGAATGTGGTTGTGGCCATCCTGCAAGACAATCCGCAGTTGCCTGTGGAACAAGTGGTTAAGCTCGCCCTGAAACAGATTAAATGAGAAAATACAGACACAGCATATTCACCCTTTTCGTCCTTGCCAACATCCTTTCGGTGCTGGCAGCCCTTGCCGTGCCCGTGGCTGTGCGCCAGGCAGCGCGGCAAGACGACAAGACACGCACTGCCCGGACGGCTGGAGACGACAAGAACAAAAGGGAAAAGACACTCTCTGTGAAGCCGTTGCCGGAGGTGGAGATAGAGGAAGACACCATACCCGACTCGCTACTCCATCCCCGATGGCCCATACAGCCCACCGTGCCCATCACCGACGATGACCTGAAGCGGCATCCGGCAGACCTCGACATGCCCGACAACCTGAAGCAGGAAGTGAACTACAATGACACGCTCAACCGTTACGTCATAGGCTCTAAGATAGGCGGACTCTATCTGTCAACCCCCGTCATGATGAAGCCGGATGAGTATATGCGGTGGAGTGAGAAACAACTCTTCAGCGACTATTTCCGCTCGAAGAACGCCGAAATTGTGAAGGCGAAGGGCAAGGAGAAGTTCGACTTCTCCGACATGCACTTCGACCTGGGGCCTGCCGAGAAGATTTTCGGTCCCGGTGGTGTACGCATCAAGACCCAGGGAACCGCGGAACTGAAGTTCGGCGCTACCCTCAAGAGCACAGACAATCCCTCGTTGCCCATCCGTAACCGCAAGACAACGTCAATGGACTTCGACGAGAAAATCAACCTTAGTGTGAACGGAAAGGTGGGCGACAAGGTGAATCTCAACCTGAACTACAACACCGACGCCACCTTCGACTTCGACGCCCAGAACATGAAACTCAAGTATGAGGGCAAGGAAGACGAAATTATCAAGTTGGTAGAGGCAGGCAACGTGTCGTTCCCTTCTAACAACTCGCTCGTCCGCGGTGCCAGTTCGCTCTTTGGCATCCGCACCGACATGCAGTTCGGCAAACTCAAGTTGCAGACAGTGCTCTCGCAGAAGAAGAGTTCTTCGAAAAGCGTAAGCTCCAAGGGCGGCGTTCAGCTCACTCCGTTCGAGTTGAACGTGGCCGACTACGAGGAAAACCGCCACTTCTTCCTCTCCCAGTATTTCCACGACAAGTATGACGCAGCCATGAAGACGCTGCCCAACCTCACCACGGGAGTGAAGATAGGTAGAGTGGAGATATGGGTGACCAACAAGACGGGCAATACCCAGAACACCCGCAATATCATAGCCCTGACCGACTTGGGCGAAAACGCCAAGGTGTCGAACCCCATCTGGAGCACCTCTGGGCAGCCTGTGCCCACCAATGCAGCCAACAGCGAATACCAAGCCATGGTGAACCAATATGCGGCAGCGCGCGACATAGACCAGAGCTCCTCCGTACTCGATGCCATCGGCGGATTCAGGGGCGGAGTGGACTATGAAAAGCTGGAGAGTGCCCGACTGCTCAACTCGAGCGAGTACACGCTCAACAGCGCACTGGGCTACGTGTCGCTCAAGACCAACGTGCAGACCGACCAGGTGGTGGCTGTGGCCTACGAGTACACCTATGGCGGCATGACCTATCAGGTGGGAGAGTTCGCCTCCGACATCACCGACACCAACCAGGCTCTCTTCGTGAAAGCCCTGAAGAACACCAGCAACAACCCTAAGCAGGGCAACTGGAACCTGATGATGAAGAACGTCTACAGTCTGGGCGGTTCGGTGGAGAAAGACAAGTTCCGGCTCGACGTGAAATACCAGAGCGACTCCACCGGTGTCTATCTGTCCTATATACCCGAACCGCAGGTGAAGGATCAGACCATCATCAAGGTGCTCGACGCCGACCGGCTCGACAACAACAACAAACCGCACGCCAACGGCTACTTCGACTACGTGGAGGGTTACACCGTGCAGAACGGCCGTGTGTTCCTGCCCAAGGCGGAGCCTTTCGGCAGCTACTTGCACGACTATCTCGTGAGCCACGGCGTGAGCGAAAGTGTGGCAAGCAAGTATGCCTTTACCGAGCTTTACGATTCCACCAAGACCGTGGCGCGCCAGATAGCCGAGAAGAACAAGTTCCAACTGGTGGGCCAGTATCGCGGCACCAGTGCCAACGTCATCTCGCTCGGTGCCTTCAACGTGCCGCAAGGATCGGTGGTAGTGACTGCCGGTGGCGTGACGCTCAACGAAGGGTCTGACTATAGCGTGGACTATTCTGCCGGCGAGGTGACCATTCTCAACCAGAGTATCATTGACGCGGGCACACAGGTCAACGTGTCGCTCGAAAGTCAGACCGACTATGCCCAGACCCGGAAGACTATGTTCGGTCTCAACTGGGAGTATGACTTCAGTAAGGACTTCCAACTCTCGGGCACCCTGCAGCACCTGTCCGAACAGGCATTGGTCAACAAGGTGGCGATGGGTGCCGAACCGCTCAACAACACCCTTTGGGGAGTGGGCTTGAACTGGAAGCGCGAGAGCCAGTGGCTCACCAACGCGCTCGACAAGTTGCCCTTCCTCCATCTCACCGCCCCCTCTTCCATACAGTTCAATGCCGAGTTTGCCCAGCTCATAGCCGGACAGAACCATGGCACACAGGACAATGCCTCCTATCTGGACGACTTCGAGAACACCAAGAGCACCATCGACGTGAGTTCACCCAAGTCGTGGATACTCTCTTCCGTGCCCTCCATGTTTGCCGAGCACAACGACAAGACCACACTCAAGTCGGGCTTCAACCGCTCGCTCCTGGCGTGGTACAACATTGACCCGCTGTTCACCCGCCGTTCGTCGTCGCTCACCCCGGCCCACATCAAGAGCGACCTCGACCAGTTGTCTAACTACTACGTGCGCGAGATCTATGCCAACGAACTCTTCCCCAACCGTGACCTGAGCTACAGCGGCTCGCAGTCGATGATCAACGTGCTCAATCTTGCCTACTATCCGCAGGAGCGTGGCCCCTACAACTTCAACCCCAATCTGGACTATAACGGCAAGCTGGCGGACAACCCCACAGCCCACTGGGGCGGCATGATGCGCAAGCTCGACACCAACGACTTTGAGACTGCCAACATAGAATACGTGGAGTTCTGGCTCCTCGACCCCTTCATCTACACCAACGAGCAGGACGACGCCCACGACTATGGAGGCGACTTCTACATCAACCTTGGCGAGGTGAGCGAAGACGTGCTCCACGACGGGAAGAAATTCTACGAGAGCGGCATGCCAGTGGACGGCTCAGACAGCTTCACCACCACCCAGTGGGGAAAGGTGCCTACGCAGGCCACCGTGACCTACGCCTTTGCCAATACCGACGGTGCACGGGAGAAGCAGGATGTGGGCTACAACGGACTTACCGACGAGGAAGAGCGCACATGGGGCACCTACCAGGACTTCATCAACCAGGTGTCGGGCAAGGTGAACACCGCTGTGCTCGACTCCATCATGGCAGACCCTGCCAACGACGACTACCACTACTTCCGCGGCTCCGACTACGACCAGCTCCAGATGCCTGTGCTGGAACGCTACAAGCGCATCAACAACCCGCAGGGCAACTCGCCCGACAACAAATCGCGCAAGGAGAGCTACGACACATCCTACAAGACCACGCCCGACGTGGAAGACATCAACCAGGACTACACGCTCAACGAGTATGAGCGCTATTACCAGTATCACATCTCCATCCGCCCTGAAGACCTCCAGGTAGGCTCCAACTATATTGTCGACAAGCGGGTCACCTATCCCTCGCTGCGCAACGGCAAGCAGCCGAAGGCAGCCACCTGGTATCAGTTTCGCATACCGCTCGACCAGTATGAGCAGCGTGTGGGCGGCATCAGCGACTTCTCGTCCATCCGTTTCATGCGCATGTTCCTCACCGGGTTCAAGAAACCTATCGTGATGCGCTTTGCCAACCTCGACCTGGTGCGTGGCGAATGGCGTGTCTATGAGCAGGACCTTACCCCCTCGGCAGCCCATTCGGGCAAGCTCGCCGTGAGTGCGGTGAGCCTGGAGGAGAACAGCGACAAGACTCCTGTGAACTATGTCATGCCTCCCGGCATCCGCCGAGAGCAAGACCCCTCGCAGTCGCAGATAGTGGAGCAGAACGAGCAGGCACTCCAGATGAGCGTGACCACACTCGGCTCGGGTGAGTCGAAGGCTGTCTACAAGAACACCACCCTCGATCTGCGCCAGTACCGCCGCCTGCAGCTCTTTGCCCATGCCAACGCTCCCGAACAGAACGTGACCGACCTGGCCGACAACCAGTTGGCACTCTTCGTGCGCCTGGGCTCCGACTACAAGAACAACTACTACGAGTACGAGATACCTCTCAAACTCACGCCTCCCGGCACATACGACCGCTACTCGGCTACCGCAGTGCGTGCCGTGTGGCCCGACGAGAACATGCTCAACATTCCCCTCACAGCCTTCACCGCCCTGAAGAAGGAGCGCAACAAGGCAAAGGCGGAGGGACTTGCTTCGTTCAACCATGAGTATTCGGCCTACGACAACGACAACCCCAAGAACAAGATATCCATCATGGGCAATCCTACGCTGGGCGAGGTGAAGACGGTCATCATCGGCGTGCGCAACCTTTCGGCCACCGTCAAGACGGGCGAAGTGTGGGTGAACGAACTGCGACTGAAGGACTATGAGAACAGCGGAGGCTGGGCGGCACAGGGCAACCTGAACATGCAGCTCTCCGACCTCGGCACCGTGGCAGTGAGCGGCAAGTACACCAGCGAGGGCTTCGGCGGACTGGAAGACGGTGCCAGCCAACGCTCTACTGACGACTACAAGACCTACTCGGTCACCGCCAACGTGGAACTGGGCAAGTTCTTCCCCGACAAGGCGAAGGTGACGGCTCCGCTCTACTATTCCGTCACCCGCGAGGAGACGCGGCCCAAGTATAATCCCCTCGACACCGACATGCGGCTCAACGATGCCCTCGACGCTACAGCCAACCGGCACGAACGCGACTCCATCGAGTCGATAGCCGTGACCAAGACCGTGAACACCAACTTCTCCATTTCCGGTCTGAGCGTGGGCATACAGACCAAACGCCATCCCATGCCCTACGACCCTGCCAACTTCTCGCTGAGCTACAGTCACAGCCACCGTCACACGCAGGGCGAAACCACGGTGTATGAGAACGAGGACAACTGGCGCGGTGCGCTCAACTACTCGTGGACTCCGGTGTATAAGGCATGGGAACCGTTCAAGAAACTCATCAAGAGCCGTTCCAAGTGGTTCGACATCATGAAGAGTTTCGGACTGAACTGGCTGCCGCAGAACATATCGTTCAACACCGAGATTACCCGCAACTATTACGAACTGCAGGAACGCGACATGGAGAGCCTGGAGGCATCCAGCCTGCCGGTGACCTTCAGCGAACAGTTCCTCTGGAACCGCGACTTCTCCATCCGATGGGATTTCACCAAGAACCTGCACATGAGTTTCCAGAGTGCTACCCACGCACAGATAGAGGAGCCCTACACACCTGTCAACAAAGACCTCTATGCCGACCAGTATTCGGCATGGAAAGACTCCGTGTGGACCAGCATCAGACATTTCGGCACACCGCTCGACTACAACCAATCGTTCACGGCGTCCTACCAGTTGCCCATCAACAAGCTGCCCATCTTCAACTGGGTGCAGGCGGATGCCAACTACACCGCCACCTATTCGTGGGCACGCGGCACCGAACTCGACGACGGCACGTCGCTGGGCAATACCATTGCCAACGACCGCAACATCGACCTCAACGGCAAGTTCGACCTGGTGACCCTCTACAATCACATACCGTTCCTCAAGAAGACGAACGAAAGGTTCAGCAAGCCGCTGCCACGCAAAACCCCGCAGCAGCTGGCTGCCGAGCGCAAACGCAAGCAGGAAGAGGCACGCAGGCAGAAGGCTGCCGAGGCCAAGGCTCTGGCTGAAGGCAAGCCTAAGGCAGACCCGAAGCAGAAGGTGCTGCCCATGAACAGGCGCAGCTTTGAACGTGAGATTACGCTCAAGGCAGACACGTCGACCGTCATCAACCACGGCAAGCGCACCAAGCGACTCATCGTGGCTGCCAAGACTGCCGACGGCAAGACCTTCAAACTGAAGTACCGCAAGCTGGATGCCAACAAAATCAAGGTGTTCAATCCGCTCGACACTGCCCTTCGCCTCAAGATAACGGTAACGCCCAAGGAGCCGCTTGAGGACAAGGGGTGGTACAAGACGGCACAGTGTGTGGCTCGCGCACTGATGATGGTGCGCAACGCTTCCATCTCTTACCGCAACCAGCAGTCCATGTCGTTGCCGGGATTCATGCCCAACATTGGCGACATGTTCGGCCAGAAACGGGGCGCTGACGCCTTGGCACCAGGTCTCGACTTTGCCTTCGGGCTCACGGGCGACAGCTACATTGAGAAGGCCCGGGAGCGCGGCTGGCTGTTGCAGAACGACAGTGTGGCTACGCCTGCCACGACCAACAAGACGGAAGACTTGCAACTGCGCATGACCCTGGAACCAGTGCGTGACCTCAAGATCGACCTGAGTGCCACACGCACCGTGACAAGGGCAAAGAGCATACAATACATGTATGCCGGCAACCCCACCACACAGAGTGGTTCGTTCACCATGACCACCATCTCGCTGGGCAGTGCCTTTGAGGGGATGGGCAACGCTGCCAACGGCTACCACTCGAAGACTTTCGAGAAGTTCTGCCGCTCGCTCGACACCTATCGTCAGCTGGTGGAGGCTCGCTATGCGGGCAGCGTCTATCCGGCAGGCACCTTGCTGGCAGGTCAGACCTTCGATGCCGCCAATGGTGGGGTGAACCGCTACAGTGCCGATGTCATGGTGCCGGCTTTCCTCAATGCCTATACCGGCATGGGCGGTTCGGGTCTGGGCATCTTCCCGGCTCTGAGCAAACTGTTGCCCAACTGGCAGGTGCGCTACACGGGGCTCAGTCAGTTGCCGTGGATACGCGACGTGTTCAAGAGTGTCAGCGTGAACCATACCTACAAGAGCATCTACACCGTAGGCTCTTACAGCAGCTATAGCACATGGGCTGAGTATGCCGACGGACTGGGATTCGTCACCGATGCCACCACGGGCAATCCGGTGCCCTCGTCGATGTATAACATTCCCGTGGTCACCATCAACGAGGCTTTCTCGCCATTGCTCGGAGTAGACGTTACGCTCCACAGTGGACTGACCTGCAAGCTGGAGTATCGCTCCACACGTGTGCTCAACCTCTCGATGACCAGTGTGCAGGTTAACGAGGCCACCAGCCATGACTGGGTGGTGGGCATGAGCTATAAGTTGAACGACTTCAAACTCTTCGGTCCGCGCTCGCGCCGCGTGAAGGTGAAGGGCAAGGCCGGTAGCCAGCAGAACAAGCAGCAGTCTGCCGTCAAGTCGCAGCAGAAGAGTGGGGTGAACAACGACCTGAACCTCCGTCTCGACCTGAGCTATCGCCGCCAGGCAGCCATCTCGCGCGACATTGCCACCATGACCTCGTCGGCAAGTAGCGGCAACACGGCGTTCAAGCTCAGTTTCTCTGCCGACTATACGCTGTCGCGTCTGCTCACCATGAGTTTCTACTACGACCGCCAGACCAATACGCCGCTGCTCTCGAGCAACTCATATCCTACCACTACGCAAGACTTCGGATTGAGCATAAAGTTCCAGTTGACAAGGTAGGGCAGGTTGGTTCCGTGTGATAGAGCCAAATGGTAACCCGACAGTTAAGGGGCCATTCAGAACCTTGATGCTGTATATTGCAGCATCAAGGTTTTGTCGTTTTTCCCCAAAGCGGACTGAAAGTCCGCCTGATATGCATGTCCAGTTTGTGTTTCCCTGTTTGTGATTAACGCAATGGCGGGCAATAATGTCATTTATTGTTCCACGATACGCATGTATGCTTAATCGGACTGAAAGCCTGATATGCATATCTTTTGCGATATGTGTTTTCCCCATTTTGGGTCTTTCAGCCCGCCTGATATGTATGTTATGTTTCCCTATTTGTGATTAATGCAACTCTGGGCACTAATGTGAATTTATTGTTCCACGATACGTATGGATGCCTACTCTGACTGTAATACTGATATGCATGACAGCTGGTTGCCATATTGGGTATCACTTAAAAATACCGGTGCATTACTCCGTCTATACAGACGAATCCCCGACGATGCCGTTGTGGCATTGCCGGGGATTCTGTTCTTGGTTTATCTCTTGTTTCCTATTCGTTCATAGGTTCCTCTTCCTCCATGAACAACCATTGGTCCCTGTTGGAGAGAATTTTCTTTGAGTCGTCAATGGGGCCTACCCAGTCCTGCTCGAGCGAGGCGGCGAGGATGGCGGTTTCCGTAGCTATTTTTGTTACCTCAATCTGAGGTGCTTCATATTTCTTCATCATTGTCTTGTTGTTTATACTGTTCATTTTGTTATTTGATTATCACTTTCTTTCCGTTGTGCACGTAGATGCCCTTGGTGGGCTTCTCCACCTTCACACCCTGCAGCGTGTAGTAGGCACCGTCTGCGGTGGCAGAGGTCTCCACGTTCTTGATGGCGGTCACGGTGCCGTCGAAAGCGAAGAAGTTGGCTGTTGCCTGCTCATTAACCACGAGGTATGCCTTGCCTGCGGGAATCACCACGCCAGCCTTCACCTTGCCGAAGCCCACCTTGCCGTCTTGTTCTGTCAGGCAGTATTGTGTGCCGTCGGCAGTCACGCCTGTAGATGCATGGAGGTCGTTGGCGAGGTCCTTGATGCTTTCGCTTTCACTTGCCATTTCGAAACTTACGTCGCCAGCTTCTTCAGCGTTCACAATGATGGCGGTGTTGGCAGGAATCACCGTGCCTGCAGACAGTGTGGTGGTCACCAGCTTGTTGTTTTCCACCTTGGCTGTCATCACCTTGGCATTGGCAGGCACCTTCACGGCTCCGCTCGTCACGTATGTGGCGTACTTGGCAGCGGTAACGTTGGCCACTTCGCCAAGCTTCTGGATGTAGAGGTAGTCAATACCGGCATTTCCACTTCCACCTTGACCTATAAGAATAGGAGTCTCTTCTGTTAGAGTAAATTCTTCTGATGTTCCTTCTTGCCAATTTATCTCGGTTACATTAAATGGATAAATATTATTTTCTCCTGCAAAGAAATTCCATGTGGAGTTGGCTGTCTTTCCTGATGCGTCGCAGACACAAGCGGTTAATTTGTATTTGCCAGCAGGAAGCTTAGTGAATTCTACGTTCCCATCCTTCGCATAGGCAGATCCACCCATAGAACTGCGGATAGCAGTGTTGCCATTTGTAGCGAGTGTTAATCCTTTGATGTCTTCAGCTTCAGAGAAATAAGAAACATTTTTTATGTTAGTTTCTGTAAATGTAATATTTTGGGTATAGTCGTCTTCTGTCAAGTTAAAATTTAACTGATACCCTTTTTTGTCGCTGCTGTATGATTTGTCGGATTTGTATAATGTACCTTCAGAAAGTAGATAATAAGGGTATCCAACTTTCACCGTCTCACCTTCAAATGCTGTTCCTTTAATTGCTTTTGTAGTATTTCCTGCGATACAGTTTATGGTGTAATTGTATTGGGCGGCTTCTCTGTATGTGATTGTATAAACAGTTCCTTCTTCTGCAATAGTTCCAACTGTTTCGATGTCATTAGATACATAAATGTATTTTTTTCCATCAGCAGTGAAGAAATTTTCTGTACTTACAGTGGGTTTATTGCCAACAATTCCTGTTGATGTTGTTTCTGCCAACACAACATCTCCATAAACTTTTTTGATTGTATATTTTGCAGAAACGTCAGTTGTCTCTTCTGAAGATATAGAGAAATTGTCAATACCATACCCTCTATCTTCAATGTTTACATTATTTGTTATATTTATGTTTGAAATATCTTTAGTAACATCATCCCCCAATGAGCCAGAGAAAGTTTTGTCTACATTTTTTTTGGAGAGAAGAAAGTTTACAGAAACAAGTCCATCACCAGAAACAGTGATGGTTATTATGGGGTTTTCCCCTGTTCCAGAGGCAAAAGGTCTACCGTTTCCTTCATATCCATTGGGGTTTTTTGAATTATAGCTTTGGCAACTGAAAGAAGAAAATCCAGAAACAGTAGTACCGCCAATGGCAACGTCAACAATCTTACAGTCTTTTGTGTCGTATTTGTAACTTAAGATTTCTTTTCCTTCTGAATTTTTAATGGAAACACTGCTATTGTATGAACCATTCATATATCCATGAAATGCAGTGTATTTGATTGTTACCTTTTCATTTTTTTTAAGCGTGTATGGCTGATTTCCTTCTTTATTTAAATCTGTATCAAAGGTTGCAGTAGCCGTAGTATTGTATACATTAAGCACATTCCCTATTGCTGTATTTTTATTATTAATAGTACCTCTAGAGAAAATGCCAGTACCATTCTCAAAGTCTTCAGTAATGGGTAGAGTTGTAATGACATCGTCTGCCCACGAACTAATAGTTCCCGCCAGCAATCCCGTTGCGACGAGTAAGGTTTTAAGTAAATGTTTTTTCATTGTCTTTGTTGTTTATTGGTTTTATTATATTAGTTTAGTTGAAAAGTTTGGTCATGATGGGGTGGTGCGGCTATGGAGCATAGGCGCACGATGATGGGGCTACGTCTGTAGTAGACAGGCGCAGCAGCATGGAGTGAGAATAAGGTTGGGGATATGAAAAAGACGCAAGAGAGGTGAAAGAGTGTAAAAAGACGTAAGGCTTTTTACCCCCCCCCATTTGTTCAAGCAACATCACGAGAGATGCAATGTGGCTGAATGTGTTCAGCAGTCTTGGTGTTGTCATATTCTTATTAGTTAGAAAGTTGTGTCCTGTGTGGGAGCACAGCTATGCTTGGTTTTAGTTTATTCTGGGTTCCGGTGGCAAAGGTATGTATTATTGTAATAAGTTGTATCAGTTACACCATTAATTTAACATTGTTTTAGATATAGGTGTAGCTCATCTGCCTTGACAGGAGGTGATAGATAGTGATAGATAATTCGGCATCTATCACGCATCTATCACTCCTGCTAACAGGTTGTGTATCAGTCGTATGCGGACTAAAAACGCCCCAAAGTGATAGATAGTGGCGATTTTTGGAAAACTTTTACGTGCGCGCGTGCGCGCGCGAGGGCAACAAACGCATGGGTTCCTCCGCCCAATATGCGTATCGTGATGTAAGGTGTGCATCCCTGTTGGTGATTCATGCGGATGCGAGCACAATAGACCATTGTTGTTTCAAGGTTCTGATAGATATAGAAGGGGCTGAAAGTTCATAAGAGGCGTTTGTGGAATCAATGTTCAGTTTGACATAGAAAAGCGGGCTTTCAGCCCGCCTGATATGCATATAGTTTAACGCTTGAGGCGGATGACATGGTGCCGGCGGTGGCGGCGTGACAGCCGCTGGTGGCGATAGCGAGTGTAGCGCCGGTAGCCCACGTAGAGCGACAGCAGGGCAATGGCACCAAGCAGGATGACGACCACGCCGCCACCCAGGTTGTCGCCCTTCACCTTCGACCACATGTCGATAACCTCGGGCGTATGCTCTCCGGCATCGTGAATCATGGCGCAACGCGCTATCACGGCACTGTCGGGATACATGATGGGGTTCAGGTGGGCGTGACGGCCGGCACTGCCGAAGAAGTAGGCTGCATTGACAGTGTGGTCGGTATGGTCGGCGGTCATGGCGTGGAGCACTTCGGGCGTGGCTACGGAACTCACATAGCCCGTGGTCTCCATGTTGGCAATGGCAATGTCGGGGCGGCACAGATAGTTGATGAAGTAGCTTGCCGCCTTGCGGTTGCGGGCATACTTGGGGATGACCCATCCGTCGAACCACACGTTGCTGCCTTCACGGGGCACTTCGTAGCCCAGGTCTACCCCCACGTTGGCAGCCTCCTCGATGGCCCACACGGCATCACCGCTCCAGGTCATGTTGAGCGAAGCCTTGCCCTTGGTCATGGTCTCCTTGCCGAAATCAGCTTCCCACCCTTCTATGTTGGGCTTGAGCCGCTTCAGTTCGCGCTCCACGGTCTTGACGGCTTCGGGCGAATAGTCGTTCATCAGCTGGTCTACCTTGACGGAACCCTTGGCGAGTTCGCGGCGGTGCGCCCAAATGAGCGCCGTGCCGTAGGAGTCGCGGTAGCTGTCCTTCATGAGGAGCTGTCGGCGGTAGCGTGGATTCCAGAGAGTGCCCCAGGTCTGTGCATCCTTGAGCGGCACGCGCTGCTTGTTGTAGAGAATGCCGCAGGTGCCCCACATGTAGCCCACGGCATAGCGTTCGGCGAGGCGTCCGTTGGAACTGGTCTTGTCGAGTTCACGGCGGATATAAGGCGACACGTTCCTGATGTAGTTGGGCGTGCGGCCGAACGCGGTGTCGATGGGCAGGAGCAGGTCTTTGCGGAGCATGCGCTCGATGATGTATTCCGAGGGGCACACCACGTCGTAGTCTTCGTGTCCGCGTTCTATCTTGGTGAGCATCACCTCGTTGATGTCGAACGTCTGGTAAACGATTCTTATTTTCTCTCCGGTCTGCTGCTCATACCATTCGGGAAACTTGGCGAGTGCGTCCTCGTCTATATAGTCGGCCCAGTTGTAGACCTTGAGAATCTGTTCGCGAGGCTCCTGGTTGTAGCAGGCGGTAAGCAGCAAGGCAAGCATGCCTATGGCCACAGACAGCAACGTGTGTTTCATTTCTTGGTTCCTCCTTCCTTTTCCTTGCCGCTGCGGCGGTTGATGACCACGAGCATGACAAGCACGATGAAGAAAATGATGGCAGAGAGCGGACGAAGCTCCGGAGTGAGTCCGCCCTTGCGGGCATCGGCATAGATAAAGGTGGAGAGTGTTTCCAGTCCCTCGTTGCCGATGGTGAAGATGGTGACGGCGAAGTCGTCGATGGAAAGCGTGATGGAGAGCATGAATCCCGATATCATGCCGGGCAGTATCTCCGGCAGTATGACCTTGCGCAGAGCCTGTATGGGCGTGGCGCCCAAATCGAGTGCCGCCTCATAGAGGTTGGGGTTCATCTGCTTGAGTCGCGGCATGACGCTCAGCACCACGTAGGGCACGCAGAAGGTTATGTGGGCCAGGACCACGGTCATGTAGCCTTGGTGAATGCCCAGGGTGATGAACAGCAGGAAGAGCGAGATGCCGATGATGATGTCGCCGTTGAGAATGGGAATCTCGTTGACAAAGCTGATGGCACGCCGCGCACCGCCACGCATGTTGTAGATGCCAATGGCTGCCACGCTGCCCAGCAGGGTGGAGGCGGTGGCGGTGATGAGGGCAATGGTGAGCGTGTTGGCGAGGGCGTTCATCAAGGAGTGGTGCGTGCCCTGGACAAAGAGGTTCTGGTAGAGCTGGAGTGAGAACCCGGTCCAGTTGCCCATCACCTTGGCCTCGGTAAACGACCAGATGACGATAATCAGAATAGGGGAGTAGAGCATGAGCAGCAAGAGCCACAGATAGCCCTGGCAGAGCACTTTGCGCATCATACGATGCCTCCTTTCTCCTCATGGCCGTCGTCGGAGACGAAGAGCATGGAGGCTCCGATGAGGAAGAGCATGATGAGCGACAGGGCTGCCCCGTAGTTCCACATGGAGTTGTTGATGTTCTCCTGGATGGTGGTGCCGAAGAGCTTGATGTTGTTCATGGTGAGCAGTTCGGAGATGGCGAAGGTGGAAATGGTGGGCATGAACACCATCAGGATGCCGCTTGATATGCCGGGCATCGAGAGGGGAAGGACGGTCTTGAAGAATACTTGCCAAGGCGTGGCGCCCAGGTCTTGTGCCGCCTCGATGTAGCTGCGGTCCATCTTGGAGAGGGTGTTGTAGATGGGGTAGATCATGAAGGGAATGAAGTTGTAGATCATGCCGAAGATGAGGGCACCCTCGCCGAGAGGCATGTCGGCAAAGTCGAACAGGGCCACCGTGGCGAGTGTGCGCACCAGGATGTTGACCCACATGGGCAGAATGAAGAGCATGATGACCGTCTGTGCATAGCCCGACTTCATCTGAGCCAGGATGTAGGCAGCCGGATAGCCCAGCACGATGCACGCCACCGTGTTGATGATGGCAATGCCGATGGAATAGATGAAGGTGTTGATGGCTTCGGGGTGGGCAAGGAACTTCTGGAAGTTCTGAAGCGTGAACGCGCCGTTCTCGTCGGTGAAGGCGTAGCCCACGATGAGCAGTAGGGGCAACACCACGAATATGGCTGCAAACACGGCGTAGGGCAATGCCCATGATTTGCGTGAGGAGAAGAATCTCCCGATGTTGTTATGTTTCAATTTCTTAGCTGTTGTCTTAATTCTTGTGACAAGGTTCCAACTGTATGGCTGTGGGGGCAATCTTGATGCCGACATGGTCGCTGTTTTCCCATACGTCCTGAGTGTCTACGTAGAGGTTCTCGCCCCAGTCGGTGCCCACGGTGAGGTGATAGTGGTCACCTTTGTAGAGGATGAAGTTGACGTCGCCGTTTATCATGCCGTCCTCCTCGTTGTCCGTGAGCTCAATCTTGTCGAACGGTATCTTGACCATGACCTCGTCGCCTTCCTTGAAGTCGGAACGGAGACAGCGGAACTCACAGCCGAGGAACTCCACGATGTCGCGGTCGCGCATCACTCCGTGCAGCCGGTTTTCGGTGCGCTCCTTGTGCATGATGTGTATGCCCTCCGGTGCCACGCTCATGCCAATCTGCTGGCCCACGTCGAAGTGCTTGTAGTTCTGGATGACGAACTCGTAGGCACCGCTCTCCACGCGCATCTCGTAGTGGACGCCTTTGAATATACTGGAGGTGATGCGGCCTTGTAGTGGAGCTGTAGCGGAGTTGGAACTGACCTCGATGTCTTCCGGACGTATCACCACATCGACAGGTTGGTTGGAGCCGAACCCTTTGTCGACACATTCGAACTCCCGACCGCAGAATCTCACCTTCCGGTCTTCTATCATGGTGCCGTTGAGAATGTTGCTCTCGCCGATAAAGTCTGCCACGAAAGCGTTGGCAGGTTCGTTGTAGATGTCGGTAGGCGTGCCAATCTGTTGGATTTGCCCGGCACTCATCACCACGATAGTATCGCTCAGGGTGAGCGCCTCCTCCTGGTCGTGGGTGACGTAGACAAAGGTGATGCCCAGTCGCTCGTGCATTTCCTTGAGTTCTATCTGCATGTCTTTCCGCATCTTCAGGTCGAGTGCCGCCAAAGGCTCGTCGAGCAGAAGCACTTCAGGTTCATTGACTATGGCACGGGCAATGGCGATGCGCTGCTGCTGTCCGCCGGAAAGAGAGTTTACGTCGCGGTATTCATAGTCGCTCATGTCCACCATCTTCATGGCGTTTTTCACCTTGCGCGCAATATCTTCCTTGCCCATGTGCTTGAGCTTGAGGCCGAAGGCAATGTTGTCGAAAACGTTGAGGTGTGGAAAGAGTGCGTATTTCTGGAATACAGTGTTGACCGGACGCCGATAGGGCGGAACGTCGGTCACGTCGATTCCGCCAATGGAAATGGAACCGGACGTGGCGGTTTCAAATCCGGCGAGCAGTCGGAGGAGGGTGGTCTTGCCGCAACCGGAAGGACCGAGAATGGTCATGAATTCTCCCTTTCTGACATAAAGGTTGATGCCGCCCAAGGCAGTCTTCTCGCCGAACTTTTTCGACACGTCTTTGATGTCGATGATATGTGGTGCTTGCTTGTTCATTCTTTACTGTTTGTTGCCGTGATGTGTTACATTAGAACAAATCGGTTGCAAAGTTACATCTTTTTTAGAAAAAACGCGCTAATTTATACAGAATAGCTTAATGAGCATTTTATGAGTCTCTTGTCCCAATAGAGGTAATGGTTTGGTAATAGTTCTAACTTCTGCATAACACATAAGTTTGCTTTGCTTGTCAAACAACTCTTTATTATTCGCTATGACATTAAATGCTGCAGATAATTTATGTTGCAAAGGTACTATTGAATTTATTTCTGCAAGTGCTTCATTTCATGTCCTGCCCATGTGGTGTCGTTCACGAATCGGAAGCCCACCTTATTATATAGTCTTTCAGCCTTGGGGTTGCCTTTGTCTACGAGTAGTCCGGCAGGAAGTGACATCGTTTCGGCTTTTTCTATGGTGGAATGAAGGAGAGTGGTGGCTATTCCTTGGCCACGATATTGGGGAAAGACTGCCAGACTGTCGATGTAGAGTTCACCTTCCGTTGTCTCGTCAGGCATGTCGGTGAAGTCTTGCCCCAGCAGTCTTTGCGCCTGTTCGATGAAGCGGCGGCGCAGTCTGTGCAGGTCTGCACCTGGATAGGACACACAGATGCCAGCCACGTGGCCTTCCGGCGTGCGCGCCACAAGTGTGTTGCGGTAACTGTATTGCGAGTCGTCCATGCTGACGAGCAAGGTCATCATGGCATGGAAATCATGGAGCGTATGGTCGGCACCTGCCAGGTTTTGGCAACATTCGTCGGTCATGGCTTGCATGATGAGTTGGGCTATGACGGGAGCCTCTTCGGGGTGGGCTTGGGTGATGTTCATCCTATGCTGTTTCTTGTTGTTTCTTGAGTGTAAAGTCGAATTGTAGGCCGCCTGTGGGTACATTTCTCACGGAGATGGTGCCTCCGTGCAGGAGTACGGCATTCTTGACGATGGCAAGTCCAAGGCCTGTGCCTCCCATCTTCCTGCTTCTTCCTTTGTCTACCCGATAGAATCTTTCGAAGAGTCGCGGCAGGTGTTCGGCAGGCACGCCAATGCCGTTGTCGCTGAACGTGAAATGCCAGAAGCGGTCCTCGTCTTTGGCGCTGAGTGTGATTGTGGTTCCTTCGCCTGCGTAGGCTATGGCATTGTCGGTGAGATTGCGGAACACGCTGTAGAGCAGGCTCTGATTGCCTTCCACCCTGATGCCTGCCGGCAAGAGATTGCGGAAGGTCATGTTCTTATTCTCCATCTGCAGAGCCGTTTCCTTGGCAATGTTGTCCACGGTAAGCGATATGTCTACCGTTTCGAAGCTTTGCATTTCGGGGGCATCGTCCAGCTTGTTGAGTGTGGATATGTCTTGGAGTAGTGAAGTGAGTCTTTGGCTTTGGGCATAGCACCTGTTGAGGAACTGCTCCTTGATGGCATCGCTCATTTGCCGGTTGGTGAGTATGGTTTCCAAATAGCCCTGTATGCTTGCCACGGGCGTCTTCAGTTCATGTGCAATGTTTTGTGTGAGCTGTCGCTTGAGAATGTCTTGCTCTTTCCTTGTAGACTGTAGCCGCTTGTATATCTTGATGATTTTCTCGGCTATCTCGCCCAATTCGTCGCTTGGGAAAGCCACGAGGTCTTCTATCTCCAGACTCTCTCCCTTTTCAGCCTTCTCGGCAAAGGTGCGCAGTTTTGTGATGTTGTCGCCCAACCGGCTGGTGAAGCGGTAGAGCACCAGGGTGAGCACAATCATGACGGAAAGGGCAAACCAGATGTAGTGTTGGTCTGCCTGCAGTGACTCCGACAGGTCATTGTTGTAGGGGAGGGCACTGCGGATGATGTAACGGTGGTGCGGAAAGTAGGTGGCAGAGTAGAAATAGTCGCGCTTGAGCGTGTGGCTAACCCTGTTGATGTCGGCCCCTTGTCCATCCTTGAGTGCTTGTCTGATTTCTGCCCGGTTGGCGTGGTTGGGCATGTGGGCATAGTCGGCGTCCTCACTGTCGAAGAGCACCTTGCCTTGGGGCGACACCACGGTGACGCGCAGGTTGGGCATGTCGTGGTGATTGACAAAGCGCTGCATGTTGCCGGTAGTGATGCCACCCATAAGTTGCAGTTCCTCGTCCATTTTCTTGTTGTAGTCCTGCAACTTGATGTTGAGTGATTCGACCTTGAATTCCTTTTCCCTTCGTTGCTGGAAGATGATGAATGCCACGGCGAAAGCCACGAAAATGGTGATGACGCTGAGGTAGATGCGGAGCCCTACATTGATATTTCTCATAGCTCTTGTTGTTGAGGGTGAATTATGCGTCGAAGTAGTAGCCGAAGCCCAAGCGGGTGACGATGCATTTGGCAAATCTGCCAATCTTCTTTCTCAGTCGGGTGATGTTCACGTCGACGGTGCGGTCGAGCACAAGCACGTCTTTGGGCCAGATGCGGTCAATGAGTTCCTGTCGGGAGAACACACGTCCACGCTCGTCGAGCAGCAGTCGCAGCAGTTCGAATTCCGTCTTGGTGAAAGGCACATCCTTGCCGTCTATGCTCACCGTCTTCTTGTCGAGATTGAGTTCCAGTCCTTGATAGTGGATGGTGGCATGTTGCGTGGGGTGCTGCGACTCCATGGTCCGGCGCAGCACAGCCCGTACTCTGACCAGGACTTCGCGGATGGAGAATGGTTTGGAGATGTAGTCGTCGGCACCCAGATTGAATCCCGTCACCATGTCGTTTTCCGTGTCGCGGGCTGTGAGGAAGATGATGGGGATGTTGGCTGTGGCAGGATTGGCCTTCAGCTTTTTCGAGAGCGCAAAGCCCGACATGCCGCCCATCATCACGTCGAGCAGCAGGAGGTTGAACGAGGCGATGTCGCGTGTGAGCGCTTCTTCGGCAGAGTAAGCCGTCTCCACCGTGTAGCCTTCGGTTTCAAGGTTGAACTTCAGAATCTCACACAAGTCTTCCTCGTCGTCAACCACGAGTATTCGATAATCGTTTTCCATATTTTGCTGTTTGTCGTTTACGGCTGCAAAGTTACGGGGCGCAGTGTTCATACTTGTTGCATCCGTATTACAATATGGTTACATTTGTTCCGGTTGTCCACCCCTTTCCTTTATACGTTCTTCCAGAATGCGGGCGAGAAGATGACCAGGATGGTGAATATCTCGAGTCGTCCCATCAACATGAGCAGGGAGCATATCCACTTGGCGAAGTCGGGCAGGATGCTCCACGACATAGTGGGGCCAATCTCCAGTCCGAGTGTAGGCCCGACGTTGCCCAGTGCGCTGAGGGTGATGGTGATGGCATTGGTGCTGTCTACGCCTGCCGCCGTGATGGTGAACGAGCAGATGATGAACAGAATGAGGTAGACCGTGAGGAAGGCGAGAAGGGTGACACGCTTGGATTGCGGCACGTTGGCCCCATCTATCTTCAGGGGCAGCACGGCGTTGGGGTGCAGCATCTGACGGAATTCGTTTTTCACCCCCTTGAGCACCATCACGCCCCGGATGCACTTGAAGCCTCCACTCGTAGACCCCGAGCAGGCGCCAATGAACATGCAGATGGCGAGCACAATCCACGTGACGTGGGGCCATTTGCCTGCATCGTCGTTGAAGAGACCTGTGGTGGTGATGAACGACACAATCTGGAACAGTCCGCTGCGGAAGGCATGCTCTAATGTATAGCCGCGGAAGAACATCAGTTCGTACATGATGAAGAGGGTGAACACCGCCACAATGATGAAGTAGAACCTACATTCGGAGTTCTGCAACAGGCTCTTGGGCTTCTTGCCGAAGGTCGACGTGTAGAGCAGCGTGAAGTTGATGCCCGACACGAAGCAGAAGAAGGTGATGATGTATTCGATGACTATGGGCTGCTTCATGATGCTTGAATTCTGCGTGGCAAAGCCGCCGGTGGCAGCTGTGCTCATGGAGTAGTTGAGACTGTCGAACAGGTTCATGCCCGCCAGCCACAGGCATACGATGCATGCCACGGTGATGAGCAGGTAGATCATCCATATAGACTTGGCAGAGGTGCTCAGTCTGGGGTGCAGCTTGGTCTTGATGGGACCGGTGGCTTCGGCGGCAAACACGCGCACTGAACCGCCGACGAGCGAGGGTAGCAGGGCAATGGTGAAGAACACGATACCCAGTCCGCCAATCCATTGCGAGAGCGAGCGCCAGAAGAGCAGGCCGTGAGGCAGGCACTCCACGTCGTCAATCACGGTGGCGCCCGTTGTGGTGAATCCCGACATCATCTCGAAAAAGGCATCGGTGAAGTCGGTGATATATCCGCTGATGAGAAACGGCAAGGTGCCGAAGAGCGTGAACAGTGTCCACGTGAGTGTCACTACAAGATAGGCGTCGCGGCGCCCCATGGTGTTCTCGGCCTGTCGTCCCATGAAGCGCAGTGCGGCACCAAAGCCTGCCGTGATGAGCATTGAGAGCAGGAAAGCCAACTTGTCGTGCTCGCCGTAGATGACGGAGATAATCAGGCAAAGGAACATGAACGAAGCCTCGATGCCGAGCAACGACCCGATAACCTTCAGTATGATTTTTTTGTTGAACATCTTGCGGATGACTTATATGAAGTATTTTTCTATCTTTTTCATGTTGATGTTGTGGCAGAACACGGTCACTGAGTCGCCCGGCTGTATCTGTGTGTTTCCCGATACGAGCATACCCTTGCCCTCGCGCACCAATCCTCCGATGGTTACGCCGATAGGCAAGCCGAGGCCTTTCACTGCTTTTTGCGTCACCTTGGAACCTTCTTGGGGGATGAACTCTGCCACGTCGGCATTGGCTGTCATGAGGAAACGCACATTCTCCACATTGGCGTCGAGCATCATCTGATAGATATAGCTGGCGGCGATGGCCTTCTTGTTGATAATGGTGCCGATGTCCAGGCTCTCCGCCATGCTCACGTAGTCCATGTTTTCCACCATGGCCACGGTCTTTCTCACTCCCATACGTTTGGCGGTGAGGCAGGCGAGGATGTTGGTCTCTGCGTTTTCGGTGAGTGCCACGAATGCCTGCGTGTTGTGTATGCCCTCTTCGAGGAGCAGTCCCAGGTCGCGGCCGTCACCGTTGATAATCATGGTGTCGTGCGCGTCGCTGATGACGTCGCTCAGGAACTCGCAGCGCTGCTCGTCCTTCTCAATGATTTTCACGCTCATGTATTCTGGCATGGTCTGCACGGCTCTGACGGCGGTCTCGCCGGCTCCCATCACCATGACGTTCTTCACGTCCACGTAATGCTCCTTGCCTACAATCTTGCGGATGTAGGGTATGTATTGCCGTGTGGTCATGAAGTAGGCCATGTCGTAGACCTTCAGTTCGTCGTTACCGCCGGGAATGATGGTTTCGGTGCCTCTCTTGATGGCCACCACGTGGTAGGGGTCTTGAGGTCCGCAAAGTTCCTTGAGCGGGCGGTTGAGTATCTCGCACGATTCGCGAAGCTTGATGCCGAGCATGACGAGAGCTCCGTCGTGCACGTCCCACCGCTGGCGCACCCAACTCATCTTCAGTCCGTTGTTGATGTCTTTGGCAGCCAAGTCTTCCGGATAGATGAGAGAACTGATGCCGATGCCGCGGAAAAAGTCGGTGAGCGAAGGTTCTATATATTCATAGTTGTCCACCTTTGCCACGGTTTTCTTGGCTCCGAGTCCTTTGGCGAGCACGCATGAGGTCATGTTCAGGCTCTGGTCGGGTGTGACGGCGATGAACAGGTCGCAGTTGCCCACGCCAGCCTGTTTCAGCGCATGAATGCTTGAAGGTGACGCTTCGATGGTGAGTAGGTCACATTCTCCGCCAATCTTGCTCAGGCGGTCTTCGTCGCTGTCCATGAGGACGATGTCCTGGTTGTTGCGCGACAGCAGTCGGGCGAGGTAGGTGCCGATGGCGTAGGCACCGGCTATGATGATTTTCATTTTCTGATAGCTTTCTTTATACTTTCATTGTCCATGCCCACAATTTCGCGGAGCTGACTCACGGTGCCGTGCTCCACAAACTCGTCGGGCAGTCCGATGCGTGTCACCGGAATGTTGTAGTCGTGGTCGTTGAGCCATTCTATCACCGCCGAACCGAGTCCTCCCTTGCGTGTACCGTCTTCCACGGTAATGATGCGCCGGCAGTTTTCGGCAGTTTCTTGCAGTATGCTTTCGTCGATGGGCTTGAGAAACCGCATGTCGTAGTGTGCCACGGAACGTGTGCAGCCCTCGGCTTGCAGTTCCTGGATGACCTGTTCCACGTCGTTCCCGATAGGGCCGATGGTGAGCACCGCCACGTCATGTCCGTCGTGTAGTTTCCGCCCTGTTCCCACTTTTATTTCTTCGAGCGGGCATTTCCAGTCGGCGAGTACGCCCTTGCCGCGTGGATAGCGAATCACAAAGGTGCCCTTGCCTGGCAGTTGTGCGGTGTACATCAGCCGGCGCAGCTCGTGTTCGTTCATGGGCGAGGCTATGGTGATGTGGGGGATAGGGCGCAGGAATGCCATGTCGAAGGCGCCATGGTGTGTGGCTCCGTCTTCGCCCACCAGTCCGGCACGGTCGAGGCAGAGCACTACGGGCAATTTCAGAATGGCTGCATCGTGGATGATGTTGTCGTAGGCACGCTGGGAGAAGGCGCTGTAGATGTTGCAGAAAGGTTGCAACCCGTCTTTTGCCATACCGCCCGAGAAGGTCACGGCATGACCTTCGGCTATGCCCACGTCGAACACCCGGTCGGGCATGGCGTTCATCATGATGTTCATGGAGCACCCTGTGGGCATGGCTGGCGTCACTCCCACGATGCGCGGATTCTTCTGTGCCAGTTCGAGCAGTGTGTGGCCGAACACGTCCTGATAACGCAGTGGCTCTCCGTCGCAGTGGCTCACGATACGTTCTCCCGTGACTGGATCAAACTTGCCGGGTGCATGCCAGATGGTGGCACTCTGTTCGGCAGGCTTGTAGCCCTTGCCTTTCACGGTGTGCAGGTGGAGCAGTTTTGGTCCGGTCATGTTCTTGAGCTGGCGCAGCAGTCTCACCACTTCGCGCACGTCGTTTCCGTTGAAAGGCCCGAAGTAGCGTATGTTCATTCCCTCGAACACGTTTTGCTGGTGGCTCAGAGCCGACTTGATGGCATTGTTCAGTCTGATGAGTCCTTTCTTCCGGTCGTCGTTGAGCAGTCCTTTGGCGTGTAGCCACTGCGAGGCACGGAAGCGCAGCTTGTTGTAGGTCTCGTTGGTGTCGAGGTTGAGCAGATACTGTTCCATGCCGCCTACGGCCCGGTCAATGCTCATGTTGTTGTCGTTGAGGATGATGAGCAGGTCGTTGGGCGACTGCGACACATTGTTGAGCCCCTCGAACGCCAGGCCTCCGCTCATGGCGCCGTCGCCGATGATGGCCACCACGTGGCGGTGTTCATGTCCGGTTTTCTTGGCTGCCACCGCCATGCCGAGCGCCGCCGATATGGAGTTGGAGGCGTGGCCGCAGGTGAAGGTGTCGTATTCGCTCTCTTCCGGGGAGGGGAAGGGGCGTATGCCGTGCAACTTGCGGTTGGTGCAGAACTTGTCTCTGCGCCCCGTGAGAATCTTGTGTCCGTATGCCTGATGTCCCACGTCCCATACCAGTCTGTCGTCGGGCGTGTCGTAGACATAGTGCAAGGCCACGGTTATTTCTATCACGCCCAAGCTTGACGCCAGGTGTCCGGGGTTGACCGATAGTTCGTCAACGATGTCGCGACGCAGTTCCTCACAGAGTTGCGGCAGCTGGTCTATGGAGAGCTTGCGCAAGTCGGCGGGACTGTTGATATGGTTGAGCAGTGTGAAGTTTTCTTTCATCAATAAAGTCCTTGTAGTGGATGTTTCTGTGTGTCACTCCTTCTTGGAAGCGTGAGGTTAGATGGCGGTGGTGTCAGCCTCTGTGTCGACAGGTGTCTGGTCGGTTGTACTTGGCTGGGCATTCTCGTTTTCCTCGTCAGGATTTTTCGTGTCCGTATTGCCTTTCATGGCACGTTCCAGGTCGTCGGCGTCGAAGGTGAACACATGGTTGAGTATGCCGAACGACACCTTTTTGGTGCGGCCGGCGTAGTGCACTTCGCCCACTGACCAGAGCACATAGTTGTGCACGTCGAGCAGGTTGTCCACAGCCATGCTGGTGATGCTCGTAGTGAACATCTTGCCGAAGGATCCGAAGAAGTCGTCGCTGTCGGTAGCTTTTTCCAACAGTTTGTTCACCTCTTCCTTCACGGCTTCCTGGTGGTCTTGCTTGGAAGGGCAGGTGGCGGCGAGGGTAAACATGGCGAGAGCCACGCATACAAGTATGCCGAGCAGCCACTTGCTGCAGCCGGAACGTTTCTGTGCCTGAGGCTGTGGAACTGTCGCGGCGGCGTTCGGTTCCGTATAGTCAGGCGTGGGCTGTGGCTGTACGGGCGGCGGTGTGGGCTGGGCTGTCTGGAAGAGTTGTCTCAGTTCGTCAACTTGCCAGGCGGCAGTCCATTGTGCCATGCCTTCGCGCCACACAAGTGTGTCGGATGCTATGTGCCGTGCGCGGAGTTCTTCGAGGGTGTAGGGACCCTGCTGTTCGTTGTTCACGAAGATGTAATAGTTCATGGTGTATATGTGTACTTCTGTTTTATGTAAATGCGGAGGTGGTGCAAATGGGTGCAATGAAAACTTGCGCCCTGTTTTTGACATGTGCGGCCTACCTTTTGCAAAGGTAGTGCAATTTGAACACAAAACAAAATAAAAGGTGATGCTTTTTGGCTTGTCGCGGTGATAATCATGGCTTTCGGTCTTTGCCCGTAAGGTGCTTGTGGCGGATAGTGCAGAAGAGAACGCCCTGTTTTTGTTGATTGGGACAGTGTCCTTACGGGTTGTTTTGTCTTGAAAAACGACAATCAAGAACGCTCTCAGAATAGTTTAAGACAGAAAAGCTGGACTCTTTTCATGTATCCCCAAACAACTTGTACAGTCGAAACAAACGCCTTTCAAACGGTATCACTACGGCGAAATATTCAGTATTCTTTTATTGACAATCTCCAAAAGGGGCGTCAAAGGGTGAAAGTAGTATGTTTGCCCTTTGTTAGTGGCAGACTAACAGCTTGTTAATGACAGGGTAACGATGTGTTATAGGCTGACTTTCACTTGGTTTCTCTGCTTGGATATTCATCGCCACAGCCGTGGGTGACGAGTTTCTAAATTGCGGGACAAAGTTTGGACGCTTCACTTGAACTTGGCAAACAACGAATGAGTGATAGATGTTAACTCATCCATCACTCCGTCTATCTTGTTTGCTATCAGCTGAATAATGTAAGATATCAAGAAAAGTGATAGATAGTGGTGAAAAAACGAAAAACTTTTCCTGCGCGCGTGCGCGAGAGAGATTCGATTGTCACACAAGACTGCGAAAGAATTAAACCATGCTGTTTTGGAACTTTCTGCCCATTCTTACGTTGATTCAAACTTGGCACCACAACTATCCCTCCACATCTTGGACGAACCTTATTGGACCTGTTTCCCCCAGAATTCAGGCTTCATTAGTTTCCGCAAAAGTGCAGGACGTAAGCTCTCAGACACGCCATTGCTTCTTGCCGTCTGCGGCATGGATTTCTGATTTGCGCATGGATGGTATGTAGTGCTGGCAAGACTTACTTGTCTGTAAACGCAAAAATCCTCCTTACGAACCATGTGGCTCGTAAGGAGGACTCCATTATTTCTCACTAAAACCAAAATCCTTGATTAGTTGCGGAACACCAGTCCGGCACCATTGGCGTCGATGGTGATAGGTTTTTCTCGGTTCACGTCGCCTGCCAGAATCTTCTTCGACAGGTCGTTGAGCACCATCCTCTGTATGGCTCGCTTCACAGGTCGTGCGCCGAATTCGGGGTCGTAGCCCGCATCGGCAAGACAGTTCACAGCAGCATCCGTCACGTTGAGCGTGAAGCCCTGAGGCTCGAGCATCTTCTTCACGGCGTTCATCTGCAAGGTTACCACCTGTGCAATCTCCTTGCGGGTGAGCGGCAGGAACATGATGGTCTCGTCTATACGGTTGAGGAACTCCGGACGGATGGTTTTCTTGAGCATCTCCATCACCTTCTGCTTGGTCTCGCTGACAATCGTGTCGTGGTTGGCGGGAGTAATCTTCTCGAACTCCTGCTGTATGTACTGGCTCCCCAGGTTGGAAGTCATGATGATGATAGTGTTCTTGAAGTTCACCGTACGTCCCTTGTTGTCGGTCAACCTGCCGTCGTCGAGCACCTGCAGGAGGATGTTGAACACATCGGGATGTGCCTTTTCAATCTCGTCGAAGAGCACCACGCTGTATGGCTTGCGCCTTACAGCCTCAGTGAGTTGTCCACCCTCATCGTAGCCCACATAGCCTGGAGGCGCACCGATGAGACGCGACACGCTGAACTTTTCCTGGTATTCACTCATGTCTATACGGGTCATCATGGTCTCGTCGTTGAACAGATAGTCGGCGAGAGCCTTGGCAAGTTCCGTCTTTCCCACACCCGTAGTGCCGAGGAAGATGAACGAGGCGATGGGGCGCTTGGGGTCTTGCAGTCCTGCACGGCTGCGGCGCACGGCGTCGCTCACGGCAGTGATGGCCTCGTCTTGCCCTATGACACGCTTGTGGAGTTCCTCCTCCAAGTGGAGTAACTTCTCGCGTTCGCTTTGCATCATCCTGGTCACAGGTATGCCGGTCCAGCGGCTCACCACTTCGGCTATGTCGTCGGAGGTGACTTCTTCACGCACCATGGCGGCACCGCCTTGCGTGCTCTTGAGCTGGTCCTGTATCTTTCTGATGTCGTCTTCGAGCGACTTCAGCTTGCTATACCTGATTTCAGCCACACGCTCGTAGTTGCCCTCGCGTTCGGCACGTTCGGCTTCAAACTTGAGGTTCTCCATCTGCTGCTTGTCCTGCTGAATCCTGTTGACCAGTGCTTTCTCGCTTTCCCACTTGCCGCGGAAACTCTTCTCCTGGTCCTTGAGTTCGGCAATCTCCTTGTCGAGTTGCTGAATCTTGTCCTGGTCGTTCTCGCGCTTGATGGCTTCGCGTTCAATTTCGAGTTGCTTGAGTTTACGTGTAATCTCGTCGAGTTCCTCGGGCACCGAGTCGCGCTCCATGCGCAACTTGGCAGCAGCCTCGTCCATCAGGTCGATGGCCTTGTCGGGCAGGAACCGGTCTGAGATGTAACGCTCAGAGAGTTTCACGGCAGCAATGCAGGCATCATCCTGTATACGCACTTTGTGGTGGTTCTCGTAGCGCTCTTTCAAGCCACGGAGTATGGAGATGGCACTCAGTTCGTCGGGTTCGTCCACCATTACAGTCTGGAACCGGCGTTCCAGAGCCTTGTCCTTTTCGAAGTATTTCTGATACTCGTTGAGTGTGGTAGCGCCAATGGAACGCAGTTCGCCACGTGCCAGTGCTGGTTTCAGGATGTTGGCTGCGTCCATGGCACCCTCACCGCCGCCGGCACCCACCAGCGTGTGTATCTCATCGATAAAGAGGATGATGCGGCCCTCAGAGTGGGTCACCTCCTTGATGACGCTCTTCAACCTCTCCTCGAACTCACCCTTGTATTTGGCACCAGCCACCAAGGCACCCATGTCGAGCGAGTAGAGCTGCTTGTCCTTGAGGTTCTCGGGCACGTCGCCTCTCACGATGCGCTCGGCAAGTCCCTCCACGATGGCTGTCTTACCCACACCAGGTTCGCCAATGAGGATAGGGTTGTTCTTGGTGCGTCGGCTCAGAATCTGGAGCACGCGTCTTATCTCCTCGTCACGGCCTATCACCGGGTCGAGCTTGCCCTGCCGGGCTTGCTCCACGAGGTTTTTGGCATACTTCTCCAGGCTCTGGTAGTTCTCGTCGGCACTCTGCGACTTCACGCTTTCGCCCTGTCGCAGTTCCTGCACGGCCTTGAGCATCTCGTTCTCGCTGGCGCCTGCATCCTTCAGAATGCGGCTGGCGGTGGAGTTCACGTGGAGCAGTCCCAAGAGAATGGGTTCTACGGAAACAAACTCGTCACCCATCTTCTGCGAGTAGTCCACGGCTTTCTGAAGCACGGCGTTTGCGTCGTTGCTCAGATAGGGTTGTCCTCCCTGCACCTTGGGCAGATGACTGATTTCACTGTCTGTGAGCTGTATGATTTGCTGGGCATTGATGCCGAGCTTTTGGAAGATGAAGCCAGCCACATCCTTGGCCTTGTCCATCACTCCGCGGAGCAGGTGCACCGGCTCTATGGCCTGTTGTCCTCCGCTTTGCGCAAGGTTGGCGGCTGCTTGCACCACCTCTTGCGCCTTGATTGTGAATTTGTCGAATGTCATGTTGGTTCTCCTTTCTTTTGTTGTTCATACACGGCTCTCTCAAAAGACGTGCCGAGCGCACGGCTCGTGTCAATTAGGCAGACGAATGCGCCAAATTGTCTTTGTATGGGAAAAAACTTGTTCCGTCGTTTGGCTGTTTCGTGCATTCTTGTTATTTTTGTGCCACCTAATTAAACAAAACTGAAGACTAATGAAACAAATCAAGACTCGTTTTGTAACCATGATGCATGGTTCCTGCAACAGACATTTTATGGCGGCACTGCTATTGTGCGCCTCGTTCACCACTATTTCTGCCCAAATTCAGGATGGCCGCAATTTTGGTATCGACGGTTTTGCAGCCTATTCAGGCACACCCGGCACCAACTGGTATCGTGCCGAAGGCACCACCGGTGGCAAGGGTGGCAAGGTGGTGAAGGCCGACAACTTCACCCAACTTCAGGCCTACTTGCAGGCCAAGGACCCCTACATCGTCATTGTGGACCACGACATTACCACGGGCATCAAATGCTATGTAGACGATCTCAGCACGGGACATCTGCTCGACGATCAGAGTGGCAAGAGCGGAGTGGAACCACCTACGGAGAGCGCGTGCTCGTGGCTTCCAACAAGACGCTTGTTGGCGTGGTGAATCCCGAAACCGGCAAAGCTCCGCTCTTCTCCCACATCACCTTTGTGATGCAGTGTGTGGACAACGTCATCATCCGCAACTGTCGTTTTACCATGGTGGGCGTGCCGGTGCTCAAATCGGGTGAGAATAAAATTGTTGCTCTGCGCGATGGTGAGCCGGTGGAAGTGGGCGACCCCGACTGCATAGGTATCCAGGCAGATAAGGTCAGTGCCACGACTGATTGGGGCGGCCACATTTGGGTAGACCACTGTGAATTCTTCAACGGAGGAGCCAAGAACAAAGACCGCTACGACGGACTGCTCGACTGCAAGAACAATGTGCAGTGGATGACATTCAGCTACAATCTGTTCCACGACCACGACAAGAGTTGCTTGTGGGGCAAGGGTGACGGCGATGTGTATGACAACTGCCGCACCATTTCTTTCCACCATAACTATTTCAACAACATCCAAGGCTCACGTCTTCCCTTGCAGCGTGGCGGTCACGTGCACTACTATAATAATTATATGAAAGGGTGCGAGGATGGATGGGACATTCGTCCTAAAGCAGTGGCACAAGTGGAAGCCTGCTATTTTGAAGACACTAAGTCGCCTATCCGCGCTGACAGAGGTGGAAGTCTCAACATCAATAAGAATGAGGGATACGACCTTATTTTCAGAGGATGCAACAACCTTGTGGAGGGCTACACCAACCTGGACGGAGCCAAGATAAGCAAGAGCTTTAGTGTGGTGAAGACCGACTGGAAGCCCACTAATATCACTTCCACCTACACGGTGAACCAGCTCGACAAGACTGTTGACGTGCCTGCCCTTTGCGAGAAGTATTCGGGTGCCGGCAAGGTGGAAATCTACAAGGCATATACCGATGAGGTTCCTGCAGTCGACGAGGCCGAGTTCAACCGTGCCGCCCAAAACTATGCCACCGCGCCAGCCTACACTGCCGACGGCAAGAAGTATACTCCCACAGCCATCAACCACGTGGACTATGCCCACAATGCCTCAGCCCAAAGCTACACGCTCGATGGCAAGTGCACCCAGGCCACCAAGGGATTGCGTATTGTCAAGCGTATGGCTGCCGACGGGGCTGTGAAGACTGTGAAGTTGCTTTGACCTGCAGTATAGTCTATTTCGCTTCCTTCACAATTAGTCCCCATTGCTTCTATATATTATAAAAATAGGTGTCTTGCCATGAAAGGCAGGGCACCTATTGTATTTCATGCAAACCGCTCAAAAACAAATAAATATAAGGTAAAGGCGAACAAAAGCTATCAATTCCTTTGCCAAGCGCGGAAAAGTTTGTATTTTTGCCGTGAATTACATCATAACACTAATCAATATGAGTTTGAAAATCGTAGTACTTGCCAAGCAAGTACCTGACACCAGAAATGTGGGCAAAGACGCCATGACGGCCGAAGGCACCGTTAATCGTGCCGCATTGCCTGCCATTTTTAACCCAGAAGACTTAAACGCACTCGAACAGGCTCTGCGGCTCAAGGAGCAGAACCCTGGTTCCACAGTAGGCATACTCACCATGGGACCTCCACGTGCAGCCGAAATCATCCGTCAGGGACTCTATCGCGGAGCCGATACAGGCTGGCTACTCACCGACCGTCTCTTTGCCGGTGCCGACACCCTCGCCACTTCTTATGCCCTTGCTACGGCCATCAAGAAGATTGGTAATGTGGATGTGGTTATCGGTGGACGCCAGGCCATCGATGGCGACACTGCACAGGTGGGACCGCAGGTGGCACAGAAGTTGGGCCTCTCGCAGGTGACCTATGCTGAGGAAATAGAGAAATGTGAAGACGGCAAACTTACCATCCGCCGCCATATCGACGGAGGAGTGGAAACCGTTGAGGCTCCCATGCCTGTGGTGGTGACAGTGAATGGAAGTGCGGCGCCTTGTCGTCCGTGCAATGCCAAACTGGTGATGAAATTCAAGCGCGCTACCGCTCCTTTGGAGCGCAAGCCAGACGATGCTTACAACTATCTGTATGACGAACGTCCATACCTCACCCTTAACCAGTGGTCAGTGGCCGATGTCGACGGCGATCCGCAGCAGTGCGGACTCTCTGGCTCGCCCACCAAGGTGAAGGCCGTGAAGAACATCGTGTTCCAGGCCAAGGAGAGCAAGACGCTCACTGCCAGCGATGCAGACGTAGAGGGACTGATCAAGGAATTGTTGGACGAAAAGATTATTGGATAAGAAGATATGAACAACGTATTCGTATATTGCGAGATAGAGGGCACGGTCGTGGCCGAAGTATCTCAGGAGTTGCTCACCAAGGGACGCAAGCTCGCTAACCAACTCGGCGTGCAACTCAACGCCATTGTTGCCGGCACAGGCATCAAGGGCAAGGTAGAGGCACAGATTCTGCCATACGGCGTGGATAAACTGTTCGTGTTCGACGGCGAGGGACTCTTCCCCTACACCTCGGCACCACACACCGACATATTGGTCAACTTGTTCAAGGAGGAAAAACCGCAGATATGCCTCATGGGTGCCACCGTCATAGGTCGCGACCTGGGTCCGCGCGTGTCGTCGTCGCTCACCAGCGGACTGACTGCCGACTGCACTCAGCTTGAGATTGGTGACTATGACGACAAGAAGAGCGGCAAGCACTATGAGGGACTGCTCTATCAGATTCGTCCAGCTTTCGGCGGCAACATCGTTGCCACCATTGTCAATCCCGACCATCGTCCGCAGATGGCTACCGTGCGCAGCGGTGTGATGCAGAAGGCTCTCTATGAAGGCAAGGCTGAGGAAGAAGTGGTCTATCCTGACGTGGCGAAGTACGTGCCCGTGGAAGACTATGTAGTGAAAGTGCTCGACCGCCACGTGGAGGCTGCCAAGCATAACCTCAAGGGCGCACCTATCGTGGTGGCTGGTGGTTATGGTGTGGGCAGCAAGGAAGGCTTCGACCAGCTGTTCCAGCTCGCCAAGGAACTGCATGGTGAGGTGGGCGCTTCGCGTGCTGCCGTGGATGCCGGATGGGTAGACCATGACCGACAGATTGGTCAGACAGGTGTCACCGTTCACCCCAAGGTCTACATTGCCTGTGGCATTTCGGGCCAGATACAGCACATTGCCGGCATGCAGGACTCGGGCATCATTATCTCCATCAACAGTGACCCCGATGCTCCCATCAACAAGATTGCCGACTACGTCATCACTGGTACGGTGGAAGAAGTAGTGCCCAAGCTCATCAAATATTACAAACAGAACTCAAAGTAAAGAACAACCATGGCAAACTATTATAGCGATCATCCAGAGTTCGATTTCTATCTCAGCCATCCTGAAATGAAGCGGGTGGTGGAACTCAAGGAACGCAACTTCGCAGACAAAGACCAGTATGAGGATGCCCCTGTAGACTTCGACGACGCTATCGAAAACTACAAGCGCGTGCTCGACATCACAGGCGACATTGCCGCCAATATCATTGAACCCAACTCTGAGGACGTGGACCTCGAGGGACCTCATCTCTTTGACGGTCGCATGCACTATGCATCGAAGACCTATGACAACCTCGACGCTACACGGAAGGCCGGACTTTGGGGTATCTCCATGCCTCGCCGCTACGGTGGACTGAACATGCCTATCACACCTTACTCTATGGCTTCCGAGATTGTGTCGCAGGCTGATGCCGGTTTCCAGAACATCTGGTCGCTCCAGGACTGCATAGAGACACTCTATGAGTTCGGCTCAGAGGAGCAACGCAAAAAGTACATCCCACGTGTGTGTGCTGGCGAGACCATGAGTATGGACCTCACCGAGCCTGATGCCGGTAGTGACTTGCAACGTGTGATGCTCAAGGCTACCTACAGCGAGAAAGACCAGTGCTGGTATCTCAACGGCGTGAAGCGCTTCATCACCAACGGTGACTCCGACATACACCTGGTGCTCGCCCGTTCGGAAGAGGGAACCCACGACGGACGTGGCCTGTCTATGTTTATCTATGACAAGCGCGACGGTGGAGTGACTGTGCGTCACATAGAGAACAAACTCGGCATCCACGGTTCGCCCACCTGCGAACTTGTCTACAAGAACGCCAAGGCAGAACTGTGCGGCAACACTCGATTGGGTCTCATCAAATATGTCATGGCACTGATGAACGGTGCCCGTCTGGGCATTGCCGCACAGTCGGTGGGCGTGAGCCAGGCTGCCTACAACGAGGGACTTGCTTATGCCAAGGAACGCAAGCAGTTCGACACTGCTATCGTGAAGTTCCCTGCCGTGTTCGACATGCTTTCACGCATGAAAGCAAAACTCGATGCTGGCCGTTCTATTCTGTATCAGACAGCACGCTTTGTCGATATATACAAGGCTCTCGACGACATTGCCCGTGAACGCAAACTCACTCCCGAGGAGCGTCAGGAGCAGAAGAAGTACAGCAAGCTTGCCGATGCCTTCACGCCATTGGCCAAGGGTATGAACTCAGAGTATGCCAATCAGAATGCCTACGATGCCATCCAGATTCATGGCGGTTCGGGCTTCATCATGGAGTACAAGAGCCAGCGGCTCTACCGCGATGCCCGCATATTCTCCATCTACGAGGGTACAACCCAGTTGCAGGTGGTGGCTGCCATCCGCTACATCACCAACGGCACCTATCTCGGCATCATTAAGGAAATGCTTGGCCGTGAGGTGGACGAGAGCCTGAAGACGCTCAAGGCACGCATTGAAAAGATGGTGGAGAAGTACGAGGAAGTGCTCGAGGAAGTAAAGGCAGAAGGCAACCAGGAAAAGCAGGACTTTGTGGCACGTCGTCTCTACGAGATGACTGCCGACATCATCATGTCGCTCCTCATTGTAGAGGATGCCACACGTGCTCCCGAGCTGTTTGCGAAGAGTGCCAACGTGTATGTGCGCATGGCACATGCCGAAGTGGCTGCCCACTACGACTTCATCAAGAACTTCAACGCTGCCGACCTGGACTACTACCGTCAGCTTGAAACGGAAAAACAAGACGCAGAATAAGGCTGAAATGATATAAGAACTAAGGAACCCTCACCCGCACCGGATAAGCCGGCAAGGGTGGGGGGTCCTTTAGTTTTGTGTCGCTTTTCTTGTGTGGCACGCATAATATTCGTACCTTTACACCCGGAAAACTATAAAACATATTAGATGAAATCAGACATAGAAATCGCACGCAGCATTGCGTTGACCCCTATCAACGACATTGCGCGTGAGTATGGCATCCCTACGGATGAAATTGAAAACTACGGACGTTACATTGCCAAAACTCCCATCAAACTTATCGACGAGGAGAAAGTGAAGAAGAATAACCTCATCCTTGTTACTGCTATCACACCCACCAAGGCTGGTATAGGCAAGACTACGGTCAGCGTGGGACTGGCGCTTGGACTGAACCGCATCGGCAAGAAGGCATTCTGCGCCCTGCGTGAACCTTCGCTCGGTCCCTGTTTCGGCATGAAGGGTGGCGCTGCCGGTGGCGGCTATGCACAGGTGTTGCCGATGGACAAGATAAACCTTCATTTCACGGGCGACTTCCATGCCATCACTTCTGCACACAACATGATTTGTGCCCTGCTCGACAACTATCTCTATCAGAACCGCGACAATGGTTTCGCACTCAAGGAGGTGCTTTGGAACCGGGTACTCGACATCAACGACCGTGGCTTGCGCTATATAGTCACAGGACTGGGTGCCAAGACCAATGGCATCACCAGAGAGTCGAGCTTCGACATTACGCCAGCTTCGGAAATCATGGCCATACTCTGTCTTGCCACCGACGAGGCTGATCTCCGCCGGCGCATTGAGAACATACTCCTGGGCTATACCTACGACGACAAGCCTTTCACCGTGAAAGATCTCGGTGTGGCAGGTTCCATCACCGTTTTGCTCCGCGATGCGCTTTCGCCCAATCTGGTGCAGACCACAGAGCATACACCAGCATTCGTGCATGGTGGTCCGTTTGCCAACATCGCTCATGGCTGCAATTCCATTCTTGCCACCAAGATGGCAATGACCTTTGGCGACTATACGGTGACAGAGGCAGGATTCGGTGCCGACCTGGGTGCAGAGAAGTTCTTCGACGTGAAGTGTCGCAAGGCAGGTCTCTGTCCGAAGCTCACCGTGATTGTTGCCACCACACAAGCTCTTAAACTTCATGGAGGCGTTGACGTGGAAGACATCAAGCAACCTAACGCCGAGGGACTCACTCGTGGACTCGCTAACCTCGACAAGCACATTGCCAACATGCAGTCGTATGGACAGACTGTGGTCGTGGCGTTCAACCGCTATGCCAACGACACCGAGGATGAAATAGACATTGTGCGCCGTCATTGTGCCGACCTTCACGTGGGCTTTGCCGTGAACAATGCTTTCTGTGAGGGTGGAAAGGGTGCTGAAGACCTGGCACGGCTTGTGGTGGAAACCATTGAGAACGAGCCTTCGGCTTCGCTCCAGCTTGCCTATGCCGACGATGACAACGTGGAGACAAAGATAGACAAGGTGTCGCGCAAGATTTACGGCGCAGCCTATGTAACCTATAGTCCTACAGCACGCAAGAAACTCGACATCATCAAGCGTCTCGGCTATGAGCGTTTCCCTGTGTGCATAGCCAAGACGCAGTATTCGTTCTCTACAGACCCTAAACAGTTGGGGGTGCCGACAGGTTTTGAGGTACACGTGCGTGACATTGTTATCAATGCCGGTGCCGAGATGCTCGTGGCTGTGGCTGGCGACATCATGCGCATGCCTGGCTTGCCCAAGTCGCCACAGGCTTTGCGCATAGACCTTGTGGACGGCGAAATCGAAGGACTATCATAACGCTGGCTGCGGTCTCTTGGAATTTACACATACACGCCCTGAAAGAACAAAAGAAGATTGACGCATAAGGGTTGACATTACTTTTGTTCTTTCAGGGCGTGACTGTTATGTTGCTATACACAGGGGAGTTGGCAGGACGGACTTCGGCATGCTTTTCTCCATTCATACAAAAATACCTGTTTTTTATTTTGTATTGTCTTCGATTTGCACTACCTTTGCCTTTACAATCAATCAACAGACATTTCTAATTAATTAAAACCGGAACGATGAAAAGATTTGCATTTAAGATGTATCTCAAGAAAGGCTGCGAGAAAGAGTACGCCAAGCGTCATGCAGCCATTTGGCCTGAACTGAAACAGATGATTAAGGACCAGGGAGTAAGTGACTACAGTATTTTCTGGGACAAGGAAACAAATCTGCTCTTTGCCGTGCAGAAGTGTGACAAGGAAACCAATAGTCAGGACACAACCAACGTGGATCCCATTACTCAGAAATGGTGGGACTCCATGGTCGACATTATGGAGGTGAACCCCGACAACTCACCTGTCAGCATTCCACTTGAGGAACTTTTCCACATGGACTGACTGACAATTGGATGTATTAGAACAAGAGGCATAGGGACTAGTCCCTATGCCTCTTGTGTGTTGAAGCGCTTGTCCAGGTCGTGGCAAAGGCGCTTGTAGGGCTCGCTGCGCTGAAACCCCATGTTCTTCTTGAGCATTTGCTCTATGTCGGCAAGGCTGTGCGTGTAGCACGACAGTTCGTTATGCTTTTGCACGGTGTGCACGGCTTTGCTGTAGATTTCGTTTTCGCGCTCACGGATGAGCAGGTCGCAGATGCGTTTCAGCATTGGCACCACCACATTGTCGAACAGATGATGCCCTTGGATATATAAGTAGGTGGTTTGGGGTGTTACCCCCAACGACTTGAGTTCTTCTTTGAGCTTGAGCCAACTTTCTTTGGCGTTGGGATGCTGGCGCTGCATTTGCTGCACCTTGCGCATGGCTTTCCGTCTGACGTTGGCAATGGCGGCCTGTGGATTCTGCAGGTTGAAGTTGCCGGTTTCGATGACACGGTTGAAGTCTGTGATGGTGAATTCCCCATAGTGCGTGTTGCGGTACACCCAGATGTTCCATACGAAGAGCGGGAAGATGGCTTCGGAAAACTGTGTGAGATAGTCAACGAAATCGAATAAGGCATGGTCGTTGAGTGTCACCATCACGCAAACGTTGTGGAGGCTTGGTGCATAGCATTGATAGTTCTCGATGGCATACACATAGGTGTGGAACACATAGGGATTGTGGATGATCTTTTCCGAAACCGCAGTGACACCCTGCAGCAGGTAGTCATAGTCGGCGTCCACACAGGCAATCATGTTGTCGCCCACACGCTCCTCGAGCAGATTCATGAGCACTTGCTTTTTCCCCTTGGTGAGGTTTACGCGTGTGGGTAGCATCACTTCGAAATAGCGGTGCTCGTTTTCATAGTCGCTCAGTACCGAGCGCCAGAAAAACACGTCGTCGTAGCTTTCCACGTAAGCCACGATTTTCTGTCGCGCTTTCTTGGAGTTGAGCCGGTTGGCAGCCTCGAAGTAGAGCGACGACAGGTTTTCATTCAATCGCTTGCTCATAGGCTCCTTATTCTTTGACGGTGATGTCGGTCACTTCGGTTACATGGTTCATCCAACCGTTCATGATGACGGCAGGCGAGTGGGTGGTGAGGATGATCTGCACGTTCTCGTTGAGGTCCATAATCAGGTCGATGAGCTGTTTCTGCCATTCAATGTGCAGGCTCACTTCAGGTTCGTCCATAAAAAGGACGTAGGGCAGGTTGTCCTCCACCAGTACGGTGAGCAGGATAGCGAGAATCTGCTTTTCTCCGCTCGAAAGTTGGTAGGGCAGCAAGGTCTCGCCCATCTGTGAGAACTTGATTTCGTTCTCTCCCCGGATTATCTTTTTGCCGGTTTCCTTAAACAGCTTGTCAATGATGTCTTGGAATTTTTTCTTAGGCTCACTGATGCGCTGTGCCTTTTCCGCAGCATCCTCACCACCCTCTTGCAGTACGGCAATGATGCGGTTGCCGATGTTCACCTGGTAGTCGAGATATTTGCGTTGCAGGTTGTAGAGCTGCCAGTCGAGTTCCGTCACCAGGCTGAGGTCTACTTTCGAGATGACCTCGGCGTTGACCAAAGGCCGGTCGAAAGAGCGAATCACGTCGAAGCGAATCCATGTGGAATCTTCGGGTACGACCTTCAGGTGAACACCCTTGAGTTGATGACTGGCAAATTCGCCGCCACCGATGAGGCCTTTCACCACCTTGTTGAGGATGGTGCTTTTGCCCACGCCATTGATGCCGCTGAGTATGTTCACCCTTCTGTCCAGGTTCCATACGATGTGCTTGCGTCCGCTCCAGAGCGAGTCAATCTCTATTTGCTGTATAAAATCCGCGTATTTTTGCATAGTTCAATGGATTGATTGGTTTGACTGCAAAGATAGTGCAAATGGGCGAAATAATGAAATTTAAAGTTGTTTTTGATTGTTCGGAAGAAGAAACAAGGTGGAACCAGAGTTCTTTATGGGTTCATCAGGGATTGAGAGCGACTGTTATGGTATTGATATTCGGATTGACAATGAACGGGCAAAAAGCCCACCAATAACGTGTCATTGTTCTCTGGCGTTCTTGTTTGACGACCGCCCTTACGCGCGCACGCGCGCAGGAAAAGTCTTTCGTTTTCTCGGCACTATCTATCACGTTTCTTGAAATCTGACATTTTTTTATTTGTCTATTAGTAAGATATGTAGAGTGATAGATTAGTGATAGATGGCTTAACATCTATCACTAATTCGTCGTTCGCAAAATCCAAGTAGAGTGCCCAGCCACTTGCACCCCGTAAGTCTGCCACTTGCACCCCGTAAGTCTGCCACTAACACGTCATTAGTCATTCATTAACAAGCAGCAGATGGCTTGTTTTAGTAAGCTAATTCGGTTCGGAAGCGATTTGCATGAATTCTCTTAATCGGTTCCAGTCTTTCAAAAAAAAGTGTTGATGGAAGACATAACTGAAGGAAATTGGATGCCAAGAAATTTTCATGGGTGTATTGCCGTTAAATCCAATGGGCCTTGGGTAATAAAACAAAAAAGTGGCAAACCTTCACAGGCAGACCACTTCATCTCAATAGGTATTAGTTCTTTAAGGGTAAAAAGATTGTATTCAGGATAACGTTCCAAAGGTAAACATTATTTGGAAATATGGCAAGAAATGTTTTAGTATTTTTGTCTTATTTTGCAAACCAATGCATGTAGTTAACTTCTGTTTGCATTTCTGTCTGCCTATAATGTCGTTCCGATGGTTCGCTTATGCGATATTGACAGAACGAAGCATTGACACAAAAAGCGTGACAACACAGCAAGAGAATTATAAATAAGGTGAAAATCTGACAATGTTTCAGTTTTTATATGTAATTTTGTACGCAATAGCCTGTCATGGCATGCTTTTTGCCAAATAGTACAGAAAGAACAAAAGAACAGTATTCATATCAACAATCCAAGATTAATGAACGAAGTAAAGACTTTGGTGGAAAACATCATCAAAGGAATTCAAGAGAAAAAAGGTCAGGGAATCGCCATCGCTGACCTTCGCGACATTGACGGCACAGTGTGCCAGTATTTCATCATCTGTCAGGGTGGTTCGCCGCAGCAGGTTGACGCTATTGCCGAATCGGTGAGCGACACTGTACGCGAGAACTGTCATGAGAAACCTGTCAACTGCATCGGCTTGGAAAATGCGCAGTGGGTGGCTATGGACTATGTAGACGTGATGGTACACATCTTCATTCCAGAGGCGCGTGACTATTATGATCTGGAGAATCTGTGGGAGGATGCCAAGTTGACACGAATCCCAGACTTAGACTAATACAAAGGATAAAAAGGAGCACGAAGCTAAGGCAAGACATAGCCGGAACGTTTGTGGCTCCCAATAATCAAGAATCGCAAATGGACAACAACAAAAAGAACGATCCCAGAAAGAAAATGCCCAAATTCAACATGGGCTGGATATACGGCCTCGTCATCTTGGCACTCTTCCTTGTTTGGGTAGGAGGAGGCAAAGACTTTGATGGTGGCAGCGTGAGTACTACAGCCAGCTACACAGACTTCAAGAAGTTTGTTGCGGCAGGCTATGCTTCATCCATTGAAATCAACAAGGATGCCAGTACGCTCCGCATGTTTGTCACTCCCGAACATGTGCGCGACGTTTTTAAGCGTGGTGCCGACCAAGTGGGCAGAAAGCCTTATGTCAAGGTGGAAATCGGGTCTACAGACCAGGTGGAACAATTCCTTGAGGCAGAGCGTACGGCCGGTAAGTTCAAGGGTGACTATTCCTACGTGAACGACAACAACTCGTTTCTCAATATGCTCATATCGTGGTCGCCCATGATTATCATCTTCTTGTTCTGGTTCATCCTCATGCGCCGCATGGGTGGTGGTATCGGTTCAGGCGGTTCAGGCGGCGTGTTCAGCGTGGGCAAGAGCAAGGCCAAGATGTATGAGAAGGGTGGTGAATTGGGCATCACCTTTAAGGACGTGGCCGGACAAGCCGGTGCCAAGCAGGAAGTGCAGGAGATTGTAGACTTCCTTAAAAACCCCGGCAAGTATACGGAGTTGGGTGGAAAAATTCCCAAGGGTGCCTTGCTCGTAGGCCCTCCAGGTACCGGAAAGACACTGCTCGCCAAGGCTGTGGCGGGTGAGGCCGGAGTTCCTTTCTTCTCCATGAGCGGAAGCGATTTTGTAGAGATGTTTGTAGGTGTTGGCGCCAGTCGTGTGCGCGACTTGTTCAGACAAGCCAAGGAGAAGTCGCCATGCATTATCTTCATCGACGAAATCGATGCAGTGGGACGCGCCCGCAGTCAAAGCCCGTCAATGGGCAGCAATGACGAGCGTGAGAGTACGCTCAATGCATTGCTTACCGAGATGGATGGATTCGGTACCAATAGTGGCGTAATTGTGCTTGCTGCCACCAACCGTGCCGACATGCTCGACAAGGCTCTGCTCCGTGCCGGACGTTTCGACCGACAGATACACGTAGACCTGCCTGACCTCACCGAGCGCAAGCAGATATTTCAAGTGCACCTTAAACCCGTTAAGATAGACAACACTGTAGACATTGACCTCCTAGCACGCCAGACACCGGGCTTTTCCGGTGCAGACATAGCCAACGTGTGCAATGAGGCTGCCCTAATTGCTGCACGCAACAACAAAAAGAGTGTGAGCAAGCAGGACTTCCTTGATGCTGTGGACCGCATCATTGGCGGACTGGAAAAGAAGACCAAGGTGATGACCGCACAGGAGAAACGTGCCATAGCTCTGCACGAGGCAGGTCACGCTACCATCTCCTGGTTCTGCGAGCATGCCAATCCTTTGGTCAAGGTGAGCATCGTGCCACGTGGACAAGCACTCGGCGCAGCTTGGTATCTTCCAGAAGAACGCTCCATTACCACCAAGGAGGAGATGCTCGACGAGATGTGTTCGCTTTTGGGTGGACGAGCCGCAGAGGAACTCTTTACGGGGCATGTCTCTACAGGAGCCATGAACGACTTGGAGCGCGCTACCAAGGAAGCACAATATATGATTGCTTATTGTGGCATGAGTGACAAATTGCCCAACATCTGTTATTACAATAATCAGGAATATCAATTCCAGCGCCCTTATTCTGAAACCACTGCCAAGGTGATGGATGACGAGGTGCTCAAGATGATTAACGAGCAGTATGATCGTGCTAAGCAGATACTGCTGGAGCACAAGGAAGGCCACAACAAACTTGCGGAAGTCCTTATCTGCAGAGAGGTGATATATGCCGAAGACGTAGAGAAGATTTTTGGCAAGCGCCCGTGGGTGAGCCGGTCACAGGAAATCATTGACGAATCGAATCCAAACTACGATAAGGAGCACAAGGGGATTGAGAGTAAGGTGGACGACAACTCCTCAGACACTTCTGCCAATGTCGAAGCTGGCGACAAAAGTAATAACGACAATATGCAAAATAAGGAATAATCCATGACAGAGAAAATTCAAAACCTCATCACCCGAACTATTACCGGTGTGCTCTTTGTGGCCATCATGGTCACCTGTTTTCTGCGTCCTGAGGCTATGGTCCTGCTCTTTGCTCTCATCACGGGGCTTAGCCTGTGGGAATACACAGGGCTGGTTAACGACCGGGAGAATGTGCAGGTCAATCGGTTCATCACTACCGTGGCGGGTGTTTATTTCTTCTTCGCTATGGCAGGCTACATCACTCGGCTTACTCCCACAATGGGCGTGTTCATACCCTATCTGCTCACTATTGTCTATCTGTTTATCAGTGGACTTTACACCAAAAGCAAGGACCCCATTAACGACTGGGCCTATGCCATGCTCGGCCAGATGTACATCGCCTTGCCCTTCTCCATGATTCTTGTGCTGGGATTCCAGAGCATGCCTAATGGCGACATTGCCTTCAATTCGCTTCTGCCCCTAAGTGTCTTTGTCTTTCTTTGGACCAACGACACGGGTGCCTACTGCAGTGGCTCGCTTTTCGGCCGTCACAAACTCTTTCCTCGGGTGAGTCCGGGTAAAAGTTGGGAAGGAAGTATCGGCGGCGGCATTCTTGTGCTGATCGTAGCTTCAGCCTTGGGCTATTATGAGAACATGCTCACGGATGTCCCCTCCAATTTGAGCCTCATTGAGTGGGCAGGATTGGGACTGGTGGTCGTGGTGTTCGGCACTTGGGGCGACTTGGTGGAAAGTCTTTTCAAACGTATACTGGGGGTTAAGGATAGTGGCAACATACTGCCCGGTCACGGCGGTATGCTTGATCGGTTTGACTCATCGCTTATGGCGATTCCCGCCTCAGTGATTTATTTATACACACTGACACTCATATAGAAAACATAACAAATCAAATAACATTCTGAGGGACAGGCTTTAAATGGTCTGTCCCTCTTTTTCGTTTGACACTGTGTAGCAATCTATTGAGTTGGTGGAATGGGCATTGAATAAAGTGCAGGCACACTTCTTGCTCCAAGCATACGCATGTCTTAGGCATGTCAAATGCTCATGTAAACAGAGGCCGGAGAATGAAACAGAAGAATGAAAGTAGTTTCTTTCTACGATGTGATACAAGAGAGAATGTTTTTTCTTTTACAATCGGGTGCATACAG
>ULUS01002986.1_pt1 | contig 63235 bp, 43 predicted proteins | sample 1958761 | NCBI WGS metagenome assembly ULUS01 (sample SAMEA4835767, study PRJEB28245) | human gut metagenome | biome: gut microbiome; material: fecal sample | place: Denmark | collected 2008
TGAATTTTAATAACCATGCGATTTTATCGCATCAGTACTAAATATCAATTAATTGGAAATGCTTGTTGAAGGTCAAATCCAGTCCGTTAACCAGTTCCACCTCATATTCATTTTTCGCCACTATCTATCACTTTTCTTGATATCTGACAAAAACAATTGATTGTGAGCGAGATATATGGAGTGATAGATGCGTGATAGATGTGTTGGTATCTATCACTTCTATCACCAATTCATCACTATTCAAGTTTAAGCGGAATGCCTAAAATCTGTCATACAGTTTGGTTATTCATTGCTCACGGCCGTGGCAAAGAGTGCTCAGGTTGTTGGACAAGGTACAAGTCTGCCACTTACAGGTAGTAAGTCTGCCACTTACGCCCGTTAAGTCAGCCACTTGCGCCTGTTAAGTCAGCCACTTGCGCCTGTTAAGTCAGCCACTTACGCCTGCTAAGTCTGCCATTAACAGGTTTAATCCGGGTAGTTTAACGGAAGCGTCCGGTTCAGAAGACATTTGCTTTTCTATATGAGGCTTGTACGATAGATGTGCCCTTTTAACTCCCCAAGGTGTTTTGTTGTTCCTGTAGTTTGTTCTTGTGCCTTGTCACGTCAATCCATGGTGCTGAGGATGATAATTGGTAAGGCATGTAAATTGGATTTTTAACTTTGTCAAAAGAAGAAGTATCGGCGATGATAATATTACAAGGCTTGGTTTTGTAGAAGTAATGGTGAATGGCGGGTGTGCTTTCCGTCAGATTATGGTTGGCATAAACATTTATTATAGTCACCACTCCACCCACTTGAAGAAACGTGATCCGTTCGCATGTACGAGTTCGGATTGCACTTACAAAGTGATAATAGTCCGTCTACTCTTGCATGATTCATGAATTATTGCTACTTTTGTATAAGTGAAAACCAATACAGAAAAATCAATACCCATGGACAAGAAACGTTTCGTAATCGGCATAGATCTGGGCGGCACCAACACCGTCTTCGGTCTTATTTCCGATGACAACCGCATATGCGCCACGCATACCCTTTCCACCCAAAGCTATGACTATGCATGGCAGTTCGTCGACGATGCTGTTCGTGTAATCAATGACCTATCCGTCATGATAGGCGGCACCGATGCACTCCACGCAGTCGGCATAGGCGCACCGGCAGGCAATTTCTGCAAGGGAACCGTGGAGCATGCCGCCAACATCAAGTGGGCCAAAGGAGTGGTGCCCCTTTGCAGGCTAATAGCCGAGCAGATAGATGTGCCTGTGGCGATTACCAATGATGCCAAGGCGGCAGCCCTCGGAGAGATGCGCTATGGGGCTGCAAGGGGCATGAACAATTTCATCGAGATAACGCTCGGCACAGGAGTCGGTTCTGGCATCGTGGCTGGCGGACAACTGGTCTATGGCAGTGACGGGTTGGCAGGCGAACTGGGCCACACCATCATCGACTTCTCTTCCCACGGACGTCCGTGCGGATGCGGACGCTGCGGATGTCTTGACATGTATTGTTCCACCCGTGGCGTGCTCATCACTCTCGGTGAGGTGCTGTCTGCTAAGGGCGGTACGCCCTCCATACTTCGCGACATGAAACCGCAGGACATTACCACGCTCGACATCTATCGTGCTGCCGAGGCGGGCGATATCTTGGCGCAGGAAACACTACGCATCACAGGAGAGACTTTGGGCAAGGCTTGTGCCAACTTTGCCACCTTCCTCAGTCCGGAAGCCTTCGTGTTCTTCGGTGGATTGGCCAAGGCCGGCCATTGGTTGCTCGACCCTGCACGTCAGGCCTACGACCGTTATGTCCTCCATCTCTACAGGGGTAAGGCGCAATTCCTGGAGAGTGCACTCGAGGACGGTTCGGCAGCCATTCTCGGTGCTGCAGCTGTGGCATGGAATACAGGAAGTGAAACGGAGGGGTAGGGAGAGCAGGCGGCACTTTGCTTTCTCCCGCATTGGCTTGTGGCTGCGCACGTAGCAAGTGCACCTTGCATCTTGAGGCTCCGGTCAGGAGCAAACAGACATTAATTGCGAAAGAAAAGAAAGGAAAAATGAAAGAATTCAAATTTGAAGTGTGTGCCAACGGCGTGGAGAGTTGTTTGGCGGCACAAGAAGGCGGTGCTGACCGGGTGGAACTCTGCGCTGGCATACCCGAGGGCGGAACCACACCCTCGTATGGCGAAATCAAGACGGCCCGGCGCGTGCTCGACCGCACCCTGCTGCATGTCATCATCCGTCCGCGTGGCGGCGACTTTCTCTACACACCCCTGGAACTGGAGCGCATGGATGAGGACATACGCGTGTGCAAGGAATTGGGTGCCGACGGAGTCGTGTTCGGTTGTCTCACCCAAGAGGCGAGGGTAGACGTAGAGGCGTGTCGGCGGCTGATGAGGGCAGCCAAAGGCATGTCCGTCACCTTTCATAGAGCCTTCGACCGTACGGCCGACGCGGAACAGGCGTTGGATGACATTGTGAAACTCGGTTTCGACCGTATTCTCACCTCAGGGCAGCAGCCCATGGCGAAGGACGGAGCGCCCTTGCTCGCCCACTTGCAGCAGTTGGCGACAGGACGAATTATTCTGATGGCAGGCAGTGGGGTGACGGAAGACAACATACGTGATATCTACAGGCAGACTCACATCTGCGAATATCACTTCTCGGCTCGCGAACTGGTAAAGAGCCAGATGAAATCCCTGCACACGGCTGTGTATATGGGGGCTAAGGGAGCCGACGAACAAACGCGTATGGTCACCACCCGACGTAGAGTCCAGGCCACCATCGGCCAACTGGAGCGTTGACAGCATGGCGGCGGAGACATCGAAAAGACTAAAATGCCATCTTTGTGGTATTGGAAGGATGGAACTATATGAGTGACTTTGCAACCGTTATGGAAACAACGCCTCAGCCTCACCTACGGCTCACCGCCCTGCGTGCAGCCTTCCCCTATACGGTGCCCATCTTTGCCGGTTTTTGGTTTATGGGCCTTGCTTACGGCTTGCTGATGAGCAAGTCGGGATTTGCCTTTTATTGGCCTATGCTCATGGCGATGACCATCTTCAGCGGGTCGGTGGAGTTTGTGGCTGTTAAACTGCTTCTCGGCTCTTTCCAACCTTTACAGTCGTTTCTCATTGCCTTGTTTATCTGTGCCCGCCATCTCTTCTACGGCATCTCCATGCTCGACAAGTTCAAGGGTATGGGATGGAAAAAACTGCCGCTCATCTATGCCATGTGCGACGAGACATTCTCAGTAAACTATACGGCACACATTCCCCAAGGCGTGGACCGTGGCTGGTTCATGCTTTGGGTGACAGTGCTTGACTATGTGTATTGGGTAACGGGAGCCACACTTGGTGGACTGATAGGCCAGTGGGTGACATTCAGCACCAAGGGACTCGACTTTGTGATGACCGCCATGTTTGTGGTCATCTTTATGGAACAGTGGATGAAGGAGCGCAGCCATGTGGCTTCAGTGGCAGGTCTTGTCATTTCGGTGGCCTGTCTGGTGGTGTTTGGAACCGACAGATTCGTGGTGCCAGCCATGTTTTTCATGCTGCTGTACTTCATGGCGATGCGAAGTAAACTGGAAGTAAAGGAGGAAAAGAAATGATGACTACAGTCGAGAAAATACTGACCATAGCAACGCTCACGGCAGGCACGGCTCTCACGCGCTTTCTGCCCTTCATCGTGTTTCGGGGCAAGCAGACGCCATGTTGCATACTCTACTTGTCAACGGTGTTGCCGCCAGCCGTGTTTGGCATGCTCGTGGTCTATTGTCTGAAAGACGTGAACTTCACGTCGGAACACTATGGTGTATCCGAAATGCTGTGCATAGCCATCACCGTGGTGTTCCATGCGTGGCGCAGACAGATGATGCTCTCCATCTTTGGCGGCACGGCAGCCTATATGTTGCTTGTGGGGTATCTGTGTTAGTAGTGTAGCCAGCAAGATGGTTCGTGGGAGTTGACTATGCCGATGGCTTGCAGGTAGGAGTAGACAATAGTGGTGCCTACAAACTTCATACCCCGTTGCTTCAAGTCACGCGAAATGCGGTCTGACAGGGCCGACGAGGTGAGGCCACATTCACAGACTACACGACCTCCTGTGAACCGCCAAATGTAATGGTCGAAGGAACCGAACTCGCGCTGGATTGACAGGAATATGCGGGCATTGTTCACCGTGGCAGCTATCTTGAGTCTGTTGCGTACAATACCTTTGTTCTGTCGGAGCTGTTCAATCTTGTTTTCCGTGTAGTGAGCCACTACTTCAGGGTCGAAACTGTCGAAGGCTTGGCGGAAAGCTTCACGCTTATTGAGAATACATTCCCACGAAAGTCCTGCCTGAAACGATTCAAGGGCCAGCATCTCGAAGAGCCGTTGGTCGTGGTGTTCGGGCACAGCCCATTCATGATCGTGATAGTTCACGTAGAGAGGGTTGGCGGTGTTGCACCAGTGGCAGCGATGCTTGCCTTCGCTCACGCTTGCTTGTCTTCCCATTCCTGCCATTCTTTCATCGCCTCTTTCCAGTCTGTCTGCTCTCCTGTGGCAATGGCCTCCTGCTGTCGTAGGGCTTCGTCGTGTGCTTTGTCGCGTGCCCGTTTCTCTTTCATTGAGGCAATGGTCGCATCATCGAGGATCTTGATGGCACCGCGGTTGATGGCAGTCTGCAATTCCTCCTCGCCGAAAGCCTTGCCCGGTTCGTTGAAATCGGAAATGTTGAACTCGTAGTCCACGCGCAGTTGGTGGCGTATGATTTTCTGCTGGCCGCGGTTGGCCGCGTTCTTCATGCGGAGCAGCTTACCTATTTGTTTGATTTCTGTTGCTGAATATTTGTTTCGACCCATAAGGTTATGTATCTTTTGCTTGGTTACATTCGTTCCACGTTCTTCACTCCTTTGACGGTGCGGAGTTTCTTGATGAGCGACTCCAGTTTGCCTGAGTCTTCGAGCTGCACGGTGAGCGTGCCCGAGAAGAGTCCGTCGTGAGAGTCTATGTTTATGGAGCGCATCACCATCTTCTCCTCCTTGGAGATGATGCTCGTGATGTTGTTGACGATGCCGATGTCGTCGTTGCCCACCACCTTGAGTGTGCTGCTATACTGGCTTGAGCCCTTGCCGCTCCAGCGGGCACGCACGATGCGGTAGCCGAAGCGCTTGCGCAGTTCGGGCGCATTGGGACAGTCCATGCGGTGAATCTTGATGCCGCCGCCTGCTGTGACGAAGCCGAAGATGGGATCACCATAGATAGGATGGCAGCATTTGGCCAGACTATAGTCTACACCCTTTAGGTTTTGGTCGATGGTGAGTACGTCGTCGTTTTGGTTGGTATACTCCTCGTTGGGATTTTCGTAGTCGAACTCTGAGGCAGAGCGTACGGGAACGTCGGAGGCGAGACGCTGCTCATGGTCGCGCACGGCCACATATTTGTCTATCACCTCGTTGGGATCAAGCTTCTCGTCGGCCAGCGCCTTGTAGAAGTCGGACGCTTCCTTGAAACCTAACTTCTTGACCAAGTGCGACATGATGCTTTCATCGATAGCTATCTTGCGGTTCTTGAAACGCCGCTCGAGCATCTCCTTGGCATAGAGTCCGTCCTTGATTGTTGTCTCTTTCAGGGCAAGGCGAATCTTAGACTTGGCACGACTGGTTTTCACCAGATTGAGCCAGTCGCGCTTAGGCTTCTGGTTGCTGGAGGTAAGCACTTCCACGGAGTCGCCGCTGTGAAGCTCTTGGCGCAGCGGCACATTCTTGCTGTTGATGCGCGCTCCTATGCACTGGTTACCTATCCGCGAGTGGATGTGGTAAGCAAAGTCGAGCACGGTGGCACCTTTGGGAAACTTGAATAGGTCGCCACGGGGTGTGAAGACGAACACCTCGTCTTCATAGAGATCCATCTTGAACTCGTCCATCACCTGCATGTCGTCCTTCGCCTCGAGAGCTGTGCGTATGTTGTTGAGCCACTCGTCGAGCCCAGACTCACCCTTGATGCCCTTATAGCGCCAATGGGCGGCAAGGCCACGCTCGGCTATCTCGTCCATGCGTTCGGTTCTTATCTGTACTTCCACCCACTTCTGCTCCGGACCGAGCACAGTGATGTGCAGACTCTCGTAGCCATTGCTCTTGGGTACAGAAAGCCAGTCGCGCAGACGCTTGGGGTTGGGCTGATACATGTCGGTTATGATGGAGTAGACCTGCCAACACTGCATCTTCTCCTTTTCCAATGGAGAGTCAAGGATGATGCGGATGGCAAAGAGGTCGTAGATACCTTCGAAGCCGCACTTCTGTTTCTTCATCTTCTGCCAGATGGAGTGGATGCTCTTGGTGCGCCCTTTCATGTGGAACTTCAAACCTGCCTCTTCGAGTTTGCGTTGTATAGGTCCGATGAAGCTGTCTATGTAGGCGTCGCGTGCCGATTTGGTGGCATTGAGCTTCTCCTTGATCATATAGTAGGCGTCGTGTTCCAGGTATTTCAGACTCAGGTCTTCCAGTTCACTCTTGAGTTTGTATAGTCCCAGTTTGTGTGCTAGTGGCGCATAAAGATAGGAGGCTTCCTGGCTCACTTCCTTCTTGGCTTCCGTCTGTTCCGTGTCGCGGATGTGGCGCATAAGGTTCACGCGGTCGGCAATCATAATGAGGATAACCCGCATGTCCTCGGCAAATGAAAGAAGCAGGTTGCGGAAGTTCTCGCTCTCTATGACGGGATTCTTCTTGTAGAGCTCATGGATGCGTATGAGACCGTTGATGATGTGCGACACGCCGACGCCGTATTGTGCTTCCACCTGCTCGATGGTGGCAATGCCGCTTGCCACGATGGCATAAAGAATGACGGCAAGCACTCCGTCGCGCTTGAGCCCAATTTCGTCTACAGCAAGCTGAGCGGTCTCGAAAGCCATGAGCAAGGGGTTGAGGCCGAACACGTCGCGTTGCATCTTGCCCGACTTGAGTGCCTCCATGAGTTGTGAGCGCAATTTATCCTCGTCGCCTGGCTTGATAGAAGCACCGATAGCGGCTTTCAGACTGTCTGCAAGAGAGAGAAGAAGGGTTCTCTCTTCGGGGGTGAATGTGAGTTTTTCTTCCATATCCGTGTCCTTCCCTTGGTTAATCGTTGGTGTTTGTGATAAAATTCGATTGCAAAGGTACATATTTTCGCGAAATAATTCGTTATTCTCCCGAAAGTATTGTATTTTTGTGGTGTGATTGTCGGGGCTCAACACCGCACGGATTCACGAATATATTAAACCTAATAATAAAACACTTACGAGTATGTTGACAAAAGAAGACCTTAAGCAGATAGCCGACAAGGGTATATCTGAACAGCAAATTGAAAAACAACTTGAAGATTTCAAGACAGGTTTCCCTTTCCTCCGTCTGCAGGGACCCGCTGCACTGGGCAATGGAATCATGGCTCCCGATGCTGATGCCAAGGCTGCCTATATCAAGGCTTGGGAGGACTATAAGCAGGCTGGCCACAAGGTGGTGAAGTTTGTTCCTGCTTCGGGTGCTGCCAGTCGCATGTTCAAGAATCTTTTCGCTTTCCTCACAGCCGACTACGATGTACCAACCACTGACTTTGAGAAGAAGTTTTTCGAGAACATTAAGAAGTTCGCCTTCCGCGAGTCGCTATGCAAGAAGTGCCGTGAGAACGAGGGAAAGAACATCAAAACCCTGCTTGCAGAAGGAAAGTACAAGACTATCGTGGCCAACCTTCTTGAACCTAAAGGACTGAACTACGGACAGTTGCCCAAGGGACTGCTTGAGTTTCATGAGTACGATGACTGCGTTCGCACGCCTATGGAAGAGCACCTTGTTGAAGCTGCTCTCTATGCGTCAAGCAACGGCGAGGCCAACATCCACTTTACGGTGAGCCATGAGCATCTTGACTTGTTTAAGAAGATGGTGGAGGAGAAGGAAGGTAGCTATGAGGCCAAATTCAACTGCAAGTTCAACGTCTCGTTCTCTGAACAGAAGCCTTCTACCGACACGGTAGCAGCCAATCCCGACAATACACTCTTCCGCACTGAAGACGGCAAACTTCTCTTCCGTCCGGGTGGACACGGTGCATTGATTGAAAACTTGAATGATATAGACTCAGACGTCGTGTTTATCAAAAACATAGACAATGTTGTTCCCGACAGATTGAAGGGAGATACTGTGGAATACAAGAATCTCTTGGCAGGTATACTTGTCACACTCCAGAAACGTGCTTTCGACTATCTGCGCAAGCTCGACACAGGCAAGTATTCTCATGAAGACTTGGAGGAAATTATTCGTTTCGTGCAACGTGACTTGTGCTGCCGTAAGGCCGACATTAAGGAACTGGAGGATGCCGACCTGGTGATTTATCTCCACAAGAAACTTAATCGGCCTATGCGTGTATGTGGCGTGGTGAAGAACGTTGGAGAGCCTGGTGGCGGTCCGTTCCTTACCTATAATTCCGACGGCACGGTGAGTCTACAGATTCTTGAGAGCAGTCAGATAGACAAGAACAACAAGGAATATATGAAGATGTTCACCGAGGGCACTCATTTCAATCCCGTTGACTTGGTATGTGCCTTCAAGGACTACAAGGGCAACAAATATGATTTGCCCGAATACGTTGACAAGTCTACAGGCTTTATCAGCAATAAGAGTAAGAACGGACGTGAACTCAAGGCACTCGAGCTTCCAGGATTATGGAACGGAGCCATGAGCGACTGGAACACGGTGTTTGTGGAGGTTCCACTTTCTACGTTCAACCCTGTGAAGACAGTCAACGACTTGCTGCGTGAACAGCACCAGAAATAAGTATCTTCTGTATAGAAGATAAAAAAGAAAAGGAGAACGGTCCTATGCGGATGGTTCTCCTTTTCACTTTTAGGGGAATCCAGAATATACAGAACTACTCCTAATCCCGGATTTCTCTCTTTTGATAGCCTCGTGAACTATTGTTCACTATTGTGCTAATATGTCTTTACTTGATGTTGGGCTTTTGAAGTCCATATCCTTTGCGCTTGTCTTCCATGAGCAGGAGCAGGGCGATGACAATGGCTATCACCCCAAAGCCGGCAAAGATGGTCATGGTTTGTGTGTAGTCAATGGTCCCGTCGGCAGCGGTATTTGCCTGGTTCACCTTGCCAATCCACACAGGTACGAGTGCCAGACCAATATTCTGAATATAGAATATCAAGGCATAGGCTGTGCCGAGCAGTTTCATAGGGATAATCTTTGGAACGGATGGCCACATGGCAGACGGCACGAGGCCGAACGCTATGCCGAGCACAATCATGGCGGCAATGGCTACTACCCATGAACCCATAGGAAGAGCGAACACTACGTGGACGAGGGTCAGCAGTGCGCTGCCAATAATCATCAAAGTGGCTCCCTTGCCATACTTGTCGTAGATGCTGCCGAAGAACGGGGTGAGGAAGATTGTGCCGAAGGGAAGCATGGCCGGGATGAGTCCTGCCACGCTGGAGTCAACACCATACTTGAACACCATGAGTTTGGTGGCGAACTTCAGGAAGGGGAATACACCTGCGTAGAACATCAGGCAGAGTATAGCCACATACCAGAAGCCTACATTAGACAGAAGTCCCTTGAGATCGCTGAACTTGAAACCTTCCTCTGGTTCTGACTGTACGGCTGCAGCCGAAGCATCTTCGCGCTTGTCCATTACGCAGTAGACAATGAATGCGATAACGCCAGCACAGAGCATGGCTGCACCAAGTCCTACGGATGCGGACACGCCGCCCATCCATTTTGCGAATGGCAGAGAGAAGGCAAGGGCACCGGCTGTGCCGATACGTGCCAAGGCTACCTGGAGTCCCATGGCAAGGGCGAGTTCGTGACCAGTAAACCATTTCACGATAACCTTGCTAACGGTTATACCGGCAATCTCGCATCCCACGCCATAGATGGCAAAGCCGAGGGCTGCCATCACAACCTGCGTCTGGTAGTTGCCGAAGAAGGGAACGTCTACGGTTCCGGGGAAATCATGTCCAACGGCGTACCATTTCACCAGGGCACCGACAAACATGAGTACGGTAGACATGATACCTGTAAAGCGGATGCCGAACTTGTCGAGGATGATGCCGCCGAAGAAGAGCAGCAACAGGAATACGTTGAAATAGCCGTATGCTCCCGAGAAGAAACCATACTCGTCTGAAGTCCATCCCAACCCTAACGGATCGGCATCTTTGGCTGCTGTCAGCAGTGGCTCAAGTGGAGACATTACGTCGGTGAAGAAGTAGCCGAACATCATTGTGAAACTCACGATGATGAGGGCTGTCCAGCGAGCGGCTTTTGAGTCGCTCAGCTTTTGTTTAATTGCTTGTGTCATTTTATCTTTTTGTTAAACAGTTACTTGGGGAATCAGTTCTTGAGCCAACGGTCGAGCCAGTTGAAGTAGGTGCGCTGCCACAAGATACCGTTCTGTGGTTTGAGTACCCAATGGTTCTCGTCGGGGAAGATGAGAAGCTCTGCAGGGATGCCGCGCATGCGGGCTGCATTGAAGGCTCCCATTCCCTGATTGGCATTGATGCGGTAGTCTTTCTCTCCGTGGATGCAGAGTATTGGTGTGTCCCATTTGTCAACGAATTTGTGGGGAGAGTTGTCGTAGGTGCGCTTGGCAGCTGCGCTCAAGTCTTTGTTCCAGTAGGCATCCTCATACTCCCAGTTGCTGAACCACTCTTCTTCTGTGTCTGTATACATAGACTCAAGGTTGAAGGCTCCGTCGTGGGCAATGAAGCACTTGAAGCGCTTGTCATGATGACCTGCCAGGTAGTAAACGGAGAAGCCGCCGAAGCTGGCTCCCACACACCCCAGACGCTCTTTGTCTACATAAGGCAGCGTGCAGGCATCGTCTATGGCGGTGAGGTAGTCGTTCATACACTGACCAGTCCAGTCTCCGCTCACCTTTTCGTTCCACTCCGATCCGAAGCCCGGAAGGCCGCGTCGGTTGGGAGCAACCACAATGTAGCCCTGTGCTGCCATAATCTGCATGTTCCAACGGTAACTCCAGAACTGGCTCACAGGACTCTGTGGGCCGCCTTCGCAGAAGAGCAGGGTAGGATATTTCTTGTTGGCGTCGAAGTGAGGTGGAAGCACTATCCACACGAGCATTTCCTTGCCGTCTGTGGTCTTTACCCAACGTTGTTGCACGCTGCCCAAGGCAAGTTGGTCGAGGATATGCTTGTTCTCGAATGTCACTTGTTCTTCTTTTCCTTTCTTGTCCTTACCTGGTGTCACCACATAAATGTCGTCAGGTACGGTCATGGAATGACGGGTGGCCAGGAGTTTGCCTTTGCCCAGCAGTGCTATTGACCCGTAGTCGTGCCATCCTTCGGTGATTTGGTGCACATCGCCGGCGAGGTTGGTGCGGTAGATATTCTCGCATCCGTGCCATACGCCTGTGAAGAAGAAACTCTTCGAGTCACTGTTCCAGCAGAAGGCATCTACGTTTGAGTCGAACTTCTCGGTTACGTAGGTTTTCTCTCCGTTAGCAAGATTGAATACGCAGAGGCGATTGCGGTCGCTTTCGTAACCGTCGCGTGCCATGCTTTGCCAAGCCACATACTTGCCGTCGGGCGAGAACTGTGGATTGGTGTCGTAGCCCATATTGTATTGCATCATCGATTTGTCGTTGATGGACTGGTTCTTCATCGACTTGGTCGCGTCTACTTCGGGAGCCACAAACCCGGCAGGCTTACACAGGTTGCGGGTCTTGCCCGAGGTTGTGTCATAGAGATAAATGTCGGAGTCGGTAGAGATGGCATAGTCACGTCCTGTCTTCTTGCGGCAAGTGTAAGCCACCTGTTTGGAATCGGGGCTCCATGTCAGTTGCTCTATGCCGCCAAACGGTTCCATGGGGCATTCGTAGGGTTCACCCTCAAGCATGTCTTTGCCTTCCTTGATGCCGTCTGCTGTAACCTCTGCCACATAAGGATGCTGTATGCTTTCCACATAGTGGTCCCAATGGCGGAACATCAGGTCAGTGACCAGTCTGCCGGTAGCCTTGGGCAGGTCGGCAGGATTCTGCTTGATGATGTTGTGGTAGGGGAGAGATTGGATGAGTATAACTTTGGTACCGTCGGGCGAGAAGATGAATCCCTCCACGCCATTCTTCTCGTGCGAGAGCTGCTTGCGGTCTGTGCCGTCGGGCAGCATGGACCACACTTGTCCTTCGTGGAGATAGGCGATGCGCTTGCCACCCTCAATCCAGGCAGGGTCGGTCTCGTTCTTGGCACTGGTGGTAAGTTGGCGTTGGTTCTTGCCGTTGGCATCCATCACGCATATTACTTGATGGCCTCTGTTTTCCTTCACACTGTAGTAGCCTACTTGGTAGACCACCTGTTTGCCGTCGGGCGATGGCACAACAGCGCCAATTCTGCCCATTGCCCAAAGTGCTTCCGGTGTCATCAGGTCACTTTTGAGCGTGATATTGCTCTTGCCGATGTTCACATCGTTTTGTGCCTCGGCCGGTATGCCGCAACTCATGGCCATGGCTGCGGCAATAGCTAATGCTTTGTTCACTGTCTTAAATGATTATTTGGTAATTATTATAAATGTGTTCTTGGAATTTGTCCTTGCCGAGACAGGGACAGAAAGATTTGTTATAGGAAAAAGGGAAGGGTCGGCACCTGTATAAGGCCGACCCTTCACAATTATGCTAATAATATTACAATCCTCTTTTCTTGCGGTCGAGTTCTTCGCGTTTGCGCATCATCTCTTGCTGCTGCTTCTGCATGGCTTCCAGTCTGGCGGCCAGTCCGCTCACCTTCTTTGGATTGGCCTTGTTCTCCTTATATCTTGCCTCCAATATGGCGAGCAGTTTCTCGTCGTTGGTGGTCTTGCGGAGCAACCACATGATGGCTGCCGAGAAGAACAGTGACACGAAGTAGTAGAAGTTCAGACCGGCACTGTAGTCGTTGAACATGAAGAAGAACATGACAGGCATGAGGAACATCATCCACTGCATCATCTTCATCTGTTCTGCCTGCTGGCCCACCATCTGGTCACGCTGCTGGCGCATGGTCATCCATGAGTAGAGCACGTTGGCCACACAGAACAGTATACAGGTCAAGCTCAGGTGGTCGCCAATGAGCCAGATGTTAGTGTTCCATTCCCAAATGGGATCGTAGGTGGAGAGATCCTTGATCCAAAGGAAACTCTCGCCTCGGAGCTGGATGGCGTTAGGCACAAAGTTGAACATGGCAATCCAGATAGGCATCTGGATGAGCATGGGCAAACATCCCGAGAGGGGGCTTACGCCATACTGTGCATAGAGCGACATCATGGCCTGCTGCTTCTGCATGGCATCTTCCGGCTTGTCATATTGCTTGGTAGCCTCATCGAGTTTCGGCTTCAGCACACGCATCTTGGCACTGCTCATGTAGCTCTTCTTTACCAATGGGTAGGTAATGGCTTTGAGTAGCAGGGTGATGAGAATGAGCACGATACCCATGTTGATGTTCAGGGCTGTAAGCCAGTCGAAGACATAGAGCGTGAACCAGCGGTTGATGATGCGGAACAATGGCCAACCCAGATACACCAGGCGCTGCATGTTGAGATCCTTGCCGAAGGTGCTTTCCTTCTCTACTGCCATCAGCTTGCGGAAGTCGTTCGGTCCATAGTAGAACTCAAACTCGGAAGGTTTCTGTCCTGTGGGGTCGAAAGCGGTCTTCATCTTTGCTCCGTATGCCTTGAGATAGCCGGAGCCTTTTTCCTGTGGAATACTGGTGAGTTGTGCGCCCGAGGCGAAGTCGTCCTTCGATATCATCACAGCACTGAAGAACTGGTTCTTGAATGCTACCCAGTCGAGTGCCTCCTCGATGTTCTTGTCGGTCTCTTCCTTGGTTTCGCTCAGATAGTCCGTACCGGCGTCCTTCTCCTTATAAGTCAGTGTGGCGTAACGGTTCTCGAAGGTGAATCCTTTCTCCTGCTGACGGGCACGGTCTGTCCACTCGATGTCCATCTTGTTGTAGTTGGGAGCGAAGAAACCGCTCATTCCATTGGCTTGAATGGAGGCATGGAGCATGTAGTCCTTGCCGAGACTGTAGCGCACCACGAGTGTCTGTCCGGGCGCAGCCTCGGCAGTGAGGGTCACGGAGTTGGCAGTTACTGCCGAAGGAGTGAAGTAGAGGTCTGAGGTGATGATGTTGGCATTCTTGCCTGCCAACATATACTTCAGGCTCTGGTCTTTTCCCTCGAAGAGGGTCACGTCGGCATTGCCGTTGCAGTCCTTAAAACCTTTGATGACGGCTTTGCTTACTGTTGCACCCTTGGTTGAGACAAAGAGCTTCAACTTGCTGTTTTCCAGTTTGATGTCCTGGTTCTTTCCGTTGAGGTTCTTATAGAAGAGGGCAGTGGTGTCTGTAGCAGCCGCTGCCATTTGGCTCTGTCGCTTCTGTTCGGCAGCCAGCTTCTCAGCCTTTGCCATCTCGCTGCGCTTCTGCTTGGCCATGGCCTCTATGGAGTCCTGCTTGGCCTGGGCGGCGAGTTCTTCGGAAGAAGGCTGGTTGTACCAGCTGAAACCGATGAGCACGGCAGCTATGAGCACGAAGCCCAGGATTGTGTTCTTATCCATTTACGTCTTTTTACTCTTTTGTGTTTGTTCTTACTTTTTCTGGTTCTCGATGGCGGTTTTCACGAAATCGAGGAAGAGTGGGTGAGGATTGAGCACCGTACTCTGGTATTCGGGGTGGAACTGTGTGCCGATGTACCACTTGAGGCTCGGTATCTCTACAATCTCCACGAGGTCGCTTTCAGGGTTGCGGCCCACACACTTCATGCCGGCTTTCTCGTATTCGGCCTGGTAGTCGTTGTTGAACTCGTAGCGGTGGCGGTGGCGCTCCTGTATGTGTTCTTTCTTATAAATGTCGAACACGCGTGAACCTTGTTTCAGCACGCATTCGTAAGCACCGAGGCGCATCGTGCCGCCCATGTTGGTGATGTTCTTCTGTTCCTCCATGATGTCGATCACGTTGTGTTCGGTCTTCTCGTCCATTTCGCGGCTGTTGGCGTCGGCATAGCCGAGCACGTCGCGTGCGAACTCGATGACCATCATCTGCATACCGAGACAGATGCCGAAGGTGGGAATGTCGTGTGTGCGGGTGTACCTGGCAGCCACGATTTTGCCTTCAATGCCTCGCTGGCCGAATCCCGGGCAAATGACAATGCCGTCCTGGCCCTTGAGCATTTCTGCCACGTTGTCGTCGGTGAGCTTTTCGGAGTTGATGAAGGTGAGCACTGTCTTGTGGTCGTTGTAGGTGCCAGCCTGTGAGAGTCCCTCACGGATACTCTTGTAGGCATCCTGCAGGTCGTATTTGCCCACCAGCCCGATGTGCACTTCCTTGGTGGCGTTCTTGCGGCGCTCAATGAATTTCTTCCAGGGACCCAGTTCTGGAGTCTGTCCCACTTCAAGCCCCATCTTCTTCAGGATGGCAGAGTCGAGACCCTGCTTCTGCATGTTCACGGGCACTTCATAGATACTCGGCAGGTCTTCGCTCTGTATGCAGCAGTCTTGTGCCACATTGCAGAAGGCTGCCACCTTTTTCAGAATGCCGTCGCCCAAGTGCTTTTCCGTACGGAGCACAAGAATGTCGGGCTGGATGCCGATGCTCTGGAGTTCCTTCACGGAGTGCTGTGTAGGTTTGGTCTTGAGCTCGCCGGCTGCCTTGAGGTAGGGCACATAGGTGAGGTGAACGCAAACAGCGCGGTTGCCCATTTCCCACTTGAGCTGACGGATGGCTTCGAGGAAAGGTGTCGACTCGATGTCGCCCACGGTTCCGCCGATTTCAGTAATGACAAAGTCATAGTCATACTTCTGTCCGAGCAGTTTGACGTTGCGTTTGATTTCATCGGTGATGTGGGGTATCACCTGAATAGTCTTGCCCAGATAGTCACCTCGGCGTTCCTTGTCGATGACGGCCTTGTAGATGCGGCCTGTGGTCAGCGAGTTGGCCTTGGTGGTCTGAATGTCGGTAAAACGCTCATAGTGGCCGAGGTCAAGGTCGGTCTCCATGCCGTCTACCGTTACATAGCACTCACCGTGCTCGTAGGGGTTGAGGGTTCCCGGGTCAATGTTGATGTACGGGTCAAACTTCTGAATTGTGATTTTGTAACCCCTTGCCTGAAGGAGCTTGCCGATTGATGAAGAAATGATTCCCTTACCAAGCGAGGAAACCACACCACCAGTGACGAAGATGTACTTTGTTTCTGCCACGATTATTCTTTGTTTTAATTGATTATCAATCTGTTGTTGTGCATGCCCAATGGGGTCTACACACTATCAAGTGGCAAAATTACTACATTTTTGTGATATAGGCAAGCATAATTTCCGATTTTTATGTTTACCTTTGCATCGGTTAAAGAGATTAGGAATGAAACATCTTCTATATTATATATTGTTTGTCTGTTTGTCGTCTCCGCTTTGGATGATGGCGCATCCACGCACGCATCGTCCGTCATTGCAGTCTGGCAAGAAGGATTTGTCGTGGGTGACACGTTATGTAGACTCGCTCACGGTGTTCGGCCAACGGCTCGATTCTTCCCATGTTGACCTCTCCCAGGTGGCTTTGGATGCCGAACGGATGGGGCAGTTGTTTGGGCCGCCCACCTTTTATCACCATATTGCCTCGGATGCTCTTCGGCTCAAGGGCGGCAGTGCTTTTTCGACCTCCTTGCTTGGCGCCGCCGTAGATTCAGCTTTGCTCCACATCTATCTTACACGCCCTGACCTTATTACCAATTCAGAGAAACGCCTTCTCCAGACGGGTGCACCCACCCGTGAAGTGGAAGCGCCTGTGCGCCACAAGGTTGACTTGGTCGACAAGGTGGCTCCAGCGCCTATCGAACCGAGTGTGGCGCAGGTGGACGTGCTGGTGCGCAGACCTAACTTCTGGCACATCTCAGGCGACTATTATTTGCAGTTGATGCAGAATTGTGTGTCGGGCAACTGGTATAAGGGCGGCGAAAGCAATTATTCTATGGTGGGAAACGTTACCCTGCAAGCCAATTACAACACGAAGCAGGGAGTGAAGTGGGACAACAAACTGGAACTCAAACTGGGCTTCCAGAACTCGCGCAGCGACTCGCTCCACACCATCAAGACCTCGGAAGACTTGATTCGCTATACCACCAAACTGGGCCTTCAGGCCACCAAGCACTGGTATTACACGGTGCAATGGATCACCTATACGCAGTTTGCCAAGGGATACCGCAGCAATGACCCTCGCGTTTATTCGGCTTTTCTCTCGCCGCTCAACTCCAACCTCTCTATCGGTATGGACTACAATGTGAATTGGTTGAAGGGAAAACTGAAGGGCAATGTGCACTTGGCTCCGCTGGCTTACAACTTCAAATTCGTGGAGCGCAAGCAGTTGGCCACCCGCTATGGCATTGACGAGGGCAAGCATACGCTCAACGACTATGGTTCGGAGTTTACCGCCGACCTCACGTGGCAGTTGCTCGACAACCTGAAGTGGAAGACCCGCCTTTACGGATACACTACCTACGAGCGTTCGGAACTGGAGTGGGAAAATACGTTTACCTTCAGTTTCAACCGATATATTTCATCCAACCTCTTTGTCTATCCGCGCTTCGACGACGGCACCAAGCGTGACGCCCATCATGGCTACTGGCAGTTCAAGGAGTATGCTTCGTTGGGCTTCTCTTATTCCTTCTGATTACCGACCGCTTACTTGTCTGTTGTAAGTAGGCGACTTACGGGGCGCAAGTGTACGACTTACGGATGCTAAGTGTACGACTTGCGATAGGTAAGTGGCATGTCGCAGAAACGTCTGCGTTTTAGAAGTGGCACGCTGATGGCGTAGTGTCTGGTTGAGAAGGCTTTCTGCCCGCTTTTTGATAAGCCGCAAAACTTACCAAGACCATCCTCTCTACATCTCAGAACAAACATGTTAAAACGCAGTTATCTGTAGATTTATGATGTGTTAGTGGCCCGTTAACGACTTGTTAATGGCAGACTAAAGATGTGTGAGTAGCTCACTTAGGCTTGGTCCCACAGCCTGGGCATTCAGTGCCACAGCCGTGGGCAATGAGTGCCCTAACACCAGGACTGATTTTGGGCATTCCACTCGAACTTGACAAATGGTGAATTAGTGATAGATGAGTGATGGATATTTTGCATCTATCACTCATCTATCACTCTATCTATCTCGCTTGCAGTCAGTTGAATAGTGTAAAATAACAGGAAAAGTGATAGATAGTGGTGAAAAAACGAAAAACTTTTCCTGCGAGCGTGCGCGCGAAAGAGCGTTCATTCGGCAAGGCAGCAAGAGGGCGAGCCCGAGCAATGGAGGGACTTGCTTTCAGTTTGTTTCATCAATCAGAAATAACCACCGTCTCTACTTGCGGATACCCCCAAGTCTTGCAGCATTTGCTTGTTTCAATGAGTGGCTTGCCACCATTCGGTGAGCAGTTTGTCTTTCTGGATGGCTCCGTTAAGGCTCGGGTCGCTACAGGATATGCCACTATAGGCCTTGATGTCGTGTGCTCCACGTGATGTGGCAGAGTAGTAGCGGGCGGTATTCGTCTTGTAGGGCACCAGCAGCGACAGGGCTGCATTGGCTTGACCGAGGAGGTCGGTGTTGCCTTTACATCTGTGGGCTATGTAGTCACCCAGGTCATAGAACACGGCATGGTTGTATCCGTCGAAACGCTGGACCGTGCTCACCTCGCTTGCTTCGAGGGCTGCGGTTTCCGTGTTCACTCTTTTCATCACATGTGTAAAGGCTTCAAGTTGGTCGCAGTCTATGAGGGAGAGCGTTCCGTAAGGATTGCTGTTTTGCGAATAGAAGTTGCCAAAGGCTGTGATGACGGCTTGATAGTCCGGTGTGCCGAGCAGATGCTGGAACATGGTCGTGTAGGGCAGTCCGTCTACCATAATCTCGCAGGTGGAGGCAATGAGCTTGTGCGTGCACGACCGCAGCTCGTAGGCTGTTTCGATGTTGGCCATGTAGCAGTCGTCAAACACGAGGTATTTCAGTTTTCCGATGCCGGCTGCGGCAAGTCCCTTTGGCAGGCATTCGTTTTCCATGATATAGTTGTTGTCTCCATTTCCGCCGAAACTCCGTGTGAAAACACCGTTAATCTTGTCTTTGTGCACCCAACCGATGGCATGGCATCCGATGATCATGGCATAGTCATTGGCTGGTGCGGCAGTCTTGGCAAGGGTGGCTATCTGCCGGATGAGTTCGGACGAGGTGAAGTCGAGTTGGCTGTTGTCGAACGTGCGCAGTGTGTCGCTCACCACCACGTTGTTCAGTCTACTGTAATGGTATTGTATGAGATGTGATGTTTGTTTGCTCGTGCTGACGAACACCACCACCTTGTCGTTGCCCATACCCTTTTGCGCGCGGATGACATTGCGCATCTGGGTGAGGTTGTTCTGCAGGAAGGAAGTGAGTTCGTCCACTGGCCCGGTGTAGGGCATGTAGACGATGACCGTGGTTTCAGCCACGTCTGGCTCCACGATGTCGGCAGGTGGAGTAGGGTCAGGATTGTCCGAACCCGAAGAAGAACTGCACGAAGTCAAGGCGGCAAGGACGATGAGTAGTAAAAGGATGTGTTTCATTGATTTGAGTTGTTGAAGGTTGGTTATGTGTAGGAGGCCCGTAATGACCTGCCGGTCGTAATGTGAAAAGGTGTTTCCAGGCAAGCATTGCTCATGGAAGAAAAGAGGGAGCGAAAAGAATGACGCGCAGTTGGCGTTCTCACTCCTTTCACTCCCTTTTTGTCTTGTTCCTTATCTTTGAGTCTTGGTTACTTCTGCTTCTTCAGCTCGGCCAGCGACTCCTTGAGCGCAGCAATCTTCTCCTCAGAGTCGCTTTGCTTCTTGCGTTCCAGAGCCACCACGGCTTCGGGAGCATGAGCCACGAACTTCTCGTTGGAGAGTTTCTTCATCACACCGGCGAGGAAACCCTCGAGGTGCTTGAGCTGAGCTTCCTGCTTCTCAATTTCGGCATCCACGTCAATGAGTGCGCCGAGGGGCACGCAGAATTCGTCGGTGCCCACCATGAACTGGGCAGAGCCGGCAGGCTTCTCGTCCACCACGGTGATGCTCTTCAGATTACCCATCTTGCTCACCACGGAGTCGAACTGCTTGTAGTCGTCTTTGCCGATAACCATCAGTTCGAGTGCTTCCTTCTGGGCAATGTTCTTCTGGTTGCGCACCGTGCGCACGTTGCTGACAATCTGCTTCACACTCTCTATGTTGGCCACGAGTTTCTCGTCGTCAGCTGTAGGAGCGGCAATGTCGAGTCTTTCGCGCATAATGCTTTCGCCCTCCTTGCGGTCGTAGAGGTGCTGCCAGAGTTCCTCGGTGATGAAAGGCATGAACGGATGGAGCATCTTGAGCAACAGGTCGAAGAAATGGAGTGTGGCATCGTAAGTCTTTTGGTCGATAGGTGAGCCATAGGCAGGCTTAACCATCTCCAGATACCAGCTTGAGAACTCGTCCCAGAACAGGCGGTAGACAGCCATCAAGGCCTCGGATATGCGGTACTTCTTGAAGAGGTCGTTCACATCAGCGTTCACTGTCTTCAGTTTGGCAGAGAACCATTCCACGGCAATCTTGCAGGCTTCGGGTTGTTCGCCCTCAGCCACCTGCCATCCCTTCACCAGTCGGAAGGCGTTCCATATCTTGTTGTTGAAGTTGCGTCCCTGCTCGCAAAGGCTCTCGTCGAAAAGGATGTCGTTGCCGGCAGGAGCCGAGAGCATCATGCCCATGCGCACGCCGTCAGCGCCGAACTTGTCGATGAGCATGATGGGGTCGGGTGAGTTGCCCAGACTCTTCGACATCTTGCGTCCCAGCTTGTCGCGCACAATGCCCGTGAAATACACGTGCTTGAAAGGCATCTGTCCGCGATACTCGTAGCCTGCCATAATCATACGTGCCACCCAGAAGAAGATGATGTCCGGACCTGTCACGAGGTCGGCAGTTGGATAGTAGTAGTTGATCTCCTCGTTGTCGGGATGCTCAATGCCGTCGAACAGCGAGATAGGCCACAACCATGAAGAGAACCACGTGTCGAGACAGTCGCTGTCCTGTTCCAGGTCTTCGGCTTTCACACCCGGATTCACCTTCTGTGCCTCAGCGAGGGCCTCGTCGGCAGTCTCTGCCACCACGAAGCTGCGCTTGCCGTCGGCAGCCTGGAAGTAGTAGGCGGGAATGCGGTGTCCCCACCACAGCTGTCGGCTGATACACCAGTCCTTGATGTTCTCCAGCCAGTGACGGTAGGTGTTCTTGTATTTTGAAGGATAGAACTGTATGTCGTCGTCCATCACTGGAGCAAGGGCAATGTCGGCAAAGTGCTGCATCTTGAGGAACCACTGTGTGGAGAGCTTGGGCTCTATGGGCACGTTGGTGCGCTCCGAGAATCCTACCTTATTATTATAGTCTTCCACTTTCTCCATGAGTCCGGCCTTTTCCAGGTCTATGGCAATCTGCTTGCGCACGTCCATGCGGTCCATGCCCACATACATGCCGGCTGCTTCAGAGATGGTTCCGTTGTCATTGAAGATGTCGATAGTCTCCAGCCCGTGTTTCAGTCCAAGTGCGTGGTCGTTGATATCGTGTGCAGGAGTCACCTTCAGACAGCCTGTACCGAACTCAATATCTACGTAAGAATCCTCGATTACGGGAATCTCTCTACCCACGAGCGGCACGATGACGTGCTTGCCCTTGAGCCATGTGTTCTTCACATCGTCGGGGTTGATGCACATGGCAGAGTCGCCCATGATGGTTTCCGGACGTGTGGTGGCTACCACTGCATAGTATCCCTTGTCGTCCTTGTGCATCACATTGCCCTCGTCCACCTGTTGGCAGTCGCTTTCCACCACACGATACTTCAGATAGTAGAGCTTGGAGTGCTCGTCCTTGTAGATAACCTCTTCGTCAGAGAGCGCGGTCTGGGCCTTGGGGTCCCAGTTGACCATGCGCACGCCGCGATAGATAAGTCCCTTTTTGTAGAGGTCGCAGAACACGTGGATGACAGCCTTCGAGCGTGTCTCGTCCATCGTGAACGAAGTGCGGTCCCAGTCGCAACTGGCACCCAGACGGCGCAACTGCTTGAGGATAATGCCTCCGTGCTCGTGTGTCCAGTCCCAGGCATGCTTGAGAAATTCGTCGCGTGTGAGGTCTGTCTTCTTGATGCCTTGCTGCGCCAACTTGTTCACCACTTTGGCTTCAGTGGCGATAGAGGCGTGGTCAGTGCCGGGCACCCAGCAGGCATTCTTGCCTTCCATGCGTGCACGGCGCACGAGGATGTCTTGGATTGTATTGTTGAGCATGTGTCCCATGTGGAGCACGCCGGTCACATTTGGCGGCGGAATGACGACGGTGTAGGGTTCACGTCCGTCGGGTTTGCTACTGAAAAGCTTGTTGTCAAGCCAGTACTGATACCATTTCGACTCCACTTCTTTTGGGTCATACTTACTTGCTAATTCCATGTCTGTATGTGTTTATTATCTATAATTATCTAATTAAAACGCTGCAAAGTTACTTAAAATTCACGGAAATGATGTACATTTGCACTATTAATTGATGAAATACATGCTTACTATGCATACAAGAGAAGAAAAACTGAAGGCTTTCGGACGCTTACTCGACGTGCTTGACACGCTTCGCGTGAAGTGCCCGTGGGACCGCAAGCAAACCTATGAGAGCTTGAGGCCCAACACTATTGAGGAGGTTTACGAATTGTGCGATGCCTTGGCCAACAACGACACGAAGAACATTTGCAAGGAATTGGGCGACGTGCTGGAGCACGTCATCTTCTATGCCATACTCGGAAGGGAGCAGGAAGACTTTGACATAGCCGACGTGTGCCTCAAGGAAGCTGACAAACTCATCTTTCGCCATCCCCATGTATACCATCCCTCACAGGTGGGAGCACCCGAACCCAAGCCGTTGCCTTATGGCGAAACGGCAGCCGACGGTGATGCTCAGACCGCGACTACCGCACAGCAAGTGCTTGAGAAATGGGAACAGATAAAACTCAAGGAGAAAGACGGCAATGAGCGCGTGCTCTCCGGTGTGCCCTCCGCGTTGCCCAGTCTCATCAAGGCCTACCGCATGCAGGACAAGGCCCGCAACGTGGGCTTTGATTGGAAAGACAAGGATGACGTTTGGGACAAGGTGCGCGAGGAACTTGGAGAACTGGAGGAAGAACTGAAACGTGGCGACAAGGAACGTTCCACAGAAGAACTGGGCGACTTCCTGTTCAGTGTCATCAATGCGGCACGCCTCTATCACCTTAATCCCGACAATGCACTCGAGAAGACCAACCGCAAGTTCCGCAAACGTTTCGACTACATAGAAGACCATTCCATCAAGGCTGGTAAGCCCCTCACGGAGATGACGCTCGAAGAGATGGATTCTCTTTGGAACGAGGCTAAGAAGACATTGGGCTGATATTGGGCTTCTTCTTGACTATTGAATATAACACATTAAAACAACTGGAACCATGAGAAAGATATTCTATTTGATTGCAATGGCTGCCTTTCTGCTGGCAGCTTGCCACGACGGAAAGACCGGCAAGGCGCAGGACTCCGACTCCACGCAAACTTTTGTAGACGACAGTGACAGTACTGTGTATGGTGTGTGCGGTGAAGGTTCAGGCATGCATTCGCTTGAACTCGTGACCAATAATGGCGACACCCTCAACTATCTAATCAACATGGACGACGAGAGTACCGTTCAAGGTGGACTCATGGCGGGCGACCGGCTGGCTGTCTATGCCGTGAAAAACGCCGATGGCGAGAACGAGGCGCGTTCTGTCATCAACCTGACCACGTTGCTTGGCAAGTGGACAAGCATAGACAAGAACTTCGAGATTCAGGAAGGTGGACAAGTGGAGTCGTTCGTCAAAGCAGAAAGCCATCCTTACACTTCATGGCGCATATATAACGGCAAACTGCTCCTCAATGCCGACACTTTCCGCATTGACATGCTGGGAGCCGACTCGCTCTATCTGGAGAACAAGACAGGCATCTTTGCCTACAAGAGACAAAAATGATATGGCATTGGCCTGTGGCTCACAACAGGACTGCCGGTCTGTCCGATTGGGGCAGCGGCAGTTCCGTTGAAGTGACGCTTCTGGCCTGTTGCCCACCCTTAATTAGACAATGGAACCATTCAAAGTACATATTCTCGGTTGTGGGAGTGCCTTGCCAACGCTCCGCCATTATGCCTCATCACAGGTGGTGGAGGTGAGGGGCAAACTCTTTATGATGGACTGCGGAGAGGGTACGCAGATACAGTTGCGCCGTTCTCGCATACGCTTTACCAAAATCAGTGCCGTCTTCATTTCCCACCTTCATGGTGACCACTGTTTCGGACTAATCGGCATGATTTCCACTTTCGGCATGTTGGGACGCACCGCCAAACTTAGTGTCTATGGACCGGCAGAATTGGGTCCCATGCTCGACAGCATGATTTCACTCTTCTGCCAGGGACTTGACTTCAAGGTGGAATTTCATGCCGTGGACACTACCCGGAAAGCCGTTGCCTATGAAGACAAGAGTCTCACCGTGGAGACCATACCCTTGCAGCATCGCATTGCCTGCTGTGGTTACCTTTTCCGCGAGAAACCATCGCTGCCACATATCCGTCGCGACATGATCGACTGCTATGAGATTCCAATCAGTCAGATACAGAACATCAAGTTGGGGGCAGACTGGACCACACCCGATGGCGAGGTGATAGCCAATGCCCGATTGGTAGAGCCTGCCGACCAGCCACGGGCCTATGCCTATTGTTCCGACACGCGCTATATGCCCGGGCTTCATGAAGAGGTGGAGGGCGTGTCAACGCTTTATCATGAAAGCACCTATCACTCGCGCGACATAGCTCGAGCCAAGCTCTACTATCACTCTACGGCAGCACAGGCAGCACAGGTGGCGAAAGACGCTCATGTGGGCAAACTTCTCCTCGGACACTATTCTGCCCGCTATGACAATGAGGATGAACTGCTTGCCGATGCCCGCCAAGTGTTCCCGGAGAGTTATCTCACCAATGAGGAAATGGTCTTTGATGTCTAAACACTTTATTTCTCTATTTTATATTAACTTGTTTGTTATCAATATTCTATGAATAACAATCCTTGCACCAGATTTTATATCACGCAAGAGTAATCCATCAATAATTCACGAACCATACACATGAAGAAGTTATTTCTTTCGGCAGCCCTGTTTGCCGTAACCCTAACCGCTTCGGCACAGGATAGTCCGCTATGGATGCGTCACTGCGCAATTTCGCCCGACGGCAAGACCATTGCCTTCTCCTATATGGGCCATTTGTTTACGGTTCCTTCCGAGGGAGGAAGGGCCACACAACTCACAACACAGTCTACCTATGATTCCTATCCGGTGTGGAGTCCTGACGGCAAGCACATAGCTTTTGCCTCAAACCGCAAGGGTGGACTCGATGTGTGGGTTATAGCTCGCGAGGGCGGAGCGCCACGCCGTTTGACCACCCATAGTGCGGGTGAAGTGCCCACGGCTTTTCTCAACGACACCACCATTCTTTACAAGGCCTCTATCATGCCTGTGGCAAACTCTTCCTATTTTCCCGGAAGTGACTTCTACCAGATTTATCGGGTAGGTATTCACGGCGGACGTCCCCGTCTCTTCAGTGCTGTCAACATGGACGACATTTCTATCAACAAGAAGGGAGATGTGCTCTATCATGACAAGAAAGGGTATGAGGATACCTGGCGCAAGCACCATCAGTCACCCATCACCCGTGACATCTGGCTCCAGCAAGGCAATACGTATAGGACACTCACCTCCTTTGCCGGTGAGGACCGCAATCCGGTTTGGGCCAAGGACGGCAAGTCGTTTTATTATCTGAGCGAACAGTCGGGATCGTTCAACGTGTTCAAGCGCAGTGTAGAGAGTGGAAACTCCAGCCAGCTTACCCGTTTCTCCAAGAATCCCGTGCGTTTCCTCAGCTCCTCAGCCGACGGAACCCTCTGTTTTGGCTACGATGGAGAACTCTATACCATGCGTGAAGGAGAGAAACCTCGTAAAGTAAACGTGAAGATAGTTACTGACCTGACTACCGACGACGTGGTGCAGCGTGTGCAACGATACGGTGCCACCGAAGCCAAGGCTTCGCCCAACGGTAAGGAAGTGGCTTTTGTACTGCATGGCGATGTGTATGTCACATCTGTTGACTACGCCACTACCAAGCGAGTGACCGATACGCCAGAACAGGAACGCTCCATAGACTTCGCACCCGATGGCCTCAGTATTACTTATGCCTCTGAGCGTGATGGTCTGTGGCAGATATATCTTTCGAGCATCAAGAATGCCAACGAGAAACTTTTCACTTATGCTACCGACCTGAAGAAAGAGCAACTCACCAACTCCAAACAGACATCTTTCCAGCCCCTGTTCTCGCCAGACGGTAAGAGTATAGCCTTTCTTGAGAACCGCGGCACACTGAAGGCTGTTGACGTGAAGAGTCACAAGGTGCGGACGCTCATGGACGGCAAGTATATTTTCTCTTATAGTGACGGCGACGTGGACTATGAGTGGAGCCCCGATAGTCGCTGGCTGTTGTCAAGCTACATCGGAAAGGGCGGTTGGCAGAGCGACGACGTGGCGCTGGTCAATGCTTCAGGGAATGGCGAAATACACAACCTTACCAACAGCGGATACAAGGACAGCGGTGCCAAATGGGCTTTGGGCGGCAAGGCTATGCTGTTCAAGAGCGATCGAGCCGGATACCGCAGCCATGGTTCTTGGGGTGCCGAACAGGATGCCTACCTGATGTTCTTCGACCAGGATGCTTACGATCGCTTCCAACTGAACAAGGAAGAGCGTGCCCTCTATGACGAGGCCCGCAAGGCCAAGGAGGAAGAGGAACGTGCCAAGGAAGTTGCCAACGGCAAGAAAAAGGACGGCGATAAGAAGGGCGAAAAGTCGGACAAGAAGAGTCGGAAAGACACCAAGGCAAAGGACGAAAAAGCTGCCGATAAGAAGTCGGATGACAAGAAAGACGACAAAAAGAAGGAACCACTGAAACTTGACCTTGACAATTGCCGTGACCGCATCGTGCGCCTGACCGTCAACTCTTCTCGTCTTGGCGACTGTGTGCTGAGCAACGACGGCAATGTACTCTACTATCAAGCTGCCTTTGAAGGTGGTGCCGACTTATGGAAACATGACCTTGTGGAGAACCGCACGGAAATTGTGATGAAGGGCATTGGTTGGGGAAACATGTATGCCGACAAGGACTTCAAGAGCCTCTATATGCTTGCCGATGGCAATATCAGAAAGTATGACGTGGGCTCTCGGTCGGTGAAGAACATTAGCTATGAGGCCCCGTTCAATTACAGACCATTTCAGGAACGTCAGTATATGTTCGACCATGTATGGAGGGAAGTGAAGGACAAATTCTATGACCCCAAGTTGCATGGCGTAGACTGGGAAGGCTACCGCAAGACCTACGAACGCTATCTTCCTTATATCAACAACAATTATGACTTTGCCGAGATGCTCAGCGAGATGCTCGGCGAACTTAATGCTTCTCATACGGGCGGCCGCTACCAGGGAGGAGCTGCACCGCAGCAGACTGCCAACCTCGGTCTGTTCTTTGATGACACTTGGAAAGGCGACGGACTGCGCGTGCAGGAAGTGCTCAAGCGCGGACCTTTTGCCGTTCGCCCCACGGGGGTTACAGCAGGATGCGTCATTGAGAAAATAAATGGGGAACCTATCCTCAGAGGTACAGACTACTATCCTATGCTGAATGGAAAGGCCGGAAAGATGGTTAGGGTGGCAGTGTTCAACCCCAAGACAAAGAAGCGTTTTGAAGTGGAGGTCAAGCCTGTGGGTGCAGAGGCGCTCAGCGACTTGCTCTACAAACGGTGGGTTGACCACAACCGTCATCTCGTGGACAGTCTTTCACATGGTCGCCTTGCCTACGTACACGTAAAGGCGATGAACAGCGAGAGCTTCCGCACGGTTTACAGTGACCTGCTTAACGATACCAACCGCAACCGCGAGGCTGCCATAGTGGACGACCGCCACAATGGTGGAGGATGGCTGCACGATGACTTGTGCACGCTGCTGAGTGGCAAGCAATACCAGACCTTTGTGCCTCAGGGCAAGACAATTGGCGTCGATCCGTTTAATAAATGGACAAAGCCTTCATGTGTGCTCATCTGTGAGGATGACTACAGCAATGGACATGGCTTCCCATGGGTCTACAAGACACTCGGCATTGGCAAACTCATTGGTGCACCTGTGGCAGGCACGATGACTGCCGTTTGGTGGGAACGCCTTATCGACAATACCATGGTGTTCGGCATTCCTCAGGTGGGATGCGTGGGCATGGACGGACGCTACGGCGAGAACAACACTTTGCATCCTGACATTGAAGTGTATAACTCTCCAGAGGATTATCTCAACGGCAACGACGAACAGCTCAAGACTGCTGTCCAGGAGATGCTCCGCGAGGTGAGCAAGAAGAAATAAGAAGGCTTACATTATTTGACAGTGGGCGGACGGACAAATAGTCGGCAGACGTATGATGCCGGTTACTTGTCTGTCCGCCCTTTCTTTTACATTCGTCCGATAACCTTCAGCCAATCGTTCGTGTGCTGCAGACGGGACACCCAAAACACGTCTCACACTTCGGACACTCATTGCCCACGGCGTGGGCACCGGTTGCCAGGGCTCGTGGTATGGAGTGAACCCGCTGTTGAACAATGTGTCATAATGCCGTTAATAGGCTTCCACACGATGACTTTCATGCTGCCATGGGGAAGTGCTCAACAAAACGGCGGATTCCTTTTGTGCGTGAAAGAATAATGTGTAACTTTGCATGATAAAGTATGAAACATTTCGAACTTACATCTAAATACCAGCCCACGGGCGACCAGCCGGAGGCCATCAACGAACTTACTGAGGGACTTAACCGCGGCGACCGTGCGCAAGTGTTGCTCGGCGTCACAGGTTCTGGCAAGACTTTCACGGTGGCAAATGTCATTGCCAACGTGAACAGACCAACGCTGATTCTCAGTCACAACAAGACCTTGGCTGCCCAGTTGTATGAGGAGATGAAAGGATTCTTCCCCAACAATGCTGTGGAATACTATGTGTCCTATTATGACTACTACCAGCCCGAAGCCTATCTCCCTTCTTCTGACACTTATATAGAGAAAGATCTTGCCATCAACGAAGAGATTGACCGGTTGAGGCTTGGCGCTGTTTCGGCATTGTTGTCGGGCAGGCGCGATGTGGTGGTAGTGTCTTCTGTGTCGTGCATCTATGGTATGGGAGGACCGGTGGCCATGCGTCAGAGTGTCACACCTATCAAGCGAGGACAGACCATAGACCGCAACGTGTTTCTCCGCAAGTTGGTTGATGCCCTCTATGTGCGAAACGACTTGGGACTGGAACGTGGCAATTTCCGTGTCAAGGGCGACACAGTCGATATCCGTCTTGCCTATAGTGAGAATGTGCTACGCGTGAATTTTTGGGACGACGAGATAGATGCCATCGAAGAGGTGGATGCCGTGACCTTCCATCGGCTTGCATCGTTTGACGACTATGAGATTTATCCCGCTAACCTCTTTGTCACTTCTAAGGAACAAACCGAGTTGGCCATCCGTTCCATTCAGGACGATCTTGTCAAGCAAGTGGCGTTTTTCGAGGAATTGGGCGACCATATCAAGGCACAACGCATAAAGGAACGTGTGGAGTACGACATGGAAATGATTAAGGAACTGGGTCATTGCGCGGGTATTGAGAACTATTCGCGCTACTTCGACGGACGCGACGCAGGGCAGCGCCCTTACTGCCTGCTCGACTTTTTCCCCCAGGATTACCTTATGGTCATTGACGAGAGTCATGTGAGTGTGCCGCAGATCAGTGCCATGTATGGTGGTGACCGTGCACGCAAGCAAAACTTAGTGGAATACGGCTTCCGCTTGCCAGCTGCTTTCGACAACAGACCTCTCAAGTTTGAGGAGTTCGAGCAAATGGTCAACCAGGTGATTTATGTCAGTGCCACACCTGCCGACTTCGAGTTGCGCGAGAGTGATGGCGTTGTTGTCGAGCAGATTATCCGCCCCACAGGACTTCTCGATCCGGAAATTGAAGTGCGGCCGAGCGAGAACCAGATTGACGACCTGATGGATGAAATCCTCATCCGCAAGAACCGCGACGAGCGAGTGCTCGTCACAACACTTACTAAGCGAATGGCTGAGGAACTCACCGAATACTTGCTAAACCATGACGTGCGGGCCAACTACATCCACAGTGATGTGGCTACACTCGACCGCGTGAAAATCATGGCCGATCTCCGAGCTGGTGTCTACGATGTGCTGGTAGGTGTCAATTTGTTGCGCGAAGGACTTGACCTGCCCGAGGTTTCACTTGTGGCCATTCTTGATGCCGACAAGGAAGGCTTTCTCCGTTCGCACCGCTCACTCACGCAGACCGTCGGCAGAGCGGCACGTAACGTGAACGGCAAGGCCATCATGTATGCAGACACCATCACTGCCAGCATGCAGCTAACCATCGACGAAACCATGCGCCGACGCGAGAAACAGTTGCGTTACAACGCTGAACACGGAATCACACCCCAGCAGATTAAAAAGGAACTCAAGCAGTCGGTTCTCACTCAAGGACTCGCTATTGATGAACAAGGCGCTGCCTCTGTGGGCAAAGCCTATGTGGAACCGGAGCAGCAAGCCATGGTGGCAGACCCGATTGTGCAGCAGATGACGCCCGAACAGATAGAAAAGAGCATTGCCAACACCACCCGCCTCATGAAACAGGCTGCAAAAGAACTCGACTTTATGCAGGCTGCCCAATATCGTGATGAAATTCTGCGCATGCAGAAACTGCTCGACAAGACGGGGAAAACGGCGGTCAAGGGCAAGTCAAAAAAAAGTTAAACACTGCGATTATACCTATTATAATAAGATTTTGTCGTAATTTTGCATTTGATAATCACATTTTAATAGCAAAGATTCAACTATGAAGAAGGTTTTAGTATCCATATTCTTCCTTGTGCCCCAACTCATGATGGCACAAAACGTGTGGGAAAAACCCGCCGAACAGACCGAACCTGCCAAGGCCGAACAGGTGAAACAGAAGGCTCCCACAGCCAAGGAACTCCAACGAAAAGCCGATCAACCCTATCTGAAAGGCGCTATTCAGGTGGTAGACGGGAAGGTGGAGTTTGATACCACTGTGAACTGCACGGGCAAGACCGCTGCCGAAATTTATGACCACATGCTTACCTACATGACTAACATGACCAAGCAGGATAACAAAACCAAGGAAAGTGCGGTGGTGCTGGTCAACAAGCATGAGCATGTCATCGTGTCTCGCCTGTCAGAATGGCTTGTGTTCAAGGCCAATTTCATTTCCCTTGACCGCACACTGTTCAACTACACTGTTGTTACCACTTGTCGCGACGGAGCCATCGACGTGAAGGTTTACCGCATCAGTTACAAGTATAATACGGCTGGTAAGGAAGAAACCTACAGCGCTGAGGAATGGATTACGGATGAGTATGCAGTGAACAAGAAAAACACCAAACTCCTTCCTATAACCGGCAAGTTCCGTCGCAAGACCATTGACAGGGTTCACAACATCTTCGGTGATATTAACCGTAAGTTCGCGCTCTAATTACTTCTTAATAACGATATGACACAAGAGGAAATAAATAAAACCGTAGACGATGCCGTGGAGCAGGCTTCTTCGCCTCGCCGTCGCAAGCGCTTGCGTGAAGACGATCGCTTTTTTGGCATCCGCAATGTGCTCAACGTCATTTTCATGCTGGGTGCATTGGTGGGCTTAGCCTTCTACTTAATGAAGTCCGACAGCAACGTCGGCATCATCATCATCATGGCTTCCATGGCTTTCAAGGTTGTGGAATGTTGCTTACGCTTTATACGTTAGAATGAAAAAACTTCTCGCATTGGCTTTGCTTTGGGGAGCTACTATGTCCGCTTCTGCGCAAGATTACAACCAATTGACCGACGACGGTGAATTTACTTCTGCCGAACAACGCCGCGATAACAGGCGAAGCGACAGCATACAGAGCCAACATAAGGAAATACCCAAAGGACTGAAGGTTTGGACTGTGGACGAACGTTTTGGCGACCGCACGGCTGCCATACCCGACACACTCCACTACATGTTCATGAACTCTATCTTCACTTCTGGAAGAAGAGGGGAGTACAATACACTCGGCAACCTCGGGTCGCCCCGCATCAACCGCATATTCACCGACCGGCGTACGGACGGTGATTTTGTGTTTACTCACCCGTATGACTTCTTCGTCACTCGGCCCGATGAGTTCCATTTCACCAATACTCTGTCGCCCATCACCAATCTTGTCTATAACAACTGCGGCAACCGCACCAATGGCGAGGATCACTTCAAGGCTCTTTTTGCCGTTAATGCCGGCAAACGCATAGGTGTTGGATTCAAGTTCGACTATATCTACGGACGCGGATTCTATGCAGATCAGAGTACGTCCCACTTCAACTACTCCATGTGGGGCAGTTATATGGGCGATCGCTATCAGGCACATCTGCTCATCCAGACCAATCATGAGAAAGTGGCAGAAAACGGTGGTATCACCGACGACAACTACATCACTCATCCGGAGAGTTTCAACGAGTCCTACCGGGAAAACGAGATTCCCACCGTGCTCACTCGCAACTGGAACCGCAACAACAACACTCACATCTTCCTGACCCATCGGTACAGTCTTGGATTCAGCCGCAAGGTGCCCATGACCGAGGAAGAAATCAAGGCGAAGAAGTTCGCCATGGAGTCGCAGAAGGAAAATGCGGCAGCCGATGCCAAGGAAGAGGCACGTAAACGCGCAAAGCGTGAAGGCCGCGACTTTGATGAACAGGCGTTTGACAAGACGCAGACCTTTTCAGGCCGTCCGGACAATGCCAAGATAGCGGGCGACGAGAGCCAGATGGCGGAGCATACCTCCGATTCGTTGCAAAACCATCGTATCAAGGTTGACAGCAGTGCCGCAGCTGACAGCATTCTCTCGGCAGACAAGAAAAAGGCAGAGGCTGACCAATGGATGAAAACCGAGTATGTGCCGGTGACGAGCTTTATTCATACAGCTCGTTTTGACACCTATTCACGCATATACCAGGCTTACGAAACTCCGGAGAACTATTACGCAAACCTTTATGAGGGAGTGGGTAAGGCATTGGGCGACAGTATCTACGACAAGACCGACCATTACTCGTTCAAAAACACATTTGCCATTGCCTTGCTCGAAGGTTTCAACAAGTGGGCCAAGGCCGGATTAAAAGTCTTTGCCACGTCAGACCTGCGTCATTTCACGCTTCCCAATACCGACGGCACGGATGCTTCGTTCACGGAGCACAATCTCAGCGTGGGTGGACAGCTGGCCAAGAAAGAAGGCACGTTGCTCCACTACAATGTCATGGGCGAAGCTTGGCTCGTGGGCAAGGATGCCGGCCAGCTGCGTGTTGATGCCACTGCCGACTTGAATTTCCGCCTGTTGGGCGACACGGTGCAGTTGGCGGCCAACGCTTTCTTCCACCGTGACAATCAGAACTTCTATTATCGTCATTATCAGTCCAAGCATTTCTGGTGGTCTAATGATGACTTGTCCAAGACGTTGCACACTCATCTGGAAGGGCGTTTTACATGGCAACGCACCAACACACGTTTGCGTTTTGCCTATGACAACTTGCAGAACTACACCTATCTCGGGCAGTCATACACTATAACTGCCGACGGACGCACCGGACAAAGTGTAGCCGTTCGCCAGGCAGGACAAAACATCAGTGTCATCACCGCCTTGATAGCCCAGGACTTCCGACTCGGACCGCTCCATTGGGACAACGTGCTGACTTATCAGAAGTCAACCGACAACGATGCCCTTCCGTTGCCTGCTCTCAACGTATACACCAATCTCTACCTACGGTTCAAGATTGCGCATGTGCTGGATGTGGACATGGGTGCCGACGCTCGATACTTTACGAAGTATTATGCTCCCGACTATAGTCCTGCTCTTGGGCAGTTCACCTCGCAGGAAGGGGAGAGGAGAGTGGAAGTAGGCAATTTCCCAGTGATCAATGCCTATGTCAACTTCAATCTGAAACACACGCGCTTCTTCGTGATGATGAGCCATGTCAATAGTGGCAGCAATGCCTCGTTCCTGGTGCCTCACTATCCCGTGAACAGCAGCATTTTCCGTTTTGGACTGAGCTGGAACTTCTTTAATTAAACACACACATTATTATTTATGAAAAGAATCATTATGACAATCCTTGCTTTGGCAAGTCTCAACATCGCAATGACAGCAAAGACAAAGACCGTTAAGATAAGAGTCGTGGAAACAAGCGACGTGCATGGAAGTTTCTTTCCTTGGGACTTCATCACTCAGCAACCCAAGAGCGGAACATTGGCACGGGTGAGTTCTTATGTAAACAAGATACGTCAGAATGGCGAACATCTCATTCTTCTTGAGAATGGCGACATTCTTCAGGGGCAACCCACATGCTACTATTATAATTATGTGGCTACTCAGAAAACAAACGTGGCTGCCGATGTGGTCAACTATCTGAAGTATGACGCCCAAACTGTGGGCAACCATGACGTTGAGACAGGACACGACTGCTATGACAAATGGATTAGTGAACTCAACTGTCCCGTGTTGGGTGCCAACATTGTCTGTGCCGGTTCTGGTGAGCCTTATGTGAAGCCTTACACCATAATCGAAAGGGAAGGTGTGCGCGTTGCCGTTATTGGTATGCTCACACCAGCCATCCCCAACTGGTTGCCCAAGAAACTTTGGAGCGGTCTCCGGTTTGAGGAGATGGTGGGATGCGCTCGCAAGTGGGTGGCTTATGTGAAACAACATGAGCGTCCTGACGTGATTATCGGTCTTTTCCATTCCGGAAAGAATGGCGGCATCTCGCTTCCTGAATACGATGAAGACGCCTCCATCAAAGTGGCTGAGCAAGTGCCAGGCTTCGACCTCATACTCTACGGACATGACCATACGCGCCACAACGACACAGTGAAGAACACGGAAGGTAAAGAAGTGGTGTGTCTTGACCCTGCCAACAATGCCATTTCCGTGAGTGATGCGACGATAATCGTGGAGAAAAATGGAGACAAACTGATAGGCAAAAAGGTGACCGGACAAGTGGTAGACGTAACGTCGGAACCAGTTGACCAGGACTTCATCAAGCATTTCCAGGCCAACATGGACGAGGTGGAGGCATGGGTCAAGAAACCTATCGGACAGTTTACCGACGATGTGAATACACGTGAAAGCTTTGTGGGCTCTTCTGCCTATATCGACCTGGTGCACAATCTGCAACTTGAAATTACCGGGGCGGACATTTCTTTCAATGCTCCTCTTCTTTTCGATGCTACCATCCACAAAGGCGAAGTGAAAATGTCGGACATGTTCAACCTCTACAAATTTGAGAATGCTCTTTATGTGTTGCGCATGAAGGGTAGCGAGATACGCAAGCATCTGGAGATGAGCTGCGACTTGTGGGTGAACACCATGAAGAGTCCTGACGACCACCTGTTGCTGCTCAGTGAGCGTACCAAAGGCGATCAGCAACGCCTTGGCTTCACGAACTTCTCATTCAACTTCGACAGCGCAGCCGGCATTGACTATGAGGTGGACGTGACCAAGCCCAACAGCGAGAAGGTGAAGATACTTCGTATGTCCAATGGCAAGCCCTTTGACGAGAATGCCTGGTATAAAGTGGCTATGAACAGCTACCGCGGCAATGGCGGAGGCGAGTTGCTCACAGCAGGTGCCGGCATTCCGCACGACGAACTCGAGAAGCGCATTATCTATAAGAGTGATCTTGATCTTCGCCATTATCTGGCCAAGGAAATAGAGAAGAAGCAAGTCATTACTCCTCGTGCCAACAACAACTGGCGCTTTGTCCCCGAGTCTTGGGCGAAAGCTGCAGCAGCACGCGACATGAAACTACTTTTAAAATAATATCGGATTGACGGGCTGCAGGCCATACACTGGCTTGTTGCCCGTCAAATTCTTGTTTGATAGCAACATAATGATTAAGATGAAACAGTATTGGTTCATATTCTGCAAGGGCGACCTGATGTTGGAACGCAAGGCCGACGGTACATACACCATACCACTCGCCGAGGAGGCACCAGTGGAGATCAAGGCATGGTCACATGTGCTCAACATCACACCCATCGACGACATTCCCGTCAAGACATTCAGTATTGACGTACCTGCGACAGACCATCCTCTTTACGAAATGTGTGGTCTCAGACAGTCCTACTACAAACTCTCGCCTGTTCTTTATCTGAAGGCTGGAAAGTGCCAGGAGCTACTTTATTGGGACAAGAACACCCGTTTTTGTGGTGTGTGTGGTGCTCCCATGGCCATGCATACCGATATATCCAAGCGCTGCACGGCGTGTGGAAAGGAAGTGTGGCCCCAACTTGCCACAGCCATCATTGTTCTTATCCGGAAGGGTGACGAGATTTTCCTGGTTCACGCCAAGAACTTCAAAGGCGAATTCTATGGACTTGTAGCAGGATTTGTGGAGACTGGCGAAACGTTGGAAGAAGCAGTTCGCCGTGAAGTGAAGGAGGAGACAAACTTGAAAATCAAGAATCTGCGTTATTTCGGTTCACAGCCTTGGCCTTATCCCTGCGGTCTTATGGTGGGATTTATGGCTGATTACGATGGCGGCGAAGTGCACATACAGCACTCTGAACTACGCAATGGCGGTTGGTATCACATTGACCATCTGCCACAGTTGCCTGAGAAACTGTCTATTGCACGCAGGATTATAGATGCTTGGCTGGAAGAGAAAAATGTCAAAAAGTAAGTCGGAAAATATAAAAACATTCCTTTAAGAAAGCCGTTCTCTGTTTGCGAGAACGGCTTTTTCATGGATTAAATCTTTCTAAAACTGACGTTTAGAAATTTTTTCTGCAAAAAATGTTTGTTTTTGTTTGCCGTTTCACGGAAATAGTATATCTTTGCAATCGAATTTTAGAAAACACTATTAAATAACCAATAAAAGGAGATATTTATGAAAGCAACAGAAGTAGTAGAGAATCTCAAGCGCAGATTCCCGAACGAGCCGGAGTATATCCAGGCAGTAAGCCAAGTACTTGGAACCATTGAAGATGAGTACAACAAGCACCCTGAGTTTGAGCGTGCCAACCTCATCGAGCGTCTCTGCATTCCAGACCGCCTCATTGAGTTCCGTGTATCTTGGGTTGACGATAAGGGTAACGTGCAGACCAACATGGGCTACCGTGTTCAACACAACAATGTGATTGGCCCCTACAAGGGAGGTATCCGTTTCCACGCTTCTGTTAACCTTTCTATTCTTAAGTTCCTTGCCTTTGAGCAGACCTTCAAGAATTCACTGACCACACTGCCTATGGGTGGTGCCAAGGGTGGTTCTGATTTCTCTCCCCGTGGTAAGAGCAATGCCGAGGTGATGCGTTTCTGCCAGGCATTCATGAACGAACTTTATCGTCACATCGGTCCAGACGAGGATGTTCCTGCAGGTGACATCGGTGTCGGTGGTCGTGAAGTGGGCTACATGTTCGGACAGTACAAGAAACTTACACACTGTTTCCAGGGCATGCTGACCGGTAAGGGACAAGAGTTCGGCGGTTCGCTGATTCGTCCTGAGGCTACTGGATACGGCAATGTTTATTTCCTCGAGAACATGCTCAAGACTCGCAATATCGACATCAAGGGCAAGACAGTTCTTGTTTCCGGTTCGGGTAACGTGGCCCAGTACACTGTAGAGAAACTTCTTGACCTGGGTGCCAAGCCTGTTACTCTTTCCGACTCTGACGGTTACATCTATGATCCAGACGGTATTGACCGCGAGAAGTTGGCCTATGTGATGGAACTCAAGAACGTTGAGCGTGGACGTATCCGCGAATACGCAGAAAAGTATGGTTGCAAATACGTGGCAGGAGCTAAGCCTTGGTTTGAAAAGGCCGACATCGCCACACCTTGCGCCACACAGAACGAGATTAACGAAGAGGCTGCCAAGGCTCTCGTGGCTAACGGTGTAGTAGCCGTGAGCGAGGGTGCCAACATGCCTACAACTCCTGATGCCATCAAGGTGTTCCAGGATGCCAAGATTCTTTACTGCCCAGGTAAGGCTTCCAATGCCGGTGGTGTGGCAGTGTCAGGTCTTGAGATGACACAGAATTCAGAGCGTCTGCGCTGGACTCGCGAAGAGGTTGACGCCAAGCTCCATGCCATCATGAATGACATTCACGAGAACTGCGTGAAGTATGGTACTCAGCCCGACGGCTATATCAACTACGTCAAGGGTGCCAACGTGGCAGGCTTCTTGAAGGTTGCCAAGGCTATGATGGCTCAGGGCATCGTTTAAATAGACAAGACAAGATAAAAATGTTATCAATAGGAGGGGTGCGTCTTTAGCGGATGCATCCCTTTTTTAATGTTCATCCGTTAATAGGGATAATCGTTGGAGTTTCAACATTATGACAGAGAGCACTCCGGGCTGCAAGCTTTGTAATTACTGGGCATTTTCTTTTTGTCTCTTTGCTTGTAGACCGCTTCTCTCGCGCGCGCACGCGCAGGTAAAGTTTTTCGTTTTTTCACCACTATCTATCACTTTTCTTGATATCTTACATTATTCTGTTGACAGTAAATAAGATAGGTGGAGTGATAGATGCGTGATAGATGGCTTATTATCTATCACTTCTATCACTAATTCGTTATTGGGCAACTTCAAACCTAATGTCACCAATCTGTCCTGTGGTTTGGGCACTCGTTGCCCATGTCCGTGGCAATGGCTGCCCAGGCAGTGGGACCAAGTTTAAGTCAACCACTATCTCATTGTTTTGTCGCGGTTAACACGTTAATAGTCAGCCATTAACGAGTTGTTCATGTTCCGCCTTATTGATTGTGCCCGGGTCGGAAGTGATTTCAAACTACAACGAATTCTCCCTCATTGTCTTCTTACTCGAAGTATCCATTATGCAAGTATTTCTAACAATGCTGGCATTCTTATCCCATGCATTCACTTGTCTGGAGCCGTGCCGTTAAGGACTATTTATGGAAACACAAGTCTCTACATAGTAAAACGGCTTGGAGAGAAAGAAAGTTTCTGTCCAAGCCGTGTGTGTATGATAGGGTATCTATCGTCAGAAGAAACGCAGTTCTCCGATGATGAAGAGCAGTCCGTAACCGAGAATCAGTGAGATCAAACCACCGAGAGCACCGGCTTTGAGCATGTCTTTCTGGTCTACCAAACCCGTGGAATGAGCAATGGCGTTTGGCGGAGTGGATATGGGAAGACACATGGCACTTGATGCTGCAATGGCAATGCCGATGAGTACTGTCGATGTGCCGCCTATGCTGCTCAGTGCCGGACCCATACCCTTGCATACTGTGGCAAGGATGGGGACGAGGAGGGCAGCCGTGGCAGTATTGGAGATGAAGTTGGAAAGCATGTAGCAGATGAGTCCGGAGACAATCATAATCACTACGGGTGACCAACTGCCAAAGGGGATGGATTCAATGGCAGCATCAGCCAAGCCTGACGAGTTCAGTGCCAAGCCCAAGGCAAATCCGCCTGCCACCATCCAAATGACACTCCAGTTGATATCCTGCAGATCGCGTGCGGTGATGACTCCCGTCAAGGCAAAGACACCCATAGGTACCATGGCCACTGCGTTGGCGTTCACTCCGGTCACCTTGTCGAGCACCCAAAGCAAAACGGTAGCCACGAATGTCACGGCCACAACTACCGAGCGCCAGTTGTGCTTCACAGAGCCGAGAAAATGTATGTCTACAGTCTTTTGCTTGAAGGGAAACATTTTCAGGAGCATGAACCATACGATGAATAGCAGCAGAATGACGAGAGGAAGCATGAACGACATCCATTGGCCGAAACCTATGCCGAGGTTCAGACCATCCGGGTCATTGAGAAATTTCAGGGCGATGGCATTGGGAGGTGTTCCGATTGGCGTGGCCATACCACCGAGGTTGGCTGCCAAAGGAATGGCCAACGTAAGGGCTATCTTGCCTTTGCCGTCGGGAGGAAGTGAGCGGAATACGGGTGTGAGGAACGTTAGCATCATGGCTGCAGTGGCAGTGTTGCTCACAAACATGGAGAAGACGCCTGTGATGAGGATGAATCCTAACAGTACATGGCTCGACTTGCGTCCGAAGGGACGAATCAGTGTCTTGGCGAGCAGTACGTCGAGTCCCGACTTCGTAGCGGCAATGGCAAGGATGAAACCGCCGAGAAAGAGGATGATGATGGGGTCGGCAAAAGTTGCCATGATAGAGGTGGCGTTGAGCAGTTCGCCGAATTGTTCTCCCTCACCGCGTAGAAAGGTGAAACTGCTGTTGGAACAGGTGAGTACCAAGGTTGTGATGATGGAGAGGGAGGTAGCCCAGGCTGGTATTGCTTCGGTGAGCCACATCAGTGTGGCAAACACGAAAAGGGCTATTACACGTTGTTGAATGATGGTTAGTCCTTCAATGCCGAAACATTGAGAGGGAAGATTCCACACAACGAGTGTAATCGCTACGGTCACCAGAAACTCCACCAGGTGTTTTTTGTTCAGGTGACCTGTCAGTTGGTTCGCGTCTTCTGTCATAGTCAATTGTTTTAGTTTATTCTGTTACATTTTTATTGTCAAGGCATCTGTGTAGTTTTTCTACACGATTTTGTGTTTTCGTTGGCTAAGTTACTACTTTTATTCCATGGTTACAAAGAAAACCAGGTTTATTTTCTGCCTTTTGCGGGATGCGCATTAAATAAAGGAGGCTTTGCGTCTGCCGTGACGGACAGTTGCAAAGCCTTCATTACAAAACGGCACTTATTGGCCGCTTATGTCGTCGTATTGTTTCCACATCTCATGGATGTATTCCTCATAGCTGATAAACTTGCCACCCATAGACTTGAGATGTGGCGTTTCAAACTGGCAGTCTATAAGTCCGCCACCCCCTTCCACGATGGTGCTTGCCAGGTGGACCAAGGCCAGTTTGCTGGCACTGGGCACGAGCGAGAACATGCTTTCGCCGGCAAAGACAGAGCCTGTGCCCACTCCGTAGAGTCCGCCAACCAGCCTTTCTGTGCGGTCCCACACCTCTACGCTGTGGGCGAAGCCTTGCCTGTGGAGTTCCGTGTAGGCGTTGATCATGTCCTTGCCGAGCCATGCGCCTTCCTTTTTGATGCGCAGTTGGCTGCATTGCCTAATGACGGAGTCGAAGTCCTTGTCGATGGTACAGTGGTAGAGGTCTTTGTTCATCAGTGTGCGCAGGGAGTGCGACACGTGTATCTCTTCCGGATAGATGACGAATCTCTGCATGGGACACCACCACAAAATTTCGGTTTGGTCGCGGAACGAGAACCACGGGAAGATGCCGTGGCCATAGGCGAGAAGCAGGCGGTCAATACTTAAATCGCCCCCAATGGCAAGCAGTCCATCGGCATCGCCGAGATGCGGGTCGGGAAAACTGAGGTCGTTGTCAAGCTGGAACACCATGGCGCATAGGTTTGAGTGTCAGTGTCATGTCTTCGATGTCGGCCTCCACGTCGCCTCCTCGCTTGAGCTTGCCGAACAGAATTTCTTTGACCAACAAGGGTTTCAGTTCGCGCGCTATGACGCGCTCTATCTCTCGTGCGCCATATTCTGCCGTAAATCCCTTGTCGAGCAAGTATTTTTCAGCCTCTTGCGTGAGCATGAGGTTCACTTTGCGAAGGGATAGTTTCTGCTGCAGTTCGCCAATCTTCTTTTTGAGTATCAGGCTTGCCATGTGCCGGTCCATGTCGTTGAACACGGCAATAGCAGATAGGCGGTTGATGAATTCGGGCTTGAAAGTCTTCTTTACTTGCTTCATCATGGCCTCTCCGGCTGTTGTGTGGGGGGTGAAGCCTATGCCTGCCTGGTGGGCATACTGTGCGCCGGCGTTGGAGGTCATGATGAGAATCACGTTGCGGAAGTTGGCTTTGCGGCCTTTGCTGTCGGTGAGTGAGGCATAGTCCATCACCTGTAGCAAGATGTTATAGATGTCGCTGTGTGCCTTTTCTATTTCGTCGAGCAGCAGCACGCAGTTGGGTGACTTGCGGATAGCGTCGGTGAGCAGTCCGCCGTCTTCGTAGCCCACATAGCCTGCGGGCGAGCCAATGAGCTTGGCCACGGTGTGTTTCTCCGTGTATTCACTCATGTCGAAGCGCACTAAACTGATGCCCAGTTCCTTGGCGAGCACCTTTGCCACCTCGGTTTTTCCCACTCCGGTGGGGCCTACAAAGAGCAGGGAGGCGAGGGGCTTGGTGTCGTCTCCCAGTCCGGCTTTGGCCATCTCCACCGCCATGGTCACTTCCTCCACCGCCTTGTCCTGTCCGTAGATTTGAGTGCCGATGCGCTGCTGCAGGTCTTGAAGCGACGAGTTGTCGTCCTCCTTGAGTGCCTTGGCGTCTATCTTGCACACGCGGGTGAGTATTTCTTCCATGAGTTTGCTGTCTACGGTGTTCTTGTCGTCTCCGTCAGGGTGAACTTCCCGGTAGGCTCCCGCCTCGTCAATGATGTCTATTGCCTTGTCGGGCAGGTACCTGTCGTGAATGTACTTGGCACTCATCCTCACGGCATACTCCAGTGCCGAGGGTCTATAGGTTACGTTGTGGAATTTTTCATAGTTCTTCTTGAGTCGCTTCACTATGTTTAAGGTTTCCTCAACCGACGGTTCCTTGATGTCTATCTGCTGGAATCTGCGTATCAACCCACCTTGTGTGGAGAAGTACTTGTTGTATTCAGCGTAAGTAGTTGAACCTATGAATTTTATTTCTCCCGATTCAAGATAGGGTTTAAGTATGTTGGCTGCATCGAGCGAGCTGCCTTCTGTCCGTCCGGCACCCACCAGATTGTGTATCTCGTCGATGTATAGGATGACGTTTCCTTCCTTGGCAGCGCCTTCAATAATGTTCTTGATGCGCTTCTCAAAGTCGCCTCTAAACTGCGTGTCGGCCAGGAGCGTACCCATGTCAATAAGGTATATGTGGTTGTTCTTGAGCCGGCTGGGCACTTTACCCTTGTTGATGCGTTGAGCCAGTCCGTAGACAAGAGCTGTCTTTCCCACTCCGGGTTCACCCACATGGAGCGGGTTGTTCTTGTCTTTCCGGCAGAGCACTTGTATGGTGCGCTCCATTTCGGCCTCGCGTCCGATGAGCGGGTTGTGCTTTTGTGCGGCTTCGTTCATGTCGGTGACAAGCTGGTGCCAGTCTTTAGTAACGATGTCGAAGGGGCTCATGTCGTCGTCATCACCCATGATGTCATTGTCGTCTTCATGGCCTGCTTCGCCCATGTCATTGACGTCTACGTTGAAAAGGTCGCCGGCAGCGAATGTTTCGTCGGTGCTTGGTCCCTGTTCGTCGGTTTTTCCCGCTTCGTCCTTGGGTGCATTGTCTGCCTTTTGGTTCGACATAATCTCCAAGAACCGTTTTGATTCCAGGTCTATGTCGATGTGGGTGTAGATGTCGGACAGCACGTCGATGAAGGTTTCGCGATCTTCGCCCAACCTGACATTCAGTATGTAGGCTGCTGTGGAATCCTTGAGCGAGAGCATCACTTGCACCAGTTCCGGTATGTCAAGGAATTCGAGCTTGCGCTTGACCACCAGTTTACTTGCCTTGACAAGCATCTCGTCAAACTGAACTGAAACTTCCGGCACATACATAAGCGGGTCATCACCCAGGTCGAGCGAGTCGAGATATTCCGCCAACTCCGATTCTATGTCGGCCGTGCCGAGTCCCATCACGTTCAATGCGCGGATGAAGGGACGCTCTTGCACCAGTACGTAGGCGAAGAGTTCCGGGGTGATAAAGTAGTATTTGTTTTTGTCGGCCAAAGTCCTCATCTTGTAGAAGACGATGTTTGTGCTGACTGATGGATATAATTCTTTTTCCATTTACAGAGGTTTAACAGTTACTGTGAGTGGGTATTTGTTGGTTTCAGCCATTTTCCTTACCAATTCCTTTTTGCTCATCGCAATGTCATAGCTGTAGACTCCTACTACGGCCGACCCTTTGGTGTGGATGGTGAGCATGACGGTGCGTGCTTCATTTTGTCCCATTTTAAAGATGCTAACGAGCACATAGACCACAAAATCCATGGTGGTCACGTCGTCGTTGTGCATGATAACCTTGTATTTGCCCGGCTCTTTGACCTTGAATTTATTGATGTTTTTGATGTTTGTATTTTGCTGTGTCATAAGCACTGCTTGCTTTTTATGGTGATTGTTTCCACAAAGTTAGTGCAAAAGGGGGATAGTGGCAAGTAAATGGCTCGATTTTTTTCGTCCTTCTTTTCTTTCCGTGCTCACTGTCGTTTTCTGTTGTCGCTTGGTCGAGGCGAATGACTTCATGACGATTGTGGGTGGGCTACAGGTGTATCTTCATGGCGGATAGCGATTTGTGTTAGCCATCCAAACCATTAAGTCTTGAAAGAGTAAAGTAAAGACAATCCATTGTGTTTCAGTCAATTTTGGCTCTTTCAGCCCGTGCGTGTTCGCCCTGTCACTCAGGGCACCGCTTTGCTTGTCTTGCGCTGAGTATAGACTGGGCTTTTGGCCAACGTTTCTTTTAAGGTTTAAACACAGGCTGTCTATCATCGCTTCAAATACCGGAAGAATCAGAAAGAGAGCTTGAAAGTTGGAAAAATAGAACCTTTTAGTTGTAAACAGTTTGTAGTTTTGGCTTGTATAGTGGTAGAGTTACGATTCGCAAGTGGCAGAGTTACGGCCTGTTAGTGGCAGAGTAATGACTTGCTAATGGCAGTGATATGATTCATAAGTCTCGCTTTTCTGCTCTTCAAGTCGGCCACATGCAATTCTTTTGCGCTTGGGTGTCCTGTTTCAAGCAATCTCATAAGACTGACTAATGTCATTTTCCATGACCTAACATAGCGGTAGAAAGCAAAAAATAAGCGGAAACTCAAGAGTCTAATTTCTTCTTGGCGACTCTTGCGTTTCCGCTGTTTTGTAGGTAAAAGAGAGCGGTGGTTCGGCTCTTGGAATAGGTGCTGACACTTTTATAAAACAGGCTTTAAGCCCTGATTCAAACCATAAGCGGTCCGTTGCCGCGTCCTATTCTTGCCTTTTCTCCCTTGACGATGGCTTGGTGTACGAACGCCTCTGCCCGTGCCACGGCTTGTTCCAATCCATCACCCTGCAGGAGGAAGGAGGCGATGGCGCTCGACAGAGTGCAACCAGTGCCGTGGAGATTGGTCGTGGCAATGCGTTGGTTTGTGTAGTCATGGCGATTTCCGTTTGGTAGAAAAAGCGAGTCGGTGAGCGTGTCGCCCTCGCCGTGTCCGCCCTTGACGAGCAGTGAGCAGCCGAATTTCTGCGATAAGGTGCCACACGCTTCAGCTGTTGTGGGTGAAGAGTGAAGCCTGGAAGTGGAGAATCTTGGCGTGTTGCTTGTTGAAGCGTGTCCGGCTGCCCTGTCGCCGTAGGCCTGGAGCAGCACATCGGCCTCTGCCAGATTGGGCGTGACGAGCGTGCAAAGTGGAAACAACTCGCTGACCACCGTGTCAAGACAGTCGTCAGCCATGAGTCGGCGTCCGCTTGTCGACACCATCACCGGGTCGTAGACCACCTTCAGTTCAGGCACCAACTGCCTGTAGTCCAGCAGCCTTGTGGCAATGGAGTGGGCTGTTTCCCCATTCGGAATCATCCCTATCTTCACTGCGCACACATGTTGGTCACTCAGCACAGAGTCCAGCTGACTTGCCACAACCGCTGCCGGCACGTTCATCACCTGTTGCACGCCGAGTGTGTTCTGGCTGGTCAGTGCGGTGATAACCGTGGCCCCGTATACTCCCAGTGTATGCATGGTCTTCAGGTCTTGCTGTATTCCGGCTCCGGCCGAGGGGTCGCTGCCGGCAATGGTGAGCGCCACCGGTTGCCGTTTCTCGTGCCATGCGTCGCCGAGAATCATGCCACCGCCGAATCCCATACGCAGTATGTCGTCCATGCGGCTGAACGTTACGCCTCCCAAAGCCATCACCTTCCGGTCTATAATGCCCTCCTTTCGGGCTTGCTGAAGGTCGGCTGTGGTGAAGGCAGCCTGGTAGCCGGGCTTGGAGATGGAGTCGAAAATGGGCGAGAGCGACACGTAGTCGCAGCGCTCCTTCCATGCTTTCACTTCGTCTATCGAGTGGCAACTGCGGCTCACGCTGCCTGTCCATCCTTCTGGAGGAAGCGGATGCCGGCTGTTCAGGTGCACGCCGTGCAGCCGATACTTCACGGCCAGTTCGTAGTGGTCGTGAAGTACGAGTCGTGAGTGCCACTCTTGCGGAATGGCGAGCAGCAACTTTTCAAGTTCTTCTCGGGAGGCTTGCGGCTTGCGGATGTGCACCAGGTCAACACCGCCACGGAGCAGTCCCGCAATTTCCCGGGCCTCTCCGTGGCGCATAGTCGGTAAGGTGATGACTATCAGCATTATCCTTAGGCTTTTTTCTTCAAGGGGTTGAACAGGTCGAACGAGGCATCCCAGTCTTTCCAAACGGGTTCGCGGCCCAGTTCGCGCAGCCTCATGTTGATGGTTTTCGCTGTGCGCTCGTCGCTCACGGTGAACTGTTCGAGAGCCTGCGGATACGTGTGGTAGCCTCCGGGGTTTACCTTTGATTCTGCCGACATGGTGGTTACGCCGAGCGTAGCCATGTGGTCGCGGATAAAGGCAGGCTCGCGTGTGGAGTAGGAGATGTCCACATCGTGGTCGAAAATGCGCATGGCAAAAGTGGCTTGTGCCAATTCCCGGTCGGTCATATAGCAGTTGGGCTGGAAGCCCTCGTTCTGTGCCGGACGCATGCGGGGGAAGTTCACGCTGTACTTGGTGCGCCAGTAGTGCTTCTGTAGATAGCGCAGGTGATGTGCCATCATGGTCACATCCGTGCGCCATTCCTTTTCCAGTCCGATGAGCACCCCCATGCCGATGGAGTGCACGCCGGCCTGTCCCATGCGGTCGAAGCCGTCGCAGCGCCATTCAAAGCGGCTCTTCATGCCCCGTGGATGATAGAGCTTGTAGTGGTCACGGTTGTAGGTCTCCTGAAAACATATCACGCCGTTCATGCCGTGGTCGGCCAGTGTGCGATAGTCTTCGGTGGAGAGAGGCATCACCTCTATCTTGATGTTGGAAAAATACTTCTTGGCTATGTCTATCGCCTTGGCCAGATAGGGCGTGCCGGCCTTGGCAGGGTTCTCGCCCGTGACGAGGAGAATGTTCTCGAAGGGAGCCAACTGCTTGATGGCCTTGTATTCGTTTTCTATCTGTTCCGGAGTGAGAATGGTGCGCGCCATGGGGTTTTCGCGGTGGAAGCCACAGTACACGCACGAGTTGGAACAGGAGTTTGTGATGTAGAGGGGAATAAACATGGACATCGTTCGGCCGAAGCGTTCTTCCGTATATCGGCGCGAGAGGCGTGCCATCTCCTCAAGGTAAGGTTCGGCAGCCGGCGAAAGCAGCGCCATGAAGTCGTTCACGTCGCAGTGGCTCTTGCCCAGTGCGCGACGCACGTCTGTGGCGGTCATGCTCGCGATACGCTCCGTGGTCTCCTGCCAACTGATTTTCTTTAGTTCGTCTGAAAACATATTTTCTTGTCTTTCTTTAGTCGTTATATTTCTATGGTGAAACTCTCCATTGTGGCGAGATTCACCGTCCACAGCTTGTCAATGAGCGGACTGCCGAAACGGGCAGCCAGCATGAGAGCCTGACAAGCCTCCACACTGCCCATCACGGCAGGTGTGGTGCCGAGCACCTGTTTGCCCGGATGCGGCATTTGCAGCACCGCCTCTTCATCGGGCAACAGGGTGCGGTAGGTGGCGTGTCCTTGACAGAGCACAGCCACCTGACCCTCCATGCCGCGTATGGCGCCATAGACATAGGGCTTGTTGAGCCGCTTGCACACATCGCTCACAATGTAGCGCGTGGCGAAATTGTCCATGCCGTCCACCACCATGTCGTAGCTGCCGATGATGGTCTCCGCGTTTTCCCGGGTGAGGCGGATAGGCATAGCCTCTATTTTCACCTCGCTGTTGAGTGTCTGCAGGCGTTCCTTGGCGCAGATGGCCTTGGACTGTCCCACCTGTGCCTCGCTGTAGAGCACTTGCCGGTGAAGGTTGCTCACGCTCACCACATCGTCGTCTACCAAACCCAGTCGGCCAATGCCGGCACCCGTGAGATAGGTGGCTATGGGCGACCCAAGTCCTCCGACCCCGACAAGCAGCACGCGAGTCTTGCGGATGCGTGCCTGTCCTTCCTCGCCAATTTCTGGGAGCATGATTTGTCTGTTATACCTTTCTTCCATTTTCTATTTTAGTTTTCGCAAGTCGTGGGTGAGTCGGGCAGCGCAGAAGTCGGGACCGCACATGGTGCAATATTCCCCTTCGGTGTGACCAGCCTCTTCGAAGTATTGCAGGGCACGGTCGGGGTCGAGCGACAAATGGAACTGGTCGCGCCAGCGGAACTCGAAGCGTGCCTTCGAGAGGGCATTGTCTCTCACCATGGCACCGGGATGCCCCTTGGCGAGATCGGCAGCATGGGCGGCAATCTTGTAGGTCACCACACCCGTGCGCACATCCTCCTTGTTGGGCAGTGCAAGGTGTTCCTTGGGTGTCACGTAGCAGAGCATGGCTGTGCCCAGCCAGGCTATCTGTGCGCCACCGATAGCCGAGGTGATGTGGTCGTAGCCGGGAGCAATGTCGGTGACGAGGGGACCGAGCGTGTAGAAAGGCGCCTCGTGGCAATGGTCGAGCTGTCGCTCCATGTTCTCCTTGATTTTCTGCAAGGGCACGTGTCCCGGACCTTCGATGAATGCCTGCACGTTCTTGTCCCAGGCACGGGTGACAAGTTCGCCCATAGTGTCGAGTTCGGCAAACTGTGCAGCGTCGTTGGCGTCGGCTATGCAGCCGGGACGCAGGCCGTCGCCGAGCGAGAGAGCCACATCATATTTGGCCACGATGTCGCAGATGTCGTCGAAATGTTCATACAGGAAACTCTCCTGGTCTTTCACCAGGCACCACTTGCTCATGATGCTGCCGCCTCGGCTCACTATGCCGCAGAGTCTGCTGTCGGCCAGATGTACGTTGTGGCGGCGTATGCCGGCGTGTATGGTGAAGTAGTCCACGCCCTGTTCGCACTGCTCGATGAGCGTGTCGCGGTATACTTCCCACGACAGGTCTTCCACCTTACCCTTCACTTTCTCCAGTGCCTGGTAGATGGGCACGGTGCCCACCGGTACGGGACAGTTGCGCAGAATCCACTCTCGGGTCTCGTGTATGTTGTTGCCCGTTGAGAGGTCCATGAGGGTATCGCCTCCCCATTTGCACGACCATATTGCCTTATCCACCTCTTCTTCAATGCTCGAGGTAGTGGCAGAGTTGCCTATGTTGGTGTTTATTTTCACCAGGAAGTTGCGCCCGATAATCATGGGCTCGCTCTCGGGATGATTCACGTTGGCAGGCAGCACGGCGCGACCTCGCGCTATTTCCTGGCGCACAAACTCGGGTGTGATGTGTGTCTTGATGCCCAGCTCTTCGCAGTTCATGTTCTCGCGTATGGCCACATATTCCATTTCGGGAGTGATAATGCCTGCCTTGGCGTAAGCCATCTGGGTGATGCCGCCCTCGCAATGGGGGCGCTTCTCTATCCAGGAGCGGCGCATGGGTGGCAGTCCTTTGTGGAGGTCCACCTTGTAGTTGGGGTCTGTGTAGGGGCCACTCGTGTCGTAGATGTAGACAGGAGCGTTGGGTTGCATGTGGGGAATACCCTTTTCGTCGCGGGTAACGGTAGGGGTGAGGTTCACTTTGGTCATTCCCACGCGAATGTCGGGATATATCTTTCCCTGCATATACGCCTTTTCTCTCTTGGCGTAGGCTTTGTTGTCGTTTGGCATGTCTGTTGTCGGTTGGGAGTGGACGCGGCGGTCGGTGAGAAGCCTGGCAACGTGTTTCTTCCGCTGTCTTGGCTCACAGTAGGCACGCAGCCCACTCGGAATGAATCAATTAATGTCTGTATTAACTAAGGAACTCTGTGAGTGGTGAACTGGCTTCGGCGGCGTCGCACACGGCACCCAGTCCTGCCTCAAAGGCACGTCGGCCACATATCACGGCTTCCTTGAAAGCCTTGGCCATTTCCACTGGGTCGCCAGCCACGGCGATGGCTGTGTTGACGAGACAGGCGTCGGCACCCATTTCCATGGCTTCTGCCGCATGGCTTGGCGCGCCAATGCCTGCATCCACCACCACGGGCACTGTGGCTTGCTCAATAATTATCTGGAGGAAATCTTTCATGCGCAGTCCCTTGTTGGTGCCGATAGGTGCTGCGAGGGGCATTACTGTGGCAGCTCCAGCCTCTTCAAGGTGCTTGCAGAGTGTGGGGTCGGCCTGGCAGTAGGGCAGCACCACGAATCCCATCTTCACCAGTTGCTCGGTAGCCTTCAGTGTCTCTATCGAGTCTGGCAGGAGGTAGCGTGGGTCGGGATGAATTTCCAGCTTGAGCCAGTTGGTGCCGAATGCCTCGCGTGACATTTGGGCGGCAAACACGGCTTCTTCGGCATTGCGAACGCCACTGGTGTTGGGGAGCAGTTGGATATTGGGAGCTTGCGTGATGTGTGTCAGCAGGTCGTCGTTGGCATCATTCAGCTCGATGCGTTTCATGGCTACAGTCACCATTTCCGTTTCCGAAGCCTTGATGGCCTGAGCCATTAGTGTGTTGTTGTTGAATTTTCCTGTACCCAGGAACAGGCGTGAATTGAACTCGCGGCCTGCGATTGTCAGCTTTTCCATAAAACTTGTGTTAACTTGTTAGTTGTTAATTGTTACTTGTTGTCTGTAATGTGACATTCCTCCATCAGTGCCAGCAAGTGGCGGGTCATATCCACAGGCAGGTCGTCATTCATGATGGCACCGCTCAGTGCGATGCCGTCAATGCCTGTCTGCATGAGTTGCGGAATGTCGTCGAGTGTGATGCCTCCGATGGCTATCAGGGGCAGACGGATGTCTTCTTTCTTCATCTGTGCGATTATGCGACGGTAGCCGTCTAGTCCTAAAACGGACGAAAGCTTTTCCTTGGTGGTGGTGAAGCGGAAGGGACCACAGCCTATATAGTCGGCCCCATTGTGGGCATGGGCTCGCACGTCGTCAATGGTGTTGGCAGTGCCGCCGATGATGAATGAGGTTCCGAGAATTTGGCGGGCTTGGTCAATGGGCATGTCATTCTTGCCCAGGTGCACGCCGTCGGCTCTCAGTTCTCGAACCAGTTGCACCCTGTCATCGATGATGAACGTGGCGCCCTTTTCGCGGCACATCTGTTGCACTTCCAAGGCCACGGGCCGCACCTCGTCGTCCGTGGCTCCCTTCATGCGCAGCTGTATCCATCTGCATCCGCCTTCGAGTGCCATGCGGCATCCGTCGGCATAGCCTAAGCGACTGTTGTGGTGGGAAATGAATTGGAGTGTCATCGTCTTTCTATCCGCCGCAGACGGCTTTGATGATCAGAATGTTATCGCCTTCACTCACGGTAGTCTTGTCCCAATCCGTGCGGGGCACCATGTGGTTGTTCACTGCCACGGCTACGCCTTTTTCGGGCAGTGACAGTTCGGCTGCCAAACTGAGGAGTTGCTGCGACTCTACTTCGGTTGGCTTGTTGTTGATGTTCACTTTCATAGTCTTTTCGCTTTGCTGTTAAGTTGTTAAACAATGTGTAGCAACTTGTCCTGAAGCGTTTGTCCGAACGAAAGCATCTCTTCTTGAAACGAGTGAAGCCCCTATTCCTTCTGCCTTTTAATAAAAGGTATGAAACGGAATAGGGGCTTCCTTGAAGAATATTGAAGATCTATCATTTCCCTGCGTCAGCATTACCTGCATCAGGTGATATGGGTATCATCTCAGCCGAATCGTCATCAGCACCCCGTGATAAGTTGTTCTTTCCAACTGCAAAATAACAAAGAATAATCCACTTGTGCAAGTTTTATGCCGAAAACTTTAGCGTTTCCGCCGATTGCCGGCGTAAGCTTTGGTCTATCCTTTAGGATGCTGTGAGCCATTTCGCAGGCGCTACAATTCTATCTTTCCGCACATGGAGGCAAACTGACACGTGGCGCATCTGTCTACGTCCGGAGTGGGTTCGAAGCCGATAGTAGGCTCAAAGATTTCTTCCAGCAAATGCTTGAGAGATGCTTGGTAGTCTTGGACGTAGTCGGCTATGTCGTAGATGGGGTCTTTGCCGAACTTGAGCGTCGGGTCGTAGTCCTTGCTTCCTGCATGCTGGATGAAGAGCAAGGCGGGCGATACTGCATAGTGGCCGGGATTCTCTTCTGCCGATTGGCGCACAATAGTGCTGTAGAGCATGGCTTGCAGATAGTAGTTGCTGTGCTTCGGAATGTAGAGTGGGTCGAACACACACTCCGGTGATTTCAGCGGAGTCAGGTCGCCTGCCGATGTCTTGTAGTCGATGACACGCAGTCGGGGCATGGCATGTTGGCTGTCTACCTCGTCGAGACGGTCTATGGTTCCGCCTATGTTCACGGTGCGGGGGCCTGCCGACGTCATGATTTCCATCTGGGTGGTTACCTTGTATTCCAGTCCCCGGATGGTGAAGGGGGCCAGGCGGGCGTCTATGCGGAGCAGCTGCACCAGGTATTGCAGAATCACCTCGCGGTTGAGAAGTTGGAGTCCGTTGTATTCAGGCCTGTATTTGCTGCCGGGTTTCAGCTGGAACAGGCACTCTTCAAAGGCTCTGTCCACTATGGGCAGCAGCTGTTCCGGATGTTGGAGGTAGGGCGTGATGTCTGCTTCATGCAGTGTGTTCCTGCTCCGTTGTGTGTAGAATATTTCCGCTGCCTTGTGGAATATGTTGCCGAACATTCGGCTGTCAATCGTTTCCGCATCCGTCTGGTCTGGTTCTCGGAGTTGGCATACATAGGTGTAGAAGAAACTGATTGGGCAGCGCAGATAGGTGTTGATGGCTGTCGGCGAGAGGGTGCTGTCGCGCCCCATGGCGTCGAGTCGTTTCATCACCAGTTCGTCCTTTTCTATTTTCGTGAACAGTTGCTTGCCTGTTTGCTGTCCTGCCTGCAGCGACAGTTTGCTCACCTTGTGGTTGCCCTCTACGAGTTGCTGGAGCATGAAGCGGCTCATTTCGCCCTTATTGGTGCCTTCCGTGCTGGAGTTGTAGCAGATGGTCACGTCGGTGGCGCGCTGAAGGAGTGAGTGGAAGTAGTAACTGTAGATGGCTACCTTGTTTTCTACGGTGGTGAGTCCGTAGGCCTTGCGGATGGCATGGGGGATGAACGACGAGTCGTTGACGCCCTTCGGCATGTTCCCCTCGTTGCACGAAAGCAGGAGCACATGGTCGAAGTCGAGGTTGCGGGTCTCGAGTACGCCCATCATCTGCAGCCCTATGGCCGGTTCACCATGGAAGGGAATGGTGGTCGACTCTATCACTTGCACCAGCAAGCGGGTGAACGTGTTGACTGTTACATTGAGTTCGCCGTTGGCGAAGAGGTCGGCAAAGGGAGTGAGAAGCGTGTACATGCGGAACACGGATTCCTGGAAAAGCGGGTCGTTGGAGTCGGCTCCGCCACGTGCCACGGCCGAGAGAATAAGTTGGAGGGCGGTGGTGAGTGATTGCAGGTCGTTGACGTCGACAGGGTTGAAGAGCAACTTCATGCCTTCACTCGCAATCATCTCTTCTTCAGAAGGATAGTATTTATGCTCTTCGTTGAGTTTCTGCATCACTTCCTGTGCCTCTGGACATACGAATCGGGCATAGGGATGGCGCAGCAGATGGTTGACGAAATAGAGCAGATAGCGGTGACGTTCGGGTTGATGACCCATGGTGTGGAGGGTGAGATACTGCCTGACCAGTGAAGTGACAGGCGTATGTGCCAGTGGGTAGCCGAGCGTGACGTTGAGTTCTTTCACCTGTTCGGGAATGCAATGTATGGCTGTCTTGAGGAGCGACTCGTCGCAGAGCACAATGGCAGTGCGGTTGCCGTCGCCGATGCGGTTGCCTTGCTGTAGCCATTCGCTGATGTAGCGTGCCTGGCTGGCCTCTGTGGTGGCCGACACGTAGGTGACATTCTTGGGCTTTGACATTTGCCCGAAGATGTCCGTGTTGTCCGTGTTGAGCTCATTGGGGAAGTCTGCCAGATATTGCGCTATGTAGCGTCCCGCCTCGCCAGTCTCGCTGTGCTTGCCGTCCCGGGGCATGTAGGAGTAGTCGAAATCCCAGTAGAAGTGGGCCTTGCCTTGCTTGCGGATGCTGCTGAACAGCACCTGTTCCACGCGCTGCAGCATGTTGAATCCCACGAAAACATAGGTCTGGTACTTGAAGTCCACGTCTTTTGCCTCTGCCACCTCGCGGTAGAGGTTGCCCTCGTAGGCAAGTCCCTGTTGGGCGAGTTGACTGTTGAAGCGGTGGTAGATGTCGGCAAAGTGGCACCACAACTGGAGAAAACGCTGCTTGAGTTGGCTGTCCTTGTCGTCGAGCACGCAGTGGAAGAAGTGTTCCACGAGTTCTTTCTGTTCTGCAGAAAGGTAGCTCACGTCGTCGAGGGCGTGAATGTCGCGCAGGTTGGCGAACACCCGGTCAGCATCCGCCATGTTCTTGTCGATGTCGTCGAAGTCGGCCAGGAGCAACTGTCCCCAACCATAGAACTTGTCGAGCGTCTCGTCCATGCCCGTCTCAGCCACGAATGCCTTGTGGAGTTCGCAGATGAGCTTGAGTGGGTTGGCCACGGTACGCTTGCTGTGCTGCCGGAATAGGTCGCTGATGGTGATGTAGTGGGGGCTCCAAACAGGTCTGTCGCTCAGCCGTGCCAGGTGCTGGTTGAGGAAGAGAGAGGCGCGTTTGTTGGGGAATACCACTGCCACGTGGGCAAGGTTCTCGCCGTATTTGTCTATCAAGTCTTGTGCTACGTGTTCAAGAAATGTTTGCATAGGTGTCGTTGTGTTTCAGTTTTGTTGTTTGGGGAAGGATGGTTGTTCTTGCAGCCGTTTGCGACTGGCTACTGGTTACCGGAGGTTTACTTTCTCCAGCCGGTTGTCCTTGACGTACCAGAGCATGCCGCTCACGTTGGGATAGTTCATGCTCTGGAGCAGTTGCATGTAGCCTTTCACTTGCTCGGCATGCTCCGGACGCGGGTGACCGAACTTGAAGTCTACCACGCGAGTCTCCTTGTCGTTGCTCACCACTCGGTCGGGTCTGTATTCTGTGGTGCGCCCTTGGCTGTTGGTGGTGAGAATGGTACACTCGTTGAATACGTTCCATTCGGGAGCGAAGAGTTCCGCCACTTCCGGATTTTTTAGGCCTTGCTCAATGGCTTGCTTCACGTCTTGCGGAGTGATGCCCACGCCGTAGAGGGTGCCTTCCTCCTTGAGTTCCGCCAATACCCGGGGCAGGTCGTCGAGCGTCTCGATGCGTGAGAAGATGGCGTGGAGCACGTTGCCCAGCTGTATGTAGTGACTGCGGCTGGTCATGTCGTCCTCTTCTTCTTCGTTTTGTGTGAAGGCTTTACTCTTGTTGCTTTGCCTGAACTCCACCGGTACTGCGTGGGTCGACACTTGCAGGTGATGGTCTTCGGAAGGCTGTAGAAACACGTTGTCGGTGTGTTTCTGCTCCTTCTCCTCCGCCACATGCAGCTGTCCGTAGCTGAAGTGAAAGCCTATGACTTCTCCTTCCTCGTCGGTGGCTTCTTCCCAAAGGGCGCCGTCGAGTTCGTCCGACAGCTGTGGAAGCACGTTTTCGAGCAGGAGGCTTCGCTTGTTGCGCTCGCCCAGACTGCCCACGACGAAGAGGTTGTGGCCAGCGCGGGTGAATGCCACATAGAGCAGGTTGAGGTTGTCCACCATGTTCTGAAGCCTTTCGTGGGCGTAGTCGGCTTCGTAGATGGAGTCGGCGAGGCGCGAGCTGTAGTTCACGGGCACGATGGGCAGTTGGTTGAAGGGGGCTTCCTTGGGCTTGCACCATAGTATATAGTTGTAGAGTTCGAGTCTCCAATCACAGAAGGCGAGGATTACGTTGTCGAACTCCAGGCCCTTGCTCTTGTGCACCGAGACGATGCGTATGCCGTCTGCCACGTCGCTCTGTATGGTTTTGTTGGCGTAGTCCTGGTCCCAGAGGGTGAGAAAGGTGCTTATGTCGGCCACGTTGTCCGACAGATAGTCGGCCACCAGGTCGTAGAAGGCGCAGATGAAGGCACTCTGTTCGGCAATGCGGTCAAGGCGGAAGAGCTGGTAGATGCGGTCCACCATGTCGGCAAAGGGCAGCGTGGTGAGCGTCTCGCGCTCTTTCACAAAGTCGGAAGGCAGGAGCGTGTCAAGGTCTTGGTCGTCGGCAAAGCACTCCGCGTCGCTGAGATTGTCGCCTCCAATGGCTTGCCAGTACTTCACAAGGGTGGCTTTAGTGAGGCGATCGTCGGGCATGACGAGGGTGCGCAGGGCACTGATGATGAGGCGTACGGCCTGTGAGGAGCCGAGTCTGAACGCCTCGTCCGACACGATGGTCACCTCGGGCATACGCATGGCGAGCCATTCAGCAATGAGTGGGATGTGCTTGTTCGCTCTCACGAGAATGGCTATCTGGTTCTGCTTGACACCCTTGTCGAGCAGTTCACGGATGATGTCCTCCACGCTCTTGCAGACGGATGCCGGCGACTTGTCTTCCAGGAGCATGGCGTCGACCAGTCCTACAGGCCTGTCGGCATTCGGAAGCTGCTGTTCCACGTCGGCATAAGCCTTGGTTATCTGACTGCTTTCCTCGTTGCCCTCGTTGTCGAGATTCCTGGCTTCCAGTTGTGCAGCGAGGGTGAAGAAGGCGTTGTTGAACTTCACGACCGACTGGCTCGAGCGGTAATTGGTTTGGAGCGAAGTGATGTGGAGTTGACGGTCGGGCTGCGGAAACTGCTGTTCGATGTTGTTGAGCAGCTGCCAGTCGCCCGACCGCCAGCGGTAGATGCTCTGTTTCACGTCGCCCACGATGAGTGAGCCTTGTTCTTCATGGCTCATGCACTCGTCGAGGAGCACCTTGAAGTTCTGCCACTGCACGGTACTTGTGTCCTGAAACTCGTCTATCATGATGTGCTCCAGCCGTGAGCCAATCTTTTCATATATAAAAGGTGAGTCGCCTGTTCCAGCTATAAGCTGGTGGAGCAGGCTCTGGGTGTCGCTGAGCAGGAAGCGGTTGTTGTCGGCGTTGATTTGCGCTATGCGTGTGCTGATGGCCTTGAGCAGACGCAGCTGGTTGATGTTTTTCAGGGTGATGTCTGCCGAGATGTATTGTCTGTAGAGCTTCTTCCGCAGCCGTTCGCCGTTGGCAAGTTGCTGGCAGAGTTCGGGTGCCAAGTTGGCCACCAGCTCCTTGATGTCGCTGGTGTTTGATTTCTTCACCCACTTGTTGGGGTCTTCCATAGCTTCCGCCACACGGGTGCCTGTAGCCGACTTGGGGTTGAGGTCGCCGTTGTAGAGCTTGGCGAAGTAACCGGCAGGTCCGGAGGCGCCATATGGGAAGTCGCTCACTTCGAGTCCCTCGCATCTGATGGTCTCGAGAAAAGTCTCGCCGATGAGCTTGATGCCGTCTTCCGCATTGCTCTTGACCTTGTGCAGCGTGTCGTACAGCTGCTTGAAGAATCCCGGCTGTTCCAGTGCAGCCTCGGTCTCCTTCCGGTTCTCCTTGTAGATATCCTTGAAGATGTTGCGTCCGAAACTCTTGATGGCGCCTATCACGTTCCACGATCGGTCCTCGCGAATGTTCTCCATCACATATTCCTTTATCCACTGCAGGATGGGCGATGAGCTGTCCAGACTCTCCACAAGTTCGTCTACCGCCTGTTCTTCTACCTGGGTGTCGTTGAGCCCGATGCGGAGATTGGGCGTGAGGTCGAGTTCGCGGGCCAGATTGCGCATCACACTTTGGAAGAACGTGTCGATGGTCTGCACGCGGAAGTAGTTGTAGTTGTGGAGCAGCAGTGTGAGGGCGAGCCGTGCTTGCCGGCGCACCTGTTCGTGTCCAAGGCCGAGGTCGCGCATCACGATGTCGGCATAGGCGCGCGAGTCGGGCAGGTCTTCGGCTATGCCGTAGAGTTGCGAGAGTATGCGGGTCTTCATTTCCTCGGTGGCCTTGTTGGTGAAGGTCACGGCGAGAATGGAACCGTATCCGTAAGGGTTGGCTATCAGTTGTTTGATGTACTCCACGGCAAGCGTAAATGTCTTGCCGCTTCCGGCACTTGCCTTGTATACGGTCAGTGGTTTTTGCATTATTCTTTGGTTTATGTTAGTATTGAGGTTACCATTTTGAGAAGAGTTCGAAGCCCATCTTGAACCCGAACCCGTCGAAGTGGGTATTGCGCATGGCGGCAAAGACGCCCATGGAGAAAAGGCGGTTGGTGAATCCGTAGCCGTATTCCATGTAGGGGTGCAGGTGGCGCACAGCGAGTGCGCTGCAATAGATGCGCTCGCTCTCCACAAGACGCCCCACACCGGGTAGCCACGACAGGAGCATGAGGGGCGACTCGTAGGTCATGTTGGCCCGGATGTAGTAGTCGGACGCATTATACCAGTTACTGTTGAGCAATTCGAATCCGCCCGACCAGTCGTCGTTCCATCCTCCGGGTATGTTGTTGTCGCGGAAGTTGGAGTAGTCGAGGAAATACTGCTTGTCGGCCTTCGATGTGTAGAAGCCTCCACCCAGTCGGAGCGACACGGAGCGCATGCATTTCATGCGGTGTATGTAGCTGCCGTCGAACTCCCAGCGGGTGTAGCGCGAGTCGCTGTGGACTACGCCTCGTATGCCCTGTTCGTAGTCGATGGTGAAGATGGGACCACGATAGTACCAGGGGCGCACCTGTAGTTCAACGAAAGGCGCGAAACTATTGTATCTCAGTGGCTTGCCGGCAGCCAGGAACGATTCTTTGTTGACGGCTGTTCGGCGATAGAAGATGAACCCCGTCTTGAGTCCGAAGCGCCGGGTGATGTCAATGCAGTTGAGGAAACGCAGGTGTCCCTGCTTGAAGTAGTCCAGGTGCATGGCATCCCAGTCGATGGTGTCGTTGCGCTCTGCCTTCACTTGTTCGAGCACTTTTGAGTTGGTGATGCGGTTGCCGTTGCCCAGTTCTGCCTCCACGTAGCCGTTGTGGCGCACGTCGTAGTTCCATCTGAAGGGCAGGCTGTAGTAGAACTGCTTGAGCTTGAACGAGTAGCCGCCCTTGAATCTGAGCGACAGGGCATTGTTGTCGTTGAAGAGATAACTGCCGCGCACGTCAAACTTGTAGGTCAGTCCACGTCGCTTGCTGAAGCCCAGGTAGAGCGGGTTCATGATGGGCGAGATGCGGAAAGAGCCCTGGTTGTTCTTGCCGAAGTTCTGCTTCACACGGTCCACCAGGTTCTTGCCCACCAGATCCCAGAGTATGGCTTTGGTCTTGCTCTTCCGTTTGGGCGCGCCCGACGCCATGGCCGCCAGCGAGTCGTGGCGGGCGTAGATGGAAAGGTCTATGGAGTCGAGCGGTTCGGGACGCATGCACTCCATCTGCTTGCGCGGCGAGAGCGAGTCGGGTGGGGTGATGGCATCGCCCTTGGCGCATACCACCGAACGCATACGGCAGCGCACCTTGTTGCCCAGATAGCAGAAGGTGGTGACCACCTCACAGGTGTGTGGCAGCAGACTGCCTATTCCTTCCTTTCCCATTTCCACGTTGAGCTGGAAGCGCATCATGTCGTATTCGCCTTTCATCTCACCGTTGAGTATTCTTCCTGTAGTATAGTCAATCGTGGCAAATCCGCTTACTGTCTGTGTGTTACGTCTTTTTGGCCGAAACGATACCACAGCCTTGTTGCCGGGCAGCAGACTGGTGCGGTAGCGATAGAAATGACGGTTGTGGCGGTTGAACGGCGAGAGCAGGTTGCGGTGGACGATGGTGGTGCCGTAGACATCGGGCGTAAGATACTGTAGCAGGGTGGCAAACACGGTTTTGTTGCGTGGCATGGTGCCTGTGGAGGTGAGCGTTCGCGACGGATGGTTGTCCATGGATTGGAAGTCCATTTCGTTTATGCTTTCGGCAATAAATTCCCGTTCCTTGCCACGTGCCACGAGATATAGGTCGGGCACAGTCATCAGTAGCGGGTTCTTCTTGTCTATGTGGAAGCGCAGCCGGGTGTAGATGGTAGACCGGTGGGCGCATCCAGTGGTGTCGACAGAGGCTGCGTAGGTGAACAAGCGTCGCAAGGCAACGGTGTCTGTCTTCACCTTGGCACAGACCATGAGGGGCATCATCTCCAGGCAGAAAATGATGGCGCCAAGTTGTAGATGTCTCCATGGTCTGTCCACGTGATTTGTTTTTTGATAAGAGTCCTTGCCGTCCGTCTTGTATAAGTCTTCGAGTTGCAGGCGCTAAGCCTACGAGTTGCAGGTGCTAAGTCTACGAGTTGCAGGTCGTTACTGGCAGACTAACACATCGCTACAGGCAGAGTAGCCCATCGTTAATGTCACACTAACCATCTCCTGTCCTTCGTGGAAGTCATCAGCATGCCCTTTTCCTCACATGTTTAGGCTCCGCCCTTTACTCTTGTTTTCCGGCATTGGCCTTGAGAAAAGCTTCGGCCCTTTCCAAGTCTTGGGGCGTGTCTATGCCCACGGTCTCCACGTCGGTGAGTCCCACCTTGATGCGATAGCCGTTCTGAAGCCATCTCAACTGCTCCAGACTTTCCGCCTTCTCAAGGCTCGACTGCGGCAGACGGGTCAGCTCGGCGAGCACTTCGCGACGGTAGGCATAGAGTCCGAGATGCTTGAGGAAAGGGTAGTGGAGGAGCCATTCGCCCTCTTCCACACCTCTTATGAAAGGAATGACACTCCGACTGAAGTACATGGCGCACTGTCGGTTGTCGAGTACAATCTTGGGCGAATTGGGGTTTTTCATGGCTTCCACGCTTTCAAACGGCTTGCCGAGCGTAGCTATTTGTGTGTCGGGGTCGTCGAAACAGCGGCACACCGACTCTATCTGTGACCGCTGGATGAACGGCTCGTCACCCTGCACATTGACAATCACGTCTGCCTGGCAACCGAGTTTCTCCACGGCCTCCTCTATTCTGTCAGTGCCGCTCTTGTGGTCCGTGCGTGTCATCACCGCCTTGCCGCCGAAGCCTTCCACCGTCTGGAAGATGCGTTCGTCGTCGGTGGCCACGTAGGCATCGTCGAGTACGGCCGACACCTGTTCATACACGCGCTGGATGACGGGCTTTCCGCCCAACAAGGCCAGAGGCTTTCCCGGAAAGCGAGACGAGGCATATCTGGCTGGTATAATACCTGTAAATTTCATAATTTCTGTCGTTAATCACCGCAAAATTAATGAATATCTTGGAAAATAGCTAAAAAAACGTGGTTGAATGTAAACAATATCGGAATAAATTATTACTTTTGGGGGTGAAATTAGAAAAACAGAATCGAAACGTGAACAACAACTTAATATTATTCCTCCTTCTTCTCTTTCCATCGGCATCCTTCGCCCAGAAGATCACACTCGGCTCCTGTACCACGCGCGACAACGGTCAGTACAAGGGCGAGATGGTGTGCGGCAAACCTCATGGCAAGGGACAAACGGTCTTCAAGAACGGCGACGTGTATGAAGGCGAATACGTGAAAGGCAAGCGCCAAGGCTTTGGCGTCTACACATTCTCCGACGGCGAAAAGTATGAAGGACAGTGGTTCCAGGACCAGCAGCACGGAAAAGGCACCTACTACTTTGCCAACAACAACAAGTATGTGGGTCTGTGGTTCCGCGACTATCAGCAGGGCCACGGCGTCATGTACTACTACAACGGAGACAAGTATGAGGGCGACTGGTTTCAAGACCACCGCAACGGACACGGCAAGTACACCTTTGCCGGCGGCGCCTATTATAACGGCCTTTGGCTCAACGACAAGAAAGAAGGCAAGGGCGTGTTCGATTGGGGCGACGGCACCACCTACGACGGCATGTGGAAGGACAACCAGCGGTCGGGCAAAGGCGTGAACCGCTATGCCGACGGCGATGTCTACACCGGCGAATGGCTCAACGACATACAGAACGGCAAGGGCATCTACAAGTTCCAGAACGGCGATGTGTATGAAGGCGACTACGTGCAGGGCGAACGTACCGGCATGGGCATATTCCGCTATCAGAACGGCGACAGATACACAGGCCACTTCAGCGAAGGCGACAAAGAGGGACATGGCACCCTGCAGTGGAAGAACGGCGACGTGTATGACGGCGACTGGAAGGGCGACACTCAGAATGGCCACGGCAAGCTCACCAAGAAAAACGGCGACGTATACGATGGGCAGTTCAAGAACGGAGTGCTCGACGGAGAAGTCATCATCCACTTTGCCGACGGCTCCAAGTTCAAGGGCACCTATCGGGCAGGCAAGCGCAACGGTGCTGCCATAGAGGAATCGAAAGACGGAGTGCGCTTTGAAGGCAACTATGTGGACGACCAGCGCGACGGCAAGTTCGTGGAAAAAGACCGCAACGGACAGATTACGGCTCGCGGCACCTACAACATGGGCTACCGACAGGAATGACAACAACAAACTAATCCATAAAAAAACTACAAAAAAATGATTATCGACACAATTGAAAATCTCAAGAAGTACGAGAGTGTGAACCCTCTTTTTAAAGAGGTAGTGAAGTTTATCAGCGAAAACGACCTCAACAGCCTTGAGGCCGGCAAGCACTATATCGTTGACAAGGACCTCTTTGTCAACATCACTGATGCCAAGGGACGCGCCAAGGAAGCTGCCACCATCGAGACACACAAGAACATGATCGACATCCAGATTCCGCTCGACGGCAACGAGACCTTCGGCTATACGCCCACAGAGGACCTGCCCGAACTCGAATACAACGCCGAGAAAGACATCACCAAGTATGGCGACCTCATGGCACAGAGCTACATCACCTGCCGTCCCGGCATGATGGCTATCTTCTTCCCACAGGACGGTCACGCTCCCTGCATCTCTGACAAGGAGACCATCCACAAGGCTATCTTCAAGGTGAAGGTTTGCTAAATCACTACGGACGGACAGGCTTGAAACGACAGCGGTTTGGTCTGCATCTCATGTGGACAGACCGGCCTTTCATAGCCTGTCCGCCTTCTTTCATCCCGTGATCCTTATTTCCTAATTAGTACTGATGCGATAAAATCGCATGGTTATTAAAATTC
>ULUS01032207.1_pt1 | contig 61129 bp, 46 predicted proteins | sample 1958761 | NCBI WGS metagenome assembly ULUS01 (sample SAMEA4835767, study PRJEB28245) | human gut metagenome | biome: gut microbiome; material: fecal sample | place: Denmark | collected 2008
ACTACAACGCCCACAGCATCGCCATCTGCTATGAGGGCGGACTTGATGCAAACGGCAAACCTGCCGACACCCGTACCGAGGCACAAAACATCACCCTGGAGGAACTCCTCAAGAGCCTCTGCACCGACTATCCTGACGCCGAGATCCTCGGCCATCGTGACCTCCCTGGCGTGCGCAAGGAATGCCCTTGCTTCGATACCAAGAAATGGCTCGAAGACATCAAATTCCATATCTAACAACACTCTAAGCTTCGGAATGCTTCCCTAAGAAGGCTTCCGAAGCTTTGTCGTTTTAACTAACTCCCATTTTCAAGACAAGCCCCACAAATGTTGTACTAAACTTAGCAAAAAATAAAAAAACATTGCACTTATCCCAAAATAAATCATTACCTTTGCGCCAACAATCTTTTAAGACAACAATAACATGAACAATTACAAAGAAATCCAAGCTAAGGTTTTGCGAGTCGATGAAGAAGAACATAAGTTCATCCTCGAAGTTGACAACAAGATTTACAAGGTGGCTCAACTCGCCTTCCAAAGGAGGTTGCCCACACCTGAGTATCTCGACTGTCTGCTCATCTCCTCGCACGTGGGCAAAGTTTTCATCAGCCAAAACATTGAGCGCCTGATGAGACAACACTACCAAGAAAATGATGAGGTCATCTTCAAAATCAAACTCACACTGGGGGAATACTACCAGCTGGAGGACGAGTTCGGATTCACCGCCATGCTCAAGCGTGACACCGTCATCAACTCCGCCCTCACCCCTATGGTGAAATGCCGTGTGATGAAATTCAGGCAGCGATTTATGGAAGTGATGCTCGTGGAGGTCATGGGAGCCGACAAGTCGGAATTCTCACTCACCGAGAAAGACTTCAGCAATATCATCGGTCCGGAGGAATGGAACAACCAGGATTTCCACAACCTCATGCTCGGCGACACCGCCAAAGACCTCTTCGACATCGAGTGCCACCGATGGATCTCCAATCTCTCCTCCCACCTCTCACAAGAAGAACTACAGGAAAAACTGCAACACATACGCACCCTCTGTCTCGAAACCCTGCAAGGTTCACAACTATTGCCTCGCTGCAAGGAAGCTGAGCGCACCTTGTTGGAACAACGATTCACCGAGGTCATCGAACTACTTACTTACTACATCCAAGCCATCGACATTCTGCGCGACGGCAAGGCGGAGAAAACCATCCGTGACATTCTTTCCACCCTCTCCTCTTGCGCCTACATCTACCACCCAAGAAAGCAGTTCTGCATCATGCAGTGCATCTTCATGCTCGACTTCTCCATCATGGAAAGCCTGATCACCCTCATCCTCGACACACTCAGAAGTCAAGAGGTATATCTTTGGATCAGAAAACCATTCCAGATGCAATGGCTCAAACTGTTGCAAACCTACATAGAGAACATCTACGCACAGACCGACCGACTCTCCAGCGACCTACAGACCAAGGAGAGCATGATACAGGTGCTCGTGACGGAGCTGATTCTCAGCAAGCACACCAACCAAAACTTTTTCGACACCTCGCTCAACCAAGCCCTTCTCTATCGCCTGGTCAGCATCATGAACGTGAGCGACCCTAACAAGACGCTCCAGAGGTCGTTCCTCTCGCTCTTCACAAGCACCGAGTTTGACGCAGCCCTCCCTTTCAACAGCGACGATGCCTTCATCCTCGCCAACATGCTCTGCTCTCAGGAGAACAACGAGCAGGTGGAGAACTTCGACAACGCCAAGTACGAGAACGAGCAAGCCGTGCTCTCCATCACCGAGCAAGTGATCTCCATACAGCCGAAGAACCTGGACAAGGAGAACCTCTACCTGCCGCTGTCGTCCAGAATGGGACTGTGGCACGGTCTGTCGGTGAAGCTCGACGAGAAGCCACCACTCAACCTGCGTGGCAAGGTGGGCACCACCATCGAGCACTACAAGGCTTTGTGGGCATATATCAACAAGTCGCTCTTCTCGACCAAGAGAAAGGCAGCCAAGAAGCAAAACCGCAAGTTGGACATCGACGACGATACCGACATCATCGTCACCAAGCAGTTGGCTGGCAACCTGGTGTTCGAGTGCCAGATCGTAGAGGAAGGCGTGGAAGGCATGGGCACCCTCGACTGCATCAGCGACGTGGTACCTTACTATCCTGGTGAAATCAACCTGCATACCTTCCAGTACCAGAACATGCCGCTCCTGCTGCATGCCTACGTGAAGGACATCAATCCCGATGGCAGCTACGTGTTTGCCATGAGAGACATGATCACCGAGTACATCGACGACGTGAGAATCAACGACCTCTTCTACAACTCCCGTCTCACCTGTGTGCTCAACAACCGCAACGACTTCATCAACCGTGTGCCAGCCATCAGCAACGAGGGATTCTCCGTGAGCGTTGCGCCAGCACCGGGCATGAGCGTGGACGACCTGAAGAAAGGTATGATCGTGGAGGTCGACAACATCTCGGAGGGACCCAACGGATACCTGAACGGCAGCTTCCTGAGAGAGTCGCCAGAGAGCCGATTCAACACTAGCGAGGCATTCCACCAGTTGATGCTGGGCTATGCCAACCACGAGGTATATAATCCGGAGAAAGACAAGGACGAACTGGAGAACGTACGCTTGATAGACCAAGCACACGTAGGCGAGTTGATGGCGATTATCGACACCAAGGCGACCCTGGAGGAAGACAACGTGAAATCGTACAACTACCTCAATTTCTGCCGCTTGCTCGCCATCCTGCTGGAGAACAAGGAGCGCATCGCCTACTATGACAACCGCCTTGCCCTCCTGGAGATACTCAACGACTTCGCCCTCTTCGACAAGGTAGATACCAGCAAGATAGAGCACATCGCCGACACCGAGCCAGAGCTATTCGAGCGCAACGCCATGCTGCGCCACGACTTCATGCAACTGCGCATCATCGGTTGCCTCGACAGCGAGGAGCACTACGAGGAACTCTACAGATGGAGTTCCTGCAATGAGGACCCTCAGCTGCAACAACTCGCATCGCTCGTGCTCTCCCACAACTTCGTCAAGAAGTCGGGACTGCTCTCGCAGGCTGGCGACATCCTAGACAAGATACGTGCGCTGCTCAAGCTCCACAAGTCTTCATCCAACAAGAAGAACTATGGCAAGGAAGACTTCCACACCGAGTTTAAGACCTCCATCATCTATCCTGAGAACTCGATGAAGGTGGATGTGGAAGCACAGACCGTCAAGATTATGCAGGAGATATGCGCCTTCCTCAACGCCGAGGGTGGACACCTGTACCTGGGTGTATCAGACATCGGCTACGAGATGGGCGTGGAAGAAGACCTCAAGAACCCACTCTTCAAGGGTTCACGAGACAAGTATGAGGTATATGTCAACAACAAGATCGTGTATTACCTCGGTCAGGAGGGAGCACACTACGTACACACCCACTTCGACGACGAGGTGAGCAATGCCGTGCTCATCATCGACATAGAGCCATGCCCTACCCCGAAAGCCGTGGGCACCATCTACTACGAGCGCATGGGAACCTCTGCACGCAAGGTGAACGACAACTACAAGGACAAGTTCCTTGCCCTCCGCAAACAATGGGCAGAGGAGCACGCGCCACGTCTGGTACAGACACAGGAGGAGATACAGGCAAGCAGTCAGACCACGGCTGCGGCAGCCAATGAGACCATAGCCGAGGAGAAGGTGACCACCAAGTTTGTGGAGACCGCCCCAGTCACCGATTTCATCCAGACCTCCCGTCTGCGCAACAATGCCTTGCACGACTACGAGGAAGGCTATCGCCCTCTCACAGCCGTGATCTGCCTGATGGGCACCGACGAGTACAAGGTGCTCGACGATGACGACTGGCAAGACTATCGCCTGAAGCTAGGCGTACATGAGGATGAAGAAGAAGGATGGCTCATCATGGTATATGAGAGCGGAAGAGTATGCAAGGTTTCCATCGAGGAGCTCTTGCAGAGAGAGCGTGGCAGAGTATTCAAGCGATACGCTGGCGAGCAACTCATCTATGCCACCATTGCCACCGATGCCGACTCCGTATGCGTGGGCTTCATCGATGGCAAGGGCAACCGATATGTAAGATTTGACGATGTCGTAGAGTTTGAGCACACCAAGATGCAAGCTGAGGGCACGCTCCCGATGGACGTACCTAACTCTGGTGTACACTATGTGGAAGTACTTCCTATATCACAGGTGCCAATCCTCAGAAACATCAACCGCAAGACGATCGGTTGCATCCTGAAGACCATCGAGGGCAAGAGATGTATGAAAGTACTTCCCGACTGCAAGATGAAATAAAATCAGGAGTCTTGGTGTAAGGAGACCTTGCCCACGGCAATGTCGATGATTTTCTTGCGCCGAGCTACACCTATTATATAATGTGCTTCCTTGCTACTGCAATGGAAGTACTTTTTCACCGCTTTGACGAGGGCTTCCTTCTCCACCGAAGTGACGCCCTCGGAATAAGCGCTGCGAACAGCGTTCTCGATATCCACCATCTTATACTCCACATGACGCTTGTGAAGATAAGAAAACACGACCAGTACCACGACTATTGCGAGCACTGCAAAAATAAATAATGTAACTTGGTTCATGGCATAAAAATTTAATAATCTGATGCAAAAATAACACAATTTTCCGAAAAACATCACTTTTCTTCCACTTTTTTTTGATAACTCGAAAATAATGCGTACATTTGCCCTCAGAACCATAAAAAACATAGAGAAAATGCAAGAAACCGTTAAGAAAGTTTTGAGCGGCGATTTCAATCGCAAGAAGGCACTGATGTTTTTGCTCACTGCCTTGCTCACCATTTGTGTATGGAACCTGCCCATCAGCTACTTCGGCATTGATGGACTGACCGTTGTGCAACAACGTGTCATCGCCATCTTCGTGATGGCAGTCATGCTCTGGCTCACAGAGGCGATACCGGCATGGGCTACCTCCGTAGTCATCATCTTCGTACTCCTCTTTGGCGTCTCCGACTCGGCGTTCAACATCATGCAAGGCTCCGAGGGCGAGTATGGCAACCTGCTGGAATACCAAGGTATCATGGCTTGCTTTGCCGACCCTACCATCATCCTCTTCCTGGGCGGTTTTGTCATGGCGATCGCTGCCACCAAGAGTGGTCTCGACGTGCTGATGGCAAAGACCCTGATAGCGCCTTTCGGCAAGAAGTCGGAAAACGTGCTGCTGGGATTCATGCTCATCACGGGTATTTTCTCCATGTTTATCTCCAACACCGCCACAGCGGCGATGATGCTTACCTTCCTCACCCCAGTGTTCAAGGCTCTGCCTGCCAACGGCAAGGGACGCATCGCCCTGACCATGGCGATACCTATCGGCGCCAACCTGGGCGGTATGGGTACGCCTATAGGCACCCCTCCTAACGCCTTCGCCTACAAGGTGCTGACGGCTCCTGACGGATTGAACCTCGACCTCGGCTTCGGCGAGTGGATGATGATTATGGGACCGATGGTCATCATCATGCTCATCATGGCATGGTTTATCATCCGCAAGATGTTCCCATTCTCTCAGAAGACCATCGAGCTAAACATCGAGGGCAACATCCAGTACAACTGGCGCACCTATGTGGTAGCCGGCACCTTCATCCTCACCATCCTGCTCTGGGTATTCGGCAAGAAGTACCTGGGCATCAACGCCAACACGGTAGCCATGTTGCCTATCGCCGTCTTCGCCTTCACGGGCGTGATCACCGCCGACGACCTGAAGGAAATCGACTGGGCTGTCATCTGGATGGTGGCAGGTGGCTTCGCACTCGGTCTTGCCATAAACGGCACCGGCCTGGCAGAGAACGCCGTGAATAGCATTCCTTTCGACACCTTCAACCCACTCGTCATTATGGTGGTATCCGGACTGGTATGTTTCGCACTGAGTAACTTCATCTCGAACACGGCGACCGCAGCCCTCCTCATCCCTATCCTCTCGGTGGTATGCGCAGGCATGGGCGACTCGCTCAATAGCATCGGTGGCACCTCCACCATCATCATCGGTGTGGCAGTGGCAGCCTCTTGCGCCATGTCACTCCCTATCTCCACCCCTCCTAATGCCATCGCCTACTCCACGGGTCTCATCCAGCAGACCGACATGGCGAAGGCGGGCTTGACCATCGGTGTGCTGAGCATGGTGATCGGCTATGCGGTGCTCATCTGCTTCTGCAAGATGGGTGTCTTGTAATGATTAATAAAATATAAAACCATACGACTCCACAAATTATTCATAGCAATAATTTTGTGGAGTCTTTATTTTGTATTACCTTTGCACTCGCAATATAAAATGAAGGTTACTTAAAAACCAATCTTCCTAAAAGAACAACACCAAAATGAAAAAGATCGTCATCGGCATAGACGTAGGCATCTCTACGACCAAGATCGTAGGTATCAACGAGCAAGGCATGGTCATCAGCCCTATCCGCATCAAGGCTACCGACCCTATCACCTCTCTCTATGGTGCCTTCGGAAAATATCTGCACGACAACCAAATCAGTTTGTCGGAAGTGGAGCACGTCATGCTGACGGGCGTAGGTTCGGCATACATTGACGAACCCATCTATGGGCTTCCTACCTCGAAGAGCGAGGAGTTTATCGCCGATGGACTGGGCGCCATGTATGAGAGCAAGCTAGCCAAGATGATTGTGGTGAGCATGGGAACGGGCACCTCGCTCGTGAAATGCGAGGGCGACAACATCCGACACATCGGTGGCATCGGCATCGGTGGCGGAACCTTGTCGGGTCTCAGTCGCATCATGCTCAAGACCGACGACGTGAAGCAGATCGCCAACCTAGCCAAGGAAGGCGACGTATCGAAGATCAACCTCCTCATCGGCGACATCAGCGCCAAGCCATTGCCAGGTTTGCCGATGAACGCCGTGGCTTCCCTCTTCAGCAACGCCAAGGCGAACGCCACCAGGGAGGACATCGCCAAGGGTCTCATCTGGATGGTACTCCAGTGCATCGGCTCTGCCACCATCCTCTCCTCATTGGAGTCGGGCATCAAGGACTTTGTCTTGATAGGCAACCTCACCTTGCTGCCACAATGCCATGAGGTATTCCCTGCCATGGAAAAATTGTACAACGTGAAATTCCGCATCCCAAAATACTCGGAATTTTGCACTGCCATTGGTGCCGCTCTCGACTACAAGAGAAAGAGCAAATAGGGCTAACTGCGAGAGTAGCAGATTGTTAGACTATTCTAAGAACTACACGATTATTTTTTAACATTTCGGGCGTTTTCGTCCGTAAGTCCCCATTAGACAAAGAGTTATACTTTTTTGGGAAACTCATTTTTTGTAAAGTTTTCCAAAACAAAATACCATCTATCTGATTATCAATGACTTAATATTTTTTAACAGAAGAAAAGTTGTCCAAAACTGCAAACTTTGGAATATCTTTTGTATCTTTGCAACATGAAAAATGAGGTGTTTTTTACCTCCTTTTGGCATAAAATGTTAATATTAAGCTAATTATATATCAATCATAAAAGTAAAGCTAAAATGATACAAACTGTAGTTAAGCGTGACGGACGCATCGTTGGTTTCAACGAACAGAAGATTATGGCAGCCATACGCAAAGCCATGTTACACACAGACAAGGGTGAGGACAGCACTCTTATCGAGCAAATCACCGACCACATTTCCTTCCGTGGCAAGAGCCAGATGAGCGTGGAAGCCATCCAGGATGCCATCGAGATGGAACTGATGAAGAGTGCACGCAAGGATGTAGCGCAGAAGTACATTGCTTATCGCAATCAGCGCAACATCGCCCGCAAGGCAAAGACACGCGACGTATTTATGAGCATCGTCAATGCCAAGAACAATGACATCACTCGTGAGAACGCCAACATGAACGCCGACACTCCTGCCGGCATGATGATGAAATTTGCCTCTGAAACCACCAAGCCATTCGTTGACGACTACCTCCTCAGCGAGGAAGTACGTGACGCCGTCCTACATAACTACATCCACATACACGACAAAGATTATTATCCTACCAAGAGTCTCACCTGCGTACAGCATCCTCTTGATATCATCCTCCACCACGGCTTCACCGCTGGCCATGGCTCTAGTCGTCCTGCCAAGCGCATCGAGACCGCAGCCGTACTGGCTTGTATCTCACTGGAGACCTGCCAGAACGAGATGCACGGAGGTCAGGCGATCCCTGCCTTCGATTTCTACTTGGCTCCTTACGTAAGAATGTCTTACCAAGAAGAGGTGAAGAACCTGGAGAAGTTGACCGGCGAGGACTTGAAGGACCTCTACGACGCTCCTATCGACGACTATCTGGAGAAGAGCCTCGAAGGCTTGGAGGGCAAGGCTCGCTTGGAGCAGCACGCCATCAACAAGACCGTGAACCGTGTACACCAGGCGATGGAGGCTTTCATCCACAACATGAACACCATCCACTCTCGTGGTGGCAACCAGGTGGTATTCTCTTCCATCAACTATGGTACAGATACATCTGCAGAGGGTCGTTGCATCATGCGTGAAATCTTGGAGAGCACCTATGAAGGCGTAGGAAATGGCGAGACAGCCATCTTCCCTATCCAGATATGGAAGAAGAAACGTGGCGTCAACTACTTGCCAGAGGATCGCAACTACGACCTCTACCAGTTGGCTTGCAAGGTGACAGCCCGTCGTTTCTTCCCTAACTTCCTCAACCTCGACGCTACCTTCAACCAGAACGAGAAGTGGCGTGCCGACGACCCAGAGCGTTACAAGTGGGAAATCGCCACCATGGGTTGCCGTACCCGTGTGTTCGAGGACCGTTGGGGCGAGAAGACCAGCATCGCTCGTGGTAACTTGAGCTTCTCTACCATCAACATCGTGAAGCTCGCCATCGAGTGCATGGGCATCGAGAACAAGAAGCAGCGCATCGACATGTTCTTCGCCAAGCTCGACAACATCCTCGACATCACAGCTAAGCAGCTCGACGAGCGCTTCCAGTTCCAGAAGACAGCGATGGCTAAGCAGTTCCCACTCTTGATGAAATACCTGTGGGTAGGTGCCGACAAGTTGAAGCCAGAGGAGACCATCGAGAGCGTCATCAACCATGGTACACTCGGTATCGGTTTCATCGGTTTGGCAGAGTGCCTCAAGGCGCTCATCGGCAAGCATCATGGTGAGAGCGAGGAGGCACAGGAATTGGGCTTGAAGATCATCACCTACATGCGCGACCGTGCCAACGAGTTCAGCGATCAGTATCACCACAACTACTCTATCCTCGCTACTCCAGCAGAGGGATTGAGCGGTAAGTTTACCAAGAAGGACCGCAAGGAGTTTGGTGTCATCCCTGGTGTTACCGACCGTGACTACTACACCAACTCTAACCACGTGCCAGTATATTATAAATGTACAGCATTGCAGAAGGCGAAGATCGAGGCTCCTTATCACGACTTGACTCGTGGTGGTCACATCTTCTATGTAGAGATTGATGGCGACGCTACTCACAACCCATCAGTTATCGCCAGCGTGGTAGATATGATGGATAAGTACAACATGGGCTATGGCTCTGTCAACCACAACCGCAACCGCTGCTTGGACTGCGGCTACGAGAATGCCGATACCAACTTGACCGTTTGTCCTAAGTGTGGTAGTCACCACATCGACAAGTTGCAGCGTATCACAGGTTACCTTGTAGGTACCACCGATCGTTGGAACAGTGGCAAACTTGCCGAGCTTCACGACCGTGTCACCCACATCGACACGCCTAAGAAGTAATTCTAAGTGAAGAACGAAGAGTGAAGATTCAATAGCAAAATGATAAGCGTTTTAAGCGTAGTACATGACACAATGGTGGATGGTCCGGGATTCCGCACATCCATCTATTGTGCCGGTTGTCCGAATCACTGCCCGGAGTGCCACAATCCCCAGTCGTGGGACATCAACCATGGCACGATGACCTCGACGGAGGACTTGATGAAGGAAATCATGGATGACCCCTTCGCCAATGTCACCTTCTCCGGAGGCGACCCTATGTTTCAGGCAGAAGGTTTCGCCGAGTTGGCTCGTGAGATACGCCGACAGAGCAAGAAGACCATCTGGTGCTTCACGGGCTACAAGTTTGAGAACTTGGTCAAGAATCCAGCCCAGTTGGAGTTGCTGAAGTTGATAGATGTCTTGGTGGATGGTCCGTTCGTAAAGGCTCTCGCCGACCCCGACCTCTTCTTCCGTGGCAGCAGCAACCAGCGCATCATCCACGTCAAGAAATCACTGGAAGAGGGCAAAGTGGTGGAGTTGCATCTTTCCGCCGACAATCCGAATCCGGTATTATAAATGGAACAAAGCCGCTTGTGTGTTTTTCAAGGACACGCTAGCGGCTTTTTCGTTTATAAAAAACTGCGAGAGAATGCAGCCTTACAGTTGGAAATCATTCTCCCATTTCCCCTAGTAATTGTTTCACATAATCTCTTTCCCAATCTTCTTCCTTGCGACGGAGAACGCCATAGAGCAAAAGGTCGAGGTCGAGTTTGACGATGCCTTGGGATTTTTCCTCCCTTGTTCTTCCACATTGACGTTCGATGTCTTTTAGAATATGTACGATATCCGGCTCAGGCAAGTCGGTGAAAGCGATGGCAAGGGCATTGACAAACTGAGGGGAATTCTCCATGCCTATCGGCTCCGTCCACAGAAGGCGAGAAAAGCGAACACCAGGGAAGTTTTGCGACAGCTGATTCATCGCAAAACCCACATTTTTTTTCTGCTCATGGTTGGAACCCAACACGATTATTATTTTTTTCATTGTACATTATTTTTTATGAGTACTTGTGCATCAAGTGACAACATCAGAGTGCTGAATAAGACCGTTTTTTCTTCAAAAACAAACACTTCTGCGCATAAAACGTGAAAATAAATAAATAATTACATCAAAACGAGAGAAAACAAACTATTTTTTATATTTTTGCAGTATGAATCGATTTAGAAAATACATACTAGGGTTTGCCTTCCTCTTGACCACCGCACCGATGAGTGCGCAGATGAAATGGAACCAAACCTATCAGACATACATCAACCAATACAAGGATCTCGCCATCGAGCAGATGCTTCGATACCGCATACCTGCCAGCATCACCCTGGCACAGGGACTCTTCGAGAGTGCTGCGGGAAGAAGCGACCTCGTGAGACAGGGCAACAACCACTTTGGCATCAAGTGCCATACCTCGTGGATGGGTCCGAAGCAATATCACGATGACGACGCTCGTGGGGAATGCTTCCGCGTATATAGCGATGCCAAGGAGAGCTACGAAGACCACAGCCAGTTCTTGGCTCGCCAATCTCGCTATGCCAGTCTCTTCAACCTCAGCACAAGCGACTACAAGGGTTGGGCGAGAGGTCTGAAACAGTGCGGCTATGCCACCAACCCACAGTACGCCAACAAGCTCATCCAAATCATCGAACTTTACAAGTTGCATGAGTACGACAAGGCGAAGCGATACGACAAGTTTATGGCTGAGCACAGTGGTACCGACCAACCGATCAACGCCCAAGGCTTGCTCCACCCTATCCACCTCTTCAACGACAACTACTACCTCTACGCTCGCGAGGGAGATACCTTCAAGGGCATCGGAAAAGAAGTGGGCATCAGTTGGAAGAAGCTGGCGAAGTACAACGAGCGAGACAAGAATGACATCTTGCACAAGGGTGACATCATCTATCTGAAGAAGAAACGCAAGAAGGCACCAAAGCAATACAAGAAGCGCCCTCACATCGTACAGGTAGGTGAAAGCATGTATGGCATCTCGCAGAAGTATGGCATCAGACTGAAGAACCTCTACAAGATGAATGGTCTCGACCCAGACTTCAAGATTTACCCAGGAGCTAGGTTGAGAGTGAGATAAAAAAATTATGAACATGAAGAAAAATATAAAGATAGGATTTGTAGCCTTGGCTTGGCTGTTACTGCCATGCCATACGATGGCTCAACAGTTCAACGACTATTTCGTTGACAAGACCTTACGTATCGACTACATCTTTGCAGGCAATGTGAAGCAGCAGATGATTGCAGTCGATGAACTCAATGTCATGCCTCATTGGTATGGCAAGAAGCAACGTTTGAGCGAAGTACCCGTAGAGGGAAATGGACAAATCACGGTACGTGACCACCATTCTGGCAAGGTCATCTACCGCAATTCCTTCTCTACCCTTTTCCAGGAATGGCTCAGCTATCCTGAGGCTCAAAAGAACACCCAGAGTTTCGAGAACGTCTTCCTCGTTCCGATGCCAAAGGATACGGTGGATGTCACCCTCGCCCTCTACAACAACCGAAGGGAAGTGACCACAAGCCTCACCCATCAGGTGGCTCCTACCGATATACTTATCCATCACAAGGGCGACAAGACTACACCTTACGAGACCATCCAGCAGGCTGCCGACACCGCCCGTTGCATCCACATCGCTTACGTGGCTGAAGGCTACACGGAGGCAGAGATGGGCACCTTCCTCAATGATGTGAAGGAAGCCAACGAGGCACTCTTTGCCCATGAGCCATTCAAGGAGATGAGAGATCGCTTCAACGTGATCGCCGTGAAGTCACCTTCTGAGGAAAGCGGTACAAGCGAACCATCCAAGGGCATTTGGAAGAAGACCGCCCTCCACTCCCACTTCGATACCTTCTATAGTGACAGATACTTGACGACATTGAATCTCAAGGACTTGCACGACTGGTTGGCTGGCACGCCTTACGAGCACATCATCGTATTGGTGAACACGGAGAAATACGGAGGTGGCGGTATCCTCAATTCCTACAATCTCTCCATGACCCACAATAAGTGGTTTAAGCCTGTTGTGGTACATGAGTTCGGTCATTCCTTCGCCGGTCTTGCCGACGAGTATGCTTACGAAGAAGAGGCGATTCCAATGTACCCACACGATGTGGAGCCATGGGAGCCGAATATCACCACACTCGTCAACTTCTCCAGCAAATGGGAGGACATGGTGAAGAAGGGAACCAAGATTCCTACCCCATTGTCCAAAAAGCCAGAGGTGGCCAAGACAAAGGTGGGTGTCTTCGAGGGTGCGGGCTACAGCACCAAGGGAGTATATCGTGGCGTACAGGATTGCCGCATGCGCATCAACGACACACCAGAATTCTGTCCGGTCTGCAAGCGAGCCATCACCCACCTCATCGACTTCTATACGAAGTGAAGAACTCAATAGCTATATGGGCGTAAGCCTAATTATTAACTCTTAATTAAAAACATCCCCCATGAAAGAGAAGAAAATAGAAATTGCATATCAGTTTGCCCAGCTCTCAGAATTGAGCGAAGAGGAGCAGACGTTGGTAAAGAAGGCAAAAACTGCTACCCAAAATTCCTACGCCAACTACAGTCACTTCCACGTGGGGGCCGCTTGCTTGTTGGAGGATGGCAGCATCGTGATAGGTGCTAACCAGGAGAACGCCGCCTTCCCATCAGGATTGTGCGCAGAGCGAACCGCTGTGTTTGCCGCCCAAGCGAATCATCCGGAGCTAGCTATCAAGACGATAGCTATTGCGGCAAACAATGAGAAAGGCTTTCTGAAAGACCCAATCTCGCCTTGTGGTGCTTGCCGTCAAGTGATATTGGAGATAGAAGATCGCTATAAGCAGCCAGTACGCATCCTGCTTTATGGAGAGGATGGCATCTATTGCTTCAAGAGCATCAAGGACCTGCTTCCGTTCTCTTTCGTGGATGCCAATATGAGATAATAGGAAAATTTACTCTTTTCCACAAGACAAAATAGTACTTTTATTACTTAAGAAAACAAACGTCCCGATAGGTCTCAATCAACCTATCGGGACGTTTTTATCATGCCCAAATGCCTCATGGATTAAGTACTCATTTCTTAATCAATTCTTCCAAGACAAAGCTGACGACTTTGGGTTTGAGTCCATCCAGCATGTGAGAAACTTGAGTGATACGAGCCTGCATATCGGGTGTATTCCGAAGCTTCAAGTATCCTTTTTGAGCCTGCAATAGCTCATTCCAAGCCTCATTCCATTGCTCCGCAAAGAGATAGCAGAAACCCAAACGATAATGCACATCGGGCTTCTCGTTGGCATAACACAACGGGAGCATGGCTTGATAGAACGGAATAGCCTCGGCGTATTTTTGAAGATTGAAAAGGCTCTCGGCATTTGCCCAATAATAAAAGGAACGCTCATGGGGAGAGAAATTCCCTAGCTGAGGAATGGCCGCTGAGAGATACTTCGCCGCTTGCTTATAATCCCACTCATAATAATAACAAACACCTAGATAAGCCTTATATCGGGGATTCAACCGATAATGCTTATCCAGTTCTTGCATAATCATCAAGCACTCATGATACTTCTGGGAAGTGAAGTAATCCAATGCCTTGCTCAACTGCTCGGCAGCAGCCTCCTTCTTCTCTTTTTGGGGCACTTCATCTGGGTGCATGGTCTCTGCCTGCAAGATCTGATGTTGCATAGGTTCGGAAGCCAAACGGCATGGTAAAGAATAAGCGCAAATGCCATGGCTTGCGGACAAGAAAAATGCCAACAAGCAAACCTTTCGGAAGCTATGCCATCGATAAACCTGACAATGAGAAATCTGCCGGTGAAAGAAGAAACATTTATTTTTCTGCATCATTCTTTTCCTCACGATATAAGTAGCAACCTGCAATCGTCTTCTCCTCATCACGCTTCAGAAGACCATTACGGTCGTATGGCAAAGCGCTCTCAGCATCTGCTACACCAATGGCAGCCGATTTGCCCTTCAGACGGAAATCGTATATCAAGTTGCTAGTATCGAAGTTAACAAACTGCTTCTCTCCAAACCAAAGGGTATCTTTCTCGTTTTCCACCACCTCATTCTTCAAGTCCTCGTAGATGACATTCGGGAACTTCGAGCTATCATCAGTTGTCATCTTCTCGGTACGAAGCAAGCAGTGGTCGAAGGAGAAATTAAACGTTTCTTCTTCCGCAGTTTCTCCTTCCACTGGAGGTGTCCACACGACCTCATCGTCAGCATATCCAGTGACAATCGAGTTCTTGACTGACAGATTCTTGACAGGAGCCTTGAAGCCGATGGCAGAGCCACGACGGGCATCGAATGGATAGAACTGAGCTATCGTGCAGTTTTTGACATCCACATCACCGCCACAGACATAGAGGCAATGACCTAAGGTGTTGGACAACTGAGTATTATAGATTTGCACTTTGGCATAATTCACTTCCACGCCCACACCCTGACAATTATGAACGGTAGAGCTTTCAAGTAAGAGTTTTTGTATATTGACATCACTAGAATCCACCACGATGCCATCGTAAGCACTATGCAAGTCGGTGTATTTCAAGACATTGTCCTGGGAATACTCCATCAACTTGATGCCTTGCCACTGACCCGGAGTACGATCGTATGGCAGATAGTCAAACATGTGGTCGATTCTATCGCCACGAAGGGTGACAGGTTTCTCTGCCGTACCCTCAGCCAGCAATTTTCCATACACTTGGATGCCAGCGTTCTCGTGGAAATAGAGCGTAGCACCCTCCTTGATATTTAGGGTAGCCATACTATCCACCTTGATGCCACCATAGATGACGATGGGCTTATGATACTCACGCTCTGTGCCATCTTCGTTTTTAATGACAACAGGGTCGCCAAGCGTCAAGGTCTCGCCTCGCTTCACCTCCAAGTTGGTATAAGAAATAGCATCCCACGACACGGCACGCAAATTGATTTTCTGTTGAACGCCACTCTCCAAAGTAAAGACGAGGTTGTCTTGTACGAGTTGGGGTTCATCCTCTTGTTGCATCGAGGAAGTCAACTCCACAAACACACGGATGCTATCGCCCTTGCGCACCTCCACGTCACGTGTCTGATAGCCAGAGGTTTGTCCTAGATAGGTACCATCCACGTTGACACGGAATCCCTCCTGGTTGCCTCCTTCCAAGCGCACGTTGCTGCATCGGATGCTCTTGCCTGTGCGATTATACACCCACATCGTCTTGGTAGGCGTAGGTACATTAGAGAAAGTGGTGTCGAGTCGTACCGTGTCGGTAGAGAAAGAGAGCAGGTCGCTCTTGGACGTTGAGAAATCGTCGTCATCCATACAAGCCACAAAGCCCAGCATGACGAAGATGCCCAACAAATATCGTAAAACACTATTCTTATTCATTTTCATATTGATGTTCTTTTATCTTGAGTTTTGCCTGCAATCGCCAACTAAACGATTCCATCCTCTAAAGAACGAGATATGCTGCAAAATATTGTCTATCAACAGAAACGATTCACCCATTCCACCACTTCCTGTGCCTCTTCGAGTGTCATCACCTGACTGATAGGCAAGCTCAATTCCTCGGCATGAATCAGCTCCGTGATAGGAAGTTTCAGATGAGCAAAGGCTTGATAGCATTCCTGCAGATGAGGAGGAATCGGATAGTGAATCAAGGTCTGCACACCATGTTCGGAGAGATACTGTTGCAATTCATCACGTCGGGAACAAAGAATCGGAAAAAGATGATAGACATTATTATCATCAGGAATCACAGTCTCTCCATTGGCGAATCCCCATTTTTCTCGATATTCGAGCAGAACCGGATAGGTACCCGTCATACGAACCAACGGATTGTGAATCTGCTCATAATAAAGATGAGCTATCTCACGACGATGGGCATTGTCGGCATCCAAGTACTTGAGTTTGACATTCAGCACAGCCGCTTGAATCTCGTCCATGCGAGAATTGCGCCCTTGGTACTTGAAAACATATTTCTTTTGACTTCCATAGTTCGCCAAAGCACGAATCACGGAAGCCAATTCCTCATCATTGGTCGTCACGGCTCCCGCATCGCCCAAGGCTCCAAGGTTTTTGCCGGGATAGAAACTATGCCCTGCAGCATCCCCTAGGCTACCCGTCAATCGGTCTCCAAAACGGCAACCATGCGCTTGGGCATTGTCCTCCACCAACTTCAAGTGATATTTTTGGCAAATCGGTCCAATATATACATTATAAGCATTTCGTCCATAAAGATGCACGAGCAAGATAGCCTTGGTACGCTCCGTGATGGCAGCTTCTATCCGCGAACTATCCAGATTCAACGTATCAGGGTTAGGCTCCACGAGGACAGGCTTCAACCCATTCTCCGTTATCGCCAAGATAGAAGCGATATAAGTGTTGGCAGGCACGATGACCTCATCACCCACCTCCATCACGCCCATCTCAATATAAGCACGGAAGATGAGGGTCAAGGCATCCAGTCCATTCCCCACGCCTACACATTGGCTCGTACCAATGTATCGGGCATAGTTTTCCTCGAAGTTTTTCACCTCATTGCCGAGCAAGTACCATCCCGAATCGACCACCCTAGCTACCGCCTCGTGAATCTCTTCGGCATGACTTGCCGTCACTTTCTGTAAATCCAAGAATTTAATCATATAATCTTTATGCTAAATATTTGGACAAAGATAATACATTTCGAGCGAAACGCCAAATTTTTGGCTTATATTCTAGGCAAAACCGACCGAATCATCCTAAAATCAAAGATGCAATACTGACTTTTTCTAGAGGAACATGGCAAAGATGGAGGCTCCTATCACCGTCATCACACCACAAACCACGATGCTCAGACTACTCATAGCTCCCTCGATGGTACCCATCTCCATCGCCTTCGCCGTACCCAAGGCATGAGCAGAACAGCCGATGGCGATACCTTTGGCAATCGGTTCCTTGATACGAAGCAATGCCAGGAATTTCTCCGCAAAGATATTGCCCAACACACCCGTAACGATAATGACCACGACGGAAACAGAGACGTGACCACCCAATTCTTCCGACACACCGATACCAATGGCGGTCGTGATAGACTTAGGCAGGAATGTGACGTAGGCGGCATGATCAAAATGGAACAACAATGCCAAGATGAGTACGGAACATAAACTAGCCAACACGCCCGACACGATGCCCAACAATACCGCATGATAATTCTTCTTCAGCAACTCCACCTGTTGATAGAGCGGAACAGCCAAACAGATGGTAGCAGGAGTCAAGAGATAACTGATGCTATTGGCACCAGCACTATAGGTAGTATAACTGACGCCAGTAAGCAATAACACACAGATTACCAATATGATAGAAATCAACAGTGGGTTAGCCAACGACCAACCAGTCTTGCGCTTCACAGCCATGCCAATGCCATAGGATGCCAAGCTTACCAACACACCGAAAAACACAGAATTCTGAAAAACACCCATATTTATCTTACCTTATTATATATAAGAACCCAATTATACATAGTTAAGAACCAGAGTCAAGACGATTACGCCTCGCCACTCTTCTCATTTTTCTTACTCTTGTGAGCACGGATCACACCCTGGGTCACCTTTCCAGAAACGCCCATCACAACGAAGGTGCTCACCACCGTAACCACAATGTATGCCAGCCACGAATTTCCGATGGATTTCCAGGAATCCATCAGTCCGACGGCTGCCGGAATAAACATCACTGGCATCACGGCTATCAAGAAAGCACTCGTCTCTCTAATATCCTTCACGCTCACCCACTTCATCTCCAAAGCCAGAAACAGCAAGATGATGCCATAGATACTGGCAGGAATAGGCAATGGCAAACAGTAATGCAACAATTCGCCAGCAAAAGAGAAAGCAATAATAATCAAAAATTGAATCAGATACTTCATTTTCCCACAATCTTTTTACTCTGTCTTACTTCCTACTTCCTTCACATAATGCTCAATCATCGCCGCCGTCTGTTCCGCACCCAAGCGATCACTGTCGAGACAGATGTCATAGTCATCCGCATTACCCCACGTCAAGTCAGTATAATACTTATGATAAGCCACACGGCAATCATCGACATGCTCCACAAACTCTTTCGCTTCTTCGGCAGAGAGGTTTTGTTCAGCCTGGATGTTGGCGATGCGAGCATCAAGCGAACCTTTCAGGAATACCGACACCAAGTCCTTGCGATGACGGAAGATGTAGTTGCCACATCTACCGATGATGACGCAATTCTCCTCCCCTACCATGTCAGCCAAGGTACGCAATGGCTTCTCGGTGAGAAGATGATGACTTTCACCATACGAAGACATGGCGAAGAGCAACTCATCGACTGGACGCTCATCGAAGAAAGCCTCCATCTCGTCGATAACCCCTCTCTCACGAGCCATTTCGAGCAAACTTTTACGGGTATAGAAGGGAATGCCATAATGTTCAGCCAGCAACCTTCCCACGTTGATGGCACCACAGCCGCATTGGCGTGCAATCGTAATAATCATAAGTCAATTACATTTAATATGTTATCCAATCAAAGATTCCTGCAAAAACACAAATGCTTATATAAACAAAAAAGCTAAGAAGTCGAAACCTCTTAGCTTTTTGTCGGGGCGACAGGATTCGAACCTGCGACCACCTGTTCCCAAAACAGGAGCGCTACCGGGCTGCGCTACACCCCGCTCATCGAACTCATTTTAATCGTTCTAAGCCTCATTTCTGAATTGCGAGTGCAAAGATACTACTATTATTTGATTCCACCAAATTTTTCCGCATCTTTTTTCACATTTATCTCTTTTTTTGTCTTTTTACCCACTTTAAAGCGGTCAAAACCCAATCCATAGACACCAATTACCGCACTTTGGCTCACAAAAGCCGTTGGATCTATCTCATCTATCAAACGGAAGATTTTCTGTGATTCGCGCTGGCGTGCCAATACAAAAAGCATGTGAACATCCTTGCCACTGTAGCAACCATGACCATCCATCACCGTACAACCACGGTCGGCAGCGGTGTTGATGGCTGCACTCAGTTCGAGATATTTGTCCGAAATGATGAAAAACTGCACCGAGCGACGCAAGGTATTGATGACATGATCCACACAAAGTGACGACACAAACAGGCAAACATAACCATAGATTACCATCTCCCAACTCTTCAACACGAAATAACTGCTTGTGACGATGAGGAGGTCGCAAATCAAGATGGCATGCCCCAACGAGATATTATAGTACTTGTTGATCATAGCCGCCACGGTATCTGAACCACCCGTGCTTCCATTGCACGACAAACCCAGTCCGGCACTACCTCCCATGAAGAAAGCTCCCACCACGGTAGCCATAAACGGTTGATCGTGGAGCAAGGTAATCGTGCCACCATAATTCTCGATGATACGTGTGGAGATGGCAAAGAGGGAGATGGCATAAAGCGTCTTCACACAAAACTGCCATCCCAATATGCGAAAAGCTATCAGCAGCAAGAATGCGTTGAGCGCAAAATAAGACACAGACACAGGGATGCCAAATCCCCAACAAAGGATGGAGGCAATACCACCGATACCGCCCATCGTGATATGATTGGGCAATAGGAACACATTCAATCCTATACTGCCAATCAACATAGCCAATGCTATGATAACGTAATCTCTAACCTCGTGAAGTTTACTCTTTCTCGTCATAAGTTATACCTTATTTATATAAACGGCTACAAAATTACTAAGTTTTTCGGAAAATTAAGACTAAAATGCTAGATTATTCAAAAATAATGCCTACTTTTGCACTATTCAACCTTTTATTAGACAAAAGTTATGGCAGATTACTCAAAGATTACCCAAGACTGGAAATGTCTTCAGAATGGACTACCCTACAAGTGGGTAGTGGATTATGCGTCATACAACGCATACGGAAACTTCGAATTGTCATCCGAAGACTGGGAAAAGCGCGACTATATCGTCAACTTCAAGGGCAACTCGGAACTGACAACGGAAATCGACCACCAACAAGCTTTGTCGAAGGCGATTTCTGACATCACCGCCCTCATCAAGAGTTGTTTTGGTGATGCAGCCCAGCAGTTCACCTTTGTCTGCATCCCAGCTTCCACACAAGCCAACACTGCAAGACGCTTTGAGCAATTCAGTCAGCAGGTCTGTGAGAACACAGGAATGACCAATGCCTACCCACTCCTGACCTGGAATGAGGAAGGCGAAGAATACACGCTTCCTACAGACGCTCTCCAGGGAAAAGATGTCTTGCTCTTTGACGACATCATCGCATCGGGCGGTTCCGTATGCCGATTTGCAGAAAAGTTGACGACAATGGGAGCCAACGTCATCGCAGCCCTTGCACTAGGCAAGAAACTCTAATAAAACTCGCACTGGGCAAGAAGCTCTAATAAAAAGAAAAATCTCAGGAATATCCATTGATACTCCTGAGATTTTTTATATCCCATAACGCTTCCCATTTCGAGAGAAGTTCAATTTCGTTACATACCTTTTCTTCAGTTTCCTTTCCAAAGGATTATTTATATTTTCCCGAAAATCCCTTGGCAAGACCGCCCTCGGATGTCTCCTTATAAAGTGATGGCAAGTCGTGACCAGTCTGTCGCATCACCTCCACCACTCTATCAAACGACACACTGTGGTGTCCATCCGAGAAGGAGGCATACAGGTCAGCATCGAGGGCACGAGCCGCGGCAAAGGCATTTCGCTCGATGCAAGGTATCTGAACCAAGCCGCAGACAGGGTCGCAAGTCATACCCAAGTGATGCTCCAATCCCATCTCTGCCGCATATTCTACCTGAGCAGGACTACCACCAAACAACTGGCAAGCAGCAGCCGAAGCCATCGCACAAGCCACGCCTACCTCGCCCTGACATCCCACGTCGGCACCACTGATGGAAGCATTCTGTTTCACCACATTGCCCACCAAACCTGCTGTAGCCAAAGCACGGAGGATGCGCTGTTCACTCATATCGTGAGAAGTGTGCATGTGATACAACACCGCAGGCAAGACACCACATGCGCCACAAGTAGGAGCCGTCACGATAGTACCACCCGACGCATTCTCCTCGCTCACCGCCAAGGCATACGAATAGACGAGTCCTCTGCTCTGGAGTGAGGTACGATAGCCCTTTGCCTTCGTATAGTAAGTAGCCGCCTTGCGAGGCAAATTCAAAGGACCAGGCAACACGCCTTCATGGTCAAGACCATTCTTGATCGCTTGTTTCATCGTTTGCCACACCATATCAAGATAGTCCCAGATTTCCTTTCCCTCGCATTTCTCCACATACTCCCAGAAAGAACGCCCGTTGTCATAGCACCACTGTTGGATTTCACCCAACTTATTCAGTTCATAGACATCCTTGGCCCCCAGCTCCGACTGGTCGTCCTCGCCTTCCGACAAGGCACCACCGCCGATGCTATAGACCGTCCATTCGTCCAAGACGTCACCATCCACATCCTTAGCGACAAACTTCATGCCGTTGGGATGGAAAGGCAAGAAGACCTGAGGTTTCCAAATGATTTTGACGGAATGACGAGGTTGGATGACCTCTTCGATAGCAACATCCGTCATGTGTCCCTTTCCGGTAGCAGCCAGACTGCCATAGAGGGTCACCTCATACAGCGAGGCATTGTCACAACGTTTCAAAAAGAGACGAGCGGCACGCTGGGGTCCCATCGTATGACTGCTCGAAGGCCCCTTGCCCACTCTATATAATTCCTTTAATGACTTCATCGTAAAATAATGTTGAATAATAGCAACCTAAGAAACGAAATACCGCCCTCTCAAACAACAAAGGTCAAGCCCAACCCGAAAGTTGAGCTTGACCTTATTATATATAGAGCCATTTTCGACACCATACATTGCTTAGTTGATGAAAGTAGTCATCAGCAAAAATTACTTGATGATACCTTCCTCTACGAAAATCTGCTTCAAGATAACAACAGCCTGCTCTACTTGCTCCTTGGTATGAGTAGCCATCAAAGCGAAACGTACCAATGTGTCCTGAGGAGCACATGCTGGAGGAATCACAGGGTTGATGAACACACCACGATCGTAAGCCTTCTTGGTTACAAGGAAAGTCTTCTCTGCATCACGCACATAAAGTGGGATGATAGGACTCTCTGTCTCACCTATCTCGAAACCTTCCTCACGGAAACGCTTCAAAGCATAGTTGGTAACATCCCAAAGATTCTCGAAACGCTCTGGCTCATTCTCGATGATGTGCAATGCCTCAAGTGCGGCAGCAGTAGCAGCTGGAGTGTTGGAAGCACTGAAGATATAAGTGCGGCAGTTATGACGGAGGAAGTTGATCGTATCCTTGTCAGATGCAATGAAACCACCGATAGATGCTAAACTCTTAGAGAATGTACCCATGATGAGATCCACCTCATCGGTCAAGCCGAAATGGTCGCAAACGCCACGACCCTGCTTACCAAATACGCCCAAGCCATGAGCCTCATCGACCATGATAGAGCAGTTGTACTTGTGCTTCAACTTCACGATCTCAGGCAAGTTGGCGAGGTCACCCTCCATAGAGAACACACCGTCAACAACGATCAGCTTGATAGCCTCCTGAGGGAGCTTAGCGAGCACGCGCTCCAAGTCTTCCATGTCGTTGTGCTTGTAGTGAAGCTGAGTAGCGAATGAGAGACGGCGACCATCTACGATAGAAGCGTGGTCACGATCGTCACAGATGATATAGTCGTTACGACCTACAACGCAAGCCAAAACACCTTGGTTTACAGAGAAACCTGTAGAGAGGCAAAGTGTCTCGTCCTTACCAATAAACTCAGCCAGTTCCTTTTCCAACTGAACGTGCAAGTCAAGGGTACCATTGAGGAAACGGCTTCCTGCACAACCAGAACCATACTTGTCGAGCGCAGCCTTGGCAGCATCGATTACGCGCTGGTCGTTGGTTAAACCCTGATAAGCATTAGAACCGAACATCAAAATCTTATGACCATCAATATCGGTTACCTCTGTCATCTGCTTACTTGTGATTTCACGGAAGTAAGGATACACACCGGCAGCCATGTACTTCTGTGGTTCACGATAATTCTTGTATCTTTCTTGTAATTGTCCCATTATTAATAGGTGTACTTTAATATTTTCTTTATTTTCAGGGTGCAAAGATACAAAAAAGAACTTATAAATCCTATTTTTTTCTAAGAAAGTTATACTTTAGCGTTTTTTTCGCCTATAATTTACGCATTTTACAGTGTTTTTTGTTACTTTTGCATCAAAAATAATACAAGAGCATTGCATTAACTATACAATAACATTGCAGCTGAATGAAGAAAAAAATAGTATTCATCATGAACCCCATTTCAGGCACGAGCAGCAAAGCTGGCATACCGAGCCTGATCGATTCTACTTTGGACAAGGAGCTTTTTGAGTACGAGATTAGAATGACTGAAAGAGCTGGACACGCTTCTGAAATTGCGACAGAAGCCAAGAACAACCATATTGACATCGTTGTAGCTGTCGGGGGCGATGGCACTGTCAATGAGGTGGCTCGCTCCATCGTACACTCCGACACTGCCCTGGGCATCATCCCTTGTGGATCGGGCAATGGTCTCGCCCGTCACTTGCTCATCCCGATGAATATCGGGAAAAGCATCGAGATCATCAATCAGTGCGAGATTCACGACTTGGACTATGGAGTCATCAACGATTACCCTTTCTTCTGCACCTGCGGCATGGGATTCGACGCCTTTGTCAGCATGAAATTTGCGGAAAGCGGCAAGAGAGGTCCTATCAGTTATGCCGAGAATATCTTGAGAGAAGGACTCAAATACAAGCCTGAGACGTACACTTTGGAAGACGAGACTGGCACCAAACAATACAAGGCTTTCCTCATCTCGTGTGCCAACGCATCACAATATGGAAACAATGCCTACATTGCACCACAAGCCTCTATGAGTGACGGACTTATGGACGTAATCATCATGGAGCCATTTGACGTTTTGGAAGCACCTCAGGTGAGTTTCGACATGTTCAACAAGACCTTGGACAAGAACTCCAAGATCAAGACCTTCAAGTGCAAGAAGCTCCACATCACCCGCAGCAAGGCTGGTGTCATCCATTATGATGGCGACCCTGTCATGTCGGGTGCCGAGATAGATGTTCACTTGGAGGAAAAAGGCATCAAGGTAGTGGTCAATCCGCATGCCGACAAGAATGCCCGCAAGCCTAATGCCATCCAGACTGCTTTCGCCGAGTTCTTCAATGACATCAACGCCGTCAGGGAAGACATATCCCGCCAAGGCAAAAAGGTGGAGGCTCTCAGCAAATTCGTGCAAAGGAAGTTGAACTTATAAGGAAGAAGCTATCCCTCTTTTTAGGGAAAGCTATTCTCACAAAGGTAGAAAACTATCTCTCCCCCTATACAAAATCTCCATCCAAAGGCTTTGGATGTACATACAAAGGTTTATGATGTGCATACAAAGCCTTTGGATGGAGATACAAAAGCTTACAATAAAGACACTCCCTAGGAGAACGAGAAACTTACAAATAGAATTCGTCCGATATTTTCGCATACCATTCGCTTCGACTTCCGTCACTAGACATCATCGTTTCCGTGACATTTTCCATCATTCCTCCCCGATGCCTAGAGAAAGCGAGAAGATAGCGTTTCGGAGCCTTTCTTTCCACCGTCTTAATAGCGCATTGACGAGTTTTATAATATCCTAGGAAACAAGCTTCTGCCTCAAACTGTTCAACTACTTCCACAGGAAGAATTACAGAGAACACGCCATCATCGGAAAGCAACCTTTTCACGCCCATCCACAAGTCACGAAAAGGCAAGGAATCCGCATGGCGTGCCATAGAGCGTTTTTTGTCGGGATTTTTCAAGCTATTCAAGAAGAAAGGAGGATTGCTCACTATCGCATCGAATTTCAACTCATCTACCATTTCAAACAGCTCCATCTTCTCTTTCTCCTGCCGATTCAATTCCATCAAGTTTCTACTGACTTCAGCCAAAGTTCCCTTGCCGTCCAGTCCAAAATCTTGCAAACGGCAATGCTCTATGGAGACTCTATCTCTGAAAGGACTAGCCGACACATTCTCACGAGCCTGACTGCAAGCATCCTCATCGATGTCGATGCCAACGACTTTCGCCTCAGGAAAACGCTGAGCCATCATCAAGGAAATCAAGCCCGTTCCACTACCAATATCCAGTATGCGCTTGCCCCCCGAAGCCCAAGCTCCCAGCAGCACGCCATCCGTACCCACCTTCATGGCACAACGGTCTTGCGACACCTCAAACTGTTTGAATTGAAAACTACTCATACCAACTTTTCTGTAAACTCTATCATCCATTAACATTCACTCAACAAGAACGCAGAAAACCACGATATATTTTACTTTTCCGTAACGAAGAGACCGAAAAAAGCAGAAAACACACATTATTATATTAAAAATTGTATCTTTAGCACCTGTATTTCATCAAAAAGTCCTATCTTTGCAAGTCAAAATGGAATTATAAAAAGATATGAGTAATTATAGAGATAATCAAGTTCACATGATTGCCGACTACGAAGGCGATGTAACAGAATTAATCAAAGATAGAGAAAAGGGCATTTACCCTATCCTTTGTACTAGGGACCTCGTTCTTTTCCCTACCGTTCTCACCCCTATCATCCTCGGAAGAAGTCAAAGCGTTGCTGTACTAGAACATTTCCAACAGCAGAAGAAGGGCGAAGCTATTTTCTGTGCTTTCGCCCAAAAAGATTCCGACGAAGAAAATCCTACGCAAGAAGACCTCTACGAGATTGGCGTCTTCTGCCGTCTCATCAAGATGATCGACTTGCCTGGACAAGAGGGACAGACTACCATCGTAGCCCAAGGATTGGGTAGATGCAAGTTGAACAAGATTACCCAGTCGGTACCTTTCTACGAGGGTGAAGTAGAAAGCGTCTCCGAAGGTTGGCCAGAGAAGGACGACGCAGAATTCGCCCTCTTGCAGCAGACACTCCGAGCACAGACCATCCAGTTGATTCATGCTTGCGAGGATATGCCAAACGAGGCGGAATATGCCCTCAACAACATATCCAACCCATTGGTTCGTCCGAACTTCATCTTCTCTTCCATGCCTTTCACCGTAGAAGACAAGATGAAACTGCTCTGCATGGATAAGGTGAAAGACCGTATCATGGAAGCACTGAAGATGGAAAACGTGTTGATGCAAATGTACGCTCTCCAATCTGACATCAGAAGAAAGACCAAGAACGACATCGACGAGCAGCAGCGTGAATACTTCTTGCAACAGCAACTCAAGAACATCAAGGAAGAGTTGGGCGGCAACGATATGAGTCCGGAGAAAAAAGAGATTCTCGACAAGGCTAAGACCAAGAAATGGAACGAGAATGTGGAGAAAACCTTCCAAAAAGAATTCAAGAAACTCGATACGCTTCACCCACAAAGTCCAGACTACTCCACCCAAATCAACTATCTCCAGACCTTGGTGGATTTGCCTTGGGATGAATGTACCAAGGACGACCTGAGCCTGAAGCATGCCAAGAAGGTGCTCGACAAGGACCACTATGGCATGGAGAAGGTGAAAGAGCGCATCTTGGAGTATCTGGCAGTGAGAGCTTTGCGTGACGACCTCAAGAGTCCTATCCTCTGCCTCTATGGTCCTCCGGGAGTCGGCAAAACCAGTTTGGGCAAGAGCATAGCCAAGGCGATGAACCGCAAGTATGTGAGAATGTCATTGGGCGGTTTGCACGACGAGGCTGAGATTCGTGGTCATCGCCGTACTTACATCGGAGCTATGCTGGGACGCATCGTCAAGAACATCCAGAAGGCAGGAAGTGCCAACCCTGTATTCATCCTTGACGAAATAGACAAGATAGCACAAGCCAACTTCAACGGCGACCCTTCGTCGGCACTTCTTGAAGTACTCGACCCAGAGCAGAACAAGGCGTTCCACGACAACTATCTCGACATCGACTACGACCTGTCGAAGGTACTCTTCATCGCCACTGCCAACGACCTCAGCTCCATCCCTCGTCCACTGCTCGACCGTATGGAACTCATCGAGGTGGGCGGTTACATCACCGAGGAGAAGATAGAGATTGCCAAGCGTCACTTGGTGCCTCGTGAGTTGGACAATACAGGACTCAACAAATACACCCCGAAGATTAAGTTCAACAAGGCTGCCCTTGAGACCATCATCGAGAAATACACGAGAGAGAGTGGCGTGCGCCAGTTGGAGAAGCAAATCAACAAGGCTTTGCGCAAGATGGCATACAAGTTAGCTTACGAGGAAGAGTTGGACAACACCAACATCACTCCTACCGAGGTAACCTCTCTCCTGGGCAACCCACCATTCAACCGCGACATCTACCAAGGCAACGACTATGCCGGTGTCGTAACAGGACTCGCCTGGACTTCCGTAGGCGGTGAGATTCTCTTCATTGAGACCTCGCTGAGCAAGGGAAAGGCAGGCAAGTTGACCTTGACAGGTAACCTCGGCGACGTGATGAAGGAGTCAGCAATTATCGCCTTGGAATACGTCAAGGCGCACATCGACTTGCTCGGCATCGACTATCGCATCTTCAGCAACTGGAACATCCATATCCATGTACCAGAGGGAGCGACTCCTAAGGATGGACCTTCGGCAGGCATCACCATCGCCACCAGCATCGCTTCGGCATTGACCCAGCGAAAGGTGCGCAAGAACACAGCCATGACGGGCGAGATTACTCTTCGAGGCAAGGTGCTCCCTGTGGGTGGTATCAAGGAGAAGATACTCGCAGCCAAGCGTGCTGGCATCACCGACATCGTGATGTGCCAAGTAAACCAGAAAGATATCGAGGACATCCCTGAGCAGTATCGCAAGGGATTGACCTTCCACTATGTGGAGAACGTAGCCGAGGTATGGAAGTTCGCCCTCACCGACGAGAAGGTGGACAACCCGATAGACTTCACTATCGAAGAAGAAGAAAAGAAGGAAGATAAATAATCGAAGAAGAAAGAAGGAAGGAAGATAAATAACATTTGAACAACTAGTAGAATATGAAATTCGAACTACAAGTAACAGATAAGGCAAGCGATGCCCGCACTGGCATCATCACCACCGACCACGGACAGATCAAGACTCCAATCTTCATGCCTGTGGGAACCGTAGGTTCTGTGAAGGGAGTCCACTTCGACGAGCTTCGCAACCAAGTGAAGGCTCAGATTATCCTGGGCAATACCTATCACCTCTACCTCCGTCCAGGACTTGAGGTCATGAAGGCAGCAGGCGGCTTGCATGGATTCAATGGCTGGGAGCGTCCTATCCTCACCGACAGTGGTGGTTTCCAAGTTTTCTCGCTCACCTGTATCCGTAAGTTGAGAGAGGAAGGTTGCGAGTTCCGTTCGCATATCGACGGAAGCAAACATATCTTTACCCCAGAGAACGTGATGGACACAGAGCGCATCATCGGTGCCGACATCATGATGGCTCTCGACGAGTGTCCTCCAGGACAAAGCGACTTCCAGTATGCCAAGAAGAGCCTTGAGATGACACAGCGCTGGCTGGACCGTTGCCTCAAACGTTTCAATGAGACCGAACCTCTCTATGGTTACAACCAGAGTCTCTTCCCTATCGTGCAGGGTTGTACCTTCCCAGAGTTGAGAAGAGAAGCAGCCAAGTTTGTTGCCGACAAGGGAGCAGACGGAAATGCCATCGGCGGTCTTGCCGTAGGAGAACCTACCGAGGTGATGTATGAGATGATAGAGGTGGTCAACGAGATTTTGCCAAAGGACAAGCCTCGCTACTTGATGGGAGTAGGTACACCACAAAACATCCTCGAAGCCATCGAGCGAGGTGTCGATATGTTCGACTGCGTGATGCCAACCCGCAATGGTCGCAACGCCATGCTCTTCACCTACAATGGTACGATGAACATGCGCAACAAGAAGTGGGAGATGGATTTCAGCCCTGTCGATCCAGACGGTTGCGACATCGACCGCACTACCACAAAGGCATACCTGCACCACCTGTTCAAGGCTCAGGAACTCCTCGCCATGCAAATCGCCAGCATCCACAACCTCGCTTTCTATCTGCGACTGGTAACAGATGCACGCCAGCATATAGAGCAAGGAGACTTCGTACAATGGAAACGTTCCATCATCGACCAATTAGGTCAAAGAATTTAATCATCAAGGAGTGAAATGAAACAGTTTCAACAAATAAGGAAACATCGCAGAAGATACAAGTTTGAGCGATGGTTTGGGAAGCATTTCGCATGGCTCATCAAGGCCACGAAATGGCTAGCCCACAAACTTAGGTTCTTGAGGTTTCTCAGGTTTTTCAACCCACTGAGATACGTCAAGCGACTGGACTGGTACATCATCAAGAAATTCGTGGGCTATTACTTTTTCAGTATCGCACTGATTATCTCCATAGCCATCGTCTTCGACGTCAACGACAACTTGGCGAAGTTTACCGAGAACCATGCACCCTTGCGTGCAATCGTCTTCGATTACTACGCCAACTTTGTGCCGTACTTCGCCAACTTGTTTAGTGCCTTATTTGTCTTCATTGCCGTCATCCTCTTCACCACGAAGATGGCTGGCAATTCCGAGATTATCGCCATATTGGCATCTGGTACCTCATTCAAGCGACTGATGCGCCCTTACATGATCACCTGTGTCATGCTCTCCGCTCTTTCTTACACACTTTCTGCCTATGTCATTCCCCACGGAACCGTCATCCGACAGAACTTCGAGACGATGTACAAGAAGAAGAGCAAGATAACCTCAGCCGACAATGTTCAGCTGCAAGTAGATCGTGGTGTCATCGCTTACATCCAGCATTACGACAACTCCTCCAAACGAGGATATGGCTTTTGTCTAGATAAGTTTCAGGACAAGAAGTTGGTGAGCCACCTCACAGCGATGGAGATACAATACGACACCATTTCCGACTCGAAGTATCACTGGAAGATCAGAAGTTGGAAGGTACGTAAGTTGCAAGGTATGAGGGAACATATCACGAGCGGTGCCGAAAAAGACACCTTGATCTCGATGGAACCTACCGACTTGGTATATTCCAAGGGACAGCAGGAGACATTCACCAGCCCGGAACTGAAAGCATACATAGGCAAGCAGATAGACCGTGGCTCTGGCAATGTGGTGCAGTACCAGGTGGAATACCACAAGCGTATCGCCTCCTCCTTCGCCTCCTTCATCTTGACGATTATCGGTCTCTCGCTATCAGCCAAGAAGCGTAAAGGAGGCATGGGTTTGGCTTTGGGTGTCGGACTTGCCCTCAGCTTTGGTTACATTCTGTTGCAAACGATTTCGGCTACCTTTGCCATCCAGGCGAATTTTCCGCCTATGTTGGCTGCATGGATGCCAAACATCCTCTTTGCCGTTGTGGCTTACTTCTGTTACCGCAAGGCACCGAGGTAAGACATCATTAAGAATTAGAAGTTAAGAATTAAGAATGGGGCTACGCCATTATCGTTCCTTCCAATGGCAAGATGGCGTTGGCTCTCATTTATCATTTACAATTTATCATTTATAATATAAAATAGATGTATTTCGACGAATTAGATTTAAACGACAATGTGCTCGATTCGCTATACGACATGCACTTCGACACATGCACCCCTGTACAAGAAAAATGTATCCCTGAAATATTGAATGGCAAGGATGTGCTCGGCGTAGCACAGACTGGTACTGGCAAGACCGCAGCATACCTCTTGCCTATCTTGAGCAAGTTGGATGATGGTGGCTATCCTGAGGATGCCATCAACTGTGTCATCATGTCACCTACTCGTGAGCTAGCACAGCAGATAGACCAAGCCATGCAGGGATTCAGTTACTATCTGAACGGCGTGAGCAGCGTGGCTGTTTATGGTGGCAACGATGCCAGCCGCTACGACCAGGAGCTCAAGAGTCTTCGTATGGGAGCCGACGTGGTCATCGCCACACCAGGCCGTCTCATCACCCACATCAATATGGGCAACGTGGATTTCAGCAAGGTAAGTTTCTTCGTACTCGACGAGGCTGACCGTATGCTCGACATGGGTTTCTCTGAGGACATCATGACTATCGCCAAGAAACTCCCTAAGACTTGCCAGACCATCATGTTCTCTGCCACGATGCCTAACAAGATTGAGGAACTGGCAAAGACATTGCTCAAGAATCCTGTGGAAATCAAGTTGGCAGTCAGCAAACCTGCAGAGAAAATCAAGCAGGAAGCATACGTTTGCTACGAGGCACAGAAGTTGAACATCATCAAGGACATCTTCAAGGCTGGTGACCTGAAACGTGTCATCATCTTCTGCGGAAGTAAGATGAAAGTGAAGCAACTGAATGCAGCCCTAACCCAGCAAAAAATTAACTGTGGCGCTATGCACTCCGACCTCACACAGGCTGAGCGTGACGACATCATGTTCAAGTTTAAGAGTGGACAGATAGATGTACTCGTGGCTACCGACATCGTGGCTCGTGGCATCGACATCGATGACATCACACTTGTCATCAACTTCGATGTACCTCACGACACCGAGGACTATGTACACCGTATCGGTCGTACCGCTCGTGCCGACCGCGATGGTAGAGCCATCACATTGGTCAACGAGATGGATATGTACTGGTTCCAACAGATCGAGAAATTCCTGGAGAAGGTGGTAGAGAAGATGCCATTGCCTGAGGGATGTGGAGAGGGACCAGAGTACGTGAAGCTCAACAAGCCTACTAAGGCTGGAAAGAACGGAAAGACAAGTGCCAAGAGCCGCCGTCAGAAAGACCGTGACCAGACTGCCCACAAGCGCAAGCCAAACAACAGAAACAATCGACAAGAAAAGGCTGCTCGCCCACAAGGGGAAACTGATGTCCAGACTAATGGTAACCAACCGAGCAATAATGGTGCTCAGCAGGGCGAGAATCAACAAGCCAACAAGAACAGACAGAGAAACAACGCTAGAAACAAGCAAAGAGGCAACAACCAGCAGGGTGAAAACAAGCAAGGCAATAGAAATGCCCAGGGTAATCGCCAGAAACAAGGCAACCGCCAGAATGGTAATCGCCCTAACGACAATCGTCCAAACGACAACCGCCAGAATGGCAAGAACAATGGCAATTCACAGCGCAAGAACAACGCTGAGAATGTTCGTCCTGGAAGCAATGGTCGTGGCAGAGGCGTAGCCCAGAAGAAGTCTAGCGACAAGACGGCATCCCGCAAGCCAACACCTATCGTCAACCCACAGAAGAAGGAAAACGTGGTGAAGAAATTCATCAAACGTATCTTCGGATTCAAGAAATAACTGATGATTTGCAACAAATAGCAAGTTTTCTAGTTATTTATAAAAAGGTATAAAAAGAAAAAAGAAATGAAGAAATTTATCATCTTTTCGCTCATGCTTTTCATGGTCTCCTCCATGGCGATGGCACAGTCATCGAGCATGACGGATGACCAAGTGATGAGTTTTGTGGTCAAGGAACACAACTCTGGTACTTCCAACTCGCAGATTGTCACCAAGTTGATGCAGCGTGGCGTTGACATCTCACAGATTCGTCGTGTTCGTGCTCGCTATGAACGAGAAGCCAAGCAGGGCGGACTGGAGAATGTGAGCGGAAAGGCTTCCGCTACCCCATCTCGTCTCCGCGCCAACAATGGCAAGACAAGAGCGGACTATGCCAAGAACACCAATCCTAGCACAAGTACACCAAATGCGACCCACCAAGACGTGACCAATCGCAGCAACTATCGTGTAAGTGCTGAATCAACCGACAACTCTGATGAAGATGAATACATGGCGATACAGAATGAGATGTCGAGTATGTATCCTGACATAGAACCACAGAAAAAGAGTTCCAAAGTGTTCGGACGTGACATATTTAATAATAAGAGCTTGACCTTCGAGCCTAACATGAATATCGCCACTCCGCAGAACTATCGCCTGGGTCCTGGCGATGCTGTCATCATCGACATCTATGGTGCATCCCAGAAAACCATCCAAGATACCGTATCACCAGACGGAACCGTCACCATCGAAGGTTATGGTCCTGTCAGCATCAGCGGTCTCACCGTCTCACAAGCCAATGCTCGTTTGCGCGGCACTGTGGGCAGTCGCTATTCTTCCAGCAAGATCAGATTGACCGTAGGACAGACCAAGACCATCATGGTCAATGTGATGGGTGAGGTGAAGGCACCGGGAACCTACACCCTCTCGGCATTCGCCACTGTCTTCCATGCCCTCTATATGGCTGGCGGCATCAATGACCTCGGTACTCTACGTAATATTAAGGTATATAGAAACAATCGTCTCGTCACTGTAGTAGATATTTACGACTACATCTTGAATGGTAAGTTGACCGGCAATGTACGTCTCGCCGACAATGATGTCATCGTAGTGGGTCCTTACGACTGCCTCGTCAACATCACCGGTAAGGTTAAGCGCCCTATGTTCTACGAGATGAAGAAGAATGAGAGCATCAACTCATTGTTGAAATACGCAGGAAGCTTCACTGGCGATGCCTACAAGAAGTCAGTGCGTGTCAACCGCAAGACGGGACGTGAATACTCCGTCTATAACGTCGAGGAGTTCGACTTCGCTAGCTTCCGCATCGCTGACGGCGACTCCGTTACCGTGGAGCCTATCCTCAACCGTTATGCCAACACTGTAGAAGTGAGAGGAGCTGTCTTCCGCCCTGGTATGTACAATCTCGGCGAACAAGTCAACAGTGTTCGTTCCTTGATAGAACATGCAGAGGGATTGACGGAGGATGCATTTAAAGCCCGTGCCGTGATGCACCGCATGAAGACCGACCGCTCGCTGGAAGTTGTCAGCGTAGATGTCGAGGGCATCATGAGCGGCAAGGTAGCCGACATTCCTTTGAAGGAAAACGATGTACTCTTCATCCCTACTCGACAAGATAAGATGAACGAGCGCACCATCACCATCCGTGGCGAGGTCCTCTTCCCTGGCACATACAAGTATGCCGACAATGAGACCATCGAAGACTTCGTTCTTCAGGCGGGTGGTTTGACCGACAAGGCATCTGTTGTCAATGTCAACGTGAGCCGCCGTGTCTCTGACGCCAAGGCTTTGCGACCAGACAGTTTGATAGCCCAGACTTATACGCTATCTCTCAAGGATGGCTTCGTCATCGACGGCACACCGGGCTTCATCCTCATGCCATTCGATGAGGTTTTCATCAGAAAATGTCCGGGTTATACTGAGCAACAGAATGTCACCATCGAGGGCGAGGTACTCTTTGCAGGTGCCTATACCTTGACCAAGCGAAATGCTCGTCTGAGCGACCTCTTCAAGAAGGCAGGCGGTTCTACCAAAGAGGCATACCTCAAGGGTGCTCGCCTCATCCGAAAGGCCAACGATACCGAAAAGGCTCGTATGGAAGCAGTATTGAAAATGCAGCGTGAGCAACAGCAGAAGAACCTCCTCCAGTTGGTTGCCAGCAGCAACAGCGGAAGCAACTTGCAACAAGTGGCAGAAAGTGCCAAAAACGCAGACTTGGAGAAGTTCAATGTGCCTGATGAATATCCTGTTGGCATCGACTTGTCGGAAGCTATCAAACATCCAGGCAGCGATGAAGACTTGGTTCTTCGTGAAGGCGACCGACTGGTTGTTCCTCAATACAATGGAACCGTCAAGATCAATGGCGCTGTGATGTATGCCAACACAGTGGGTTACGAGAAGGGCAAGCGCGCTTCTTACTACATCGACCAAGCTGGTGGCTTTGCCTCCGATGCTGTCAAGAATAAGGCATACATTATTTATATGAATGGTAAGGTGGCTAAGGTAAGTCATGGAGCCAAAGTTCAACCAGGCTGCGAGATTGTAGTTCCTGCCAAGTTGAAACGCAAGATGAGTGTGGCTGAGACCATGAGTCTCGGTACCAGCATGTCTAGCATCGCAGCCATGATTGCTACCATCGCCAACCTGAGCAAGTAAGACAAGATTATTTAATGAGCGGCAACAAGCTCATGAACAACAACTAAATATATAAGAAGACGAAACTCCCTGCCCGAAGTTATCGCTTCGAACAGGGAGTTTCTTTTTAATCTAAAATGATACACAAAGGTCAACTTTTCACCCCAGCCATCCGAATTGGCATTCTTCTGACAGTTGGTATTCTGACTGCCCGATACCTCCATTTCCCTTGGAGCACACTCGCTTGGCTCATCGCCACCCTCCTCTCATTTGGCATAGCCATCTACTATCGCCAGCACATCTCGCAGCAATGCCTCGCCCTCTATCTCTGTATTTTCTGCATAGGTGGAACTCTCACCTCGCACGAGATAGACAAGAGCCAAGCTACCAGTCACATAGAATCCTATGAAGACTTATCAGCACTCGACCGCACCTTGCTCCAAGCCAATGAATGGAGAAATCAGATAGAGTCGAAGATGAGAGAGATGCAAATCTCCGACCAAGACTATGCCGTCATCACGGCGATGGCTTTGGGCGACAAGACGGCTCTCGATGCTGAAACCAAGGATGCCTATAGCATAGCAGGCACCAGCCACGTCTTGGCTGTGAGCGGACTGCATATCGGCATCATCTTCCAACTATTCATCTTGTTGCTTGGCGGCAGAAAGAAATCCATCTTGACGATATGTCTCTCCACCATCGCCATCTGGAGTTATGTGGTTTTAATAGGGATGCCAGCGAGTGCCGTGCGTTCTGCCACAATGATTAGTATCTATAGTTTTGCCATCCTCGCACAGAAGGATGCACTGTCGGTCAACAACTTAGCCGTTGCCTACATCATCATGCTTTTCATTTCCCCACTCTATCTTTTCGACATCAGTTTTCAGATGTCGTTTCTGGCAGTCTTGTCCATCCTCGTTTTCTTTCCATCCATTTCTTCCGTATTCCATTTCTCCCACACATGGAGTCGATGGATATGGAATCTTCTATGCCTTTCCATAGCTGCACAGATAGGCACGATTCCGCTCGTTGCGTTTTACTTTGGCAGAATCTCCTGCTACTCACTCCTCACCAGTTTCATCGCCATTCCGTCAGCCACTTTCATCCTCTATCTTTGCGCCATCCTCTTTCTCCTGTCACCCATCGTCTGGCTATTCTCCCTTTCATGGTTGTCTTGGTTCGCTTGGCTAGGTACCTTCGCCTCCACTCTCCAGCATCTTGCCGTCAGATGCCTCGTCAGCATCACCCAGTTCGACAATACCATCTTCCGTCTCACCACGATGTTGCCAGGAGCCAGCATCGAGAATATCCATTTGAGCCTTTTGGAACTACTCCTCATTTATATCACCATCATCCTCATCTTCCTGCTGGTCAAGATGCTAACGATACAGAAAGGGCACATTCGGCTTAGATAATAAATACGATTTCGCCCCATGCATCAGAAATTGACGCATGGGGCGAAAAATATATACGAGAATGATTCTCGTCTTCAAATAATCAATCGAGATTCAAACTCTTCTTATCTGTCGAAATCCAAGTTTTAGTCGAGATTCAAGCTCTTCTTGATAGCCTCAATCTTCTCCTCGGCAGCCTTGGTGCAACGGTTGTAGCAGCCAGCGCACTTGAAGGATGGATCCTTCACCTCGATATAGAACTTGATCTTAGGCTCAGTACCTGAAGGACGAACACTTACCTTGGTGTTGTCATCGCAGAACCACTGGAGCACATTGCTTGTAGTAGGCATGTTGAGTTTCTCTACAGTACCATCAGCGTGCTTGGTCTCCAAAGTTTGGTAGTCCTTCCAAGTAACCACCTTGCTACCACCCAACTCCTGTGGAGGGTTGGCACGGAAGTCAGCCATCATCTGCTTGATCTCGTCAGCACCAGTCTTACCTGGGCGAACGACATTCACAGTGAACTCCTTGCTGAAACCATACTCTGCATAGATTTGCATCAAGAGGTCGTAGAGAGTCTTGCCCTGGTCCTTAGCCCAAGCTGCAATCTCGCAGATGAGACAGATAGAAGCAGGAGCATCCTTATCACGTACCTTATCATATGGCAAGAAACCGAAGCTCTCCTCACCACCACCGATGTAGTCCTGCTTACCCTCAGAGATAGCAATCTCACGAGCAATCCACTTGAAACCAGTGTAGCAGTCACGGAGCTCTACGTTGTTCTTCTTGGCAATCTCAGCGATTACCTCTGTAGTCACGATAGTCTTCACGAGGAAGTCTGTTGGCTTCAACTTGCCGAGCTTCTTCTTGTTCTCAATGATATAGTAGCAGAACATCATGGCTGTCTGGTTACCATTGATGATCATCCACTCACCCTTGTCGTCACGGCAAACGATAGCCAAGCGGTCTGCGTCTGGGTCGGTAGCCACTACGAGGTCGGCGTTCAACTTAGTACCGAGCTTCATACCGAGGGTCATAGCCTCAGCATTCTCTGGGTTAGGAGAAACAACAGTTGGGAAGTTGCCATCCACTACCATCTGCTCTGGCACTACATTGATGTTCTGGAAGCCCCAAGAGCGGAGGCAGAGAGGTACGATGACACGACCTGTTCCGTGCATAGCTGAATAGACGATGTTGAGGTCCTTCTGACGGTTGATGACATCCTGGTCGATCATAGCAGAGTGAACGGCCGTCATATAGTCGTAGTCCATCTCACCACCGATAATCTGAATCTTGTCCCAGTTAGCCTCAAACTTCACGTCCTCGATCTTCACCTTGTTTACTTCCTCGATAATACCCGTATCGTGAGGAGCCAAAACCTGAGCACCATCCTCCCAGTAAGCCTTGTAGCCATTGTACTCCTTAGGGTTGTGAGAAGCGGTCACGTTGACACCAGCCTTGGCACCGAGCTGACGGATGGCGAAAGAAATCTCTGGTGTAGGGCGAAGACCCTCGAAGAGATATGCCTTGATGCCATTGGCAGAGAAGATAGCAGCAACAGTCTCAGCGAAGAGGCGAGAGTTGTTGCGGCAGTCGTGACCTACGACTACAGAGAGATTGTCCTGACCAGGGAAGGCCTTGAGGATGTAGTTGGCGAAGCCTTGAGTAGCCATACCAACGATATACTTGTTCATGCGGTTGGTACCGGCACCCATGATGCCACGCAATCCGCCTGTACCAAATTCCAAATTCTGATAGAAAGCATCTACGAGAGCAGACTTGTCCTCTGCATCGAGCATTGCTTGTACTTCCTTACGTGTTTCTTCGTCAAAAGCAGGAGTGAGCCACTGCTGTGCTCTTTCCTCACACTGCTTGATTAATTCTGCGTTATTAGCCATAGTTATTTTATTATTAATTTGATAATTTTCCTATATATATAATAAGGTGTCATCGACGGGAATTATTGCCGAGCGCATCTTATCTTTTGCAAAGATATGAAAAATAGTTAGAGAAACAAAACTAGATTGAACTTTTTTTTGTATTTTTGCATTCTGAAATACATTTAGTCACATTTCGGACAAGATAATATCACTTCGTCCGGTGATTTCAGACAAGATTACGTCATCCTTTAAGGAACAAAAAGATTTATAAGATATGGAATTACATTTCACTGGCATCATCATTGCCGTTTGCACATTTCTCGTGATAGGTCTCTTCCACCCTATCGTTTTGAAGACTGAATATTACACGGGAGTTAAATATTGGTGGGTCTTCCTCGTGGTCGGAATCGGCACGATTGCCGCCGCCTTCCTGATAGAAGACGTCCTCGTCTCCGCCCTTCATGGAGTGGTAGGCGCCAGCAGCCTTTGGAGCATCGGCGAACTTTTGGAGCAGCGCAAGCGTTGTGAGAAAGGTTGGTTTCCGAAGAATCCCAAGAGAATAGGCACTGGCTATTACAGGGACGAGAAGAAAGTGAAGAACGAAGAGTGAAAATATCAAGATTGAGCAGAGAAGTTCATCACGCTATGAGTTATAGGCATCACACTTGCATTCCATACCTCTAACTCTTTGCTTTCCGTTTGCTAGCTTCGAGAGTTGCAATTGCTAAAGCCTAGCTTTGCGATTTTGCCTGCCTAGGGCGCAAAACTGCCCTCGGCGAGGGCAATATTGCGCCCTAGGCAGGCACATTTCTCTGCGTGGGCTAGAATATTTTCAAGCACGACTGGCAATACTGTTTCGAGTCATAAACAAAAAAATAAAACAAGAATGGACGTTAAGTCTTCACCTCTTCACACATTAGCTTTAACATTCTATATTTCAACCAGATAGAGAAGTGAAAAGAGGTTCTTCACTTTTCACATCTCTTCACGTCTCTTCACCTCAGAACATCTATCCCCTTCCACCTGGCACCCATAGACGAAGAGTACCAGGCATCATAGACGACCAATGCTTGCCACTATAGACGACCAAAAGAGGGAAAAGAAAGGAAAGAGTGGATGAAGAGACGTGAAGAGTTGTGAAGAGTGAAGAAAATATTTGAGTTTGCTTCCATAACGCAAGCGTAGGCATCAAGAAGTAGGCATTTCTGCAAGCCAGCAAAAGATTACGAGAAATAATTGCTTATTTTTTTTGGTATTTCTGCTATTTTCCGTAATTTTGCAAATTAAAGATAATATACAAGATGAACAATATAGAACAATAATTACATCTATGATAAAAGAAATACTTTCATCGGCATTGCTTGCCTTGATGACAACCAGTGCATGGGCTCAGGAGAACGACACCAAGACTGACGAATGGGCACCAAAGGATCACGTGAAGATAAGCATCAATGCGGGTCCGCAGTGGAACTCGTCATTGGGTTGCTTGGCTGGTGTAGATGTACACATTCCCTTGGGACAGTCGCGCTGGGGGTTTGAGCCAGGACTATACTGGTCGTTCCGCAATCACACAGAAGAGCAAACGGAAAACAACGACAAGGAAGAGTATAACGATAAAGTACATTACCTGGAGGTACCCTTACACTTTTCCGTGCGTGTGGCAGGAAACCAAAACGGACCATTCAATTTATCCGTGTTCTATGGTCCCTATCTTGCCTATGGGCTTAACGGCACTAGCCATTACACCCTAACAAAAGATGGGGAAGTGACAAAAAGCGAAGCCAATGCGTTCAGCGACAAAGGTCGTCTAAGAAGCCGTTTTGATTTTGGTCTTAATCTGGGACTCAAAGCTGTTATCAAGCAACATTTAAAAGTAGGTGTCTTCACTCAGCTAGGTTGCAGGCACATATATAAACCCATCAGTGATTTAGCTGAATTCTTCGGTGACTTGCTTGGTCGCATGACAATGTTCAACATGACTAAGAACAACATTGGCGTAGGCATCACCGTGGGATACCAATTTTAAGTACACAGAATATATATATTAGCTAAACATTCATCGTGAAGACAGAACTCATTTTGGTCGGAAAGACCGTCAACAAGCATTTCATCGCTGGCATCAAGGATTATGCCGAGCGCATCACCCACTACATGCCCTTCTCCATCACTACCATCCCTGAGCTCAAGAACACCAAGAGCCTCAGCGAACAGCAGCAGAAGGAGCGTGAGGGAGAACTCATCCTCAAACTCATCCAACCATCCGACACCGTTGTCTTACTGGATGAGCACGGACAAGAGTTCCGAAGCATCGAATACGCCAAGTGGTTGGAGCGCAAGCAGGCGACGGCTCGCCGACTCGTCTTCGTCATCGGTGGACCATACGGTTTCTCAGATGCCGTCTATAGCCGTGCCAACGAGAAGATTTCCCTCTCCAAGATGACTTTCTCCCACCAGATGGTGCGCCTCATCTTCACCGAGGCTCTCTATCGTGCCTGTACCATCATCAAGGGTGAACCGTATCACCACGAATAAGTGAAGAACGAAGAGTGAAGAACGAAGAGTGAAGAGTGAAGGATTCAATAGCCCCAATGGCACCAGCCTAATTATACATTATTCATTATAAATTATACATTATACATTAAAATGAAGTTTATCGAGATAAAAGGAGCGAGGGCCAACAACCTCAAGAATATCGACGTGAAGATACCACAGGGCAAGTTCGTTGCCATCACGGGTGTCTCCGGGTCGGGTAAGTCATCATTGGCTTTCGACACACTCTATGCCGAGGGGCAACGCCGATACGTGGAGTCGCTCTCCTCCTATGCCCGACAGTTCCTGGGCAGAATGAGCAAACCAGAGTGCGACTTCATCAAGGGACTTCCGCCTGCCATCGCCATCGAACAGAAGGTGATCTCTCGCAACCCACGTTCCACCGTAGGCACCAGCACCGAGATTTATGAGTATCTCCGCCTGCTCTTTGCCCGCATCGGCAAGACCTATTCGCCTATCAGTGGACAAGAGGTGAAACGCCATACCACCGAGGATGTGCTCAAATGTACCCAACAGTATTCGAAAGGCACCAAGTTCGTCATCCTCGCCCCCATCCACGTCATCGAGGGTCGCAGCCTCAGCAAGCAGCTAGAGATGTATATCCAGGAAGGTTATGCCCGAATCATGCACAAGGATGAGTTCGTCCGCATCGAAGACTTCCTGGAGAAAGCGAATGCTGACGAGACGCTTTCTTCAGGCATCAGCTATAAGGAGTTTTTGGAGGCGAGCGGCGAGAAGTTGAAGGAACTGATGGCTCAAAACGATGAGACCATCTTCCTCGTCATCGACCGCTCTTCTGTAAGCGATGAGAAGGACGACATCAGCCGACTGATGGATTCTACCGAGACCGCCTTCTATGAGGGCGATGGTGCTTGCCGCCTTCTCTTCCTCCCTAGCCATATCACCTACGACTTCTCCACTCGTTTCGAGGCTGACGGCATCACCTTCGAGGAGCCATCGGACAACATGTTTGCCTTCAACTCTCCTCTTGGCGCTTGTCCTACCTGCGAAGGATTCGGAAGCATCATCGGCATCGACGAGAAGTTGGTCATCCCTAATACCTCGCTGAGTCTTTACGACGGATGCGTGGTCTGCTGGCGAGGCGAGAAGATGGGCATGTGGCTCAAGGAGTTCATACGCCGTGCCGAACCTTTCCACTTTCCGATCTTCAAGCCTTACTACGAACTGACGCAGAAGGAGAAAGACTGGCTTTGGCACGGACTGCCCTCCGAGAAAAACCTCGACCCACACGAAAGGGTGAGCATCGATGAGTTCTTCCGCATGGTGAAAGAGAACCAATACAAGATACAATACCGAGTGATGCTGAGCCGATTCCGTGGCAAGACCATCTGTCCTGACTGCCATGGCACCCGACTGAAGAAGGAAGCCAACTACGTGAAGATAGGTGGCAAGAGCATCACAGAACTCGTAGATATGTCGGTAGCCAACCTCTCCACTTGGTTTACTCAACTGGAGTTGACCGAGCATGAGAAAAGCGTGAGCAAGCGACTCTTGGCGGAAATCACCAACCGCCTCCAGTTCCTCCTCGACGTAGGTTTGGGCTACCTCACCCTCAACCGCCTCTCCAATTCCCTTTCGGGAGGTGAGAGCCAGCGCATCAACCTGACCACCAGTCTCGGTTCGTCGCTCGTGGGCAGCGTCTATATCCTCGATGAGCCTAGCATCGGTCTCCACAGCCGTGACACCGACCGCCTTATCAAGGTGCTCCGAGAGTTGCAAGAGTTGGGCAATACCGTGGTGGTAGTGGAGCACGACGAGGAAATCATGCGTGCCGCCGACTATCTCATCGATATTGGTCCCGATGCAGGACGACTGGGCGGCAAGCTGGTCTATGCCGGTCCTGCCTCCGAATATTCCACCACCGACAAGGCGGAACAGAAGAAGCTCCTGGAGAAATATCCCGACAGCTATACCATCAAGTACCTCACCCATTCCGAGGAGATAGAGCGACCTACCAGCCATCGTGCCTGGAACCAGTTCATCTACATCAAGGGAGCGAGGATGAACAATCTCCGTGGCATCGATGTCAAGATACCGCTCAATGCCTTCACCGTCATCACAGGAGTCTCCGGCTCAGGCAAGAGTTCGCTCATCAAGGGCATCCTCTACCCAGCCATGCGCCGTCACCTCGACTTGGTTTCGGATGCACCGGGCGAGTTTACGGCGATGGAAGGCGACCTCAATGCCATCAAGCACGTGGAGTTTGTCGATCAGAACCCTATCGGAAAGAGTACCCGAAGCAACCCTGCCACCTATCTGAAGGCATACGATGCCATCCGCTCGCTCTTTGCCAACCAGCCGTTGGCTAAGCAACTCGGTTTCACGCCTCAATACTTCTCCTTCAATGCCGAGGGAGGAAGATGCGAGGAGTGCAAGGGAGCAGGATACGTAACCATCGAGATGCAGTTTATGGCAGACCTCGTGTTGCAGTGCGAGGCTTGTAAGGGCAAGCGATTCAAGCACGACATCTTGGATGTTCACTTCGGCGGAAAGGATGTGAACGATGTGCTCAACATGACCGTGAACGAGGCGATAGAGTTCTTCAGCGATGAGAAAAACCAGCACAATGACGGCGACTTCGACTTCTGCCGTGTCATCGTCAACCGCCTTTGCCCTCTCCAGGAGGTAGGTCTCGGATATATCAAGCTCGGTCAGAACTCCAGCACCCTCTCAGGTGGTGAGAACCAGCGTGTGAAGCTCGCCTACTTCATCGGCAAGGAAGACCAGGAGCCTACCCTCTTCATCTTCGACGAGCCAACGACCGGTTTGCATTTCCACGACATCAAGCGCCTGCTCCACGCCTTCAATGCCTTGATAGAGCGTGGGCATTCCCTGGTAGTCATCGAGCACAACCTCGATGTCATCAAGTGCGCCGACTACATCATCGACCTCGGACCAGAGGGCGGCGACAAGGGCGGTAGCCTCGTGGTGGCTGGTACGCCAGAGGAAGTGGCAGCGTGCCCAAAGAGCCTGACAGGCAAGTTCTTGAAGAAATATATATAAAATAATGTAAAAAAGTAGCATAAAAGTAGTGCAATACTAAACTTTATGTTTAACTTTGCATCCAAATAGGCAAAAACCAAATGAGAATATAAAAATAAATAGGATATGAAAAGACTATTTTTAGCACTTACGATGCTCGTTGCCATGGTAGCAACAGCCAGTGCACAAGCAGAAATCAAGTTCGACAAGGTGGTACACAACTTTGGCAACTTCAGTGAGAAGTCACCCGTTCAGAAGACCACCTTCACATTCACCAACGTAGGCAACAAGCCATTGGTCATCAACCAAGCCATCGCCAGTTGCGGTTGCACCGTACCTTCTTACACCAAGCAGCCTATCGCTCCTGGTCAGAAGGGTACCATCACCGTCACCTACAATGGCAAGGGCATGTTCCCTGGTCACTTCAAGAAGTCTATCACCGTGCGCAGCAATGGCAACGTGGAGATGACTCGCCTTTACATCGAGGGAGTGATGACCGAGGAGACCAAGCAATAATTCCTTCTGAGTACTATATATATAATAATGTATAGAGAGAAAGAATGATATTCTATTTTTCTGGAACAGGAAATACTCGTTGGGCAGCCATCCGCTTGGCTTCCGCAACGCAAGAGCGACTGATAGACATCGCCGAGGAAATGAGGCGTATGAAGACATCAGGTGTCGATAAGACTGAGTCGTTCATCTTGAAAGAAGGTGAACGGCTTGGTTTCGTTTTTCCCGTACATGGTTGGAGAGTGCCACGACTGGTGAGGGATTTCCTCTCCCAATTGGTGGTTACACAGCCTACAGAAGACCTTACTTCCGCTGATTCTTCCGCCAGGAAGAATCCTCACCAAGCACCATTTACCTACGCCGTTTGCACAGCAGGCGACAGCATCGGACTCACCATTGAGAACCTCAACGCCACCCTTGCCGCCAATGACTCCTTGAACGCATTGGGCATCCACGAGGTTTCCTCCGCTTACTCCCTCATTATGCCGGAGTCGTATGTGGGCTTGCCTTTCATGGATGTCGATCCGAAGGAGAAGGAGATTCGCAAGAAGGAGAAATCAGCACAAGAGTTGGAGGTGATTTGCGAGGAGGTGTTCAACCGCAAGGAGAGCATTAATCGACTGGTGAAAGGTTTTTGGCCTTGGGGAATGACGAAGATAATAGGTAGCTTCTTCGAGCACGTGCTCATCACCGACAAGCGATTCCACGTCACCCAAGAGAAATGCGTGAAGTGCGGCATCTGCGCCAACGTCTGTCCGGTGGGCGACATCAAGGGTGGCAAGGGCAAGACGCCAGAGTGGTTGCACCACAAGGACTGCCTCACCTGCTTCTGTTGCTATCACCACTGTCCGCACCACGCCATCGAGTTTGGTCACCAGACACAGAAGAAAGGACAATACTATTATAAATGATAAATTATAAATGATAAATGAAGAAGATTTTACTAAGTATAGCATTCGCCCTCCTGGGCATTTCGAGTAGCTTTGCCGCCAAGGCATATCCAGGTCCTATCAACGTCATTCAGAGTGACGGAACGACATTGACCGTATATCTGCATGGCGATGAAAACTTCAGTTGGAGTTCGGCCTCAGATGGTACACTCTTGGTACAAGTAGGCAAGAACTACTATGTGGCACAAGTAGAAGAAGATGGCACTTTGAAGGCTACCCCTCAGTTGGCGCACAATCCAGAAAGTCGCAATGCTACCGAAAAGAACATGGCAGAGGCACAAGACAAAGATAGCTTTTTCAAGGCTACTGACGCCACCCTCCAATCGCTTGCAAAAAGCTTGAATACAGACATAGCTAGCAACATAAGCTATTTTCCACACAATGGCGCTCCTAAGGTATTGGTCATCTTGGTACAATTTCCAGATTGCAAGTTCTTATCAAGCAATCCAAAGACGGCATTCAATTATTTCTTGAACGCCGAGAGTGGAGACCCAGCACCTGAAGCCCTCACCTCTGCATACATAAACAACAACTATGGTAGCGTAAAACAATACTTCACAGAAATGAGCAAGAAAGCTTTTACCCCAGTCTTTGATGTAGCAGGTGTCGTCACTGTCAGCAAGAGCTATACCTACTATGGGGAGGATTCTAAAACGGACCCCAATAAGCATGATGTCAATTGTAAAGATATGGTAGTGGAAGCATGCCAACTAGCTAAGTCTAAGTTGGGTGTGAACTTCTCCAACTATGACCTCAACAACGATGGCAAGGCGGATTTAGTTTACCTTATCTATGCTGGTATCGGACAGAATATAGGTGGAGCTGCCAATACGATATGGGCGCATACTGGTGCTGGTGCCAACTATACCATCGACAATAGCACCCAAATATATAGCTATGGTGTTAATTGTGAACTCAATACACCTGACAATAAAGGCACAAAAAATTACCTCACTGGTATCGGCGTTTTCTGCCACGAATTCTCTCATTGTATGGGAATACCAGACTTGTATCCATATAACACCGCTGCGTATGTCAACAACCAAGAACCTGAATACTGGGATTTGATGGATGCAGGTGAATACAGGAATCTGGGCTTTAACCCTGCAGCTTTTTCACCTTGGGAGCTTGACATCGTAGGTTGGGATTCCAACATCGAGACTTTGAACAACATACCACAACAACTAGAATTACAACCTTATTACAAAGACCGCAAGGTCTATAAGATAGAAGCTTCTGATGGTCAGTACCTCCTTCTCCAAAATCTACAGAAAGTAGGTTGGTGGCAAGGCTTCCCTTACCATGGTTTGCTGATTCACCGAATTGATTACAACAAGCCTACCGTAGGATTGAACTATCGCATGAACCAAACGCCCGGAAGCCCAGAGGTTACAATTCTGCCAGCTGATGGCATCATTCTCAGTGGTTACTTATCGGGAAATGGAAAAAACTACACGAGTAAAGAATATCAGCAAAGCCACTTTGGCGATCCATTCCCAGGCAGCAAAAAAGTCACGCAACTGACAGAAGCAAAACTTAACCATGACGTGGTATTGACCAACCTACTCTACAACATCAAGGAGACCGATAGTGTCGATAGTGTCATCACCTTCGACTACCTCAAGGACTTTACCACAGGTATCGACTCTCCTATCACCAATGTGGAGGCTGACAAGGATGCCAGCATCTACACCCTCGATGGTCGTTACCTGGGCACGGATGCCAACAAGCTAGGCAAGGGCGTCTATGTCATCGGAAAGAAGAAGGTAGTCATCAAGTAAATGGAATGTTTTCCATCAAATGACTAGAATTTCAAAATTGATTTCGCATTTCATGGTCCCTTCACTTTTGGCACATCTTATCTGATTATCAACCATTTACAGTGAAAGAACACTGATTTACGACAAATTAATACGGTTGATTTCTCAACTCGAATGATTTCAAATCGCACTCTGAGCTTTCAGAGCGCGATTTGCTTTTTATAGGATGCTAAAACTAAGAGTTATGATAGTTAAAACTAAGAGTAGCAGCTACTAAAACTAAGAGTTATAGCAGTTATTACTAAGAGTAACAGTAGCTATAACTAAGAGTCACCCACCATTCCGAGTTCCATTCCTCCCTCATTTTCATCCAATCTAAGCCAACCTACAGCCTAGAGAAATTCGTCCCTTCACTGCAATTACCTGATTATCAGTAAATATTCCTCAAAAATGAAAGGAGAATGAAATTGATGAAAAGAAATCACTTCAGCGATGAGAACATGGAGGATATTTAAGTACTTGTGAATCTTACGTTTAATCATAAATTGCGGATTTCGGCAAAAGTAGTATCTTTGCACACGTAATTCACTAATAGAATGCTGCAAGATATACGGTCTCTTCTGTCATACCTGGAGAAAAAGCAGATAGGGTAACCGACATTGTGCAACTGATGGAGGAATCTAGAGTTGCCAACATAGCCTATCATACCAATGATCAAAACGTAGGGCTAGCTTTGATCAAAGATTTGCAACGCTATAAGATAATACCTTGTTTACACCAAGGATTTGAAGAAGGATGGCGATACGCTTTGCATACCTATCTATATGGTACCACTACTGCCATAAGTTCTATTACACATTTGCTTCTACGACTTCTAATCACAATTACGAAATCGACTTTTTGCTGAGTAGAGGAAACAAAGTATGCCCATTAGAGGTGAAGTCTTCTGGTTATGCCACACATGCTTCTATAGATAATTTTTGCGAAAAGTTTTCAGCTCGTATATCTGATAAGTACCTTATTTATACGAAAGATTTCGGTAAGGATAAAGGCGTAGTATGTCTTCCTATATTTATGGTGCCATTTTTGTGATGTCGGCAATTTGTCTGCCCATTTACCACATTATTAACGATTTTACTTCTCATCCGAGAAGAGGATATACCATCAAAAATCTCTCGCAATATGGGTTGCGAGGGATTTTTGAGGTAAAATACTTGCAAAATCTCATATTTTCAAAAGGAAAAGCTATATTTTAACACAAAAAGTTTCCCGCTTCGGAAACTTTTTACTATTTTTGCAGCAGAATATCATCACTCAAATATGAAAAAGAAGTTTAATAATACAAACAATACCCTTGGCAACATTATCAAAATGGTAAGAAAAGACAAGGGAATCTCACAAGAATCGTTGGGGAAAATTGTGGGACTGGGCAAAAGTAGCATCAGCAAAATAGAAACAGGGATGACCCAAATATCATTAGAAGATGCTGCTATTCTGCTTGAAGCTATGGGAGAAGAATTAAAATTGTATGTCGCAGGATTGTATCCTTCGCTTGAAACCAGAAAAAAACAAATCAACTTTATCACCACTGCCATTTGCTGGTTTGCCGAAGCCAAGAATGTTTCTAGGCATATCGCCTACAACTATCTACAAAAGCATCAAGGCATCAAATTTTTGGAAGAGAATTTCGAATATGAACAAACCCTGCCAAGAGAACAGATTATAGAGGATTTAACTCAGATTTGCAATAATCACATACATTCTACACAGAAAGACGAACCTTCAAATCGAATTTTGGCATGAAACTATTACATGGAAGTTACATAGAAATCAACAAGCCAGACTTATCTAAATGCAAGTCACACAACGACTTTGGAAAAGGATTCTATCTGACACCAAATTGGAAAAGAGCTTGGCAAATGGGCAAACGAAGTAGTGCACTACATCAAGGATGCATTGTGGTCAATTCATTTTTATTTTATCCAAAATTATGCGAACAAAAAGGATTGAAAATCAAAACATTCGAAGGATTCACTGCAGAATGGGCAAAGTTCATTTTATTGAATAGAACTTCTCCTGTGTTTAAACATAATTACGACATAGTTATTGGCCCTGTAGCTGATGCCTTTGTCGAGCAAGAGATTGCAAAATACAAAGCAGCATTTAAGGCAAACTATATGGAAGAAGACTCTTTGAAGAAATTTGCCTCTCGGATTTCCCAATTTGGCAATGAATACATCCAATATTGCTTCTGCACTCAACGAGCCATTGATGAATTAATTAAAGAGTAACTATATGAAAAAGGAAAAATACAATTATGAAGAAGTATTAGGCGATATTGCTTTTTATATCGCAGACAAGTGCAACTTGACACCAAGTGAAGCTGTTGGAATTGTCATGAATGCAAATTGTACCGACAAGGTTGTTGAGGAAATCAACCATTCGTCCTCCATTGACGTCAAGTCACTAGCCAACCTCTATCTATGTGATGAAATATTATAACTTACTTTTCATCCGAGAAGAGGATATACCCTCAAAAATCCCTCGCAAGCCATTTTGCGAGGGATTTTTGCGTTAAAAAGTTTGGAAGTATAGAATATTTTTCATAATTTTGCCGTTGATAAGGGGCTTGCGGCATTTTTTGGCTACACTGCCGGAGGTGCAAAGCCCAAGTAATAACTAAAATGGAAATAAGAAACGGACAGTAAAGGATTACGACGCAACATCGGGTTTGCTACCCCATCCCACAAAGCATGGAGGGGCGTTTCTGCGCCTAACTCATTGCGAGGGATGCAGTTAACAAGAATATCAACCGAAGCGTCGCCGTTCTACATCACTTTTTAAGATATTGAGCTTTTAGCTCTTGTTCTCCTATCTCGAATACCGCCAATTTTCGCATACAGGGGACAAGCAGATGGAAGGTTCATGCCTCTTTTGGCGTGAGCCGTTCTGTGCTTGTTTGTATGCGAGGTCACTTGGCGGTAACCTGAGATAGAACAAGCCACGAACGGTTGCACGCCATTTTTTATTCATAAAAAATATGAAACATTTGTTTTATACATATCATCTTTTATGGCATAGGTTTCTGATGCTCATAGGATTTCTTGTGCTTTGACAAGGGATTGGTTGGGCAACTGTTTATAGTTACAGCGAAAATGGGGTCAATTATTCAATAGTGGTCAGCACTCCTAAACGCGCAAGAGTAAATAGTATTGACAAAAATACTACTGGCACTATTCGCATTCCTGCCAACATTACATACGAAGGAGAAAATTACCCTGTCACACAAATCGATCAAAGAATCCGCAACACAAAAGTTAAAGATATCTACTTCACCCGAGTTTTACCCATTTTTGTGAATGGAATCGGTAACAAAGAAGATGCAACTTTTGATGGTGAATTTGCCACAGATGCAATTATCCATGTTCCTGACAGTCTTTATGACAAAGCTATAAAATTGTTTGGATATAAATATACGATTACTAACGGAACACGTTATACTGGTGCTGAAGACGGATTCTATTATAGGGAAAATGATATGACATTTTTTATACAACCTAAGACGTTATCTGCAAGCATAACTTCATTTTCAAATTCCGAGACTTTGCATTTCCCATCTGAAGTGATTTGTAATAACACAAAATATCGTATTACAAACATCAACATCGGCAAAAATAGCACTGTAAAAGAAGTATATTTTACCAGTTGCTATGCTATTTTGTATGCTGATATAGCCCATGCGCCAGATACCCTGTTCAATAAGATGGTCGCAGATAAAAACTCAAACTTTGGTAAAATCACAGATGGCAAGCGATGGGCATATTTGAAAAGCATATATCCTGGCTTTTCATTATTTAGACCTTCAAATTCAAGCAATTATCATCCCGAAGCATACTATGATGTTACCGGAGATGGAAAAATGGAGGTATTTGGACAAGACAAGACATGTGCAGAATATACAAATGCAAGCGCTCCTTTACTCATAACTTCTCTTGACGGAAGTATCTTGAGAAAAGAAGGAATGTACTATAATTCTTCAATAGGAACTCTTTCTCCATCAGGAACTCTCACAGAGTATTTCCATTTCATCCAAATGGGAATGTACGACAAGGAAGGTCTTCCTCTCTTGACATCAACGTATTCGGGTGAAACGTATTGGAATGACCAATATCATACAAAGGTTTATAGTTATGCCAAGAACCAGTTCGTATTCAAAAGCGAAAAGGAAATTCCTTATATCACTCTTGCCGACATCAATGGAAATGGACTGAAGGAAATCATCCCATCAGCTACAGATTACAAAGTCAACTTCTATGGACTATCACGCAATGATGGAGCCATTGACATCGTCCGTATGACCGCTGACGGCTCATTTGTTTCTGACAAACTATCTATCACATCTGACACTACAGCCATTCACTCTTCGATACTAGACGAATACCCTCCTAACTCTGGACAAATTGGAGTTAGTATTAGTAGTGGAAGCAATGCAACCTACTCTATGGATGCCCCTACAGGTTATTGCACAGCCCGTGATCTCAATGGTGATGGACTGATAGACCTGCAAGATGGCAGCACAGAAGGGACATGTCTATATCACCAACAAGGGTGATAAGATAGCCTTCTAAACAACTATTAATCCCTCGCAAAACGACTTGCGAGGGATTTTTTTTGTCTATTTATTTTGTACTTTGCCGAAAATACAGTACCTTTGCAGCATTGATTCATACATCTACTTTGCAACATAACAAAATGAGAATAGATATTATCACAGTATTGCCTGAGATGCTGGAGGGATTCTTCAACGAGTCCATCCTGGCACGTGCTCAGAAGAAGGGTCTCGCAGAGATTCATCTCCACAACTTGCGTGACTACACATTGGATAAATGGAAAAGAGTGGACGACTACCCATACGGCGGAAGCGCCGGCATGGTAATGCAATGCGAACCTATCGACCGCTGCATCTCTGCCCTCAAAGCAGAACGAGAATACGACGACGTCATCTATGTTTCTCCTGACGGCGAGACTTACAACCAGAAAATCGCCAACGAGATGTCGATGCAGGACAACCTCATCATCCTCTGCGGCCATTACAAGGGCATCGACCAGCGAGTTCGCGACCATCTCATCACTCGTGAGATTTCGTTAGGCGACTACGTATTGACTGGAGGCGAACTGGCTGCCGCTGTCATATCCGACGCCGTCATCCGACTGGTACCGGGAGTGATCAGCGATGAGCAGAGTGCCCTCTCCGACTGTTTCCAGGACGACATCCTCGCTGCTCCTATCTACACCCGTCCTTCCGACTACAAGGGATGGAAGGTGCCAGAGATATTGCTCAGTGGCAATGAGGCGAAAATCAGACAATGGGAATTTGACCAAGCTATGGAACGCACCAAACGATTGCGTCCTGACTTGCTCGAAGAGAAATAGCATTTCACGACAAAGCCATTCTGCAACTACAGAATGGCTTTATTGTTTTTAGGAACTTCTATCCTGACAAATACCTTATAAATACTCTTTGCAAAATGCCTCGCCCAGTGCAAAGCCTTCTTCGTATAATCGCTCCAACTTATCGGTGTCCTTCTCCATACGTCCCACCTCCAATGGTCGCATCGGGCGGATGCAGGTAATCTTGCCCGCTGCCTCCAAGTCATCGATGAGCTGAATCTGTTCATTATAAGACTTGTGGCGATGGCTCAAGGCGACACGAAGGCGCGGATAGTTCTTATATAAATAAGGTATCTTGCGATCCTTACCGGTATCACGCCACCCCTTGTTGCGAGTGAGAATCACCACGTTGTGCTCATGCCCCAAGTCGATGGCACGCTGCACAGGGATGCTGTCGGCGATACCACCATCCAGCATCGGGATGCCATCCACATTCACAATCTTGCTCACGTAAGGCAGACTACTGGAGGCACGAACGATGTCCAAGGCTCGCTGGCGGTCGTGCGCCTCCTTCAGATACATCGCCCGCCCCGTCAGGCAGTTGGTCGTCACCATCTCGAATCGGTCGGCATACTTGAAATAAGTGTCGAAGTCGAAGGGAAGCAGTTGGTTAGGAAACTTATCGTAGAGCAACTTGCGGTCGAAGATGCAACCTTGCGTTACCAGATGGCGGATGCCAATATACTGATAACGAGAAAGGTAGTCGATATTGGAGATACGGGCACGACGAGGTTGGCGACTCATATACGACATGCCATTGCAGGCACCAGCCGACACCGCCACCACGTATGGGAAGTATAAGTCATACTTCATGAAGGCATCGAGCACGCCACTGGTGAAGACACCTCTCATTCCGCCACCTTCCAACACCAAACCCACATTCTTTCCTAACTTCATATAACTATTGTTTTACTAAGAATTCGTAACCTGTTGTTCGCATCACACTACAAGAATGTAGCTGGAATCTATTAATTATTTATAAATTCTCACTATTTATGCGATTTTGATTGCAAAGGTACGCATTTTTCGGGAAATAATTGCTAACTTTGCAGCAAAATTAGTAAAAATCTAAAAATATGTTTAGTAAGGACACTTACATCCAGCGCCGACAAGAGTTGAAAAAGCTTGTCAAGAGCGGCGTAGTTTTGATTTTCGGAAATAACAACTCACCTTGTAATTTCCCTAACAATGGTTATTACCCATTCCGTCAGGACTCTTCCTTCCTTTATTATTTCGGACAGCAGCGTGACGGACTTGTGGGTGTCATCGACATTGACAACGACATAGAGACCTTGATAGGTGACGATATTGACATTGAGGACATCGTATGGTATGGCAGCGTGGAGAGCGTTCACGACCTCGCAGAGCAAGTGGGCATCCACAACACCGCTCCGATGAAGAGCTTGAAGACCATCTGCAACGATGCCATGTCGAAGAAGCGCAAGATTCACTTCTTGCCTCCTTATCGCTACGACATCAAGCTCCAGATATTCGACCTCCTCGGCATCCATCCTAACCAGCAGAAGGAGGAGGCTTCTATGGAACTCATTCAGGCAGTAGTGAAGATGCGCTCCACCAAGACACCTGAGGAAATCGAGGAACTAGAACGTGCCGCCGTCATCGGCTACAAGATGCACACCACTGCCATGAAGCTGACTCGTCCAGGCGTGACAGAGAAGTTTGTGGGCGGTCAGGTAGATGGCATCGCCAACTCCTACGGTGCAATGGTAAGTTTCCCGACCATCTTCACCCAGCACGGCGAGATCATGCACGGCAATCCATCGATGAACGTATTGGAGGCTGGCAGACTGGCACTTTGCGATGCAGGTGCTGAGACCATCAACAACTATTGTTCCGACAATACTCGTACCATGCCAGTGAGCGGCAAGTTCACCCAGCGCCAGTTGGAAATCTACTCTATCGTAGAGGCTTGCCACGACTACACCTTGGAGGTGGCTAAGCCAGGCGTGAAATATGCCGACGTTCACTTCGCCGTTTGTCGCTTGATGTTTGACAAACTGAAGGAGTTGGGTCTCGCCAAGGGTGACACAGAGGAAGCTGTGAAGGCTGGTGCTCATGCCATGTTCTTGCCTCACGGACTCGGTCACATGATGGGAATGGACGTTCACGACATGGAGAACCTCGACCAGATCAACGTAGGATTTGACGAGGAAGTTCGCCCTAACCTGGAGCAATTCGGCACCAACTGCTTGCGCATGGGTCGCCGTCTGCAAGAAGGATTCGTGGTAACCGACGAGCCAGGCATCTACTTCATCCCTGCCCTCATCGACGACTGGAAGGCAAGCGGACACTGCGCCGAGTTCCTCAACTTCGACAAACTGGAGACCTACAAGGACTTCGGTGGCATCCGCATCGAGGACGATGTGCTCATCACCAAGGATGGTTGCCGCTTTATCGGCAAGGACAGAATCCCATACCATCCAAAGGACGTAGAGGAGTTTATGGCTGCCAACAAGTAAGCACTATCAGAAAGAAATAACAACATTATTAATATTAAAGAGACATTTTAATGAAGAAGACATTGATCGTCGCAGCAATGATGGCATTGGTTGCCACAGGTGCTAGCGCAAAGACAGCGAAGGACTCAGCTGCCATCGCCAAGAACAAGCCTGTATTTACAGTGGTAAAGCAAAACCCTATCACAAGCATCAAGGACCAGAACCGCAGCGGTACGTGCTGGTCTTACTCTACTCTCAGCTTCTTTGAGAGCGAGATCTTGAAGAACACGGGCAAGACATACGACTTGAGCGAGATGTATGTTGCCAACAAGACTTATATGGATCGTGCCACAATGGCTGTGAGAATGCACGGCGACGTGAGTTTCTCTCAGGGTGGTAGTGCCTACGATGTGCTCTACTGCTTGCAGCACTATGGCATCGTACCAGAGACAGCTATGCCAGCTCCTGGTACATTGACCGGTGACTCATTGGCTAACTTCGGCGAGTTCTTCGATGTGATGACTCCATACGTAGAGGCTGTTGCCAACAGCAAGGCTAATAAGATTTCCACTGCATGGAAGAGTGGTCTTCAGGGTATCATCGACTCATACATCGGCAAGGTGCCAGAGAAGTTCACATACCAGGGTAAGCAATATACTCCACAGACATTCTGCCAGAGTCTCGGCTTGAACCTCGACGACTACGTAACCATCACCAGCTACACTCACCACCCAATGTGGAGCAAGTTTGCTGTTGAGGTACAGGACAACTGGCGCTGGCCTTTGAGCTACAACGTACCTATGGAGGACCTCTGCAAGATTATCGACAACGCTGTCAACAATGGTTACACCGTAGCTTGGGGTGGCGACGTAACAGAGGATGGTTTCACTCGCAAGGGTCTCGGTATCGCTTACGACGTGAAGAAGGTTCGCTCTATGGCAGGCACAGACGCCGACCATTGGTTCAAGCTCTCCAAGGACGAGAAGAAGGAGAAGTTTGACTCACTCGGTGTCAACGCTCCTGAGGTAGTGCCTACCCAGCAGATGCGCCAGGAAGCTTTCGACAACTGGGAGACTACCGACGACCACGGTATGCACATCTATGGTATCGCCAAGGACCAGAACGGCAAGGAGTACTATATGGTGAAGAACTCTTGGGGTGAGTATGGCGACTACAAGGGCACATGGTATATGACCAAGGCTTTCGTAGCTTACAAGACCATGGACTTCATGGTCAACAAGAATGCCATCCCTAAGGACATCCGCAAGAAGCTCGGCATCTAATTTTTATAAAAATACTATCAAAAAGGCAGCAAACAACGTTGTTTGCTGCCTTTTTTGTAATTTAACATGAAAACCTTCCCATTTGTCATTTTATTTTTGTAACTTTGACGGCAGAAATAAAAAATAATTAAAATGCATTTTAAATGGAACTACGAAGCACCCATACCTGAACAAGCAAAGGCAGCCAAAGAATTGGGCGATAAACTGAACATCAGCCCCATCCTTGGACAGCTTCTCATCCATCGAGGCATCACGACCGAGTCGGCAGCCAAGCGGTTTTTCAGACCCCAGCTCTCCGACCTCATCAATCCATTCCTGATGAAGGACATGGACCTAGCCGTTGACCGCCTGAATGATGCGATGGGACGCAAGGAGCGCATCTTGGTCTATGGCGACTACGATGTGGATGGCTGCACCGCCGTTGCTCTGGTCTTTAAGTTCTTGCAGCAATTCTATTCCAACATCGACTACTACATCCCCGACCGCTATGACGAGGGATATGGAGTGAGCAAGAAGGGAATCGACTTTGCGCACGAGACGGGTGTCAAACTTATCATCATCCTTGACTGTGGCATCAAGGCCATCAAGGAGATAGAATATGCCAAGAGTCTTGGCATAGACTTCATCATCTGTGATCACCACGTTCCTGACGAGGTGATGCCACCTGCTGTGGCTATCCTCAACCCTAAGCGACCCGACGACCCCTTCCCATTCAAGCATCTCTGTGGATGCGGCGTGGGATTCAAGTTCATGCAAGCTTTCGCCAAGGACAACAACATTCCTTTCTCCCGACTCATCCCACTGCTCGACTTCTGTGCCGTAAGCATCGCTGCCGACATCGTGCCGGTGACCGACGAGAACCGCATCCTTGCCTTCCATGGCTTGAAGCAGCTCAACACCAATCCGAGCGTGGGCTTGCGCTCCATCATCGACATCTGCGGACTCAACGGACGAGAGATCTCGATGAGCGACATCGTCTTCAAGATAGGTCCTCGCATCAACGCATCGGGACGTATGGAGAATGGTAAGCTCAGCGTTGACCTCTTGGTGGAGAGAGACTTCCCTACCGCCATCCGCATGGCGAAACATATCAATGAATACAACGAACAGCGCAAGGACATCGACAAGCAGATGACCGAGGAAGCCAACGGCATCGTGTCGCGACTGGAGAGCCAGAAGCACAACTCCAGCATCGTGCTCTATGACGAGGGATGGAAGAAAGGTGTCATCGGCATCGTCGCCTCCCGACTCACGGAAATCTACTTCCGTCCTACCGTCGTGCTCACCAGAGACGGCGACATGGCTACGGGTTCGGCTCGAAGCGTGACGGGATTTGATGTGTATTCCGCCATCAAGAGTTGCCGTGACTTGCTCGTCAACTTCGGTGGTCACACCTATGCTGCTGGACTCACGCTGCGATGGGACAAGGTGAAGGAGTTCAGGGAGCGATTCCAGAAGTACGTGGAGGAGCATATCGTGCCGGAGCAGACCGAGGCTCTCTTGAACATCGATGCCGTCATCGACTTCAAGGACATCACCAAGTCGCTGCAAAACGAGCTGAAACGCTTCTCGCCTTTCGGTCCGTGCAACCAGAAACCAGTGTTCTGCACCACCCAAGTGTATGACTATGGCACCAGCAAGGTGGTGGGCAGGGAGCAAGAGCACATCAAGTTGGAACTGGTGGATTCAAAGTCGAGCAACGTGGTCAATGGTATCGCCTTCGGACAGAGTGCCGCAGCCCGATACATCAAGAGCAAGCGTAGCTTCGACATCGTCTATACGATAGAGGACAATATCTTCAAGAAGAATCAGGTACAACTGCAGATCGAAGACATTCGTCCCAACAACGAGTAGGAGCTATTCGCCCGAACAACGAGTAAAGAGGCAAAGTTTTTACCTTTTTACCTTTTTACCTTTAAAAAGATGGCAGATAAATATCAAGAGATATTGCGAACCTATTGGGGGTATCCTGACTTCCGCGGCATACAGAGAGAGATTATCGAGAGCATTGCCGCAGGTAAGGATACCCTCGGCTTGATGCCTACGGGCGGTGGAAAGTCGATTACCTTCCAAGTACCAGCCCTCGCCCAAGAAGGCGTGTGCATCGTCATCACTCCTCTCATCGCCCTGATGAAAGACCAGGTTCTCCACTTGCGAGAACGGGGTATCCTCGCCGATGCCATCTATGCCGACAAGTCGAGGAGCGAGATCATACAGACCCTTGAGAACTGCATCTTCGGTGGTGTCAAGATACTGTATGTGTCGCCGGAACGCCTCTCGTCTGAGATTTTCCAAGTCAAGCTTCGTCACATGAAGGTGAGCTTCATCACGGTAGATGAAGCCCACTGCATCAGTCAGTGGGGTTACGACTTCCGTCCCTCCTACTTGAGAATCGCCGACATCCGACAGATGAAGCCGGGCACGCCTGTGCTCGCCCTCACCGCCACAGCCACACCAGCCGTGGTGGATGACATCCAGGACAAACTCCAGTTTGCCGAGAAGAACGTATTCAAGATGAGTTTTGAGCGCAAGAATCTCGCCTATATCGTCAGGACCGTGGCAGACAAGCAGAACGAGATGATTCACATCCTGCAATGTGTGGAAGGTTCTGCCATCGTCTATGCTCGAAGCCGCAAACGCACGAAGGAGATGGCGGAAGTGCTCTCCAAAAGCGGCATCCCTGCCACCTTCTATCATGCTGGTCTCGACCCTGTAGTCAAGGATGAGCGACAGAAAATGTGGCTGGATGATGAGGTAAGGGTGATGGTTGCCACCAATGCCTTCGGAATGGGCATCGACAAGCCCGACGTTCGTATGGTCATCCACATCGACTGTCCCGACTCGCTGGAGGCATACTTCCAGGAGGCAGGTCGTGCCGGACGAGATGGCAACAAGGCGTATGCCGTCTTGCTCTACGATGCAGCCGACGAACGGAAGTTGAGGAAACGCATCGACGACACTTTTCCCGACAAGGAACAAATCAAGGACATCTACGAGCACCTCGCCTACTTCTTCCAAATAGGCGTGGAGAGCGGACGTGGCAAGACCTTCGAGTTTGACATCGAGAAATTCAGTTACATCTATAAGTATTTCCCTACCAAGGTGGATGCGGCTCTCAGAATCTTGGAACGATGCGGCTACATCTATTATGAGGACAATCCGGATGGTAAGGCGAGACTGATGTTCAATCTCGAAAGAAACGACCTCTATCAGTTGGAGAACCTACACGCCAACGAGGATGAGGTCATCACCACCCTGCTGCGCATCTATGGCGGTCTCTTCACCGACTTCGTGTATATCGACGAATCGCTGGTAGCCCACCATGCCGGCATGAGCATCCAACAGGTGTATTTCGCCTTGAAGAATCTGGCTGCCCGACATATCATCAAGTTCATTCCTCGCCGTAAGATACCTTATATCACCTATTTGCGTGATAGAATAGATGGCGAGAAGGTCATCATCACGCCTGAGGCATACGAGGAGCGAAAGGAGCAGTTTGAGAAGCGCATCGAGAGCATGATAGGTTATGCGACAACGGATTACATCTGCCGTTCTCGCCAACTCTTGCGCTATTTTGGCGAAAGCACCCAGGAGGATTGCCATCAATGTGATGTCTGTTTAGAACACAAGGACCATGATTCCGTGGGCAAACAGATGTACGAAAAGGCAATGGAACAAATCATGGCTTTGCTTAAGGATGGTGAGAAACATTTCGTTACGGAACTTCAGAATTTCCAACTGCCAAGCCGACAAGTGTCGGATGCCTTGGAGGCTTTGGTCGCAGAAAATAAGGTTCACATTGACGGGGCTTACTTCTTTGCCTTAGCAGAAGACTAACTTAGTCTTACAAAACACATCGGGAGGTTTTTATTTTTTCCTCGGGAGGTTTTTCTAAAAAAGTCGGGAGGTTTTCATAAAAAAGTCGGGACTTTTTTCTAAAAAGGTCGGGAGAAAGAAATATCTCTCGACTAAAAAAACTGTGACAACTGTGACGTGTGACATTTATTTGTCCTCAAGCATACTGTTTACAATTTACTTGAGCAAAGTACTAAACAGCACGAAAAAAGGGAACGACCCCTCGCGGACCATTCCCTTTCCAACATTATGTACGAGAAAAAAATTAGTTATTTTCAGGACGAAGTTTACGAACTGTAACACCAGCCTGCCACATCTCCTTGTTGCGCATAGCTTCGAGTTCAGCGTTCAACTTCTCACGGTAATCAGCCTGAGAGTTCTTGTCGA
>ULUS01038997.1_pt1 | contig 58648 bp, 47 predicted proteins | sample 1958761 | NCBI WGS metagenome assembly ULUS01 (sample SAMEA4835767, study PRJEB28245) | human gut metagenome | biome: gut microbiome; material: fecal sample | place: Denmark | collected 2008
TATTAAAATTATTAACAACCATACCTACCATGCATATATTTTGAACTGTCACGTCACGCTCGCCTGTTTTTAACATTTAGAGGATTTATAAAAACGATAGCAAAACGACTGATACTAAGGTGAATAAAGACGATTTATGCAGCTCTTCGATTTCTTCCTTTTTAAGATTTTCGGGCGTGACACCTTTGAAAAAAGCCTTTTCTGCATTCAAAACTGTGCATGAAAGACGCTGTATCGTGCTTCAAACCAACCAAACGAGCGTTAATTTAATGTTAACGGAGTATTTTTGCACACATAAAAACACACTTCTTTCATGCCGTTTTTTGACATCAACTTCTGATGTTTTTTCACTTTTGCGTGGAAAAGATAATCTTTTTGCTCTTCCTGTTCTAATCTCTGAAATCTGTTACTAACGAATGTTAACGGGCTGGATTTACCCCTGTAGATTCGCCATCCTCCCTCACGAAAAGAGTGGACACGACGGATCATTTCGTGTGCAAGAAGGGACAGACAGATTTCAGGATGGTTATAACAGAAAAGTGGGGCATGTTTTTGGCAGTTAGGAAAAGAAAATGTAATTTTGCGCTTGTCTTCCGGAATGCGATTGTTTCTTCCGTTTCGGGAGCAGTGCAAACTTCAAGTAAAGCAATTAGAACAAGATGAACAGATTGTATCCTTTGTTGTTCCAGCCCAACCTCCATACTGTGGTGTGGGGCGGTGACCGCATTTGCGGCTACAAGGGACTGGACATGCAGCAGAAAAATATTGGTGAGAGCTGGGAAGTGAGTGCCGTGCCGACAAGCAAGAGCATTGTGAGCAATGGCGAGTTGGCAGGGCGCGACCTCGTGTCGGTGGTCGACGAGGCACCCGACGAAATTCTCGGCAAGGCCGTGAGCGAGAAATACAACGGCCAGCTGCCGCTTCTGGTGAAGTTCATCGACTCTGCCAAGCCCCTCAGCATCCAGGTACATCCCAACGATGAGATGGCGCGCCGAGAGCACGGCAAGTCGGGAAAGACGGAGATGTGGTATGTCATCGACGCACAGCCCGGCAGCTTCCTCTATGCAGGGTTCAAGCAGGAAATCACTCCCGAAGAATATAAGCGGCGCATAGCCGACGGCACCATCACCGACGTGCTTGCCAAGCATGAGGTGAAACGCGGCGACGTGTTCTATCTGCCTGCAGGCAGGGTGCACGCCATTGGTAGCGGAATATTGCTCTGCGAAGTGCAGCAGTCGTCCGACGTGACCTACCGCATCTACGATTACAACCGTCCCGGACTCGACGGCAAGCCCCGTGAGCTGCATACCGAACTGGCTGCCCGGGCTCTCAACTTCCATGTGGAGGAGGAGTATCGCACCATCTATCGCGACGAAACCAACAGTGCCAACCTGATTATAGATTCACCCTATTTCAGTGTGAGAGTGAGCAGTGTGACCCATCCCTTCCATCGCAACTTGCTGAAATACGACAGCTTCGTCATCTGTGTGTGCATGCGCGGCGACTGCAAGATCAAGATGCGCGCCACAGGCGACGAGATAGTGCTCCGCTCGGGCAACAGCTGTCTGATACCGGCAGCCATAGCCGACTATGATGTGGTGCCGCTCGACGGTTCCTCCACCATCCTCGATGCGTTCATAGACAATATGGACCGCAGTGTGGGCCACATGATTACCCGCTTTCTGCACCTGTCGAGCCGTTAACCGCTCCACGGTGTTCTCCCTCCCAAGGCCGCATGCCATGCTTTTGCATGCAGCCTTGGGAGTTTTCTTTTGTTCCTTTTCCGTTGCCTGTTGTTACAGCCTGTTTCCTCATTTTTCCCATTATTCCCCCTTATTTTCAACAGGATAGATTTGTATATGTGGAAAATTATTAGTAACTTTGAAACGGATAAGCAAACGCATGCCTCCACGCTTTGGAATCGTTCAGACTCCCCGCCTTATCTCGTGCGACGAATATCAATCTTTAAGACCAGATGAACCATGAACCTGAGTAAAACAATTCTCTATTTGCTATTGGTGTGCCTGTCGGTTCCCGCCAGCGCTCAGTATCAAACCTTCAAGGACGAGGAGGTGACGGGCAACCGCCCCTTGTCGCAGTTTGTGGCAGACCGCCACAGACTGTTCAACTTCGGATGGAAATTCTGTCTGGTTACCCCGTCAAACCGGTCCACCGACTTCGCCTCTCCCACACTCGACGACTCCTCGTGGCGCACGCTCGACTTGCCCCACGACTTCCAGTTCGAGCAGCCCTGGTCACGGCAGGCCAAGGGCTCTCGTGGATTTAAACCCATGTGTGAGGGCTGGTACCGCAAGACCTTCAAGGCAGATCCCAGGTGGCGTGGCCGCAAGGTGAGCCTCGATTTCGGCGGCATCATCTATCTGGGTGATGTCTACCTCAATGGCCACAAGATAGCCTCTACCGATTATGGCTATGTGGGGCTGGAAGCCGACCTCACCCCCTATCTGCGCTATGATGCCGACAATGTGGTGGCGGTCTATGCCTCGACCGGACCCGACAAAGGCTCACGCTGGTATACCGGAGGCGGCCTCTTCCGTGACGTGTATCTCCAGGTGCAGAATCCCACGCGCATAGCCCGTCACGGCGTGTTCGTTTCCACACCCGAGGTGAGCCCCTCGCGTGCCACGGTCAGTGTGCAGGTCGAAGTGGAAGGATGGCAGAAGCAGGACGTCAGTCTGCTGGCTCGCTTGAAAGACAGTCAGGGCCATGTGGTAGGACAGGCCGAGGCCACTATGCCCCAGCACACCCACCACGCCACGGAGGAGGTGAAGATGCCCGAGATAGAAGTGGCGAGCCCAAGCCTGTGGTCGCCCGACACTCCTCAACTCTATAGCGCTGAGGTTATCGTCAGGTCAAAGGGTGTGATGGTGGACAGTGTGGCTGAGAGTTTCGGCATACGCAAGCTGGAGTTCTCGCCCGAGTTCGGATTCCGGCTCAACGGAGAGAAACTGTTTCTCAAGGGTAATGCCAACCACCACGACATGGGAGCCTTGGGAGCCGCTTGCTTTGACCGCGGCATAGAGCGCATGATGCGCCAGCTCAAGGCCTTCGGGTTCAACACCATCCGCTGCTCTCACAATCCCTATAGCGAGAGTTTTGCCCGCATAGCCGACCGGGTGGGCATGCTGGTGGTAGACGAGCTGATAGACAAGTGGAGCGACAATGCCTATTGGGGCGGACGGCAGCCCTTCACCAATATATGGTACAGGTTGATACCCGAATGGGTGAAGCGCGACCGCAACCGACCGAGTGTCATCCTCTGGAGCTTGGGCAACGAGCTGCAGGTGCAGGAAGGCTGGACAGGGTTCGCCGGCACCAACGACTGGGGCATCACCACCTACCGCATCTTCAACCAGTTGCTCAAGCGCTTCGACCCCACACGCCTCACCACCGTGGCCATGTTCCCTGCCAGAGCCGGAGCCATCACTCGTCACGACAAGGACTTCAACGATTATCTTGTGCCCCCCGAACTGGTCTGTGCCACTGAGGTGGCGTCGTTCAACTACCAGTCTGACAAATACAATGCCTACTGCTGCTACAAGCCCGACCTGATTCTCTTCCAAAGTGAGGCTGAGACCTACAAGATGCTGGAACCCTACTACAATATGGACCACGACCACCATGTAGGCATGGCCTACTGGGGTGCAGTGGAATACTGGGGCGAGTCGAACGGATGGCCCAAGAAAGGCTGGAACTATTCTTTCTTCGACCATACGCTCCATCCCTATCCGCAGGCCTATCTCGTGAAGTCGGCCTTCAAGCCCGACGAGCCGTTGGTGCGTGTGGGTGTGGTGGACAGCAAGAACGGCGAGAGCGTGAGCTGGAACGATGTCATTGTGGGACGCCCCATGATTCTGGACCATTGGAATTTCCCCGAAGGCAGCAGGCAGACGGTGGTGGTCTATTCCAATGCCTATAGTGTGGAACTCGTGGTCAACGGGCATAGCCTTGGCGTGAAGGAGAACAAGGCGGAACGGAAAGACCAGCACGGCAGTTTGCTTTGGACAGACGTGGACTATGGACATGGCGGCAGTGTGGAAGCCATTGCCCGCAACGAGGCTGGACAGGTGGTGGCACGCCACAGGATAGAAACGGCCGGCAAGGCTGTTGCCCTGCGCATGCAACCTGAAGATCGCCTGTGGCATGCCGACGGCATGGACCTGCAATATGTCAACATCACAGCCGTGGACGCCAAGGGACGCACGGTGCCCGGCTTTGCCGAACCGCTCACCGTGAGCCTCTCCGACAACACGGTGGCCCGCTTTGTGGCGCTCGACAACGGTGACCACTACACCAACGACCTTTTCCTCAACGTCTTCACCAAGCCCGTGCGCTCAGGACGCATGCAGCTCATCCTCCGCAGCACCCGGAAGGCAGGGACGGTCAAGGTGACGGTCAAGGCTGGCCGCCTGAGCCGCACGCTCAAGACCTTCACGGAATAAGGGTCTTGCAGCAGGGGCTTTTCCGAGCATAGTCACTTTTATGCCTGTCGCCTCTTCTGACAAGAAGTGTGGGAAGGCGTGAAAACAAGAGTCCCCGTATGCCACATGCAAAGGCATACGGGGACTCTGTTCGTATATGGTCGTTATGGTCAGCCCTGTTGCAGGCCTTTCATGCTTAGCGAGATGCGGCCACGCTTGAGGTCAACGCCCGCCACCCGAACGCGGACATGCTGGTGGAGTTTCACCACCTGTGTCGGGTCGGCCACGTAGCGGTCTGCCAGTTGGGAGATGTGTACAAGTCCGTCCTGGTGCACCCCGATGTCGACGAAGGCACCGAAATTGGTAATGTTGGTCACGATGCCGGGCAACTCCATACCCTCGTGCAAGTCTTCGGGTGTGTGCACGGTGTCGTCGAACTTGAACTCCTCTATTTGTTCTCTCGGGTCGCGTCCCGGTTTTTCCAGTTCCCGCATGATGTCGGTGAGCGTCGGCAAGCCCACGTCTTTTGTGACATAGCGCTTGATGTCTATGAGTTTCTGCTTGGCCTTGTCGTCCACCAGTTGCTTCACGGTGCACCCTTGGTCCTTGGCCATTTGCTCCACAATGGCATAGCTCTCCGGGTGCACACCACTGTTGTCGAGAGGGTTACGGGCACCGGGAATGCGGAGAAATCCTGCGCACTGCTGGTAGGCAGCAGGGCCGAGCCGCGGCACTTTCTTGAGTTGTGCCCGCGACGAGAACGGCCCGTTCTCCTTTCTGTAGTCCACAATGTTCTTGGCGAGGGTGGGGCCCAGTCCGCTCACGTAGGTGAGCAGATAGCTGCTTGCCGTGTTAAGGTTGACGCCTACCGAGTTGACACAGAATTCCACGGTCTGGTCAAGGCTCTTCTTGAGCTTGGCCTGGTCCACGTCGTGCTGATATTGTCCCACGCCGATGCTTTTCGGGTCAATCTTCACCAGTTCGGCAAGCGGGTCCATGAGTCGTCTGCCTATGGACATGGCACCGCGCACGGTCACGTCTTCGTCGGGAAATTCGTCGCGTGCAGTCTTTGATGCCGAGTATACGGATGCTCCGTCCTCGCTCACCACGAATATCTGCACCTCATGGTCGAAATGGAGCGAGCGTATGAAAGAGTCAGTCTCTCGGCTGGCTGTTCCGTTGCCGATGGCAATGGCTTCTATAGCATATCGTTTCACCATCTGTTCCAGCGCTGAGGCTGCAGCCGGTTTGTTGGGCTTGGGAGGATGGGGAAAAATGGCTTCATGGTGGAGCAGGTTGCCCTGTGCATCGAGACACACGATCTTGCAACCCGTGCGGAATCCCGGGTCAACACCCATCACCCGCTTCTGTCCGAGTGGTGCCGAGAGCAGAAGCTGGTGCAGATTCTCGGCAAAGACGTTGATGGCCTCCTCGTCTGCCTTCTCCTTGCTGAGGGCGGCAAACTCGTTTTCTATGCTGGGCTTGAGCAAGCGCTTGTAGGCATCGTCCACCGCTTCGCCCACCAAGGTGGCACAAGGGCCGTAGCCGTGAACGTAGCGGCGCTTGAGTCGTTCGGACGTATTGTCGTCGTCGGGCGATATGCTCACGCGGAGTATGCCTTCGTTTTCGCCTCGCCTGATGGCAAGCAGACGGTGGGAGGAACAGCGGCGGAGAGGCTCGGAAAAGTCGAAGTAGTCGGCAAACTTGGCAGCATCTTCCGTGTCGGCTTTTGTCTTGACCACTTTGGCTGTTATGACGGCTTCCCTTTTGAACGAAGCCCTCACTTGTCCGCGTGCCTGTTCATCCTCGCTGACGGTTTCGGCAATGATGTCCTGTGCTCCCTTGATGGCAGCCTGCACGTCGCCCACCTGCTTGCCGACAAACCGTTGGGCTGCCACCATCGGTTGCTGTTCGCGTTGCATCATGAGAATGACCGACAACGGTTCGAGTCCTTGTTCGCGTGCCACTTGTGCCCTGGTGCGCCGTTTCGGCTTGTAGGGCAGGTAGATATCCTCCAGTTCGGTGGCGTCCCAACAGTCGTCAATGCGCTTTTTCAGTTCGTCGGTAAGTTTGCCTTGCGAGTCGATAGTGTTGCGGATGGTGTCCTTTCTTTTGGCCATCTCCTTCATTTTGTCGTTGCGCTCACTGATGGCGGCTATCTGTACTTCGTCCAGTCCTCCAGTGCGCTCCTTGCGATACCGGCTGATAAAGGGAATGGTGCATCCCTCTTCAAGCAGTTGCAGTGTGTTCGCCACCCCACGTTCCGGAAGTGCCAGTTCGTGGGCTATGATGGCAGTAAATGTATTGTTTTCCATTGATACGTTTTAAAAATGAGGACGCTAAGTTACTACTTTTTGTTCTGCCCGCCAAGTGAAACGCGAAATATTCCTTGTAAGCAGGGGCAGGTCAGGCATTTCGGGAGAGGCCTGCCAAGGGTACCTTAGACAGGCGTTCAAGGTTCCTCCACATAAATATGTTAGATTTGTATGTCGCTTATTCCAATAATAATTCGTACTTTTGCATCCGCAAAGAAACAAGACATAATGGGAATTGTAATAGGCATAGACGTAGGTATCAGCACTACGAAGATTGTTGGCATTCGCGACGGAAAGGTGATTTCGCCTATCCGCATCAAGGCCACCGACCCGATCACATCGCTTTACGGAGCGTTCGGAAAATATCTGTACGACAACAAAATACAACTCACAGAGGTGGAGCACGTGATGCTCACCGGCGTGGGCTGTGCATACATAGACAAGCCCATCTACGGATTGCCCACCGACAAGGCCGAGGAGTTTGTGGCCGACGGTTTGGGCGCTCGCTTTGAGTCGAAGAAAGACCGCATGATTGTGGTGAGCATGGGCACGGGCACTTCGCTTGTGAAGTGTGACGGCGACGACATAGAGCATATTGGCGGCATCGGCATCGGCGGCGGCACCCTGCAGGGACTCTCCCGACTGCTCCTCAACACGGACGACATACTGCAGGTCTCCAATATGGCCATGCAGGGCGACATATCCAACATCAACCTCCTCATAGGCGACATCAGTGCCCGTCCGCTGCCCGGACTGCCCATGAACGCCGTGGCATCGCTGTTCGGCAAGGCCAAGAACAATGCCTTGCCCGAGGACATTGCCGTGGGACTCATCTGCACGGTGCTCCAGGCTATAGGCTCTGCCACCATCCTTTCTTCGCTCGGCAGCGACATCCGCGAGTTTGTGCTCATCGGCAACCTCACGCTCCTGCCTCAGTGCCGCATGGTCTATCCCGCCATGGAGAAGCTCTACAAGGTGCATTTCACCATACCGAAATATTCAGAATTCTGTACAGCTATTGGAGCCGCATTGAGCTACAGTATGCTGGAGAAAAAGTAAAAGGACAACATGATATCAGTAGAAGGATTAAAGGTCGAGTTCGGGGTGAAACCCTTGTTCAGCGACGTGAGCTATGTCATCAACGACCACGACAGAGTGGCATTGGTGGGCAAGAACGGAGCAGGAAAGTCGACCATGTTGAAAATATTATGCGGACTGCAGCAACCCACCGCAGGCACCGTGGCTGTGCCACAGGGCACCACCATAGGCTACCTGCCCCAGGTGATGAAACTGCAGGACGACACCACCGTCAGGGAAGAAGCGCGCAAGGCTTTCGCTGACAACACCAAGTTGAAGGAACGTCTTGACCGGATGAATGAGGAACTGGCAGAACGTACTGACTATGAGAGCGAAAGCTATCTGGCACTCGTGGAAAAGTTTACCCAGGAACACGACCGCTTCATGATGCTCGGAGGCGAAAACTATGAGGCGGAGATAGAGCGTACGCTCACCGGACTGGGCTTTGAAAAGACCGACCTGGAGCGCCCCACGTCGGAATTCAGCGGCGGTTGGCGCATGCGTATAGAACTGGCCAAGATTCTGCTCCGCAAGCCCGACGTGCTACTCCTCGACGAGCCTACCAACCACCTCGACATCGAGAGCATACAGTGGCTCGAACAGTTCCTGGCGCAGAGTGCCAAGGCGGTGGTGCTGGTGAGCCACGACCGTGCTTTCATCAACAACGTGACCAACCGCACCCTGGAGATATCCTGTTCCAAGGTCATCGACTACAAGGTGAAGTATGACGAATACATGAAGCTGCGTGCCGAGCGGCGCGAACAGCAGTTGCGTGCCTATGAGAACCAACAGAAGGAAATAGCCGACATGAAGGACTTCATTGAGCGATTCCGCTATAAGCCCACCAAGGCCGTACAGGTGCAGAGCCGCATCAAGCAGCTGGAGAAAATCGTGCCCATCGAGATTGACGAGGTGGACAACTCAGCCATGCACCTGAAGTTCCCGCCCTGTCTGCGTTCGGGCGACTATCCTGTGATCTGCGATGAAGTGCGCAAGGATTATGGCGACCACACCGTGTTCTCGCACGTCAACCTCACCATCAAGCGCGGCGAGAAGGTGGCGTTCGTGGGCAAGAACGGTGAGGGAAAGTCAACGCTCGTGAAGTGTATCATGGGCGAGATACCCTATTCCGGCACCCTGAAGGTGGGCCACAACGTGCAGATAGGCTATTTCGCACAGAACCAGGCACAGCTTCTCGACGAGAATCTCACCGTCTTTGAAACCATCGACAACGTGGCCAAGGGCGAGATAAGACTCAAAATCAAGAACATTCTCGGTGCCTTCATGTTCGGCGGCGAAGCTTCCGACAAGAAAGTGAAGGTGCTCAGTGGCGGCGAACGCAGTCGCCTGGCCATGATAAAACTGCTGCTTGAACCCGTCAACCTGCTCATCCTCGACGAGCCTACCAACCATCTCGACATGCCGTCGAAGGACGTGCTCAAGGAAGCCATCAAGGCTTTCGACGGCACCGCCATCGTGGTGAGTCACGACCGCGAGTTCCTCGACGGACTGGTCACCAAGGTCTATGAGTTCGGAGGCGGCAAGGTGCGCGAACATATCGGCGGCATCTATGACTTTCTGCAGGCACATAACCTGGAGAACCTCAACGAGTTGGGCGGCAAAGGCATCAACGCCGCTTCAACTACCCCCGTTGCCCAGGCCAAGACAGTGGAGGTGGCAGAGAAAAGTTCCAAGCAGAGCTATGCCGAGCACAAGGAACAGCAGAAGAAGATCAAGAAGGCAGAGCGTGCTGTGGCAGAGTCGGAAAAGAAGATAGAGCAGATGGAAACAAGACTCAAGGAACTCGACTCCATCCTGTGCACTCCCGAGAACGCATCGAACATGGAACTCATCACCGAGTATACCTCCACCAAGAAGGTGCTCGACGAGGAGGTGGAAAAGTGGGAGCGACTCTCGGAAGAACTTGAAGAACTGAAAGCATAAAACCATAAAACATAATAACAATATGAAAATGAAAAGCATTATCCCCATGATGGTAATGGCTGCCATGCCCCTTGCTGGCGTGGCACAGACGTTGGGCTCGGGACTCCACAGTGCCGACTTCGACAAGACTGTCCAGCCTGGCACCGACTTCTATCAGTTTGCCTGTGGCGGGTGGATCAAGGACAACCCGCTGCCTGCCGCCTATTCGCGCTACGGCAGCTTCGACCGTCTGGCAGAAGACAACAACAAGCGCATCAACGGTATTCTCAACGAACTGCTCAAGGGCCACTATGCCCAAGGCACCGTGGAAAAGAAGTTGAGCGACTACTACAAACTGGCCATGGACTCCATGCGCCGCAACAAGGACGGCGTGAAACCGCTCATGCCGCTGCTCAAGGAGATGGAGAAAGCCAAGGACGTGAAGTCGCTCCAGGCTCTCCAGCTCAAGTATGCCGTGGAAGGCTACGGCTTCCCCATGGGCGTAGGCTTCGGTGCCGACGAGAAAAACGCCAGCCAGAACATCCTCAACATCTACCAGGGCGGCATCACTCTCGGACAGAAGGAATACTACATCGACAACGATGAAGCCACCAAGAACATCCGTGAGGCCTACAAGAAGCACATCGTGCGCATGTTCGGCATGTTCGGCTTCAAGCAGAAAGTGGCAGAACAGAAGATGCACGACATACTCGACGTGGAGACTGCTCTGGCCAAGGTGAGCAAGAGCCGCACAGAACTGCGCGACGTGGAGGCCAACTACAACAAGATGACACTCCAGCAGTTCAAGCAGCTGTATCCCGCATTCAACGTGGAAGGCCTGTGCCTGGCACAGGGTGTGAAGGCAGCCGACATTCAGCAGATGATCGTCGGTCAGCCCACATTCCTCGAAGGCGCCAACAAGTATTTCGCTTCTATCAGCGCCAATGCCCTCCGTGCCTATATGGAGTGGGAGGCCATCTGCTCTGCCGCCAACTATCTGAGTGACGAGGTGGAGGATGCCAACTTCGACTTCTTCGGCAAGACCATGCGCGGTCGCCAGCAGAACTTCCCCCGCTGGAAGCGTGCCACCAACCTGGTACAGGGACAGATGGGCGAGGCTTTGGGCCGCATGTACGTGAAGCAGTTCTTCCCGCCGGCAGCCAAGGAGCGCATGGAGAAGCTGGTGAAGAACCTGCAGGCCTCGCTCGCAGAGCGCATACAGGCACAGACCTGGATGAGCGACACCACCAAGGCCGCAGCTCTCGACAAGCTTAACCACTTCTATGTGAAGATTGGCTACCCCAACAAGTGGACCGACTTGAGCAAGCTCACCATCGACCCCGCCAAGTCGTTCTATGAGAATGTGGTGGCATGCCGCCGCTTCTGGAACGCTCACGAGGTGGAGACCAAGGCAGGAAAGCCCGTCGACAAGGACGAGTGGCAGATGACACCGCAGACGGTGAATGCCTACTACAACCCGACCACCAACGAGATTTGTTTCCCTGCAGGCATCCTGCAGAAGCCTTTCTTCGACATGGAGGCCGACGATGCCTTCAACTATGGTGCCATCGGCGTGGTGATTGGCCACGAGATGACCCATGGATTCGATGACCAGGGACGCAACTACGACAAGGACGGAAACATGCGCGACTGGTGGACAGCCAGCGACGCCAAGAACTTCAACGAGCGTGCCCGCATGTATGCCAACTTCTTCTCGGCCATCAAGGTGCTTCCCGACCTCAATGCCAACGGCGACCTGACCATCGGCGAGAACCTGGCAGACCACGGAGGCCTCATGGTTTCGTTCAACGCTTACCGCAACGCCACGAAGGACAATCCGCTGCCCGAGAAAGACGGCTTCACCGCCGACCAGCGTTTCTTCCTGGCCTATGCAGGCGTGTGGGCCGGCAACATGACCGACAAGGAAATACGTAACCTCACCAAGAGCGACCCACACTCACTCGGCAAGTGGCGCGTAGACGGTGCGCTGCCCCACATTGACATGTGGTATGACGCATTCGGCATCAAGGAAGGCGACAAGATGTTTATCCCCAAAGCACAGCGACTGGAACTCTGGTAGGGTAAAAAGAAAATAATGGGAAGGGTGAAAGGCCGAGGCTGCAAAGCCGGTCTTTCACCTTTTTTCGTGAATTAAGTTTTGTCATCTCTCTGATTTGTTGTAATTTTGCAACAAATTACGTATAGCTATGCCTTTAAGATTACCCGATAAACTCCCGGCAATAGAATTGCTGAAGAAGGAGAATATATTTGTGATGGACAATACGCGTGCCACGACACAGGATATCCGTCCGCTGCGCATTGTCATTCTAAACTTGATGCCCCTCAAGATTACCACCGAGACCGACTTGGTGCGCCTGTTGTCGAACACGCCCTTGCAGCTCGACATCCACTTCATGAAACTCAAGAGCCATACACCCAAGAACACGCCCATAGAACACATGATGATGTTCTACCGTGACTTCGACGAGATGAAGGACGAGAAGTTCGACGGCATGATCATCACCGGAGCACCTGTGGAACAACTCGACTTTGAAGAGGTGGGCTACTGGGAGGAGATAACGCAAATCTTCAGTTGGGCGAAAAACCACGTCACCAGCACGCTCTACATCTGCTGGGCTGCCCAGGCAGGACTCTACTATCATTATGGCATCCCCAAATATCCGTTGAAGAAAAAGATGTTCGGCGTGTTTCCCACTTATCCCCTTGACCCACAGCAACCCATCTTCCGTGGGTTCGATGACGTATTCAACATGCCGCACAGCCGCCACACGGAGATACACAAGGACGATGTGCTTGCCAACAAACAGCTGGAACTCCTCGCAGAGTCGCCCGAGAGCGGCGTGAGCATGGTCATGGCACGAGGTGGCAGGGAATTCTTTGTCACCGGACACTTGGAGTATTCGCCCATCACGCTCGACTGTGAATACCGGCGCGATAGGGGCAAGCGTGACGACGTGGACTTGCCGAAACACTATTACAGGAACGACAATCCCGATGAACAGCCTATCGTCACTTGGCGTGCACACGCCAATCTGTTGTTCAGCAACTGGATAAACTACTACGTTTATCAAGAGACTCCATTCGACATCAACGACATTAAATGATGACAAGAACTATCGAACTCCTTGCACCGGCCAAGAACCTGGAATGTGGCATGGCAGCCATAGACCATGGGGCGGATGCCGTCTACATGGGCGCACCGCAGTTTGGCGCACGAGCCGCAGCGGGCAATTCGCTTGCCGACATAGCCACTCTTTGCCGCTATGCCCACCAGTTTGGTGCCAAGGTCTACGTGACGGTCAACACCATTGTCTATGAGAACGAACTCGAACAGCTGCGTGCCACGCTTGTCAGTCTGGCAGAAATTGGCGTGGATGCCATTCTCGTGCAGGACATGGCCGTGCTGGAGATGATGGCGCACGAGATGGACGACGTGCGTCAGCGGCTCCGTGCCGAAGGCAAGCGCATGCCTGCCTTGCACGCCAGTACACAGACAGACAACCGCAGCGGCGAGAAGGTGAAGTGGCTCTATAGTATTGGCTTCGACCGCGTGGTGCTTGCCCGTGAACTCTCTCTCGAGGAAATCAGCCAAATACACCGCGACAATCCAGACGTGGAACTTGAGGTGTTTGTTCATGGTGCCTTGTGCGTGAGCTATTCGGGTGCGTGCTATGCCTCCCAACACTGCTTCGGACGCAGCGCCAACCGCGGTGCCTGTGCGCAGTTCTGCCGACTGAAGTTCGACTTGGTGGATGCTTCGGGAAAGACCTGGGAGCATGACCGCCATTTGCTCTCGCTCAAGGACATGTGTCAGATAGACGAACTGGAAGCCTTGATGCAGTCGGGAGCCGTGTCGTTCAAGATAGAAGGCCGACTCAAGGACGCCGTCTATGTGAAAAACGTCGTGGCGGCCTATAGCCAGCGCATCAACGAAATCATAGCCCGTAACCCTGCCCTCTATCGACGTGCCTCGCTGGGCAAGGTGAGCTACACGTTCCAACCCAATCTGAAGAAAACGTTCAACCGTGGTTTTACCCACTACTTCCTTCACGGCAGACAACCCGACATTGCCTCGTTTGACACGCCTAAAGCCATGGGAGAGTATGTGGGCTATGTGAAGGAACTGCGGGGCAATTCGTTCAATGTGGCAGGAACAGCCACGTTTGCCAACGGTGACGGACTTTGCTTCATCAATGAAGACCGTGAGCTGGAGGGCTTCCGCGTGAACCGCGTGGAGCGAGGCAACCGTTTGTTCCCCCTCAAGATGCCCCGGCACCTGCATGCCGGCATGGCTCTCTACCGCAACAACGATATGGAATTCGAACGGGTATTGTCGAAGCCCTCAGCCGAGCGCAAGATGACAATAGGCATGAATCTTGTAGCTACGGCATCAGGCTTCTCGCTCATTGTCACCGACGAGGCTGGGCGGAAAGGCATTGCCGAGTGCGTGTTTGCCCATCAAACGGCACAAAAGCCGCAGGAAGAAAACATTCGCAGGCAACTGTCCAAGTTGGGCAACACACCCTATGAAGCAGCGGAAATGTCCATTGCACCCGAGGTGAAGGCTCTATTCATTCCCTCCAGTGTACTTGCCGACTTGCGTCGTGCCGCCATAGACCGGCTCCAGCAACAGTCGCTGGCACTCGAAGTGGGAGAGACCATTCCCCATGCACAGGCATCCAGCGTAAGGGGAGATGCTCCGAGGGTGCTGACTCTGGCCAATGTGGCCAACAGCAAGGCGCGCCGTTTTTATGCCGATTGTGGCATAACGGGAGTGCCGGAAGCCTATGAGGTGGCGTCCGACCCACACATTGCCCGGTTTGACAACCAAGGAGAGGCTGTGGCAGACTTGCGCCACATCATGACCTGCCGATACTGTCTGCGCTATACGTTGGGCTACTGCGTGAAACGTGGCGGCAAGCAACCCGCTTGGCGAGAACCCTTATTCCTCACTTTGCCCGACGGCAAGATGTTCAAGCTCGAGTTCGATTGCAAACACTGTCAAATGAATATTTATGCGGAGAATACTTAACCTCATTGGGGTGATGGCAGCCTTGCTGGCATTCACCTCGTGCTACAGCAACTATGGTCATCGCGGCGTGCTCACAGGCTACAGCGAGCGCCAACGCGACTCTATCTCGTTCTACGACAAACACCACTACACCAACAACTACAACTTCGTGGTGAAGAGCGATTCGCTCGTGCTCCTCCGCCAGCAACCCGAAGAATTGCTCAGCCACTTCGACACCGACTCGGTGGTGGTGTATAGGCACGACAACCTGGTAGTGGCAGACATACGTGTGTTGCCAGCCGACTCCGTAGACTCTGTGTGGGTGCAGTTGGCACGCGATCAGGAAACCTTCGGCTGGACACACGAATCGACCTTGCTCAAGAAGGTGGAACCCGATGACCCAATCTCGCAGTTCATTTCCACATTCTCCGACATTCATTTGCTTATCTTCCTGGGCATCATCGCGCTGATGGGATCAGCCTACCTGATGCGTAAGATTGCCAAGAAGAATGCCAAGATAGTGCACTTCAACGACATAGACTCCTTCTATCCCACGCTGCTTGCCATTCTTGTGGCGTCGGCAGCCACGTTCTATGCCAGCATCCAACTGTTCGCTCCAGAAACGTGGCGGCATTTCTATTTCCATCCCACACTCAATCCCTTCACGGTGCCCACCATCCTGAGCATTTTCCTTGTGTCCGTTTGGGCGATGCTCATCGTGGCATTGGCTGTGGTAGACGATGTGCGCAAGCAGATGCCCTTGGGCGAAGCTGTGCTCTATCTCTGCGGCTTGGCTGGCGTGTGCGCCATTGATTACATTGTATTTAGCATCACCACCTTATATTATATAGGCTACATTCTTTGGGCAGCCTATATCTTCTTTGCCCTTCAGCGCTACTGGTTCCATGCCCGTTGCTGCTACGTGTGCGGCAACTGCGGAGCCCAACTCCACCGCAAGGGGCGTTGCCCTTATTGTGGCATGTGGAACGACTGATGCTACTGCCTTGTTGCCGGAAGATGAATATCCTCATAAATAAGGATTTCTCATGCTGCAGGATTGTTGTAATTTTGCACCCGTTAAAAAGGTAACAAAACAAAAGCAATGACAAGTAAAAAAAATGCCTGGTCACTTACGGCATTGATGTTTCTTCCTGTTGCAGTTTGTGCATCTTCTTTGAAGGATGTGAATGGAGAACATAACCTGAGTGACTCTTCCAGAGTACACGACATCGACGAAGTGGTCGTGGTGGCGCAGCCGAAGGAAACATTCCGGTTGCGTCGCCAGCCACTCAGCTCTTCCTCTTATTCGCAAACAGAACTCAAAAGTCTTCACGTGGACGACTTGAGGGCACTTTCTTCCTATGTGCCCTCGTTGACCATGCCTGCATACGGTTCGCGTCTTACCTCATCGGTCTATGTGCGTGGCATCGGTTCGCGCATCAATAATCCAGCTGTGGGGCTTTACGTGGACGGACTGCCCATTGTCTGCAAGTCGGCCTACAACCTCCACACTTATCAGCTCGACCGTGTAGACGTGTTGCGGGGGCCTCAGGGCACGCTCTACGGGCAGAACACCGAGGGCGGACTGCTTCGCCTCTACACCCGCAATCCGCTTCAATATCAAGGCACAGACATCCGCTTGTCATGGACAAACCATTTCGGAAGGGAATTGGAATTGTCGCACTACGGCAAGATTTCCGATAAGCTGGCCTTCGGAATAGCCGCCTTTTATGACGGACAGAATGGTGCCATGCGCAACATCCATACAGGGAGTAGGGCAGAGCTTGCCAACGAGGCAGGCGGCAAGCTGCGTTTAGGCTATACTCCCAACAACCGCCTTTCGTTCGACTTCCTTGCCGATTACCAGTATGTAAGACAGAATGCCTTTCCCTATGGCGAACTGGATGAGGCCACGGGTTGGGCACAGATGCCCAACACCACGTTCGACAACAAGTATATGCGCGATGTGCTCAATGCGGGTCTTACGGCCGTATACCGTGGAGACGGCTATCGGCTGACGTCGACAACCAGCTATCAGTATCTGCGCGACAACATGGAGATGGACCAGGATTATCTGCCCCTCGACATGATGAGGCTCAACGAGCGACAACTTCACAATGCCCTCACACACGAATTCGTCTGGAAGAGTACGGGGGAACGCAGGTGGAACTACACCACTGGAGTGTTCGGCAGTTACCAGTGGCTCAAGACGTTGGCCCCTGTGGATTTCGGTCCAGGAATGACTACCCGTATCGCGCAACCTATAGAAAGCGCAATGAAGAGTGCCATGGCTGCTTCCATGGCACAGCGTTTCCAGGCTCAAGGCATGACCGAGGCACAGGCCATGCAGATGGCATTGCAGACCATAGAGCGTGCCGGCGGTGTGAAGATGGACGTGGCGATGATCGTGCCCGGCTTGTTCCATACACCGCAGTTCAATCTTGGCGTGTATCACGAGTCGAGTCTTGCCATCACATCCAGGCTGACAGCCACCTTGGGCCTGCGCTACGACTATAACCACGTGAAGATTGGCTATGACACGCAGGCGCTGATGAACATGACCGCCCACGTGATGGGACAGGAAGCAACCAACCACTTGGTGTCGCATCTGAACAGGGAAACATGCAATTCCTTCAACCAACTGTTGCCCAAGGTGGGCATTTCGTGGAAATTAGATAAAAAGGAGAGCAATGTGTATGCCGTGGTGAGCAAAGGCTACCGTGCCGGAGGCTACAACATACAGATGTTTTCCGACATTCTGCAGAGCGAACTCAATGCCAACCGCTCGCATGCCATGCGGGGTGACTATGAGGTGGCGCACACCGATGATGACTACGCTCGCATAAACTCGACCATAGCCTACAAGCCGGAAACCAGCTGGAACTATGAGGCCGGTGCCCATCTCAATCTCTTTGGCAACGCCCTTCATCTTGATCTTGCCGCCTACTATATGCAGGTGAAGAACCAGCAACTTTCTGTCATGGCGGGCACCTACGGATTTGGCCGCATGATGGTCAATGCCGGCCGCAGCAGGAGTATGGGTGTGGAGATGACGCTCCGCGGAAGTGCTGTAGACGACAGGCTCTCCTGGTCCGCAAGCTATGGCTACACCCATGCCACCTTCCGTCAGTATGCCGAGACTCAGACAGTGGATGGTGAAGACGTGGAAGTTGACTATCGGGGCAAGTATGTGCCCTACGTGCCCGTCCACACCATTGGTGCCACAGCCGACTATCGGCAGCCTCTGGCTTCACGTCTGTTTCGCGCCGTCACCTTCGGCATGAACGTCAACGCCCAGGGTAAGGTGTACTGGGACGAGGCCAATACCCGTGCCCAGAACTTCTATGCCGTGCTCGGTGCGCATGCCGACTTGGATATGGGGGCTTTGACCCTATCCGTCTGGGGCAGAAATCTCACGCAGACACACTACAATACTTTCGCCCTACAGAGCAGTGCCTCAGGCGAGAAACAATGGTTCGGCAACCGTGCCAACCCTCGCCAAATAGGTGTAGACGTACGCCTGCATTTCTAAGGCGAATACCTAAAAATGGTTATAAACCGCAATACTCAAAATCCATGATTTTGAGTATTGCGGTTTTCTTGTTTGTTGCATACCTTTGCATCCGTTTTCGTAATCAACAAAAGAGTTAGTATGCAAAGGATAAACATTTTGTTATTGACGTTGCTTTTCGCCCTCACAGGATGGGCGCAAGGCAGCAATTCAGTCTCGGGAATACTCATGGTTCACTACGGCACGCGGAACGATGCCAGTCGTGCAGCCACGGTAGACCGCCTCAACGCCCTGGTGGCAGAACGTTTCCCGCAGTCGAAGGTAGTGGAAGCCTACGTGGCTCCTGCCGTCATCAAGGCTCTTGCCAAGCGCGGCATAGTGAAACCCACCGTCAGCCAGGCTCTTGACTCCCTCAGAAACATGGGATGCCGCAGGGTGGTCGTGCAGAGCACGATGCTTCTCGACGGCAACATGACCGACGTGCTTCTGGCTGCCCTTGACCGCAAGCGTGCCGATTTTGAGCAAATAGAGGTGGGCAAACCGCTGCTTTGGTCGGTAGACGACTGCCGGAGCATGGCTGCCATGATAGCCCGTCACCTCGGCAACTCCGCAGGAAAGGCGCAGGTGGTGCTGGTGGGACATGGCTCTGACAATGCCGCCAATGCCATGTACAGCCAGATGGACTATATGCTTCAGGATGAAGGTCATGCCCAATGGCATGTGGGCACCATAGAGGGCTATCCCACACGCGAGTGCGTGGAACGTCGGCTCCAGGCCTCGCACCAGAAGCAAGTGGTGCTTGTGCCGTTGCTCTATATAGCCGGCAACCATCTCCGTGAAGACATTGACGGCGTGTGGCGCAAGGCATTGGAAACCAAGGGTTACAATGTGAACGTGGTGAAAGAAGGCCTCGGTGAAATGAAGGAAATACAGGAGTTGATTCTCGACCGCATCAAGACAATGCTCGACAACCAAACAAAACACAAATAAAACAGAAAAGAAATGAAGAAAGGAATGATAGTCATGACGCTTGCTGCAGCTCTCTTTACGGCACAGCAGGCTGCCGCCCGCCAAGGGGGCGACAACACGACCGACAACAAGGCCACCGCACACGAAGTGGACCTCAACCCTGTGGTGGTGACCGGCAACGGACATCACCAGTTGCTCAAGAACACTACCACCCCGGTGCACGTCATCTCGCAGAAACTTATCAAGGAGACTGGCGTGACCGACTTCCAGGAGGCGCTCACCCGACTGATGCCCCAGATATCGTTCTCTCCCAACACCATGGGTTCCTACATACGCGTCAACGGATTGGGCAACAAGTATGTGCTCATTCTCGTGAACGGGAAGAAACTCATCGGCGACATTGCCGGCAACGTGGACTTGAACCGTATCGACATGTCGCGCGTGAAGCGCATTGAGGTGCTCGACGGCGCTGCCTCTGCACTCTACGGCTCTGACGCCATTGGCGGTGTGGTGAACATCATTACGGACCAACCCGTCAAGGACAACGTGCGTGCCAGTTCCGACACACGCGTGTCTGGTAAGGGACAGTTTTCGCAGGGCGTCAACCTCGACGTAACCTCCAAGTATGTCAACTCACACACCTCATTCTTCCACCAGGAGGCAGACAGCTATCAGAACAACGACCAGACCATCGACAAGAGCGGCAACCAGTTGACCACCGTTGATCCGCTTTTCGTGGGCTTCTCGTCGAACGTGGTGAGCCAGCGCCTGGAGTTTAATCCGCTGAAGAACCTCTCATTCTACGGACAGGCAAGCTACAACTACAAGGTGACAGACCGCCCTACACCAGTGGAAGGTCTCGATGGCGGCAGCAACTATGACATGCGTAGCGAGGGCTGGCGCTGGGAGGCAGGCAGCAAGTACACCTTTGGCAAGCATGCCTTGCAACTCGATTTCGTGAACGACAACTATCACTACGGCAACCTTTACCGCGTGGCTGTGAAACCTTACGAGGTGGGCGACTTCTCTCGCTCGAAGACGCAGAAGTACTTCGACACCGAACTCAAGGGCATCTTCCATTTCTACGACAAGGGCACGACTATCATCGGAGCCGATTGGCGCAACGACTTCCTCAATGCCACCAGCGGTGATGTGGACAACCATGTGTACACCCTCGCCGGCTATGTGCAGCACGACATGGAGATTGTGCGCAATGTGAGTGCCACTCTCGGAGCACGCTACACCAAGCATGGTGCCTTCGGCAACAATTTCACCCCCAAGGTGTCGCTCATGTATGCACCCGGCAACTTCCGTTTCCGCGCTGCCTACTCACGCGGATTCCGTGCGCCTGGTCTTGACGAACTCTACTACCATTATTTCAAACTGATGAAGGGCAAACCCGTCATCACCTTCGGCAACAAGAACCTGGAGTCGGAAAAGAGCCACTATGCCTCGTTCAGCGCCGAGTATAGCAACCGCATCTTCTCGCTTTCGGTGATGGGCTACATGAACTTCGTGAAGAACATGATTGTCAAAGAGAACATTGCCATCGGCGACGACAACCTCTCTATGCTCAAACGGGAGTTCCCCGAAGTGACCGACGCACAGTTCAGCAAGATGACCACCTACGGCCAGTACATCAACAGCGACAAGGGTGTGGTGAAAGGCATACAGGTCAACGCCACGGTGAACCTCACACGTGATCTTTCGCTTATGGGCAACTATGCCTATACCTACGGACGCTCGAAGACCGGCGGCGAATGGATTGCCCTGGAGCGCACCTACAAGAACAGTCTCACAGCGGCTGCCAACTATAACCACACATGGAAGATGTATACGCTCAACGTGAACCTCAACGGACGTTTCCAGAGCCGTACCTTCTATCCTGGCTATGAGGATGCTCCAGGCTATGGAGTGCTCAACCTCAACACCACGCACACCTTCAACGTGAACCGCATGTTCGACATCATTCCGAGTGTGGGCGTGGACAACATTCTCGACAAGACCGACCATCGCATCGACACCACCACACGCAAGTATGCCCTCTACTCTCCGGGCCGCATGTTTGTGGTCGGCTTGAAAGTGAACTTCAAGAAATAGTGCATGGCAAGAAGACTTCTCTATCGGATACATCTGTGGTTGTCTGTCCCGTTAGGCATCTTCATCACTCTGATTTGCCTGTCGGGAGCAACCCTGGTGTTCAAGCATGAAATACGCGAGGCGCTCGGCATGCCCCGTGTGGTGGCGCCTCACGGCACACACCATGCATCTCCGGAGACGGCCAAAGAAGTTAGCACCAAGCATCCGCACGGTGTTTGCCGTGCAGATGCTTCCGCGTCTTCGTCCGTTCATGGACAGCCGGCAAGGGAAATGCTCAGCGACAAGAATGCTGGTCATGGTCACGGAACGACTACCCGCCGCGATTTCTTCAGCTACGTGACTCGCTTTCACACGTCACTGATGCTCGGCACGTGGGGTAAGGTCTTGGTGACCTATACCACCATTTTGTTTCTCTTAATTCTCGTCAGTGGGCTTTGGATATGTTGGCCCCAAGGCTTACAGCAGTGGCGCAAACGCTTTCGCGTGGAGTGGGGCAGAGGCGTCAGGCGTCTGTTCTTCGACCTTCATGTGAGCCTGGGCTTTTGGGCGGTGTTGTGGCTTGTGCTGTTGGCCGTGACCGGAGCCGCGTTCGGATTGCACTTGCTTCCCCGCGGTACAGCCATCATCAAAGTTTTTCATGCGCTCCATGTGGGTGCGTGGGGCGGCATGGTGACCAAGATTATCACGTTTGTAGTGAGCCTGATAGGTGCCTTGCTTCCCCTCACCGGCTATTGGCTCTATTTCAAAAAACGGCAGCGGAAGGGAGAAAGGTAAACGGATAGGCATACTTGTTTGTCGTTAGTGTGCCATTAATGCATCGTTAATGGCACACTAACGAATCGTTACGCCACACTAACGCATTTTTCACCGTAGTGAAACGAAAAGCTGCGGACACAACAAGGGCAAAGAACAAAGGAGTTAATCCGTGAGCTTCTGCGTGAAGCAGTGCGGATTAACTCCTTTTTGAAAAATATGAATAGTGGGGCTTATTCTTCCTTGAGCAAGTCGGAGAGGAAGGAATCAAGTTCCTTGTCAAGTCCCGGCATGATATCGCCACCGATGATGACCGTATCGTCGTCGGAGACAAAGAGCTCGGCTATGGTCTCCTTGTCGTCGTTCTCGAGCACAAAACTGAACGGCTTGAGCAAACTCATCAGGGCGATGGTTTCACGTTGGCTCTCGAGTACGGAGCGCAGGATGGAAGTGACTTGGTCATAGAAGTTGTCCTCCTTGTTGTCAATCCACTGGTCCACCACGCAGCGGGTAATCTCGTTCTCGTCATCATCGAAAGCCAGCAGTTCGCCGCTTTCCTGCGATACGAGCAGGTGGATGTCAGTCATAATGGTCGGTTCCTCGTTGGCGGGGAACTTCTGTGCTATCTTCTTGACGGCACGCTCGATTTTCTGTATTGTTTGTTCGGTAACTTCCATCTTCGTGTAGTATGGTTGGTTATTTGGCTACAAAAGTACGGTAAATATTCCATACATCCTAATTTTTGCCTGTTTTTCTTTACAGTAAAGTGCAAACGTTTACGGATAAGATATGTTAAGACAAATGAAAAATCTATAGCTATTATTTTGTAGGGATGGATTTTTTGCACTATCTTTGCATTTGCTAACTCTATGTAGCAATTTGCGAAAATCATGAACAACAATATAGAGCATTTGGGAACCATTGAAAGCATAGCCGATAACTGTCTGAAAGTCAAGATACAGCAGATGTCGGCATGTGCCTCGTGCAAAGTGGCAAGGCATTGTTCAGCTTCCGAACAGAAAACCAAATACATCGACGTCTACGACCCTAAGGCTGCCTGCGAGATGCAGGTGGGCGAAGAAGTGCGTGTGATGACGAGTCTCCGTCTGGGCTACCAGGCCGTGTGGCTCGGCTTTGTCGTGCCCTTGCTGCTGATGCTGGCTGTCATTTGGACAGTGGCAAGTATACAGGCAGACGAGGCCGTGGCAGCCTTGAGCGGCATTGTAGCCCTTATACCTTATTATATATTGCTCTATATTCTGCGCGACAATCTGAAGCGCAAGTTCACTTTCCAGGTGGAAAAAATTAATCACTAAACAAATACAAAAAGATTATGAATTCAATTTTGTCTGCAGTAATCGTGCTTGGAGTCATTGCGCTTATAGCCGCAGTGATACTTTACGCATGCTCCAAGAAGTTTGCTGTCAAGGAAGACCCACGCATCGGTCAGGTTTCTGCCCTCCTGCCTCAGGCCAACTGTGGCGGTTGCGGATTCCCCGGTTGCAGCGGAATGGCTTCCGCGCTCGTCAAGGGTGCGGATGCAGGCTCATTGGAGGGACTGTTCTGCCCCGTAGGCGGACAGGAGGTAATGTCGCAGGTGGCCGACTTGCTCGGCATGGCTGTGGCCAATACCGACCCGATGGTGGCTGTAGTAAGATGTAACGGCACGTGCGAGCACCGTCCCCGCATTGCTGAGTATGATGGACTCCACACCTGTGCAGCCATGAACTCCACAGGTGCCGGCGAGACAGGCTGCGGCTTTGGTTGCCTCGGATGTGGCGACTGTGTGAAGGCTTGCCAGTTTGACGCCATCCACATGAATCCCGAAACAGGACTTCCTGAAGTCGACGAGGAGAAGTGTATTGCCTGTGGTGCGTGCACCAAGGCATGTCCGCGCCACATCATCGAACTTCGCAAGAAGGGACCCAAGGGACGCCGCGTTTACGTGCAGTGCGTGAACAAGGACAAGGGTGCCGTGGCCAAGAAGAGTTGCTCCGTGGCTTGCATCGGCTGTGGCAAGTGTCAGAAAGCCTGCAAGTTTGATGCCATTACCATCGAGAACAACTTGAGCTACATCGACTTCAACAAGTGCCGCATGTGCACCAAGTGTGTCGACGAGTGTCCTACGGGCGCCATTGTGAAAGTGAATTTCCCTGTGAAGAAAGCCAAGCCAGCCGCAGAGGCTCCTGTTGCAGCCCCAAAGGCAGAGGCTCCCAAGGCTGCTGAAGCTCCGGTAGCCGAGGCTCCTAAGGCCGACCTCACACAAACCGCTAAAGAGGAGGAAAAAGCATGAAACTGCATACATTTAGAATAGGTGGTGTACACCCCGATGAAAACAAGATAACAGCCGAGATGCCAACCCAGGTGGCAGCCCTGCCTAAGCAGGCCATCTTCCCCTTGGGTCAGCACATTGGCGCCCCTGCCAAGCCTGTTGTAGCCAAAGGCGACAAGGTGAAGGTAGGTACGCTGCTTGCCGAGGCAGGCGGCTTTGTGAGTGCCCCCATTTACAGTTCCGTATCGGGAACCGTGTTCAAGATTGACACTTCCATTGACGCCACGGGCTATCGCAAGCCTGTTATCATCGTGAACGTGGAAGGCGACGAGTGGGAAGAGAGCATTGACCGTTCCGACAAGTTGGAGACAGTGGCTGCCCATCCGGAACTCACTCCTGAGGAAATCGTGAACCGCATCAAGGCTGCTGGTGTCACCGGTATGGGTGGTGCCGGATTCCCCACCTTTATCAAGCTTTGTCCTCCTCCTGGAGCCAAGGCTGAATGTGTGATTATCAATGGTGTGGAGTGCGAACCCTACATCACAGCCGACTACCGCCTGATGATGGAACATGCCGACGAAATCCTTGTAGGTCTTGACCTCTTGATGAAGGCAGCCAAGGTGGAAAAGGGTTACATAGGCATTGAGGACAACAAGCCTGCCGCCATCCAACTCTTTGAAGAGAAGACCGCCAACGATCCACGTGTGGAGATTGTTCCGCTCGCCAAGAAGTATCCTCAAGGCGGTGAGAAGCAACTCGTTGACGCAGTGATTCGCCGTCAGGTGCCAGCACCTCCAGCCATCCCTGTCAACGTTGGCGCTATAGTTCAGAATGTGGGTACTGCATTTGCTGTTTATCAGGCAGTTATGAAGAATAAGCCACTCTTCGAACGCTACACCACAGTGACCGGTAAGGAGATTAAGAACCCCGGCAATTTCCTGGTTCGCATGGGTACACCTTTCTCGCAGATGATTGAAGCCTGTGGCGGACTGCCGGAAGGCGACAACAAGGTGCTTGCCGGTGGACCGATGATGGGTAAAGCCGTGCTCAGTCTTGACGTGCCTGTAACCAAAGGCACCAACTCTATCACGGTGCTCACTGACGCCGATGCTCACCGTAAGGCCGTTCAGCCATGTATCCGCTGCGCCAAGTGTGTGGAGGCATGCCCTATGGGCCTGGAACCCTATCTGCTCGCCACACTCTCTGTCAAGAAAGACTACGAGCGCTTGGAGCGCGAGGAAGTGGTATCCTGCATTTCTTGCGGTTCCTGCCAGTTCACTTGTCCTTCACACCGTCCTATCCTCGACAATATCCTTGCAGGAAAGGCTGCCGTGATGGGAATCATCAAATCAAGAAACAAAAAGTAAACAATGGGAAAGTTAATCGTATCATTATCGCCACACGCCCACGGCAACGAGACAGTGGAGAAGAACATGTACGGCGTGGTTATCGCCCTTGTTCCCGCCATTCTCGCCTCGCTTTATTTCTTCGGCCTGGGTTCAGCAGTTGTGCTGCTCACCTCTGTGGCATCGTGCCTTTTCTTTGAATGGGCCATCACAAAATATATTATGAAGGCACAACCTTCCATTCTTGATGGTAGTGCCATCATCACTGGTTTGCTTCTCGGCATGAACTTGCCCAGCAACCTCCCTCTCTGGATTATCATCATCGGTGCCCTGTTCGCCATTGGCGTGGGCAAGATGTCGTTCGGAGGCTTGGGCAACAATCCTTTTAACCCCGCATTGGTAGGCCGTTGCTTCCTCTTGGTGAGCTTCCCGGCACAGATGACCTCATGGCCTGTTGAAGGACAACTGATGAGCTATACCGACGCTACCACCCAAGCCACTCCACTGGCACTCATGAAGGAAGCCATCAAAACCGGCGACGCCAGCGTGCTCGACAAGTTGCCAAGTGCTCTTGATATGCTCTTCGGCAATCTGGGTAACACATTCGGTGCCGGTACTACCGGTGAGGTGTGCGCCCTGGCACTGTTGCTTGGCTTGGTCTACATGCTTTGGAAGAAGGTCATCACATGGCACATTCCTGTGAGCATTCTTGCCACAGCCTTCATCTTCAGTGGTTTGATGCATGTGTGCAACCCCGTTTATGCTAATCCTGTTGCTGAAATACTCAGCGGTGGTATGATGCTCGGTGCCATCTTCATGGCCACCGACTATGTGACATCACCTATGACTCACAAGGGACAGATTATCTACGGCGTGTGCATCGGTCTGCTCACCATCATCATCCGTAATTGGGGTAGCTATCCCGAGGGTATGTCGTTCGCCATTCTGATTATGAATGCCTTTACTCCCCTCATCAACTCATACGTTAAACCCAAGCGCTTCGGTGAGAAGCCTGCCAAGAAATAAAGGAGGATTGCAATGGAAAAATTGAAATCATCATTGACCAACATGGTGTTGGTGCTCGTAGGTTTCGCCCTCGTGGTAGGTGCGGTACTCGCGGCAGTGAACAATCTCACGGAAGGTCCCATCAAGGAGAAGGCTGCTGCCTCGTTGGCTGCCGGCATCAAGAACGTGATGGGAACTGAAGACTTGCAGGTGGCTGACCCTGTGAACGTGAGTGAAACGATTGATGGCAAGGCAGTGGAATTCGTCATCCATAATTGTGCCGACAAGCAGGGCAAGACATTGGGTGCTGCCGTGGAAAGCACGACAAGCGGTTTCGGCGGCGACCTTCAGGTGCTCGTCGGTTTCGATCCCGACGGCAAGATTCTGGGCTATACCATCCTGAAACATTCCGAAACTCCGGGATTGGGTGCCAAGGCAGGTACTTGGTTCCAGAAAGACGGTAAGGGCAGCGTCATCGGCATGACACCGAAAGACGGTGACCTGCATGTGAGCAAGGATGACAAGACCGGCAATGCCGTGGATGCCATCACTGCAAGTACAATCACTTCGCGTGCATTCCTCAAGGCCATTAACCAGGCCTACGCTGTTTACATCAAGAAAACTGTAGACGCGAAGAGTGGCGCTACTAAACAAAAGAAAGGATAAGCCCTATGAGTAATATGAAAATATTGATGAACGGCATCATCAAGGAGAACCCTACCTTTGTGCTTCTCCTCGGTATGTGTCCTACGCTGGCCACGACAACCAGCGCCATCAACGGTCTTTCGATGGGTCTTGCCACCATGGCAGTGCTCATCTGTACCAACTTCGTTATCTCCTGCATCAAGAAGATTACCCCAGACATGGTGCGTATTCCAGTGTTCATTGTAGTCATTGCAGCCTTTGTGACCATCCTTCAGATGTTCATGAGTGCCTATGCTCCCGACAGCATCAACCAGGCGCTGGGAATCTATATTCCGCTGATTGTGGTGAACTGTATCATCCTCGGCCGTGCCGAGAGCTTTGCAGCCAAGAACACACCTGTAGCCAGTCTCTTCGACGGTATCGGCATCGGCCTGGGCTTCACCTTGGCACTTACCCTGCTGGGCTGTGTGCGCGAGATTCTGGGTGCCGGCAGCATCTTCGGCATTGGCATCCTTCCAGAGACCACGAACATTCTTATGTTCATCCTGCCTCCTGGAGCCTTCCTTACGCTGGGTTTCCTCATCGCTATTGTCAACAAACTAAAGAAAGCATAAGTCATGGAATACATACTGATTTTTATTTCGGCAATCTTTGTCAATAACATTGTGTTGTCGCAGTTCCTCGGCATCTGTCCGTTCCTCGGCGTGTCGAAGAAAGTGGACACAGCCATGGGTATGGGTGCAGCAGTAGCTTTCGTGCTCACGCTCGCTACTATCGTGACCTTCCTTGTGCAGAAGTTTGTGCTCGATCCATTCTCGTTGGGTTACTTGCAGACGCTGGCTTTCATCCTCGTCATTGCTGCCCTGGTACAGATGGTGGAGATTATCCTCAAGAAGGTGTCGCCGGCCCTCTATCAGGCCCTTGGTGTTTTCCTTCCTTTGATTACCACTAACTGTGCCGTGCTTGGTGTGGCCATCAACGTGATTCAGAAGGACTATTCACTCCTTGAGAGCATTGTCTACGCCTTCTCGACAGCCATTGGCTTTGCCTTGGCTCTCGTGGTGTTTGCCGGTATCCGTGAACAGTTGGAACTGGTCAACATTCCCAAGGGCATGCGTGGTATGGCCATCGTGCTCGTTACCGCCGGAATCCTCGCACTCGCCTTTATGGGCTTTAGTGGGCTCGAGGGCGGTTTGAGTGCAGTGTTCGGCCTCAACTAAACTGCTTTTTCACAAATTCATTAGGATAGGGCAGTCTGGTCTCAACCACCAGGCTGCCTTTTTTATTTTCACCTTAAAATTTGCATAGTCCAAGTTTTTGTCGTACTTTTGTAGTATGAGTGTATGTGAAGTGTCGCTTCGAGCTATTAACCCGTGCGCAATATTCAGATACATAAATAGTTAAGGATGTGTGTTGTGACAATGCGCATGCCGGATAATGAAAGCACATATCAATTATTCAAAACTTATTATTGTCATGAAACAGACCATTTTGGTAACTGGCGGTACCGGCTTTATCGGTTCGCACACCACAGTAGAACTGCAACAGGCAGGCTATCAGGTGGTAATTGTTGACAACCTTTCCAATTCCAAGGCAGAAGTAGTCGATGGAATAGAAAAGATTACGGGCGTTCGTCCAGCTTTTGAGAAGGTGGACATCTGCGACCGTGCTGCCATTGAAGGGGTGTTCAAGAAATATCCAGACATCAAGGGCATCATTCATTTTGCAGCGAGCAAGGCGGTGGGTGAGAGCGTGGAAAAACCATTGCTCTATTACCGCAACAACATCACTTCGCTTATCAATCTGCTTGAACTGATGCCTGAATACGATGTCAAGGGCATCATCTTTTCATCCAGTTGCACTGTCTACGGACAGCCGTCAAAGGAGCACTTGCCCGTTACGGAAGACGCTCCCATACAGAAGGCACTCAGTCCTTACGGCAATACAAAGCAAATTAACGAGGAAATCATTCAGGACTTCATTCATAGCGGTGCGCCCATCAAGAGCATCATTCTCCGCTATTTCAACCCTATTGGTGCACATCCCACGGCGCTTATCGGCGAATTGCCCAATGGCGTGCCCATGAATCTCATTCCTTATGTCACACAGGCCGCAATGGGTATTCGCAAGCAACTCAAGATTTTCGGCAACGATTACAACACGCCCGACGGTACTTGCATACGTGACTACATCTATGTGGTGGATCTTGCCAAGGCACATGTGAAGGCTATGGAGCGTGTGCTTGATGAAGATACTGATTCAGTGGAGATCTTTAACATAGGCACAGGAAAAGGCGTGAGCACGCTTGAAGTGGTTGAAGGTTTTGAGAAAGCCACTGGTGTAAAGGTCAACTGGACTTATGCTCCGCGTCGTGAAGGCGACATAGAAAAGGTATGGGCTGATCCTAAAAAGGCCAATGAGGTGTTGGGATGGAAGGCTGAAACTCCATTGGAAGACATATTGGCTTCTGCCTGGAAGTGGCAGCAGAAGTTGCGCGAAGACGGCATCATGTAGATATGGCCGTCGGATAAAGATTGAAAGTATATCGTCGTTGAACCAAATGAATACGACGATCGGATATATAAATAATGGGTTGTTCAGTCAGTGCTGTTCATAAGAACTGTGGAACTCCCATTGTTATGGTTTGGTTAATGTCCCCCAAGACATCCAGACCGATTTTGTGTTTGTGTTGTTATTATCCTCCGATGCGAATCGGGGGATAATTTTTTTAGGTGCTTTCACAGTTGGAAGTGATGGCTAATTGTTGCATTTCCTCTGCTCTTGAAATCACTTGGCATTGCGTCATTGCTCCTTGTTTGATGATTGTTTCGCGTGCGCGCACGCGCACGAAAAGTTTTTCGTTTTTGGCAAGAATCTATCACTTTTCTTGATTCCGGACATTATTCTGCTGAATATAAACGAGTTGAATGGAGTGATAGATGCGTGATAGATGGCTAAGTATCTATCACATCTATCACCAGTTCTTCGTTTTCTGCTTTTAAGTGGAAAGCCCGAAAACGATCCGTCTGTTTCGGCACTCGTTGCCATCGCCGTGGGCAATGAGTGCCCAGGTCACGGAACCAAGTGTAAGTCTGCCATTAATGATCCGTAAGTCTGCCACTAACGTATCGTAAGTCTGCCACTAACGAAATGCAAATAGTTTGTTTTGTTGGTCGTGTCCGCTTCGGAAGAGACTTACTTTTATTTAGATTCCGAGACCCCTTGTGGCATTTGAAATTTCGGATAAGCCGTAAGTCTCCCAACTGACATATTGATTTCCTTTGGCTTTCCCATTTCTTACAATTATGGCAGAAAATACTATCAATTTGTCATAATCGTACAGGGTAAAAGTGAATAACTTGCTGAAAATTTATGAATTAGCTTTTGATTGTATAACTTTGCAGAAAATATTCAGAATTAGTTATTAATTTTTAGAGAGAGAATGCGAAAATTTTTAGTAATGTTAGCATTTCTTGTCATGTGTGTCTCTACATCTCTTAGCGCGCAAGACAAGAAATTATCGATTGTGTTCGATAACGAAACTTTAACAGAAGTGTTCAGGAAGCTCGAGAACGTATCCGACTACCATTTTGTGGTAAACGGAGACGTGAGCAAGTTTAAGGTGAACGGCAAAGAACGAATCGTTCTTTGCCGTCTTGGGCTATGCCCTCGCAGGTACACCCTATGATTATCAGGTGAGCGGCAAGCAAATCACCATTGTCGACCGTGTCGCCCAGTATCAGGGCAACAAGATTACCGGTACAGTGTTTGATGAAGACGGCAAGGAACCCCTTATAGGTGCACAGGTAAAACTCGAAGGAACGAAACTCGCCACCGTGACCGACATCAATGGAGCCTTCTCCTTCAACGTGGCTCCACACAAGGGGCAGCACGTCACCGTGACCGACATCGGTATGAAGGCGCAAAGCCTTCAGGCATCTGCAGAAATGAAGGTGGTGATGAAGTCTGACTCGAAACAACTTGGCGATGTGGTGGTCAATGGTTTCTTTACCCGCAAGAAGCAGACCTACACTGGTGCGGCCAAGACCGTGAGCACCGACCGCGACCTGGACTACAAGTTCCTCACCGGCGGAACCTACTATGCCCACCTCACCGTTACCGACGGTTCTGTGGGCAAGGCCATGGACTACCGCATTAACGTGAACCGCTTCTTCGAGGAGGAACTGATGATTTGCTCTACCGATGCCGACGGGCACGGCCACCTCGCCTTTATCAAGACACTCACGCCGGAAGACATAGAGCAGGGCAAGGACGTAGTCATCACCGAGCACAGTTTTGCACGCATGAACGAGGGCCTGTCGGAAGACGGACTCGTGGGAGCCAACCTGGTGACCGTTACCTATCCAACGACGCTCACCCGTCTTTCCATCTCCACCCGCGACCACTGCTACTATCTCGACGCCAACAATCTCACCCTGCTCACGGACATGAGTTATGCCGATGTGGTGACCGGTTTCAAGGCAGGTGCCTACTATGCCGATACCAACAACGGCAATCCCTACGCCTACGACTTTGAGAAGAAACAGTATGTGTTCGTAGACCTCAACTACATGTTCCCCTATGTGTACGACCGCTATGCCGACTTCTATCCGTCCAACATCACCCAGTGTAAGTATCAGGGCTGGCAGGGACTCAACTATCAGACGTTCTATCCAGACTATGAGAAGAACAGTGTTACCGTGTATGACGCTTACCAGACATACTATGGCAACGACCCGTTTGTCAGCACTGGCGACAAGTTGGCAGACTACAATCTGCTGACGGTATATTCCGCCCTTGCACCCGACGACGCCACGTATCAGACCTACATGTATATCATGGCTCGGCAGAAATCTACCGGCGACTTTTGCCTGTGGCAACTCACCACATCCTCAGTAGGGACTACTGACTTTAGTTCTCCCACCAAGCGTCTCACGCCATCTGCCGATGCAGCTATACCTACCCAGGGCACGCTGTTTGCCGGTTCGGTGACCTACGAGCGCATGTTCTACGTGCTCGACAACCGCATCTACGTCTATCTGCCCAACGCCACCTCGCTCACACTGCCCACCAAGGAGCAGTATGCGCTGAAGTATAGCGACAAGGAGGAGATAACATGCATTGAGAGCGACTTTGACCGCGACGAACTTTATGTCGCCACCTTAGATTCTTCCACACGTCGTGCCAACATCTATGTGTACGACTGCAAGGACGTGCGCACTGACAATGCAGCCAGCATACAGCCCAAGAAGGTGTACAAGAGCTGTTGTGGCAAGGTTTCGAGCATGTTCTATAAGACAAGTATCCAATAATGAAAAGATTCGTAACTATATGCTCTCTGCTGCTTGTCTTTGTGCTTCGTGCCGAAGCACAAAGACTGGCGGGGGAAGCCACTCTCAAGGGAAAAGCCCCTGAGGGATTGCAGCTCTATCTGATGTCAGTGGCAGAGGTGGGGCAGAACCGCATCGATACGTTCCGCGTGGAGGGCAACAAGGCACGCGTCACCACTGCCGTGTCGCCATACGCCGTATATAAACTTGTGGATGTGGCAGGCCAGACGCAGATGATTCGCCCCTTGAGTTTCCCCGCAGGCAAGGCCAAGGCCAAGATGACGGTGACGTTCAAGGACAAGCAGATGAATGTTGGAGGGCGTGAATGCCGACTCCAAGGCGCTCATGGCTTTCGACGACCACTATACAGCCGCAGCCAAGAAACTGTGGATGGATGGAAGGAGCATGGCTGCTGATTCCGTGCGTACGATAATCGGCAGTTATCTTCAGGTCGCCGACGACATCATCAAGCGGATGAGACCCTCGGCACCCATTGCCGACTATCTCCGTGTGTGGGCGGCAGCTTCTTCGTTCGAAAACCTGGAGAGCATCCGCTTCATCACCGGAAAGGATGCCAAGACTCTGGGACTGAATGTGAACGGCCAGGCGGCAAAGCAGTGCAGTGCAATCCGGAGCAAATCATGAATGTTGACGGAACGCTTTATGCCGCCCTTAACTTCACCGGCATCATCACCAATGCCGACAAGTCGGAATCGGTGACAGCAGGTAGCTATACTGGCTATGGTTGTGTTTCCACACAGACTCTCGCCATAGTTACCTTGAATGCCGACCTTGGTGTTGACAAGTTCCTTTATGTACTCTCAGGCCCTAAGCGTGCTGATTTTGGTGCTAATTTGCAGTCTTCCAAGTTCACTGTGGCTGACGGGAAACTCTATGTGGTTTCTCAGGCTATTGGCTATGATTACCAAAATTTCTACGGCCAGGTTGAGAAGCAGGATGCCAAGACATTCAACTTGGGAACAGAAGTTAATTTCGGTACTGCCAAGGGATATGTTTTGTCGGTAGTCAATCTTTCTGACAAATCTCTTGACATCGTTCCTTTTGCTGGCCAGTATGATTGGAATGTAGATTGCAGTGAGCAACGTAATATCAAGGCGGTTTATTCTGTAGGTGACCAGTTGGCTGTTGTAGGCGATTTCACTGGCAAGAACAGTTTCGACTTGACCAAGTCGGCCGTAGGGGGTTCCGATGTGTTCGTGGCTTTGCTTGGCAAATCTGATTTCAAGGTGAAAGCGCTTCTTCAGGATGGTGTGGACGAAGGCGAAAGGACTTCTGATGATCTTTGGGTAAACGATTGCACGGCATCAGTTTTGGCTGACGGCAAGTTGTATTTGGCTAGTAACACTGGCGTCAACTCTGTTTATTCGGCATCCCGCTATATCAACGACAAGTCTTTGTATGTCGTAGACCTTGAGAAAGCTAAGATTGAAAGTGTCAAGGCAGGCGAGTTCGTTACCAGTCTTGCTGCAGGCAGCCAGACTGGTGAATTCTATGTAGCTTCGTTTGAAGGTGGCAAGACCAATCTTAACTTTGGCCTCTACACCACTTCTACAACAGGCATCAGTTCAGTGAAGGCCGACAAGGCTGGTGAGGTGAAGATCTATAACCTTCAGGGCCAGCGTCTGTCTGCTCCTCAGAAGGGTCAGATTTGCATTGTAAACGGCAAGAAGGTGAAGTTCTAAGCGGAACTTTCCCGTATAACACAATACGACAAAAAACATCAAGGGGTGTGGCGCCTAATCATGGCTGTCCACACCCCTTGTTGCGTGTAGTGGCAACGCCTTACAAGTTTTCTTTCCACAAGGCTCCTTGCTTGATGCCGTGTTTGCGCATATAGCCCACCAGTCGGTCGGCAAACTCATGGTTTTTCAGTCCCCAGCGCGGAGCCACGAGCATATGGGCTGGCGACTGGCTGACGAAACGCTCCAACACCAGGTCGGGCCGCAGCCGCTCCACATAGTCGCACACGGTGCGTATGTATTCGTCGACCGTGAACACCGGGAACGGGTTCTCCTCATATTCCCTTGCCAGGCGAGTGCCACGGATAATCTGCAGCTGGTGGAGCTTGAGCACGGTGAGGGGAAGAGATGACACAAGGCGAGCCTGGCGAATGATCTCGTCGTGGTCTTCGCCCGGAAGTCCCACAATCACGTGTCCGCCTGTGAGTATGCCCCGTTCGGCAGTCTGTTCCACCGCACGTCGAGAACAGTAAAAGTCGTGTCCGCGGTTGATGCGCTTGAGTGTCAGGTCGTTGGCACTCTCAATGCCATATTCCACCATGACGAATGTCTGCCGTGCCAACCCTTCCAGGTAGTTGAGCAACTGGGTTGAGATGCAGTCGGGACGGGTGCCAATGACGATGCCCACCACGTCGGTTTGCTCGAGGGCCTCTTCATACATGCGTTGCAAGTCGGCGAGGGGAGCATACGTGTTGGTGAATGCCTGGAAATAAGCCAGGTATTTCATGTCGGGATATTTGTGCGCAAAGAAAGCCTTGCCCTCCTCCAGTTGCTGACCGATGGAGTGGTGGCGGTGACAATAAGACGGATTGAAAGTCTCGTTGTCGCAAAAGGAGCATCCGCCAGTGCTGATGCTGCCGTCACGGTTAGGGCAGGAGAACCCTGCGTCTATGGAGATCTTCTGTACCCGAAAGGGGAACTGTCGGCGTATCCACGAGCCGAAATCGTTGTAGGGCAGGGCGTTCTTTTCCATGTTTTTCTGCATGCACGTCATGTTTTTCGTTTCTTGCGGCAAAGTTACGTCCTTTTCCGTCAACCGCCAAACAAGCGTCCGCCTTTTCGCTTGAGTGCGTCTTTTATTTCGTCAGTGCGCCATTAACGTTGTGTTAGTGTGCCGTTAACATTGCATTAGTGTGCCGTTAATGACACACGAGAGACCAACTGCATGTTTTTGATGGAGTGAAATGGTGGCATGAAGTGATTAGGGCAGACATAACGGACTGTTTCTCGCGAATAAAATCGAAACAAGTTCCGTTTTATTTTGTATTGTCTTCGATTTGCACTATCTTTAGATAAGATAGGCTGCATCTCAACAATAAAAATAAAATCGAAACAAGTTCTGTTTTATTTTGTATTGTCTTCGATTTGCACTATCTTTGCATAACTAAAAAAGAATCAGCAATGAAAAGAATATTCATCATGTGTGCAGCCATTTTGCTGGCAACCGCCGAGTTGCTCGCTTCCACTCCTCTCACTCTCAAGGATATAACCTCTGGCCGTTACCGTGCCGAAACGCTAAGTGCCGTAACTCCTATGGCCGACGGAACATACGCCCAGATTAGTGCCGACGGAAAGAAGATCGTGAAATACTCCTATACCACCGGCAAGGAAGTGGGCGTGCTTTTCGACGTAGACAACACCCAAGGTAAGAAAATCAATTCGTTCGACGGCTATGTGATGAGTCCCGACGGCACGAAGATGCTCATCAGCACCCAGACCAAAGCCATCTATCGCCGCTCTGCCACTGCCGTGTGGTATATCTACTACATAGGGTCGCGTAAACTTACGCCCCTGTCGGACTATGGACCACAGCAGGTGCCCACGTGGAGTCCGGACGGAAACCTTGTGGCCTTCGTACGCCAAAACAACATCTATCTTGTGAAGCTCCTCTACGACAATGCCGAGAGTCAGGTGACCAAGGACGGAGCGTTCAACAAGATTATCAATGGTGTGCCCGACTGGGTCAACGAGGAGGAATTCGGATTTAACCGCGCACTGGCCTTCAATGCCGACGGCACAATGCTCTGCTGGATAAAATACGACGAAAGCCAGGTGAAGACCTATTCTTTGCAGATGTTCAAGGGATTGGCTCCCGAACGCACCGACTATGCCACCTATCCGGGAGAATATTCCTATAAATATCCCAAGGCAGGCGAGCAGAATTCACACGTGAGTGTGTGGAGTTTCGACATCAAGAGCCGTCAGACCCGGCAGCTCCAGGTGCCGGTGGAGGCAGACGGCTATGTGCCACGTATCAAGGCCACCGACGATCCCGACAAGATGGTAGTGCTCACGATGAACCGCCATCAGGACGCCCTTTCCGTGTTCAGTGTGAGTCCACGCACCACGCTCAGTCACCTGCTTGTCAAGGAGAGCGTGCCCAAGTATGTGAAGGAAGAGGCTGTTGACGCCCTCGAAATTGTGGGCAACGAGATAGTGTTGCCCAGCGACCGCGACGGCTTCATGCACCTTTATGTATACAACCTCAACGGACAGCTTGTGCGCAAGGTTGCGCCCGGACAGTATGACATTACCGACCTCTATGGCATGGATGCCAAGACAGGCGACATCTACTTCCAGGCGGCAGCACTCAACCCCACCGACCGGCAGGTGATGGTGGCAAGGAAAAACGGCAAGGTGGAGCGCCTCTCCAAGCAGGAAGGCTGGAACACTGCCATCTTTGCCCGCGACTTCAAGAACTACATCAACGTGTGGAGCGACCGCCACACTCCGCAGGTCACCACTCTTTGCAATAACCGGGGCACCGTGCAGACCACGATGCTCGACAACAAGGAACTGAAAGAAACGCTCAAATCCGTAGACCTCGGCACGAACGAGCAGTTCTCGTTCACCACCTCAGAGGGCGTGAAACTCAACGGATGGATGGTGAAACCCGCCAACTTCGATACCTCGAAGAAATATCCTGTCATCATGTTCCAGTACAGCGGTCCGGGCAACCAGCAGGTGGTCAACTCTTGGAACTGCGGTTCCATGGGACAAGGCTGCATGTTCGACCAGTATCTTGCCCAGCAGGGCTTCATCGTGGTGTGCGTGGACGGACGCGGCACAGGCGGCAGAGGAGCCGACTTCGAGAAATGCACCTACCTCAAGATAGGCGACCTCGAGTCGCGCGACCAGGTGGAGACAGCCCTTTGGCTCGCCCGGCAGAGCTATGTGGACAAAGACCGCATAGGCATCTGGGGATGGAGTTTCGGTGGCTTCAACACCCTGATGAGCATGAGCGAAGGCAGAGGCGTGTTCCGTGCCGGCGTGGCTGTGGCACCGCCCACATCATGGCGCTTCTACGACACCATCTACACCGAACGCTACATGCGCACTCCCGGCGAGAACCCCGCAGGCTACGACGACAACCCTATCAGTCGTGCCCAGCAGCTCCACGGCTCCTTGCTCATCTGCCACGGACTGGCCGATGACAACGTGCATCCGCAGAACACCTTCGAATATACCGAGGCGCTCGTGCAGGCAGACAAGGATTTCAAAATGAATATCTATACCAACCGCAACCACAGTATCTTCGGAGGCAACACCCGCAACCACTTGCTCCGCCAGATTACTGAGTTCTTCAAGGAGAAAATGCAATGACCCGGCAACAACGCTACGAGGCAGTGCTCGACTATTTCCGCAGGGAAATGCCCGAAGTAGACACCGAATTGCACTACGGAAGCATCTTCCAACTGCTGGTGGCGGTAATGCTCAGTGCCCAGTGCACCGACCGCCGCATCAATCAGGTCACGCCAGCCCTCTTTGCCCAGTGGCCCGATGCCAAGTCGCTCGCCGAGGCTGAAGAGTGGGAAGTCTATGAGTACATCCGCAGCGTGAGCTATCCCAATGCCAAGGCACATCACCTGGTGGAGATGGCACGCATGCTTGTCAGCGATTTTGGCGGCGAGGTGCCCACCCGTTTCGACGATCTCGTCAAACTGCCTGGCGTAGGGCGCAAGACCGCCAACGTCATCGAGGCTGTGGCTTACGGACGGGCAGCCATGCCCGTAGACACGCACGTGTATCGTGTGAGCCATCGCATGGCACTCGTGGCGAAGACGGACAACACACCCTACAAGGTGGAACAAAAACTCAAGGCCCATATCCCTGCCGACGAGTTGGCGCGTGCCCACCATTGGCTACTGCTCCACGGACGCTACGTCTGCATGAGCCGCAAGCCCAAATGCGAGCAGTGCCCCTTCACGGACTTTTGCCCCAAACGACTTGAAGACTCCAAGGTGAGGAGCTGAAGGCGTCCCCGTTACAGGAGTCGGCAACCACCTTTCTCCCAACGTAAAAAAAAGAATCAGACATGAACAGTTCACTCATACTGGGTTTCCTGCGCCGCGTTATGGCCAACAATAACCGCCAGTGGTTCCAAGAACACAAAGACGAATATGCCGAGGCCAAGGCCTCGTTTGAACAAGGCGTCACCCAGGCGCTTGGTCGCATAGCCGCCTTTGACCCCTCTGTGGCGCACATCACGCTTAAAGACGCCACCTATCGCTTCTACCGCGACACCCGTTTCTCGCCGGACAAGTCGCCCTACAAGAACCACCTCGGGGCTTATATAGCAGCCCACGGCAAGAAAGCCCTTCATGGAGGCTATTATCTCCACATGGAGCCTGACCATTGTTTGCTGGCTGTCGGCAACTATTATTTGCCCACCGACATACTCACCTCGTGCCGCAATGAGATTATGGCCAACATTGACCGCTGGCAGGAAGCTGTGGAGAACCCGCAGTTTGTGGAACTCTTTGGCAGGCCCGGCGAAGGCACGTGGGACGATGCAAAAGGCTTCGGCATGAACATGCTCAAGAAGTGTCCCAAGGACTTCCCCAAGGATTATCCCCACATGGAATATCTCCGCATGAAGGATTACTGTTGCTGGCACCGTGTGCCCGACGACTTTTTCGGGGCCGACGGATGGCTCGACGAGATGGAGCGCATATTCCTTGCCGCCAAGCCGATGATGGACATGATGAACAGTGTCATCGACGATTACGAGTGATATCACCCAACGAGCGTGCATTCTCTTGCCACGATGCCTGTGCATGGTGGCTTCTCTACCACTAATTAAACAACAACAGAAGATGGAAATAACAAGATCAGAATTTACGATAAGCAGTCCTACCGTGACCAAGTGCCCCAACGACACCAAGGCAGAATATGCCTTCATAGGCCGGTCGAATGTGGGCAAGTCGAGCCTCATCAACATGCTCTGCAACCACAAAAAACTGGCCAAGACGTCGGCCACGCCCGGCAAGACGCTGCTCATCAACCACTTTATCATCAACAACGAGTGGTATCTCGTGGACCTGCCCGGTTACGGATTTGCCAAGCGCAGCAAGACCGTGCAGCAGAAACTCGAACAGATGATATCGCAATATATTCTTCAGCGCAAGCAACTGGTCAACGTGTTCGTGCTTATCGACGTGCGCCACGAGCAGCAGAATATAGACCGCGAGTTCATTGACTGGCTCGGTGCCAGCCAGGTGCCCTTTGCCATCATCTTCACCAAGGCCGACAAACTCGGCATGCCCAAGGCACGCAAGAACGCCGAGGCTTGGATGGATGCACTCCGCGACACCTGGGAAGACCTTCCTCCTTATTTCATTACCAGTTCGGAGAAGAAATTCGGACGTGAAGAGGTGCTTGCCTACATTGATGAAATCAACAAGTCACTCGGCGAGTAAACCCTAAAAACCACTACACAACAATGGCAGTTATTCCATATCTCGACGTGCAGAACGTGTCGAAGGCTTTTGGTGCGCACGTACTCTTCCGCAATCTTAGTTTCAGCGTGAGCGAAGGACAGAAGGTGGGACTCGTTGCCCAAAACGGCACCGGCAAGTCAACACTCCTCTCTGTGCTGACCGGTAAGGAAGGCAAGGATGCGGGCGAAATCATCTACCGCAAGGATCTCAGAGTGGGCATGCTCGAGCAGCAACCTCACTTTGACCCGCAGGAAAGTGTGCTTGATGCCTGTTTTAATCATCATGGCAACGATGAACTGGTGCTCAAGGCCAAACAGATACTCACCCAACTCAAGATAAGTGACCTGCAGCAGCCGATGGGCCAACTCAGCGGTGGACAGCAGAAACGGGTGGCCCTGGCCAACGTACTTATCACGGAGCCCGACCTGCTCATCCTTGATGAGCCTACCAACCACCTCGACCTCGAGATGATAGAGTGGCTTGAAGGATTCCTTAACCGCGGCAACCGCACGCTCCTCATGGTCACCCACGACCGTTTTTTCCTCGACCGGGTGTGCAATGTCATCCTCGAACTCGACGACAAGACCATCTATACCTATCGGGGCAACTACAGTTATTATCTGGAAAAACGGCAGGAACGCATTGACCAGCAACGGGCAGAAATCCAGCGCGCCAACAATCTCTATCGTCGCGAACTGGAGTGGATGCGCCGGCAACCGCAGGCGCGCGCCCATAAGGCCCGCTACCGTGAAGAGGCTTTCTACGGACTGGAGCAGCGTGCCAAGCAGCGCATCGAGGAGAGACAGGTGAGACTCAAGTCGAGAGGCGTGTACATAGGCAACAAGATTTTCGAGTGTCAGTATGTGTCAAAGGCTTTCGGCGACAAGGTTATCCTCAAGGATTTCTATTACAACTTTGCCCGTTTTGAAAAGATGGGCATCGTGGGAAACAACGGCACGGGCAAGTCTACTTTCGTCAAGATGCTTCTCGGAAGAGTTGCGCCCGACAAGGGACAGTTCGACATCGGCGAGACGGTCAAGTTCGGCTACTTCTCTCAGGAAGGTCTGAAGTTTCGTGAAGACCAAAAGGTCATCGACGTAGTGACCGACATCGCGGAGTATGTTGACCTCGGAGGAGGCAGGCATCTCACCGCCTCGCAGTTGCTCCAGCATTTCCTGTTCACCCCCGAGGAGCAGCATAACTATGTGGCGAAACTCAGCGGTGGCGAACGCCGCAAGCTATACCTCTGCACAGTGCTCATGCAGAACCCCAACTTCCTGGTGCTTGACGAGCCTACCAACGACCTTGACATCCAAACCCTTCAGATATTGGAGGAGTATTTGGAGGACTTCCCGGGTTGCGTCATCGTGGTGAGCCACGACCGTTATTTCATGGACAAGGTGGTAGACCATCTCTTGGTGTTCCGAGGTGACGGTGACGTGAAGGACTTCCCGGGCAACTATACCCAATACCGGGAGTGGAGCAAGCTGGAGAGCAAGACTGAAGCCGAGGCCAAGGAACGGCAGACAGCGGTGCAGAAAGAGAAGAAAAACTATCACAACGACACCCGTCGCCGGTTGTCGTATAAGGAGAAAATGGAGCTGCAGCAGCTTGAGCGCGACATAGAAACACTCACTCAAGAACAGCATGCCTTGGAAGAAGCGCTCTGTTCAGGCAAGCTCAGTGTGGACGAACTAACAGAAAAAAGCCGCAGGCTGCCCCAACTCAAGGACGAACTCGACGAGAAGGAGATGAGGTGGCTTGAACTCAGTGAGTTGGGTTAACCCTTCAAGAATAGAAACTAAAACATGCCAAGAAAAAGAATACTTTGGGGAATTATCGGTTGCGGTGAAGTGACCGAACGCAAGAGCGGACCTGCCTTCGACGAGGTGGAAGGTTCCCATGTGGTGGCTGTGATGAGCCGCAACGAGCATAATGCCCGTTCTTATGCCGAACGCAACCACATAGCCAAATGGTATACAGATGCCCAGGAGCTCATTGACGACCCCGACATCAATGCCGTCTATGTGGCTTCTCCGCCATCCACACACGCCACCTATGCCATTATGGCCATGAAGGCAGGCAAACCGGTCTATGTGGAAAAACCGCTTGCCGCCTCCTATGACGACTGCATCCGCATCAATCGGGTGAGCGAGCAGACTGGAGTGCCGTGCTTTGTGGCGTACTACCGGCGCTATCTGCCATACTTCCAGAAGGTGAAGGAAATTGTAGATTCGGGACAGATAGGCAAGGTGATGAACGTGCAGCTGCGGTTTTCTTGCCCGCCACGCGACCTCGACAGCAAGGCTCATTCGGACATGCCGTGGCGACTGCAGGCCGAAGGCGACGGCGAGGGCTATTTCTTCGACCTCGCTCCTCACCAGCTTGACCTCATACAGTATATCTTTGGCGTCATTGTTGAGGCCAATGGTATCTGCGCCAACCGTGAAGGAGTGTACAAGATGGAAGACAATGTGAGTGCTTGTTTCCGTTTTGAGAACGGACTTCCCGGTTCTGCATCGTGGTGTTTTGTGGGGCACCAGTCTTCGCGTGACGACCGCATAGAGGTGGTGGGCGACCAGGGGATGGTCAACTTCTCTGTCTATACCTACAACCCCATACACCTCTATACCAGTGAGGGGTCCCGCTATATAGAAGTGCCCAACCCGTCGTACGTGCAGCTGCCCATCATCCGTAGTGTCATTGAGCATTTGCAGGGAATAGGCACGTGCGACTGCACGGCTGTTTCCGCCACACCTGTCAACTGGGTAATGGACCGTATATTGGGTAAGTTCTAACGACCGCCTCACCACTACATACATTTATCTGTCAACATGAGAATCCGATTCATTGTTTCTTTATTATTATGTGTTCTTGTCTTGGTTGAGACAAGTGCACAGGATTGTTCTTTGGGAGAATCGGATACCCGCGTGCAAAGTTGCATCTATACTTCTCCATCTGTCAGGCAAGACTCTGTTATTCAGCAGACTACATCATTGGTTGATAGCGCCGGTGTTGAACGTCTTGGCGCAGAAACGAAAAGTCGGAAAGGTGGTTTTTGGCATGGGATAGGCAAGGGGTTATATGCCATTGTCAAGGCATTCAATGCCATGGACACTACCTATATCGAGCCGCAGCTTTACAACTATACGCTCATGCTCCAGCAGACCACCACTTACGAGATGTATTCGCTGCGCAGTAAGAATGGACAGGAAATTATCTTTGCCCCGGATTTCGGTGTCAAACTCGGTCCTTATTTCGGTTGGAGATGGCTCTTTCTCGGTTATACGGTAGACCTTCGTGCTCTTCACCATAAGGAAAACCAAACGGCCAAGAAGGAGTTCGACCTCAGTCTTTACAGTTCCACCATAGGTATCGACCTCTTCTGGCGCGAGACGGGTAACAACTATCGCATCAAGAGCATCACACTCAATGATGACGACTCTTGGCATACGCTCCACAGTCTGCCCTTTTCCGGACTGAGCGCCAGCATCAAGGGCTTCAACCTCTACTACATTTTCAACCACAAACGCTTCTCTTATCCAGCCGCTTTCAGCCAAAGCACTTGTCAGCGGAAGAGTTGCGGCTCGGCTCTTCTCGGCATTGGCTACACACACCAGTCGCTGAAACTCGACTATGAGAACCTTGAGGATGTGTTGGCGGGAAGGCTTGGAGAACAAGATTTCGAACTGGACGACGGCTTGAAGTTCAACCGCGTGAAATACGTGGACTATTCCATATCAGGAGGTTATGCCTACAACTGGGTGTTTGCCCATAACTGGCTCCTTGCCGCTTCGCTATCGGTAGCCTTGGGATACAAGAGCTCTTCAGGTGATGTGGGGCGGACTGGCCAATTCTCACTTCGCGACTTTAACTTCAAGAACTTCAATCTCGATGGAGTGGGACGGTTCGGCGTGGTGTGGAACAACACCCGGTGGTATGCAGGCGCAAGTGCCATCGTGCATGCTTACAATTATCATAAGTCACAGTTTTCGGCCACTAACATGTTTGGTTCTCTTAATATCTACTTTGGCTGGAACTTCGCCCGACGTGACCATGGGAAAAGATAATAATCACTACAAACGTATATGAAAAGATTAGCACAATTCGGATTGTTGGTTTCTCTGCCTCTTGTTTTGGCCTGTGCCAAAGGGAACAAGGGGGCTGATAAGGCGCAGGCCGTTGCCGATTCGGCACGTGTGGACACAACTACTATGGCAGACAGGCAAGTGAACAGGGCTGTTTCTTCCTTGCCTTCCACAACTCAAGGAGACAAAGTCCGCTCTCTTCTGCTGGAGGAGGCACGCTATGAAAAGAAAGACAGTGACTGCATCGTGCGGTTACTTGCCGAGGCACGACAAATGCCAGCGTCTACTAACTGGATGGTACACTTCGGCAGGAAGTTCTTGCACGTGCCCTACGTGGCAAAGACGCTCGACCGTGAACTCGACGAACACCTGGTGGTCAACACGCGTGAACTCGACTGTACCACGTTTGTGGAAACCGTGCTCGCTCTCGACCAGTGCATGAGGCATGAGGCCTACGGCTTTACAGACTTCCTTACCGAGTTGCGCCGCATACGCTATCTGGATGGCAAAATGGCGTATACCAACCGCCAGCATTATTTCACGGTATGGATCAACAATAATCAGAAGATGGGCATTGTTGAAGATATCCAGTCGCCCAATCCTCCATTCACTGCCGTAAAGCATCTGAAAGTCAACTGGATGACCACGCACACGAAGGACTATCCTCAGCTGGCGGCGCATCCTGAATGGGTGGCAGGTATCCGCCGGATGGAGCAGTCGATCTCGGGGAAGAGCTATCGCTATATTCCCAAGGCAACGATAGCCAACACCCGTCTGTTTCGCCAGACCATTCATGATGGTGACATCCTTGTTATTCTCACTTCTAAACAGGGACTTGACACGTCGCACATAGGCATTGCCGTTTGGCATCAAGATGGATTACACCTGCTCAATGCTTCCTATCTGCGCCATAAGGTGGTGGAAGAGTCAATGACTCTGCACAGATATATGCAAGGACAACGCTCGCAGACGGGTATCAGAGTGTGCAGGGCAAAGTGAATAGGCGGCTCTGATTAATTGGAGAAAAAGCAAAAAAGCGGATTGACGATAACTTATTGTCAATCCGCTTTTTATGTACTATGTTGTGGCTTGTCACTTCACGCTTACGATGACAGGAGCGTCAATCTCCTTGCGCCATTCCTTCATAGCGTCAAACCATTCCTTGGCGCTGTGGTAGCCAAAGTCTTCCTTGTCGCTGCAGAAGGTGATGTGGTAGCGGAGATGATTGCCTGTGGTGCCGATGACGAAAGGCAGTTCGTCGTCGGTAGTGGGAATTTCCTTGAGCATGTAAGGCTTGGGAATATATACGCCCAAGCCGACTGTCTCGCGCTGATGTCCTGCCGAGTCCTTGGCAGCCACAGCCCAGTCGCTTCCCCAGCAGCCGCGCAGTCCCTTGTGGTCGTTGAATTCTATGGAGCCTTTCACGCGGATGGTACCTGTGGAGAACTTATATCCGTTTACATTCTGGCGGAAGAAGGCATCCACATCCACATCGCGGTGACCAGCCCAGATGGTGTAGCGCAGTTTCAAGTCAATAGGTTCCTTTGTCGGATCTGCTTCCCATTGGTCATCGAGCACTTCAACTACTGAGCGTACCGGACCGTTGGAGATGATGCGTTGCGTACGGTGTTCCACCTTTTCGAGTGGTTGTTGCTGTTTGCCGTCCCATCCCCGGAAGGCACCAAGGGCAAAAGTGTTGCCTGCCCACAGCACATCGTCTCCGTAGCCCTGTGCCAGCTGTTCCTTGCTGGGATAGAACTGCGTTTCCTTGAGTTCCAGTCGCTTGTGGCGTTTGCCGTAGAGGTCGATGCTCTGTCGGGCATCGAAATATATGCGAAAGCAGGTGAGCTCACTCTCAAAAGCCACTCCATGGTGGTGCTGTACGCTGTAGGAAGGACCTCCATGGTCGTAGGTAAGACAGGAAATGTAGATGTCCTGTTTGTTTTTCTCCTTCACCTTCTTGTTGGGCAACAGCATCTCGTTGAATACGCGTGGCGTATAAGCGCGTGGCTTACCGGTGGGGAAGAGGGTGACGGTGAATGTCTTCTCTGCTTTTTTGCCGATGGGCGTTACAAAGCAGAGCTCGTCGTTGGTGCCGTCTTTGTCGAGGTCATCAAGTTGGCAAGGCACCTCTGTGTCTCCTTCCTTGACCAGGGCCGACTTCACTGCGAATCCGCAGTCCTTGAGTTGCACCACTACTGGTGCCGACTCTTTGGCGGCTGACGGATTCTTCACGCTCACGGTGAGTGTCTTCTGTGCCATGGCCGAGGCTGAAAGCAAGGCCAACATGGTTAGGGATAAGAATTTCTTCATGGTTGAATGTTTTAATGGTTGGTTATCAGTGAGTTGGCGAGTGCTTGGGCCTGCCGTGCCTGTATGTGTTTCAGCAAATAGACGGGCAAACAGAACGCAGGCAAGAGGCTTGCCGTTTAGCGTCCGTTTACCCGTCCACTCGTCTTCTCGATGATGTTTGTTTATTTGTTTTCGTTCTTGATTTTCTCCACGTAGGCGTCAATGACGGCCACGGCAGTGATGTTCACCACATCACTCACGGAACTCTCGAAATCAGTGAAGTGGATGGCTTTATTCAGACCCATCTGGATGGGGCCGATGATTTCTGCATCCGAATCAAGAGCCTGCAAGAGTTTGTAGCTGCCGTTGGCGCTGCTCATGTTGGGGAATACGAGCGTGTTGACGTCAAGCCCTTTGAGGCGTGTGAAGGGGAACTTGTCGTCGCGCAGTTCCTTGTTGAGCGCGAAGTTCACCTGCATCTCGCCGTCGATGGCCAGGTCGGGATAACGCTTCTGCATCTCTGCCACGGCGTTGTGGACAGCCACTGGGCTTCCCTTTTCGTCGGTGCCGAAGTTGGAGTAGCTAATCATGGAGATGACTGGCTTCTCGTTGAAGAACTCCACGGTCTGTGCCGAGAGGCGGGCTATGTCGATAAGTACGTTCTCGTCTGGGTGACGGTTGATGAGCGTGTCGGCAATATAGAAGGTGCCCTTCTTGGTGTTGAGGATGTGCATGGTGGCAAAGTGGTTGAATCCGGGCTGTATGCCAATCACCTCTTTAGCCACCTTGATGGTGTTGGAGTATTTGGTGTAGAGGCCAGTGATGAATGCGTCGGCATCGCCAAACTCCACCATCATCATACCGAAGTAGTTGCGTTCGTACATCTTGTCGTAAGCCTCCTCGAAGGTGTAGCCCATGCGGGCACGCTTCTTGGCGAGGTGCTTGGCGTAGGTGGCGCGTCGGCCCTGCTCCTGGTCGGCTCTCATGTCTACTATCTCAATGCCGTCGAGGTTAAGTTTCAAGCGCTGTGCAAGGCGGTTCAACCGGTCGGGGTTGCCCAAAAGGATAGGAGAGCAGATGCCCTCTGTCTTGGCTTGTACGGCAGCCTTCATCATGGTTGGGTGTCCGCCTTCGGCAAACACCACGCGCTGTGGGTGCAGGCGGGCAGTGTCGTGGAGTTTGCGGGTGAGTTTGGTTTCCTGTCCGAGCATCTGGCGCAGGTTCTTCTTGTAAGCTTCCCAGTCGGTAATTTCCCGGCGGGCCACGCCACTCTCGATGGCTGCCTTGGCCACGGCTGCCGATACCTCAGTGATGAGGCGTGGGTCAACAGGCTTGGGGATGAAGTATTTGGGACCAAACGAGAGATCGCTCACGTGGTACACGTCGTTCACCACATCGGGCACTGGCTGCTTGGCCAGGTCGGCAATGGCACGTACGGCAGCCATCTTCATTTCCTCATTGATGGCGCGTGCATGCACGTCGAGAGCGCCGCGGAATATGTAGGGGAAACCGATGACGTTGTTGATTTGGTTGGGGTAGTCGCTGCGTCCGGTAGACATGAGCACGTCTGGACGGCTCGCCATAGCATCTTCGTACGAAATCTCAGGTACAGGGTTGGCCAAGGCAAACACTATAGGACTGTCAGCCATGGAGCGAATCATGTCTTGAGTGAGCACGTTGCCCTTTGACAGACCCACGAACACGTCGGCACCCTTGATGGCCTCCTCGAGCGTGTGCACATCGCGACGGTCTGTGGCGAAGAGCTTTTTCTGCGGAGTGAGGTTGGTGCGGTCTGAGGTGATGACACCCTTTGAGTCGAGCATAACGATGTTCTCAACCTTGGCACCCAAAGCCACGTAGAGCTTGGTGCAGCTGATGGCGGCAGCGCCGGCACCGTTGACTACTATCTTCACGTCTTCGATGTTCTTGCCTGCCACTTCGAGTGCATTCTTGAGTCCGGCAGCCGAGATGATGGCAGTGCCGTGCTGGTCGTCGTGCATCACGGGGATGTCGAGAGTCTTTTTCAGTCGTTCTTCAATATAGAAACATTCAGGTGCCTTGATGTCTTCCAGGTTGATGCCGCCGAAGGTGGGAGCTATTTTCTCCACGGCTTCGCAGAACTTCTCCGGGTCTTTTTCGGCCACTTCAATGTCGAACACATCAATGCCCCCGTATATCTTGAAGAGCAGGCCTTTGCCTTCCATGACAGGCTTGCCGCTCATGGCGCCAATGTCTCCCAGTCCGAGTACGGCTGTGCCGTTGCTGATTACGGCGACGAGGTTGCCCTTGTCTGTATATTTGTATACGCTGTCAGGATCGTTTTGTATTTCCAGACAGGGATAAGCCACACCTGGTGAGTAGGCCAGGCTCAGGTCTGTTTGTGTGCGGTAAGGTTTTGTCGGCTTGACTTCAATCTTGCCGGGGCGTATGTTCTCGTGGTATTCGAGTGCTGCCTCTTTGGTGATTTTTACCATAATGCTTGATTGTTTGAATGATTACTTCTTATGCTTTCTGTGGGCAAAGTTACAAAAAACTGTAGAACAGGGATAGGTTTTTCAGATAAAAAATCGTAATTTTGCAGCAAAATATAACAATCATGCAGAAAAACGTGGAAACTACGGCATATCGTAAGGAACTGCGCCGTCGAATTATGGACTTGGCGATGGACTTGTTTCGCCGTCGTGGCATACGACAGGTGAAAATGGACGACATAGCTACTGCGCTCTCCGTGTCTAAACGCACCCTCTATGAAATATATGAAAATAAGGAGGTGCTCCTCTATGAAGGCATTGTTCGTGAACACGAAGCCTACAGGCAGGAACTGGCTACCTATGTGGAGCAGCAGCATCCTACGGTGATGGATGTGCTCCTATTGTTCTATCGCAATCATGTGGAAGAGTTTGGCAAGGCCTGTCCAGACTTCTTTGCTGACTTGAAGCGGTATCCCATGGTGCAGGATTTCTTTGTGAAAGAGGAGGCTCACAACAAGGAAAATGCCCGTCGGTTCTTCCTTCGCGGCATTGAGGAGGGCTACTTTCGTGACGATGTGAACTATGATATTGTGACGCGTGTAAGTGAAATAGGTATTAAGGGTACCATGGAATCGAACATGTTCTCTGAGTATTCGCTTTCCGAAATATTCAGTAACATGATCATGACTTTCTTTCGCGGTATATGCACCCCTAAGGGCCTTGAGATTCTCGAGTCTTATGCGCTGACAAACGCAGGCAAGCCCTCATTCCGTTAGCAGAATGTCCACAGCCATTTCTTACTACGGCGGTCAATTGCTATCGCGTTAGTGAAAATGTGTTAGTGGCAGACTTACGGTGCGTTAGTGACAGGCCAATAATGTGTTAGTGGCATTGTAATGATTTTAAGGTAGGTGAGGGCATTGCATCAAGTCTTTCTTCTATTAAGTTTCGCTTGCTCACACCCGACTTTCGAAGGTTTGGGTGATTATGAGACTTCGCGTATTTAAATAATGTTAAGAATAGGGGCTTCCCGCACTGCATTACCATAGAAATTATGTATATTTGCAAAGTACAATCAATTTACGCGTAGAATGATAAAAACTTTACTCTCCATAACCCTCATCTCATCAGCCCTTCTTTTGGGTTGTCCCCAAGCAGCAGAGGCATCTGCATCCATCGAACTGATTGATGTAAACCAAAGCAACATCATCGTTGTTTCGGGACGCAACAACGTGCGCGTGTCGGGAGCTGCCGGCAAGGTGCTCTACATCTATGATCTTTCTGGCAAGTGTGTCAAGGCCATGCGTGTGGACAGCGCCGACTTCCATTGCGACTTGAGTTTCCTCAGCAAGGGCATCTACCTTGTTAAAATAGGCGATGTGACCCGTAAACTCTCTATCAATTAACCGGAGGGCGTGTTGCACCCTACATTCAGAAGCTTCTTCATTCTGTTGCTTGCATGCCTGGCTGTTGCCTCCTGCAAGGAACATGTGGACAACCCCAACAAGAACCTGTCGCTCGATGACTACAGCCAGTTGAGGGAGAAGACGTTTGTGCTTCATTCTTCTCGATTGGAAGAGCAGATAGGCAAACTCATCTATGCCGACCGCGACTCCTCGCTTGCCGACTATCGCACCCGCAGCTATTATCTCAACCAGGGCACACCACTCTGGATAGACCGTCATGGCGTGAATCCCAACGCTGCCATGCTTTGGCAGCATCTGCAAAGGGTAGATTCCATTGGATTCAGCCGTAGAGCCTTCCGTCTGCAGCAGATAGAGGCTGACTTGGAAAGGGCACGCACCTTTGCGTTCGACTCCATCAACACGATAAACCGCGTCTATGCCCGTCTGGAGTATAACCTCACCAAGGCATACCTTCGTTTTGTGGTAGGCGAGAGGTTCGGCTATGTCAACCCCAAATATCTGCTTAACCGTCTTGACGTGCGCGATCCTGAAGACACCCTGTCGCCCGTCACCTATCGCACCCTTTTCGACGTGAAGATAGACCGTCCGGGCAAGGCCTTCTTTGCCAAGGCTTTCCATGTGGTCCGCACCGACAGCTTGGCTCTTTTCCTCGTCCAAGTGCAACCGCAAGGCAAGCTCTACAAGGCGCTCCTGGCACAACTCAACAGTGGTTCGCACACAGTGGCAGAGAAGAAACTCATTATTTGCAACCTGGAAAAAGCCCGGTGGCGTATGGCCGACAGTCCCGACCGTCACTCTAAATACGTGCTCGTCAACATTCCTGCCCAGCATCTCTTTCTCTATGACGGCGACCGGGTTGAGAGCATGAAGATAGGATGCGGATCGCAGAAGACCAAGACACCGATGCTCAACAGCTTTTTCAAACGCATGGACATCAATCCGCAGTGGGTCATTCCGCAGAGCATCATCCGTAAGGACGTGGCGCGTCATGCCGGCGATGCAGCGTGGTTTCAGAGCCGGCGCTATTTTGTGCGCGAGCGTTCCACGGGCAAGACCATTGACCCTGCACTCTGCACGGCAGAGCTGTTCCGCAGTGGTGCTCTCAGCGTGACACAGGAAGGTGGCGAGGGCAATGCCTTGGGACGCATCATCTTCCGCTTCGACAACAACTTCGCCGTATTCCTTCACGACACCTCTTCACGGGGCGTGTTCGACCAGCGTTCCCGTGACGTGTCACACGGCTGCGTACGTGTGGAGCGTCCGCTCGACCTGGCACGTTTTCTCTTGGGCGACGACAAGGAAGGCATGTATGAGAAGATTGCCTATTCCGTCTCGGCCGATGTCAGTGAGTTGGGGCGAGGCAGGCAGCGCAAGGCAGAAGGTGAGGCAGACGGAACGGAAGCCGCCGGCGAAAAGCTTGACCGCACCAAACTTGTCAGAAGCATTGCCGTCAGTCCGCAGATACCTCTCTATATAAGCTATTTCACTTACTATCCCGTTACGTCCGGACAGTGGGCACAATATTCAGACCTCTATGGTTATGACAGGGTTATCCTGCAAGACCTCAAACAATTCATGAAGTGATGGTTCCAGACAGCACACGCACTCTCTCGCAGCGACTTGCCGACCCCGCCACGCAGCGCGAGGCCTTTGGCGAGATGGTGGCCCAGTATAGCGAAAGACTATATTGGGTGGTGCGCCGCATTGTCCTCACTCACGACAATGCCAATGACGCTTTGCAGAATACATTTCTCAAGGCATGGGACCGCCTTGACGACTTCCGCGGACAGGCGCAACCCTACAGTTGGCTTTACCGCATAGCTGTCAATGAAGCTATCGACAGTCTGCGACGTGAACGCAACTCACTCATGGTGTCGGCAGACGAAGGTGAAGGCGTGGCGGCAACGCTTCTTGCCGATGAATATTTCGATGGCGACCGAATGCAGGCACTCCTGCAGCAAGCCGTGGCCAGTCTGCCGGAAGTCCAGCGAGCCGTGTTCACCATGCGCTATTACGACGAGATGAAATATGCCGACATGAGTGAAGTGCTCTCCACTTCCGAGGGCGCTCTCAAAGCCTCCTATCATATAGCCGTGAAGAAAATAACGGAATATATGAAGCGAAAGGGTGCCACGTTTTAAACCTTTCTTCCGCTCGCTCGTCATAGGAATGAAACAATGAGAAAAAGCAAACCAACAACAATGATGGACAACGATATAAAACTGATACAGTCATTAGGTAAAGCCAATCCGTTCCGTGTGCCGGAAGGCTACTTCAAGGCTTTCAATGAGCGGATGATGAATGTGCTGCCCGAACGCGAACAGGGTTCCACCTTGCTCGGATGGCACCGCTACAGACTACTGCTCTGTGCGGTAGCCAGTGTGTGTGGCCTGATATTTGGTGTGAACGCATTTCTCCACCATTACGACCAGGTACCCGATGTGCACGTGGCCTCATCGCACGACGTCAAGGTGCACGACAAGCAGATGGAAGAGATGGCAGACTACATGATGCTCGACGACGACGACATCGTGAGGTATCTTGCCAGTAACGACTAACCCCTGATAAACATACAAACGATGAAGAGATTATTCCTATTCCTGGTCGTGGCTTTGTGCACGCTTGCGGCAAGTGCTGACCCGGACACCAATTTCAATCCCAAACAATACAAGAGCGCTCTCAGGCAATACATCACAGCACGTGCCGGTCTTACCCAGACGGAAGCCAACAAGTTTTTCGTGCTTTTTGACGAACTGAAGGAAAAGCAACGCGTATATTTCCGTAAGGCAGGACATGCCATGCACTCGCGTCCCATGACGGAGAAAGATTGTCTTAAAGCCATCAAGGAACGCGACCGCAGCGAACTCGAAATCAAGCGGCTCCAGCAAGAGTACGACGCCAAGTTCCTCAAGGTGGTGTCGGCATGCAAACTATACGAAATCATTAAGGCCGAAGAAGACTTCAACCGCTCGGCTTTCAGGAAAATGCAAAGAAAGAAATGAAGAACCTGAGAACAACCTTACTACTCCTTGCCATCTTCCTGATGGCGGGTATGAATAGCTTTGCCCAAACTCCTAAACGTGAATTCCGCGGTGCGTGGATTCAGTGTGTCAACGGGCAGTTCATGGGAATGTCTACACAACAGATGCAGCGAATACTGAGCAGTCAGCTTGATGAACTGCAACGAGACGGCGTGAACGCCATCATATTTCAGGTGAGGGCAGAGTGTGATGCTCTCTACTCCAGCCGTTATGAACCCTGGAGCCGTTTCCTTACAGGTGAACAGGGAAAGGCACCCTCGCCTTACTGGGATCCGCTCAAGTGGATGATAGACGAGTGCCACAAACGAGGCATGGAACTGCATGCCTGGCTCAACCCTTATCGGGCCAAGACCAAGAACACGGTGAATCTGGCTTCCAACCACATAGCCATCACTCACCCAGAACGTGTGTTCTCCTATGACGGCCTGTTTATCCTCAATCCCGGCATTGCCGCTAACCGCAACTATATATGTAAGGTGGTGGACGACATCGTGCGCCGGTATGACGTGGATGGTATACACATGGATGACTACTTTTATCCTTATCCGGTACCGGGTCTTGCCATTCCCGACGACCGTGAATACCAGGCTGCCAGCAATGGCATTGCCGACCGCGGCGACTGGCGCCGCTACAATGTGAACCTGTTCATCAAGCAGGTGAGCGACTCCATTCATGCCATCAAGCCTTGGGTGAAGTTCGGCATATCTCCCTTCGGCATTTACCGCAACAAGACGCAGGCCGCACCTATTGGCAGTGATACGCGAGGCACTCAAAACTATGAAGACCTCTATGCTGATGTTCTCTTGTGGGTGAACAACGGCTGGATAGATTATTGTGTGCCGCAACTTTACTGGCAGATAGGTCACAAGGCAGCCGACTACAAGACGCTTATAGAATGGTGGAACCGCTATGCGGGCAAGCGTCCTCTCTACATAGGCGAGGATGTGGAGCGCACGGTGAAGTTTGCCGACTTGGCCAATCAAAACATCAACCAGATGCCTGCCAAGTTCCGCCTCCATCAGCAGATGCCTAATGTGCAGGGCACCGTGCTCTGGTATGCCAAGGCCGTGACCGACAATGTGGGCAACTACGGCACCGTGCTCCGTACAAACTATTGGCGTTATCCGGCACTGCAGCCTCTCATGCCGTTCATTGACCACAAGCAACCCAAGAAGCCCAAGGCTGTGAAGGCCGTGTGGACTTCGGACGGATATATGCTTTTTTGGGGTAAGCCCAAGGGGGACAAGTGGAACGACGAGGCAGTGAAGTATGTGGTTTACCGCTTTGCCAAAGGTGAAAAGACTGATTTGGAGGATGCGTCTAAGATAGTGAAGATTACTTCCGACACATTCCTTAAACTTCCATACGACAAGGGGGATAACCGCTATACCTATGTGGTGACCTCGCTTGACCGTATGAGCAACGAAAGCAAACCTGCCAAGCGGAGCGTGAAGTTATGAAATAGTAATTTGTTTTTAATCATTAGTAATAAATCCCCGAATCCGAGACGGGTTTCTGTCAACGGATTCGGGAATCGGCGTTTATGGACGTATATAGAGCTGGCGAGACATTAACTATTGTATTCTTCCAGGCGTGTTGGCGCTTGCTCGTTTTTATTCATGGCCTTCCAGCTCCTGTCGTTTTCTTGCTTAATGGTGTTCGGGAACGATGGCAAGGTAGACAAGGTCCTCTGTGCCATCATTATACATGGCGTGACTGTGGTTGATGGGGCAGTAGTGTGTGTCGCCGGCCTTCACGCGCTCGGTGTTGCCGTCGTAGTTGAAGTAGCCCTGTCCGCTGATGATGTAGACAATCTCGCAGTTGCCCTCGTGTTTGTGGTAGCCGCTGTTGGCACCCGGCTTGAGGTGGCTCAACATAATCTTGCACTTGTCGTCCACATAGTTGCGTGTGTCCAGTTCTCCGTTGCCACCCTTGAAGTTCTGCAACGCCTGTTCCTTGATGTTGTTGAAATCGATAATCATGTTGCTGTTGTATGTAAGTAAAAGAAAAGGAGTTGAAAGAAGAGCCCTTGGGCATCCCTTCAACTCCTTATTGTCTTGATGAGATATCTGTTAGAATGTCACGCGGAGACCGAGCTGTGCATGCCAACGGCTTGACACGTCGCTTTTGTCAACCTTGTTGCCAGAGAAGAGGTAGCGGGCATACATGTTGCCCTCGCTGTCTTTCTTGGTGTCAACAACAGTTAGAATGTCTGTGTTGTAGGCACTTGAATAGGTGGTACCCCACTTCTTGTTGATCATGTTGGCCACGTTGATAATGTCGAATGTCAACTCAATCTTGCTGCCCTTCTCACGGAGATAGTAGAAGTCTTGAGCCAAGTGCAGGTCGAAATGGTTCTCCCAGTTGGCGAGGTTAGAGTTGCGGTCGGCATACTGTCCACGGTGATTCTTGGCATAGCTGTCGCCCTCAATCCAAGCCTTGAACTGGGCAGCCTGTTCGCCAGTCTGGTCAATGTTCTTGCCGTCGGAAGTCATGAATGTCATCTTGGCAAGTTCCTGGTCTGTAGGAATATACAGGAGGTTGTTGCCCTTGGCATATTCGCCGTTGAACGAAGCGGAAGACTTGTCGGCCATGGTAAGGCTGTAGCGCTGGCCGCTGAATCCGTTGTAGGTCAAGCCCACGTGAGTCTGCCAACGACGGTTGCCGTAGCGCTTGGAGTTGTATGAAGCCATGACAACGATGCGGTGAGGCTTGTCAAACAGAGAGTTCGAGAGATACTGCTTGTTGGGATCAACGCTGTAGTTGTAGCTCCAGTTGGAGTTAGCCACTGATGAAGTACCGTCGGTTACAGAGTAAGAGTGTCCGAAGGTATAGCTTGCCATGAGGTCGAGACCCCAGTTGAAACTCTTCTCCAATTTCACGCTGGCAGAGTAGCTATAGCCCTTGTTGGTGTTGCAGATATTGATAATCTTGCTGAAAGGCTTGTTGTCTGATCTATATTAGGTTGTTCCCGAGTTGGGGAATTCTGAACTTACTGCATACACAGTGCCCTTCTCATGGAGTGCGAGGTTCTCGAACCATACGTTGTTGATGTTCTTGGAGTAGAGTCCTTCAACGGTCATCTTGATGTCGCCTGGCAGAATCTGTTCAAGGGCGAGGTTGGCACGTAACACCTGTGGCAACTTGAAGCGGCGGTCTATTGTGTTGATGGTTGGGTTGGCACCCTTTCCGCCTGCAGCGTGGTCTGCGAGGAGCTGGTCAATGTTGTTGCCGTACTTGCTGAATGAGATGATGTTCTGGTCTGTGTTGTAGATGGTTACACCTTTCTGCTCAACACCTGTGTTGTTCCATGCATTCTGAATCCAAACGAACGGAGCGCGTCCGTTGAAGATGCCTACGCCGCCACGCAGTGTGGTGCGGTGGTCAGGAGTGACATACCAGCGGAAGCCCATACGGGGTGAGAACATCACGTTGGAGTAGGGAGCGTTGCCTACGATAGGACCGCCAGGATAAGAGTACTGGCTGTTGTTGAATGTCTCGTTAGTTGTAGGATGGTTGAAGTATACAGGGATGTCGAAACGGGCACCATAGGTGAGCTGGAAGCGTGTGGATGCATCCCACTTGTCCTGTACATATACTCCGAACTGACCAGCCTTGAAGGTAGGAGCCCAACGGGTGCTTCCTGTCAGTTCCTTGTCAGTGTAGTTGTACACAAATGAACCAGCATTGTCGTTGAGGAAGTTGTCGATGGAAGAGTAAACATACTCACCGTAGGCTGCCTGGAGGAAAAGATTCTTCATCTTGTAGATTTCGTTGTGTGTACCCACAGTGATGGTGTGGTTGCCGGCATAGATGGAGAGGTTGTCTTCCAATGTCCAGATGTCCTGGTCGAGTGAGTTGGCGCCTGAAGAGTATTCTGTGCCGAGGTTCACCTTCTTGGATGTGTTGATATAGATGTTGGGGCCTGCGTATGGCACTTCGCGGTTGTCGCGCACGAAGGTTACACCGGCACGAAGCTCGTTGTAGAGGTTGTTGTTGATGTGTGAGTTCAACTCTGCCACGAACGAGTTGGTCTTGTTGTTCATTCTATACGTACTGTTGTTGAAGTAGTAGGTATAGTTTCCTGAACCGTAAACGTCTTTGTAGGAATCGTTGAGCTGGTAGCGGAACGAGAGTTTGTTGTTGTTGTTGATGTTCCAGTCTAAACGTCCGAGCACAGAAATACCCTGTGTGTTGATGTTGCTTTGTGCGAAAGCTTCCTTGTGGCCGGTCACGCTCTCGTAGCGGTTGGCAATCTGCTGTGCCACTTCAGGAGAGAGGAAGTAGGTGTCTGAGGGGAAGTAAGAAGAAGGGTAGCTGTTCTTCTTATATTCAAACGAGGTGAAGAAGAAAAGCTTGTCCTTGATGATTGGACCACCGAATGTGAAGCCGGCAGTCTTTGTCGTTTCCTCTGTGAGTTTCTGCTTTACGTCCTGGACCTGGTTCCAACGTCCGTACATGTTCTCATCGGTGTAGTAACCGAAGGCAGAACCCTTGAACTCATTGGTACCCGACTTGCTGATGGCGTTGATGGCTCCACCGGTGAATCCGCTCTGGCGCACGTCGAAAGGCGATGCTACCACTTGGATTTCCTGTATGGCATCCATGGAGATAGGGTTCGTACCGGTCTGTCCGCCGTTGGTACCTGAACCTGCGAGTCCGAACACGTCGTTGCTCACCATACCGTCAATCTGGAATGAATTGTAGCGGTTGTTGGTGCCTGCGATAGTGATGCCACCGAACTTGTTGTTTGTAACCAGTGGCGACATGGTAGCCACATCATAGATGTTGCGCGTCACGGTAGGAGTGTTCTCGATTTGGTTGCGCGAGAAGTTCTGTGCTGCACCCATGCCGTTGGCCTTTGCCTTGCCGGTCACAGTCACCTCGCCCAACTGTTGTGAGTCTTCTTTCAGGTCCACATTGAACACACTCGGTTCGCCCAAAGAGATGTAGATGTTCTTGATTACCTCATCTTTGTATCCGATGTAGGAAATCTTCACTTCGTAGGGGCCGCCTACGCGCATGCCTTAGATGGCATAGCGACCCTTGTCGTTGGTGACGGCGTTGTAGCGTGTGCCGGAAGGTTGGTGTACGGCTACAACAGTGGCTCCGATGATTTCTTCGCCGGC